>Ga0123336_10001739_pt1 | contig 19685 bp, 16 predicted proteins | sample SSSSmetaG_FD_96466 | JGI IMG/M metagenome (GOLD analysis project Ga0123336, IMG submission 96466) | Glacier valley bacterial and archeal communities from Borup Fiord, Nunavut, Canada, to study Microbial Dark Matter (Phase II) - ​SSSS metaG | ecosystem: Environmental > Aquatic > Freshwater > Ice... | reverse complement strand
GTAGTGGTTGTACACGGCCACGGCCATCACGCGCTTGGCCTCGTCCTGGCCCACCACGTACTGGTCGAGGTGCTCCTTGATGGCGCGGGGCTTGATGAGGTTGAACTTGGGCTGCTTGCTGGCATCGAGGGCTTTGGCCTCCTCGTTGAGAATGTGCTGGGCCTGGCCGACGCATTTCTCGCAGATGTGGGCGTTGATGCCCGAAATCATGACGGCAACTTCGCGCTTGCTCTTGTTGCAAAAGGAACAGGATATTTCGGCCACGGAAAGAAGAATAGAACAGAGTGGGAGGGCAGGCTTTAGGACAAGCGGGCCTAAAGGTACAACAACCCCAACGCCTGCGGAGGGAAAAAGAGTGCGGCCACGCAAAGCCGGGAATACTGCATTTAGTGAATATTTCGTAGCTTTAAAAACCCGGGCCTTGCACAAAGTTCGTTGGGGATACTTTGTGGCCGCCTACTCTGAAAGCTTATGGTGCGAATACTGCTGAGGACGCTCGGGCTGGGCTGCGGGTTGCTTGGGCTGCGGCCCGGGTTGGCCCAAACCCTGGCGCTGCGCGAGTACACCATCGCCAACGGCCTGCCCCAGAGCGTGGTATACGCCATTTGTCAGGACGTGCAGGGACGGCTGTGGGCCGGCACCCAAGGCGGCGTGTGCGCCTTCGACGGCCAGCAGTTCCGGGTATTCGACGGCCGGCAGGGCCTCGCCGACAACCACGTGCGCGCCGTGGCCGCCGCGCCCGACGGCACCATTTGGCTGGGCCACGAGTACGGCGGCCTGGCGTGGGTGCGCCGCGGCGCGGTGGGCCGCTGCCGCCTGCCGGGCGTGGCGCCCACGCTGCACGCCCGGCGCCTGTGGCTGGCCCCCGGCGGCGTGGTGTGGGTGGCCACCGAAGGCCAGGGCCTGCTGCGGCTGCGCTGCGGCCCCCGCGACACCGTGCTCACGCGGCGGGGCCGGGCCCAAGGTCTGCCGTCCGACAACGTGAACTTTGTGGCGCCCGGGCCCGCCGGCCAGCTGTGGGCCGCCACCGACGTCGGCCTGGCCGTGCTGGACGCGGCCAGCGGCCGGCCGGTGCCCGCCGCGCAGCGGGCCCTGCCGGCGGCCGTGCAAACGGGCGGCGTCAACAGCTTTTTTCGGGTGAACGACACCTTGTTTTGGCTGGCTACGGGCCGCGGGCTATTGCGCCTGAGCGGCGGCGCGGCCGGCGGCGCTTGGCGCCTGCGCCGCTTTGGCGCCGAAGCCGGGCTGTGCACTGGGAACGTGCTGCACGTGCTGCAGGACCGCGCCGGCCGGGTGTGGGCCGCCACCGCCGCCGGCCTGAGCCGGGCCCCGGCCGACGGCCAGCGCTTTGCCTGCGTGGCCGGCAGCGGCAGCTTCGACAGCGGCGTGGCTTCCGACTTGCTGGAGGACCGCGAAGGCAGCCTGTGGGCCGTGCACGACAACGGCATTGCTCAGCACTTGCCCGACGAGCGGTTTGCCCAGTTCACCACTGCCCAGGGCTTGCCCAACAACGAGGTGCACTGCGTGCTGAAAATGACGCCCGGCGCGTATTGGGTGGGCACGCCCAACGGCGTGGTGGTGCTGCAGCCGGCGGCGCCCGCGGGCCGGCAAGTGCGGCCCGTGGCCCTGCCCGGCCCGCGCCACCAGCAGTTTGTGCGCTGTTTGTTCCGGGACAGCCGGGGCGACGTGTGGGTGGGCATGTCGGACGTTGGGGCCTGGCGCTACCGCCCGGCCACGGGCCAATGGACGGCGTTCAACCGCGGGCCGGGGCTGGCCGGGCAGTCGGTGGCCAGCATCGCCGAAGACGGCCGCGGGCGCATCTGGCTGCTGACGCGGCAGGCCGGGCTGACCGTGTTTGACCCCGCCACGCAGGCTTTTCAAACCTTTGACGCCCGGCACGGCCTGGGAACCAACGCGCTCTGGAAAATTGTGCGGGCCCGCAACGGCCTGCTGTGGGTGGGCACCGACGACCGCGGCCTCGTGCGCCTCGACCCGGCCACCGACACCTTCCGGCCCGTGCCGGGCCAGCCGGCCCGCCTCAGCATCGGCTCCATCAGCGAGGACGGGGCGGGCAACCTGTGGCTGGGCAGCATCGGGAGCGGGCTGCTGCGCTACGACGGGCGCCGGCTGCAGTCGTTCGGCCTGCAAGCGGGGCTGCAGTCGAACAACCCGTTTTTTGTGCAGTGCGACAGCCTGGGCCACGTGTGGCTGGGCACCAACCTGGGACTCGACTGCTTCGACATCCGCACGGGCCGGGCCCGCAGCTACGGCCTGGCCGAAGGCTTTGCGGGCCAGGAAACCAACCAGAACGCCGTGCTGGCCGACCGCGGCGGGCAGCTGTGGGTGGGCACCATCAACGGCCTGATGCACTACAACCCCGCCCTGGCCCGGCCCAACCGCGCCGCGCCGCGTACTTTCCTAACCAGCCTGCGCGTCTTTTTGAAGGACACGGCCCTGGCGCCGGGGTTGGCGCTGCCGCACCAGCTCAACCACCTCGCCTTCGACTACGTGGGCGTGAGCCTGACCAACCCCGGCCAGGTGCGCTACCAGTACCGGCTGGCGGGCTTCGACCCCGACTGGCTGGGGCCGCTGAAAACCACGTCGGCCACCTACACCAACCTGCCGCCCGGCATTTACGCCTTCCAGGTGCGGGCCGCCAACAACGACGGGGTGTGGAACCGCCAGCCCGCCACTTACGCCTTCACCATCCGGGCGCCTTGGTGGCGGGCGTGGTGGGCGTGGCTGCTGTACCTGGGCGCGTTTGGGGCGGTTATCCTCGGGGTGCGGAGCTACACCCAGGACCGGGAGCGGGAGCGCGCCGACCGCCAGCTGGAGCGCCAGGCCCTGGAGCACCTGCAGGAAATGGACCGGGTGAAAACCGACTTTTTCACCAACGTCAGCCACGAGCTGCGCACCCCGCTCACCCTCATTCTGGGCCCGGCCGAGGCCTTGGCCACCGAGCCCGCCGACCCCGCCATCCGGCAGCAGGGCGGGCTGGTGCTGCACAACGCCCGCAAGCTGCTGGCCCTCATCAACCAACTGCTCGACCTGAGCAAGCTCGAAGCCGGGGCGCTGCGCCTGCTGCCCGTTTCGGGCGATGTAGCCGGCCCGGTGCGCCGGCTGGTGGCGTCGTTTTCGTCGTTGGCCGAAAGCCGCGACATCGCGCTGCAATGCGAGGCGCCGCCCCGCCCGGTGCCGCTGGTGTTCGACGCGGCCAAGCTCGACGAAATCCTTTCCAACCTGCTGGCCAACGCCCTGCGCTTCACCCCGGCCGGGGGGCGCGTGACGGTGCGCGTGGCCGAAACCAGGCCCACCGCGGCCGCCCCCGCCGGGGGCGTGGAGCTGACCGTGCGCGACACCGGCTCTGGCATCGACGCCGAAGACCTGCCGCACTTGTTCGACCGGTTTTACCAGGCCAACCACCCCCGCGGCGACCAGCCGCGCACCGGCACCGGCATTGGCTTGGCCCTGGTGCGCGAGCTGACGGAGCTGCACGGCGGCACCGTGGCCGTGACCAGCGCCCCGGGCGCCGGCGCCACGTTTGTGGTGCGCTTGCCGCGCGTGCTGCTCCCGGGGGCCGGGGCCGCCGGGCCGGCCGGGGCGCTGCCGCCGTTGGACGCAGCGCCGGGCAGGGATGCACCCGCGCGCGAGGCGCCGGCCCCGGACGTGTTGGAGTCCTTGGGCGCCGATGCGGACTTGGTGTTGGTTATTGAAGACAACGACGAGGTGCGCGCGTTCATCCGGGCCACGCTGGCGCCCGCCGGCTACCGCGTGCTGGAAGCCGCCGACGGACTGGCCGGACTGGCCCTGGCCCTGGCCGAAGTGCCCGACCTGATAATCAGCGACGTGATGCTGCCCGGCCTGAACGGCTACCGGGTGTGCCAGCAACTCAAGGCCGATCCCGCCACCAGCCACGTGCCGGTGGTGCTGCTCACCGCCAAATCGGGTCCCGACGCCAAACTGGAAGGTCTGGAAACCGGGGCCGACTGCTTTCTGGCCAAGCCCTTTGACCCCCGCGAGCTGCGGGCGCAGGTGCGCAACCTGCTGGCCCTGCGCCACCGCCTGCGGGCCCACCTGGTGCCCGACCCGGGAGCCGCCGGCGCGGTGGCGGCCGCCCCGCCCGACCCGCTGGCCAGCCACGTGGCGGCGGTGGCCGGGCTGCCGTCGCTCGACCAGGAGTTTCTGCGGCGCGTAAACGAGTCCGTCCTGCGCAACCTGGCCGACGAGGCCTTTGGCGTCGACCAGCTCGGGGCCGACATCGGCATGAGCCGCACCCAGATTCACCGCAAGCTCAAGGCCCTCACCGGGCAGTCGCCGGGCGAAGGCATCCGGGTGACGCGCCTGAACCGGGCGCTGGCGCTGCTGCGGGCCCGCACCGGCACCGTGGCCGAGGTGGGCTACCAGGTGGGCTTTGCCAATCCCGCGCACTTCTCCACGGCGTTCTCCCGGCAGTTTGGCTACCCGCCCAGCGCGGCCCCGCGGCACGCCGCGGCCCCGCAAAGCGAGGAAAAAGAAGACTAAGGACCGTGATTAAATATTTTAATAATACAATATATATGAAAAATAGCTAGCTCTTCCGTTGGCCTTTTTTTGGGGCCCCTCTGGGTGTGTATTGCTGTGCAAACCGCGCAAACGTCGTGATGAGCACCTGAAACGCGAGAATTGTAACGTGAGTGAAAGTATTCGCAACATAAACGAATGTGCTTTGGCCGACCGGCGGCTTTGCTTTGGCCTCATCAACTCCCGCCTTTCTTTCCTTCTTTCAAAGCCATGAAAAAATACTACTATTTATTATTTCCTGTGGGCCTGATGGCCGGGTGGCCGGCCACGGCGGTGCAGGCGCAAATGACCCTCTCGGGGGCGGTTACGTTTTACATCGGGCCGGGCGGCCTCGCCACCGTGCCGGCGTACCTCACGGTGGGGCCGGGCGCCACGCTCACCAACGAGGGCCAGCTCGACCTGGGCGGCGACCTCACCAACAACGGCACCCTGACTGTGCCCACGGCGCCCGCGTCCCTGCTCCGGGCCGTGGGGGCGGCGGGCCTGCAAAACCTGACCGGCAGCGCGGCTCTGCCCGTGCAGAACCTGACGGTGAACAACGCCGCCGGGGTGGCCATCAATGCCAACGTGAGCGTGGCCGGCACCCTCACCCTCACCAACGGGCTGGTGACGGTGGCGGCCGGCACCCCGCTGGTGCTGCTGCCCACGGCGGCCGACCCCCTGGAAACCGCCGCCGCCCGCCTGGTGGGCCCGGTGAGCATGGCCGCCCGGCCCGTGAACGCGGCCGCGTTCGGCCCCTTCTTGGGGCTGGCCCTGCCGGCCGGCGCCAACGTGGCCAACCTCACCCTGACCCGGGTAACCGGCCCTACGGGCATCACGGCGGCAGTCGGCAACACCTCGGCGGCGGTGTACTGGGAAGTGGCCACCTCCGCCGGCGGGGCGCCGGCCCGGGTCATGAATTTTGGCTGGCTGGGGGTGCTGGACAACGGCCGCAACATGGCGCAGGCCACCCCCTGGCGCAGCGTGGCGCCCTACACCACCTGGGTGCGGGCCGCCGGCCCCACCGCCAATGCCGCCGTGGCCGACCCCCGCCAGTACGCCCCCGCCGCGCCGGCCGAGGCCGTGACCGGCCGTTTTACCTTCACCGACCTCACCGCCCCGCTGCCGGTGGAGCTGACGGCCTTCGCCGCCCGCCGCCAGAACCTGGACGCCCGCCTGGACTGGACCACGGCCTCGGAGAAAAACAACGCCTACTTTGACGTGGAGCGCAGCCGCGACGGACGTTCGTTTGAGGCGGCGGGCCGCGTGGCCGGGCAAGGCAACAGCTCGAGCCCGCACGAATACTTGTTTCTGGACCCCAAAGTGGCCCAGTACGGCGTGCCCACCCTTTACTACCGCCTGCGCCAGGTAGATGCCAACGGCGCGGCCGCGTACTCGCCGGTGCGCACGGTGGCGGTGGAAAGCGCCACCGCCCTGCTGATTAGCGCCTGGCCCAACCCCTCGGCGGGGGCGGGGCCCCACATTCGGGTGGAGCAGCCCGGCGAGGGCCCGCTCACGGCCACTCTTACCGATGTGGCCGGCCGCCAGCTGGCCGAGTACCGCACCACGGCCCGCCTGAGCGAGGAACTGTTCGGGGCCGAAACCGGGGCCCTGCCCAGCGGCGTGTACTCGCTCCGCGTGACCACCACTGGCACCAGCCAGGTGCTGAAACTGGTGCGCGAATAGCGCGGCGCGCCGCGCGTCCGCAACCTACTTCCTTGGCCCAAACGCCATGCCCGTCGTGCCGCAAAAATCGGCTGCTGGCTACGCCTCTGCCTCAATTCCAGCCTTTTGGCACGAACCTGATTAATCTGATGAAAAAAGCTTCCGCACTGGGTGCTGGCGGCTCGGCTGCGGGCCCGCGCCGGCCGGGTCTGGGTGGGCCCAGCGGCGTCACCGGCGCGGGCCGCGACGAAGTTTTCTCCTTTGGTCTGTGCCGGCCTTGGGATGCGCCGCGGTGCCCGACCAGCCTTGTTTTCACTTATCAGCCTCCGTCTTCATGGTCCCAACGCTTGCCCTGCCTGCCCGCCGCCTGGAGCCCGCCGACCTGGCCTGGGCCACGGCCTTGCTCGAAGCCGCCGGCGCCGACCACCCGGTGCTGGCCTACTGCTGCACCGGCCCCGACGCCGCGGGCCAGCGCTTGTGGTTGCTGGAGCAGCTGCTGCGCTTCGGCCTGCGCCACGGCCGGGTGTACACCAACGCGCCCGCCAACGCGCTGGCCGTGTGGCTGGGGCCCGGCCACCCGGCGGCTACGCTGTGCCAACTGCTGCGCACGGGCCTGCTGCCCGCCGTGCTCTGGCGCCTCGACTGGGCCGGTTTCCAGCGGCTGCGCCACTACCTGGTGGCCACGGCCTGGCTGCGCCGGCACAGCGTGAACGCGGCCGGGCACTATTACCTGTTGGCCCTGGCTGTGGCCCCCGCCGCCCGCGGCCGCGGCCTGGGCCGGCGCCTGCTGCATGCCTCGCTGGCCGCCATGCAGGCCCAAGGTGCGCCGTGCTACCTCGCCACCCAACGGCCCGCCGAGCTGGCGTTTTTCCAGCGCCTGGGCTTTCGGCTGACGGGGCAGTGCCTGGCCGGACAGGACGCCGCCACCCCTACCAACTGGGGCCTGCTGCGCGAAGGGCAGGCCTGACGCTGGTCCCGCTATTGCTGAATATTTCTCCCTGAAAAAGTCATCGCATGAAGAATTTCCTTGCCTTGTTACTGCTGTTGGTGGCCCTGTTGCTGGCCCGTGCCAGCCGGGCCCAAGTGGAGGTGGGCACGCTCGCGCCCAACGCCAGGGCGGCCCTCGACATCCAGAGTCCCGCGAACAATACCGGCCTGCTCATCCCGCGCCTCACCGCTGCCCGGCGCACGGGCATTGCCAGCCCGCCTTAGGGCCTGCTGGTGTACCAGCCCGACGGCACCGCGGCCGGCAACCCCAAACCGGGTTTTGGTACTACACCGGCACCGGCGGCTGGGTGTTTGTAAGCCCCGCCTGCGGCCCGCCGCCCGGCCCCGCCCGCTGGCCGCCGAATAAGCCGGCGCCCGGGTGTCTGACAAGTCGGATTTACTGTGTTGCACTTCATTTCTTTTCAACCCTTTTTCCGTTTTCACTGATGTTTAGTTTACACCGTTCCCTGCTGGTGGCCGTAGTATTTGCCGCCCTGCCGCTTGCTGCTCAGGCCCAAGCCCGCAAGCCGGCCCCCAAAGCCGTGGTCAAGCCTGACGCTAAACCCGCTCCGAAGCCGGCCCCGCCGGCCCCGCCGGCCCCGTCGGCCCCATCGGTTCCATCGGTTCCATCGGCCCGTGCTACGCCGCCCACGCCGGCCCCCGTGCCGCCCCGCGCCGCTGCCGCCAGCACCGGCCCTTTCGAGGTGGGCACCAACGCCTTGAACGTGGGCATCGGGCTGGGCAACCGCTACGGCTACGGCGCGGGCGTTTTTGGGGGCAGCTCGTCGGTATCGCCGGCCATTAGCCTGTCCTTCGAGCGGGGCATCCTGCCGCTGGGGCCGGGCGTGCTGGGCGTAGGGGCCTTCGTGGGCTACCAGGGCGCGAGCTACGACCTGGGCGGCGGCGACAAATTCAAGTACACCGACGTCATCGTGATGCTGCGCGGGGCGTTTCACTACCCCGTCACCCCGGAGTTCGACGCCTACGGCGGGGTGGGGCTGGGCGTGCGGCACGCCGGGGTGTCCTTCGAGGGCAACTCGGTTTACGGCGCCCTGGGTACGGCCAGCGCCAATGAGCTTGCCTCGGGGCTGTTCGTGGGCGGGCGCTACTTTTTCACCCCCGGCATCGGGGCCTTCGCCGAGCTGGGCTACGACCAGACCTACCTGAAAGTAGGCCTCGCGGCCAAGTTCTAGGGCTTGGCCCGGCGGTGTGCCGGTCAAGGTCGGCGTGGGCTGCGGGCCTGCCGGATTCTGCCATGCCGAGCTAATTTTTAAGTTGATTTTCTGGCTAAGAACTCGCAATTCTTTCCTCTTCCAACCGCACTTTTTTTGTCTGCATGAAATACATTTCTTGCTCTCGAATTCTTCGTCCGCTGATGCTGGCCGGGCTGCTGGCCCTGGCCGGCCGGGCCCGCGCCCAGAGCGTGGGCATCGGCACGGCCACGCCCGATGCCTCGGCCGCGCTCGAAGTCCGGGCCGCCAACAAGGGCCTGCTCATCCCGCAAGTCAGCCTCACGGCCCTCACCGACGGCACCACCGTGGCCAGCCCGGCCACCGGTCTGCTGGTTTTCAACCGCAACGCCGGCCTGGCGGGCGGAGTGGGCTTTTACTACAACGCCGGCACGGCCGCCGCAACACCACCGGCGAAAGCAACGTGGCCGTGGGCCACGGCGCGCTGGCCGGCGGCACGGCCGCCTACGCTAACGTGGCTATCGGCGACTCGGCGGCCAACAAGCTTACCACCGGTACCGGCAACGTGTTCGTCGGCGACGTGGCCGGCCAGAACGCCACCGCCGCCGACGGCACCGTGGCCGTGGGCCGCTTCGCGGGCAGTGCCCTCACTACCGGCGACGCCAACACGTTTGTGGGCCGCCTGGCCGGCAGCAGCAACGACTATTCCGACGACAACGCCGCCTTCGGCTTCAACGCCGGGGCCACGGTCGTGGGCAGTGGCCGAAATACCTTGCTCGGCAGCGGCGCCGACGTTGCCAACGCCAACGTGGGCACCGCCATTGCCATCGGCTACAACGCCATCGTAGGCAACAGCAGCACCATGGCCTTCGGTAACTTCAATAAGCAGCAGTGGGTGTTCGGGCGCAGCACGGCCGGCAGCGCCAACTACGCGCTGCAAGTAGGCGACCCCTCCCTCACCGTCAACGGCAACGGGGCTTACCTCACCCGGGGCGGCGTCTGGACCAACGTGTCCGACATCAACCTGAAAGAAAATATCCAGCCCATCGAAGGCTCCCAAGTGCTGAGGCTCATCCGCCAACTCCCGTTGAGCCGCTGGACCTACAAGGGCACCGAAGGCGAAACCCACCTCGGCCCCATGGCCCAGGACTTTTACCGCCTCTTCCACCTCGGCCTGAACGACACCAGCATCAGCACCGTGGACCCCGCCGGCGTGGCCCTGGCCGGCGTGTAGGAGCTGGCCAAGCAGAACGATGCGTTGAAAACGGAGAACGCGCAGCTGCGCCAGCAGCTGCAGGCCGTGCAGGCTGGCCAAGCCAGTACCGAGGCCCGTCTCACCGCTTTAGAGCAGGTCATGCGGCCCGTGCCCGCTGCCCCGGTGGCCCAGGCCAGCCGGTAGCCCGCGCCGGTCAGCCTCAGTAAATTCCCCTCAGCTCGTTTTCTCCCTGCATCGATGAAAGTCCTGCCTTTTTTGCTCTTGTTCAGCCTGCTTGTCATCGCCGCGACCTCCAAAAAATACGCGGCCGCCAACCCAGCCACGCCCGCCGCCGGCACCATAGCACTCAGGGCCGGGGCCGTGCCCAATACCAGCACCGCCGGCTACCGCGCCGTCAGCAGCGGCAGCTTCAACAAGTTCCGGTAGGGCGCTTGCTTTCCAACCCACCACAGGGTGTTTCATTGCCGGCAACGAATACAACGGCCGGCGCAGGAGTCGCGACCCGCACGCCCAAGATTGCGAGTTGATACTTATAAAGTAACTAATTTATAGTCATTTATCGCCTGCGCGCCAATCTTTCATTTTTCTTTTTCTGCAACTCTTACCGATAAAAACAATCTTCTCGGCCGCCCTGCTGCTTGCCAGCATGAACGCCACTGCCCAAACACTTCCCGCCACGCCCCAGCGCCCTGTCACCGATACTTATTTCGGCAAGAAGGTGGTCGACAATTACCGCTGGCTCGAAAACCTGGACAGCCCCGAGGTGCAAACCTGGTTCCGGGCCCAGGCCGACTACACGACCCGGTTGCTCAACCAAATTCCCGGCCGCGACAGCCTCGTGAACACCTTCGTGCGCTACGATGCGCTCAAGGCCGCGCGCATCACCGACCTTACGCGGCGGGGCGGGCGCTATTTCTACAAGAAAACCCTGCCCTCCGAAAACGTGGGCAAGCTTCACTGCCGCACCGGCGAAACCGACCCCGAAAAGCTGCTTTTCGACCCCGGCACCTACGCCGTCGGCAAGAAATACGCGGTGTCGTACTTCGTGCCCAGTTAAGACGGCCACAAGCTGGCCCTGGGCGTGGCCGAGGGCGGGGCCGAAATCTCGACCTTCCGCGTGCTCGACGTTGATACCCGCAAGCTGTACCCGGAGCAGATTTACCCTTCCTGATTTGGCGTCAGCGGCTGGTCGCCCGATGGCAAAGGGTTCATCTACACCGCCCAGCGCACCGGCGACCTCAAGTCGATGGACATGTTGCAAAACACCCGCTCGTGCTACCACGCCCTGGGCACGCCCGTGGCCCAGGACCGGGAGCTGTTTTCGCGGGCCAAGTACGCGCGCCTGCCCATCAAGCCGGCCGACCTCCTTTTTGTGTCGTATACCGAGGATTTTAAGTGCCTGATTGGCACCTTGGGCGGAGTCGACCGGCGCCTGAATGCCTTCATCGCGCCGGCTGCCGAGCTGCTGCGCCCCGTCATCAGCTGGCGGCGCCTGGCCGTGCCCGCCGATAGCGTGCTGGGCCTGGCCGTTGTCAACGACCGGCTCTACTTGCTCAGCACCCGGCACGCGCTCAAAGGCCGCATTATGGCCACCGATGCGCGCCACCCCAACCTGCGCACCGCCGCCGTGTTGCTGCCCGCCGAAACGCGTAAAATTCAAAGCATGAGCGCCGGTAGAGAATACCTGTTCGTGACCCTGAGCGACGGCTTGCGCACCACCGCCAAACAGCTGAACCTGCGCACCAACCGCTGGGAAGTGCTGCCCCTGCCGCTGGTGGGCACCGCCGACGTGCAGCCCCTGGAACCCACCAGCAACGACTGTCTGCTCTACCTCTCGTCCTGGACGCAGCCGGCTACCATCTATTCCTACAGTCCCACCACCAGGCAGGCCCGCATCAGCGCGGGCGGCATCCTCATCGGCCGGGCCATCACCGAGCGGCCCGACCTGTTTGCCGCCGCCATCAGCAACGTGGGCCTGTCCAACATGCTGCGCTTCGAAAACACCCCCAACGGCCCCAACAACGCCAAGGAATTCGGCACCGTGAAAGATTCGGCGGAGCGCCGCGCTCTGCTCGAAATGGACGCCATGCAGCACGTGCAGCCCGGCACCAAGTACCCCGCCGTCATCTCGGTGGGCGGCATGAACGACCCGCGCGTCATCGCCTGGCAGCCCGGCAAGCTCGCCGCCGCCCTGCAAAACGCCAGCACCTCGGGCAAGCCCGTACTCCTGCAAGTGAACTACGACAACGGCCACTTCACCGAGGACAAAAAAGTGGCCTTCCGCAACTTCGCCAACATGTACGCCTTCGCCCTGTGGCAAGCCGGCCATCCCGATTTCCAGCCCAACGCCAAATAATCCGCTACGGCAAACCTACAATAACAAAAGAGCCCCTGCCGCAAAGCAGGGGCTCTTTTTATTGCAAAGCAGCAGATACAAAATCCGTCAAATTCGAAAAATCCGACGAATCTATGACTAGGCTTTCTTCTTCTCGAGCACCTCGTCAATCAGGCCGTATTCTTTGGCCTCGTCGGCGCGCATCCAGTAGTCGCGGTCCGAGTTGTCGTGGATTTCCTGGTAAGTTTTGCCAGTGTGCTGCGCCAGAATGTCATACAACTCCTTCTTCAGTTTCAGGATTTCCCGAGCCGTAATTTCAATGTCCGACGACTGACCCTGCGCCCCACCCGAAGGCTGGTGAATCATGACGCGGGCGTGGGGGAGGGCCGAGCGTTTGTTGGCGGCCCCACCGGCCAGCAGCACGGCGCCCATCGAAGCGGCGAGGCCCGTGCAGATGGTGGCCACGTCGGGGTTCACGTACTGCATGGTGTCGTAGATGCCCAGGCCGGCATACACCGAGCCACCGGGCGAGTTGATGTACAGCAGGATGTCCTTCTTGGCATCGGCCGACTCCAGGAACAGCATCTGCGCCGTCAGAATGTTGGCGACGTAGTCGTCCACGGCCGTGCCCAGGAACACAATCCGGTCCATGATGAGGCGCGAAAACACGTCGATTTCGGCAAAGCGCGTGGGGCGCTCTTCGATAACCGAACGGGTCATGCCGGTGGGCATAATCAGGCCGCCACGGGTCTGGCCCTCCACGTGCTGGATGTACTGGTCCACGCCCAGCCCGCTGAGACCTTGGTGCTTAACGGCAAACTTGCGAAACTCTTGTTTATTGAGCATTTGAAGGAAATGGGGCGCCCGCCGAAGCCGGCGCGGGTGAGGTAAGAAAGACGAGCGAAGTAGAGGAATGTTGTCGGAACCCCCACAAAAAAGCCCCTACGTCTCCGTAAGGGCTTGTCCAAAAATCGGGCTGCTGCGCAGTTAGCTGTGCAGGGTCCGGAATTCTTCGGCCGTTACGGGCTTGTCCGTAACAACAACTTTGCCGCGCAGGTTTTCCAGTACTTTCTCTGCCAGAATGGCCTCGTACTCGCTCACGTAGTTCTTGCCGTTGTCTTGCTTGAGGAAGCTGTCGGCGTAGCTGCGCATCGACTCGCGCATCTCGTCGGGCATGTTCGGCATGTTGAACTGGCCCATGATTTTGTCGAGGGTGCGGTTCACGATTTCTTCGTTGCTCACCTTCAGGCCGGCTTCTTCCACCACCTTGTTGCGAATCATGCTCCACTTCAGCTCCTTCTCGTAGTCGGCGTAGTGCTCCTCCACTTTCTCAGGCGTCAGTTTGCCTTCGTTGGCGCGCACCAGCCATTTCTTGAAGAACTCCGTGGGCACCTTGATGTCCACGTGGTTCACCAGGTTTTCCACGATGCTGTTGTTCACGGCGCCGTCGCTTTCGCGGTCGTAGTTCGATTGGATGGTTTCGCGCACCTTGGCGTCGAATTCTTCCTGGCTCGAAACCGCCTCCGGGCCGAATACTTTGTTGAAGAGCTCCTGGTTCATTTCCGGGGCCGCCGTGCGGTTCACTTTTTCCACGTGCAGCACGTAGTCGCCGGTGGCCGCGGCCGCTTCGTCCTTGCTCAGGCCCGAGAAGTTCGAAATCGAAGCCGCGTCGTTGCTGAAAGCGGCTTGTAAGTCGAACGTAATCGAGTCGCCGCCCTTTTTGCCCACGAACTGCGCCGCGTCGCCCGTCACCTTGTTGGTGGGCAGCAGCACCGTGCGGCCTTCGCCCTCCTCCGCCGCTTTCTTCAGCTTGCCGAAGAGGTAGTCGCCGGCTTCCGAAATTTCGGGGTTGGTTGTTTCGCCGTACTGGCGGGCAATCTGCTCGTTGGTTTGGGCCAGCGTCTCGTCGTCGATGCATACCTGGTGGCGCTCCACTTGCAGCGCACCGTCGGCGGGCAGGCTGAATTCGGGCAGCAAGCCCAACTCAAACTGGAATTCGAAGTCCTTGGCGGTGTCGAAATCCACGTTGCTGGGCACCGGCAGCGGCTCGCCCAGCAGCTTCACATTGTTCTCCTTGATGTAGGCATCCACGGCCTTGCCCAGCATTTTGTTGATTTCCTCGGCCAGAATGCCTTTGCCATACATTTTGCGCACCATGCCCACCGGCACCATGCCCGGCCGGAAGCCCTTCACTTGGGCGCGCTTGGTGTACTCTTTGATTTGCTTGTCGACGGTGGGGGCGTAGTCGGCTTCGGTGAGGCGCACGCTAAGCAGCCCGGTGAGCTGCTCGTCGTTCTTGGCGAGGGTAATGTTCAAAACAGGGGAGCCGGCTTCCGCTGGCCAGGTTGAAAGGTTGAAAAAAAAGCCCCCAGCCTATTGGACTGAAGGCCTGCATCAGATTAAAGTGCGGATAGAGGGACTCGAACCCACACGCCTTGCGGCACCAGATCCTAAGTCTGGCACGTCTACCAATTTCGCCATATCCGCATGTGCACGCCGCGTGGCCATTTGCTACGGGCCCGCAAAGGTACTCGCTAATGCGTTTGCGCGCAAAGCTTCGGCCCACGTAGCGCCGAGTGAGGCTGGCGGGCCACCTTTTTCGTCCGGGCGTTGTTACTTTACTACCTATGCCTCCCGTTATATCCCCCGAAGCCGAGCGCCAGGAAATCCTGCGCCATTACCGCCGCCTGTTGCGCACGGCCAAGCCCTACCTGAAAGATGGCGACCCCAAGTTGATTAAAAAGGCTTTTAATCAAATCCTAGAGGCCCACAAGGAGATGCGCCGCAAATCGGGGGAGCCGTACATCCTGCACCCGCTGGCGGTGGCCCAGATTGCGGTGGAAGAAATTGGGTTGGGGACTACCAGCATTGTGGCGGCGCTGCTGCACGATGTGGTGGAGGATACGCCAACGGAAATTTCGGACATCGAGCGCGAGTTTGGCACCAAGGTGGCCCGCATCATCGATGGCCTGACGAAGATTTCGGGCGTTTTTGAATATGGAACCAGCGAGCAGGCCGAGAACTTTCGCAAAATGCTTCTTACCCTGAGTGAGGACGTGCGCGTTATTCTTATTAAAATTGCTGACCGCCTGCACAACATGCGGACGCTGGATTCGATGCCGCGCCACAAGCAACTGAAAATAGCTTCGGAGACGCTGTACCTGTATGCGCCGCTGGCGCACCGGCTGGGGCTTTACACCATAAAGAGTGAGTTAGAGGATTTGTACCTCAAGTTCACCGACACCGAAACGTATACTGACCTTAAAGCCAAGGTGCGCCAAAGCCAGAGTGCGCGTAACCGTTTCATCAAGGAGTTTGTGTTGCCAATTGACGAGGAATTAAAGGCGCAGGGCTTCGAGTACGAAATTAAGGGCCGGCCGAAAAGCATCTATTCCATCCTGAAAAAGATTAAGAAGCAGAACATCACCTTCGACGAGGTGTATGATTTGTTTGCCATCCGGGTGATTCTGGACGTGCCGCCGGAGCAGGAAAAAGCCGCTTGCTGGCAGGTTTACAGCATTGTGACGGACTTTTACCAACCCAACCCCGACCGCCTGCGCGACTGGGTGAGCACGCCCAAAGCCAACGGCTACGAGAGCCTGCACACCACCGTGATGTCCCGGGCCGGGCAATGGGTGGAGGTGCAAATCCGTTCGCGCCGCATGGACGACATTGCCGAGAAAGGCTACGCCGCGCACTGGAAGTACAAGGACACCGGCAGTATTCAGCCCGAAAGCTCGCTCGAAGGCTGGGTGAACAAGGTGCGCGAGATGCTGGAATCCAACAATTCCAGCGCGCTGGAATTCATGGATGAGTTTCGGCAAAACTTATTTGTGAAGGAAGTGTATGCCTTCACGCCCAAGGGCAAGCTGGTCATCTTGCCCGACAAGGCCACGGCGCTGGATTTCGCCTTCGAAATTCACTCCCAAATTGGCTTGCACTGCTTGGGCGCCAAGGTGAACCAGAAGCTGGAGCCGCTGAGCTACCAACTCCACAACGGCGACCAGGTCGAAATCCTGACTTCGCACAAGCAGCGGCCTACGCCGGAATGGCTGAACTTCGTTATCACGACCAAGGCCCGTTCGCGCATCAAAGATTTCCTGCGCGATGACAAGCGCGCCAAAGCCGAAGACGGCCGCTCGTTGCTGGAAAAACGCCTCGAGTTAATTGGTGTGGCCAACACGCAAGACAATTTTAACCGCTTGCTGGCGTACTTTAACGTGCCCACTGCCCAGGAATTTTACTACCGCCTCGCACTGGGGTTGGTCGACGGCCGCGCCATTCGGGAGGCGCTTTTCAATACGAACAAACCGTTGGCCAGCGTGGCTTCGGTGCTCGAGCCCAAAAATTTTGAGCACGAAGTGCAGAAAATTCGGGGGGTGCGGCCCGACATGCTGGTCGTGGGCGAGCACACCGACAAGTTCAACTACAGCATTGCGCGCTGCTGCAACCCCATTCCCGGCGACGACGTGTTCGGCTTCGAAACCGACACCGGCATCATCATCCACCGCACCAGTTGCCCGCGGGCCGTCGACTTGATGTCGAACTACGGCAACCGCATTGTGCGCGCCAAATGGACCGAGCAACTGGAGTTGGCTTTTCTGGCGGGCATTCGCATCAAAGGCACCGACCGGGTGGGACTGGTCAACGACGTAACCCGCATCATCAGCACCAGCCTTAAGGTGAACATGCGCGCCATTACCATCGACTCCAACGACGGCATTTTTGAAGGCCAGATTATGGTGTTCGTGAACGACACCGACCATTTGAACAAACTTATTCATCGATTGAGCAAGGTCAGTGGCGTTTTGCAAGTGGAGCGGTTCGATTCTCAGCAGTAAACGATGGTCCCTGCAACGCCCCCCATCTGCCACGGCATCGGCGTGAACGAACGGACCCAGTGCGCGCATTACCACTCCGAACGCGACCTTGTTGCCATCCAGTTTAAGTGCTGCGGTTTGTTTTATGCGTGCATCGCATGTCACGATGAGCTGGCCGGCCACCCCACCAAAGTCTGGGGCAAGGACGAAAGGGGCCACGAAGCCATTTTGTGTGGTAATTGCCACAGCACCCTCAGCATCGCGGCCTATTTCGCTTGCCAGAACTCCTGCCCGATGTGCCACGCTGCTTTCAATCCAGGGTGCGCGGCTCATTACCCGCTGTATTTCGACGTATAAACGCCGGACCGCCCGGGCGGTTTTCCTTTGTCATCACCATTGTTTTTGTCGTGAACCGTTCTGCAACATTTCCCCTTGCCGCGCTAGTCGTGGTTACTGGTTCTGCCGCCCCCGCAGGGCAAGAGGTGGGCGGTTCTTCCGAAACCGGCTACGCGGCCAAGCACACCCCCAGCGCCGCATCCCAAGCCACGCTCAACACCGACAAACTCGACGAGGTGCGCAAATTGTTCACCGCCCACCTCGAAAACAAAGGCCTGCGCAAAACCGCCGAACGATACGCCATTCTCGAAGAAATATACGCGCGCTCGGGCCATTTCGACGTGGAAGAGCTATACGCCGGCATGAAGGAACGCGGCCTGCAAATCAGCCGGGCCACGGTATACAACACGCTGGATTTACTGGTTGAGCAAGGCCTCGTCAGCAAGCACCAGTTTGGCCGCAACCTCGCCCAGTATGAAAAGAGTTACGGCTACCGCCAGCACGACCACGTCATTTGCACTGAATGCCATAAGGTGGTGGAATTCTGCGACCCCCGCATCCACGGCATTCAAACCATGGTCGGCGACCTGCTGAACTTCCATATCTTGCACCATTCTTTAAATCTGTACGGCATCTGCGGCGACTGCCGCGCTCAAACGGCCGCCCGGAACACCGACACTCCCGCATGACCACCACCAGCACCGTTCAAAACGGCATCCTCATCGTCCGCCTCACCGGCGACCTCATCGGCAGCCCCGACACCGACCAACTTCTTCAGTCCGTCAACGACCACCTCGGCGAGGCCGTCCCCCACTGCGCCATCGACCTCTCCGAAGTCCGCTACATCAACAGCACCGGCATTGGCGTCTTGGTTTCGCTTCTCACCAAGTTCCGCAGCCGCGGCGGCGAAATGGTCCTCATCAACCCCGCCGACCACCCTAAGAAGATGCTGGCCCTCACCAAGCTCAACAATATTTTCACCGTTGCTCCCGACGAGGCCAGTGCCCGCCAACAACTCACCCTGGCCGCCCTTTAAGCGGCCGTTTTTTTGCGCACCTCCCTTAATACATAAAATTTCCTCCGCGCAATCCCCAACTCGCTAAGCTCCTTCTCTTCACGCGAGAGGGGGTCGGGGAGTGAGGTGCCACGCGGAGGGCGAAACTCAATCACCATGCCCGTAGATGTACTAGTAGGCCTCCAATGGGGCGATGAAGGCAAAGGCAAAATTGTAGACGTCCTCGCACCCACCTACGACGCCGTGGCCCGATTCCAGGGCGGCCCCAACGCCGGCCATACCCTTTTCTTCGATGGCGTAAAGCACGTTTTGCACCAAGTGCCCAGCGGCATTTTCCATCCGCACATAATCAACGTAGTGGGCAATGGCGTTGTCCTCGACCCCGTAGTCTTCCGCCAGGAGCTTCAGAAACTCACCGACAGGGGAGTGGATTGGGCCAAAAATCTTTACATCTCCAAGAAAGCCCAGCTCATCCTGCCGTCGCACCGCGCCCTCGACCGCATCAACGAAGAAGCCCGCGGCAACACCAAAATCGGCAGCACCCTCAAAGGCATCGGCCCCACGTATTCCGATAAAATCGGCCGCGTCGGCCTCCGCGTCGGCCACATCCTCCTGCCTGATTTTGAACAGCGTTATAAGGAAGCCGTGGCCCAACACGCTGCCATTGCCTCGCATCACAACAAGGAATTAGAAATCGAAGCTTTCGAAGCCGATTTCTTCTCCGCCGTTGCTTTTTTGCGCACCCTGCAGCTCACCGATACCGAATACCTCCTCAACGACTTACTTACCCAGGGCAAGCGCATCCTTGCCGAAGGCGCCCAAGGGTCTTTATTAGATATCGACTTCGGGTCCTATCCCTACGTCACCTCCTCCAGCACCATTGCCGCCGGCGCCTGCACCGGCCTCGGCATCGCCCCGCGCCACATCGATAAGGTCTACGGCATCATCAAAGCCTACAGTACCCGGGTCGGCAGCGGCCCATTTCCCACCGAGCTCCACGACGAAGTCGGCGAGCAAATCCGCCAAGCCGGCCGCGAGTTCGGCTCCACCACCGGCCGCCCCCGCCGCACCGGCTGGATAGACCTGCCTGCCCTCCGCTACGCCATCATGCTCAACGGCGTCACCGAACTCCACCTCATGAAAGCCGACGTTCTCGACGGCTTCACCGAAATTCAAGCCTGCACCCACTACCGCACCGCCACCGGCGAAAGCACCCCCCAACTGCCCGACCCTGGCGAACTCACCACTGTCACCCCCGAGTACATCACCCTTCCCGGCTGGAATACCGACCTCACCACCATCACCGACGCCGCCCAGCTTCCCCCCAACCTCACCTCCTACCTCGATTTCCTCGAGCGCGAGTTGCAAGTCCCCATCCGCATCATCAGCGTTGGCCCCGACCGCGTGAGCACCCTTCACCGGGAGTAAGGGGAGGTTCCGCCCGCATACTAGCTGTATATTGAGGTGGTCTAGGCAAGACGGACAGAAGAGGGACGTATATTTCTTCTGTTATGGCAACCAAAACCAACGGGGCGTCGCCCGACAAACGACGCAAATACGATGAGGCATTTAAGGCCGAGGC
>Ga0123336_10001737_pt1 | contig 19700 bp, 6 predicted proteins | sample SSSSmetaG_FD_96466 | JGI IMG/M metagenome (GOLD analysis project Ga0123336, IMG submission 96466) | Glacier valley bacterial and archeal communities from Borup Fiord, Nunavut, Canada, to study Microbial Dark Matter (Phase II) - ​SSSS metaG | ecosystem: Environmental > Aquatic > Freshwater > Ice... | reverse complement strand
CGATCGGCGGCGTCCTGACCAATCGCAGCGATACGCGTCGCCCCGGTGGCGGCAACCGGCCGGGCATAGTCGTCGAGCGCCGCCGGCCAGCCAGGCACCGCGCATTCATGGCGGACGAACAGCGCCTCCTCCCACGCCAGCCGGATCGCGAGGAACGCGGTCAGCGTCGCGTCGGTGCCGCCGCCGAGCTCGGCGACCCAGCGCACCTGCCGCGCCGCCTGCGCCCAGCCGCCGAGCGTCGTCAGCAACCGGTGGCAATAAGCCTCGACCGCCTCCGCCGGTACCCCGAGCGTCGCCAGCGCCCGCGCGATCGCCGCGTCGGCCGACGCCGGCGTATCGGCGACGAACGCCGCGAAGCCGTGGAGGCCGAGGATCTCGGGCGTCAGGTCGTGCGTCGCGGTCGCCCGCCACTCGCGCCATGCGCCGCGGGCTTGGGGTGCCGTCCACAGCGCCTGGCCAGCGTCGAGGAACGCTCCGGCGAAGTGGCCGAAGCGTTCCGCGATGATCGCAGGCCAGTCGCGTCGCGTCGCGGCCGCAGCGAGGTCGGCTATCGTCGGGGTCGCGCGCGGCAGGTCTCCCCGGGTCGTCAGCGCGGCGCGCAGGGCGGCGACGCTCGCGGGGCGGTGGACGGGGGGTGCATCCGCGAGCGCGGCGGCAAGGTCCGCGTCGGTGATTGCTCCGTCGGCCAACTGCGCGGCGAACCACGCCGGGGCCGGGGTCACCCGCACACCCGCCGCGCGATCGAGCCGGGCGGCGGCGGTCGCGAGGTCCTCCTTCGCCTGCCCGAAGAACGGGTTGACCGCGACCGTCGCCGCAAGCGGCCACGCCGGCGGGATCGCATTGGCTGCAGCGGCCGTCGCCGCGTCGATCGTGTCGGTCGTGTCGGTCATCGGGCCCCTCCGGTGCGTGACGTTGTCCATCCGCCGAGCATTCGGTCGAGGACGGCGTTGGCGTACAGTCCGTTGCTAAGGTGGACGCGCAGCCCCGCCGCGGCCGGGTGCGCCGACCACAAGGGGAACAGCGCCTGCGCGACCGCGACCCCGCCGAAGCTGACGACCGCGAGGATGACGAGCGCCCAGTCTAGGCTGCTGAGCGGCAGCGGCGGCGGCAGCGTCGTCACAGTCAGCCGCTCGGCAAGCGCATGGAGCACGAAATACCCGGCCGACGCCGCAACCGACGACACCACCAGACGTCGCGTCAACGCGCGCGGCGCCGCCTCGGCGAGGCCCTGCGCGATAAGGTATGCGACGCCGAAAATCAGGATCGCGCCGAGCGCGACAACCTGCGGCGGCGCGTGCGAGATACCGAACACCGCGCCCGTCGCCGCGTACAGCCCCAGCGCGACGAGGAACGCCCGGCCGACCGCCGCCGCCGACGGAACCGCGACGGCCCCCGGCCGCCGCGCGGCGGCGATGCGCTCGACCGCGCCGCCGGCAGCAAGGAACGAGTGCGCCTTGTACAGCGAGTGCGCGACGAGGTGGAGCAGCGCGAGCGGGAACAGGCCGAAGCCGCACTCCATCATCATGAAGCCCATCTGCGCGACGGTCGACCACGCGAGCGAGGTCTTGACCGCGGGCTGCGTCAGCATCACCAGCCCGCCGAACAGCGCGGTGACGCCGCCCACCAGCACCAGCACCGCGAGCGCGGCGGGCGACAGCAGGACCACGTCGGCGAAGCGGATGAGGACGAAGCCGCCGGCATTGATAACCCCGGCATGGAGCAGAGCCGACACCGGCGTCGGGGCCTCCATGACTTCGGTCAGCCAGCCGTGGAGCGGGAACTGCGCCGACTTGAGCATCGCCGCGACTGCGATCAGCCCCGCCGCGGCCGCGCCCTCCGGCACGGCGTGACCGGCCCGGGCGGCGGCAAGGATCGTCGCGATATCGGTGGTGCCGTAGCCGGCGGCGAGCACCACCGCGGCCGCGACGAGTGCGACGTCGCCTATGCGCGCGGTGATGAACTTCTTGCGCGCGGCCCGCTGCGCGGCGGGCCGGTCGGGGTAGAACAGCAGCAGGCGGTGAAGCGCGAGGCTCGTCGCAATCCACGCGACGACCAGCTGGACGAGGTTGCCGGCGACGACCATCGCCACGACGCTGGCAAGCGTCAGGCACAGGCCCGACATGAACCGCCCATTGCGGGGCTCTCCGTCGAGATAGGTCGCGGTAAACCGGACGACGATCCAGCCGACGAAGGTGATGAGCAGCAGGAGCGTGATGCTGACGACGTCGCGGCGTGCCGACAGGCCGATGCCCGCTTCCCCGATCAGCGGCGACGTCGCCGGACCGTCGACACCGAGCACGACCGCCGCGATCACCGCAACGGCCAGCGCGGCGACGGCGAACAGCTCGACCAGGTGGCGCAGCCGCCAGTCGCGCGCCACGGCGGCGGCGGCGAGCAGCAGGATCGCAGGGGCGAGCAGTAGCAGGTTCATCGGTATCTCCTCCCACAGCGCCATAGCTCGCGGCACGGTGGCGAGAAAAATTCATTGAACGTGCGCAACCGTTCGCTTTAAGCGAAGCATGGCCTCGCTCAACTTCAGCCATCTGCGGTATTTCTGGGCAGTCGCCCACGATGCGAACCTCACGCGCACGGCGGCGCGGCTGAATGTGTCGCAGTCGGCGCTGTCGGTTCAGATCAAAGCGCTAGAGGCGCGGCTCGGCCACGCGCTGTTCGACCGGCGCGGGCGTGCGCTCCACCTGACCGAGGCCGGGCGGATCGCGCTCGATCACGCCGACGCGATCTTCGCCAGTGGCGACGAGCTGCTCGACGCGCTGAGCCACGTCACGCCGGCGCGGCAGGTCGTGCGCATTGCGGCGCGCGCGACACTGTCGCGCAACCTGCAGATGCGCTTCCTGCGACCGCTGCTGGCGATGCCCGATGTCGAAGTCGTGCTGCGGTCGGGCGGCACCGCCGAGCTGCTCGCCGACCTCGCCGGGCTCAACCTCGACATCGTCCTGACCGACATGCCGCCGCCGGTCGATACGTCGGTCCCGTTCCTCGCGCACCGCATCGACACGCAGCCGGTCAGCCTCGTCGGTGCGCCGGACCTGATCGCGGGGGAGCACGACATCGCGACGCTGCTGCGCACCCACCCGGTCATCCTGCCGGCCGCGGGGAGCAGCGTGCGGACGGGGTTCGACGCGCTCGCCGCCCGGCTCGGAGTCGCACTTACGGTCGCGGCCGACGTCGACGACATGGCGATGATGCGCCTGCTCGCGCGCGAGGCGCGGGCGCTCGCCGTACTGCCGCCGATCGTCGTCGCCGACGAGCTTGCGAGCGGGATGCTCGCCGTGGCAGACCGCCTGCCGGGCATCGCCGAGGTGTTCTACGCCGTCACCGTCCGCCGCCGCTTCCCGCGCGCGATCGTCGCGCAGATGCTGCAGGATAACGCTCTGCCATTGCCCGACGGCGACGCGTCGGCGATACGGCACGGATGAAGCACGCTTTCCTCGCCGTCGCCTTCTCCGTCGCCGTCTCCGCGGCGCTCCCGACGATCGCCGCCGCCGCGCCCGACGGCGGGATGGCCGACATGCCGGGGATGGCCGCCATGTCCGGCATGGACATGGCGCATATGCCCGCCGCGCTCGGACCGTACGCGATGAACCGCGAGGCGTCGGGGACCAGCTGGCAGCCCGACGCCTCGCCGCATGAGGCGCTCCACCTGATGGCCGACGATTGGTCGATCATGTTCCACGGGATGCTTAACGGGGTCTACGACCATCAGAGCGGCCAGCGCGGCGGCGACAAGGGATTCGTGAGCGGCATGGTGATGGGCATGGCGTCGCGCGATGCCGGCGATCGTGGGCGCATCCAGTTCCGCGCGATGCTGTCGCCCGACCCGTTCATGGGGGCGAGCGGCTACCCGCTGCTGCTCGCGACCGGCGAGACGGCCGACGGCCGCACCCCGCTGGTCGACCGCCAGCATCCGCACGATCTGTTCTCCGAGCTGAGCGTCAGCTACAGCTACCGCCTGTCCGACCGCGCCAGCGTCTTCGTCTATGCCGGGCTGCCCGGCGAGCCGGCGTTCGGGCCCCCGGCGTTCATGCACCGCCTGTCGATCATGGACTCGCCCGAAGCGCCGATCAGCCATCACTGGGTCGATTCGACCCATGTCACCGAAGGCGTCGTGACCGGCGGGCTGGTGCTCGGCGCTGTCAAGGTCGAGGTATCGGGGTTCAAAGGGCGCGAGCCCGACCAGCATCGCTACGACATCGAGGCACCGCGGCTCGACTCGGTCGCGGTCCGAGCGAGCTGGAACCCGTCGTCGCGCCTCGCGCTCCAGGCGAGCTGGGCGCGACAGGTATCGGTCGAGCAGCTCAACCCCGGCATCAACGAGCGCCGCTGGTCGGTGAGCGGCATCTATACCGTTCCGATCGGCAGCGACGGCTTCTGGTCGACCACGGCGATCTGGGCGCAGCGCCGCGCCTTCGGTGGGATCGACGCGCACGCCCCGGCGCTCGATGCATGGGTGCTCGAAAGCACCGTCCACCCCGACTTCCGCTGGACTTTCTACGGCCGGGTCGAGCGCGTCGACAACGACGAACTGCGCGTCGCCCCCGCCGGTACGGCGCCGCCGCTGACGGTCGCCAAGGCATCGCTCGGCGCGATCCGCGACTTCCGGGTTGCGCCGCACCTCGCCTTCGGCCTCGGTGGGCAGGTCGCGCGCAACTTCGTCGGGCGCGACCTTGCGGCGGCATACGGCGGCGACCGCTGGGCGGGCATGGGGTTCGTCCGGCTCAAGATCGACTGACGCCGGCGTCAGCGGGCGCCGTTGCACGTCGGTACCGCGCTCAGATCCCGGCGTACCATTCGTACCCGCGGTCGGGCCAGTAGCCGCCGCGCCCCATCCCGTACGGCGCGAGCGTGCTCACCAGCTCGATGCGGCGAAGGTATTTCGCGTGCTTGTAACCGAGCTGGCGCTCGACACGCAGGCGCAGCGGGGCTCCGTGCGCGACGTCGAGCGGCGCGCCGTTCAGGCTGTGGGCGAGGATCGTCTGCGGATGGAACACGTCGACGAGGTCGACGCTCTCGTAATAGCGCCCGGCCGACTGGTCGCCGCCCTTTGCAGGCTCGCCGTCGAGCGTATCCATGCAGTGGAACACCGCGAAGTGCGCGCCCGGGAGCAGCCCCGCGCGGTTCACCAGCGCTCCCAGCGGCGGCCCCGACCACTCGCCGATCGCGCTCCACCCCTCGACACAGTCGTGGCGGGTGATCTGGGTCCGCGGCGTCAGTGCCCGCAGGTCGGCCAGCGACAGCTCGAGCGGCTTGCGTACGAGCCCGTCGATCCGCAACCGCCAGTCGCGAAAACCATGGTCGACGAAGGCGCGGTAGTCGTCGTCGGGTGGATCGATCGAGCCGTTGGCCTTGAACGTCGGCGACAGGTCGGCGCGGGTGAACTCGCGCGCCAGCGCCCCGCGCCCCTGGATCAGCCGCTGCCAGCCGTAGGTCGCCGCCTCGCCGCCCCGCAGTAAGGCGAGCGTGCCGGGCGCGGTCGTCACCCGGTCGCACGCCGCAAGCGCGAAGCTGCCGCCGCCGATGATCAGCGCCCGGCGCGACAGGGCGATCGTCACGACACCACCCGGTCGAGCGTCGTCCGCACCGCCGCCGTCGCGACCGGCTCGGGCGTGTCGGTGAACGCCCAGCGCCCGGTGATCATCGCGCGCATCTGGTTGCCGACACCGGCGAGCAGCACGGCGAGCACGTGGACGACGATGAACCCGACGGTCAGACCCGTGAACACGAAGTGGAGCGTCCGTGCCGTCTGGCGCCCGCCAAGCGCATCGACGATCCACGGCGCGACGGCGTCCGCTCCCGGCGACAGCGACAGGCCGGTCACGATCATCATCGGCAGGAACACCGCGACCAGCGACAGGTAAGCGAGCTTCTGGAGGATGTGATAGCGGTTGCTGTCGCGCCCCGTGGGAAAGCGCAGCCGCGCATGCTCGGCGATGTCGTGGAGCAGGTTCTGCGGCCGCAGGTCGTCCGCCGACGGCAGCAGGTCGTACCGGACGTGGCGGTTCGCGAGGCTGATCGCCCAGAACAGGATGCCGTTGAGGATCAGAACCCATGCCATGAACAAGTGCCAGTTCCGCGCGGCTGCGAGGTCCCGGTAACCGGGGATCATCGCCCAAGCCGGGAAGGCGGTGGCGTTCCCGCCCGACCAGCCGAGCAGCCCCGTCGTCGCAAAGGTGCGGCCGAACACGGTCAGCAGGCCGTGCTCGCCGCTCGACCCGATCATCAAGGCCGGCGCGTCGTACATGTTCCCGGCGGCACCCCAGTAGAGCGCCGGATGCGCGCCGAAGATGTTGAGGCCCGTCATCAACAGGACGACCACGGCAACGACGTTTATCCAGTGGCCGACGCGCCGCGAGAGCGGATGGCGGTAGGCGAGCCGCACTGTCGAACGATCCATCGCGAACGCTCCTTCACACCGGGCGATAGCAGCTTTCCGGCGATCGCGCGATGAAGACTGCCGCGTCACTCTGTGTCCGACGCGGGATCGCAGTCACCCGGCAGCCTTGTCGTATTGGCAGGATCGCCGGAATGAGAATGGTGCAGGAAGGCGCCGTGCCCGGCCGCAATGATCAATCTCGAGGTAATACTGAAGATCCTTCGAATGCTAAAGCTCCGCCGCTTTCGCGGCGACGTGGCAATCTGAGATGGGCGCGGGGACAGGATTTTCCTGCCATAGAACTCGTTCCCACTGAACTCGACCGCAGTCGTTGCGCCGACATTATAACCGCAACGGGGGCATTGGCCGCTGAGCCATTTTTGGGCCGCTGCCATCCAAATACCAGCTGGCAGCTCAGGTAGCTCTAGAAACGAGAGCACCCCCTGAGGCGCAGAATGTCAGATGCCTCCTGTTTCAAGTAATACTGGGTGTCCTCAGGTCGGCGATCCATTCATCCCCGCTGTCAAGTTTCCGCAAGTCACACTTTCGAACCGCTCGCCATAACAACCTTTTGCGGCATGTTTCACCGGCCTGCGGCGGCAATTTGCAAATCGCCGCCGGGTCCCGTTAGCTCAGCCGGCGCGTCATCACCAATGGAAGGCGATGCCGACCCGGGCGGAAATATCGCGCTGGTCGCCACCGGTTACCCCATCGAGGTTCGCCGACAATTCAAGGCCCGAAATTGCCTTGCCGACGATACCGATCTCGCCGCGGGCGCTGGCTCGGCTGTGGGCGTCCTCGAAGGTGAAAGCGGTCGGCCCGGCGGCGATCGTCGCGCGGTTGCGGCGATCTAAATCCCCCTGGGCATAGGCGCCGATGAACGGCGTGACCGTCCAGTCGCTGCTCGGCAAGGTCGTGCCGAGCCGCAGGCCGGCAGTGCCGTACAGGCTGCGGGCGTGGCTGAAATCGACGACAACGCCTGCTGCCGCACTGTTGAACGAGTCGAGGCGAGAGCGCGTCCACGACAGTGCGGCGACCGGCTCCAGGAAGATGGAGTTGGTGACGTAGTGATAGCCGACCTGGAGCTCAGCGCCGTAAGTCGAGCCGTCGAAAGGAATGCGGAACGACGGAACTTTTACTATCTGGTCCACCTTGTAGCCGTCATACTTGAACAGGCCGTCGATGAAGAAGCCGCCTTCCTGGTATCGGGCATAGCCACCGAAGGTGAAGCCCTTCAGGTTGAGTTGGTTATCGTCGATCTTGAATCGCCCCTTCTGGTCACCGTAGCCGCCGAGCAGGCCGACCGCGAACTTGCCCCAGCTGTAGTCGAGGCCGAATAGCCCGCCATAGAAGGTGTTCTTGATCTCGAGATCAGGGTTGAAGCCGAACTGGTTGATCGCGGTCACCGAATAGGTCGGGCCGGACTTCGACGTGCCGTCGGCATAGATGCCGTGGCCCCACAGCGTCAGGCCGTGCTTGTCGTCGAAATGCGGCGACCGCATCTCGTCCGCCCAGGCGTCACCCGTTCGCCGCCAGAATTCCTGCGCCTCGGCGCCGGTGCGGACGATCTCGAACGCGGTCTGCGACGGCAGGCCGACCAGGAAGTAGTTGCCGCCCGACTGGGTCAGCTGGTAGTCGACATAGCCCTTGTGGATGACATTGTTCTGCAGCGTAAAGGCAGCCGGTGTGCTGCCGGGTGACTGCACGACCGGGATTCCGACGGTATTGAACTGCCCCGTCAGCGAAGCGCCCAAGTCGCGCACGACGAGCGTCGTCGAGCCGGCCACCGAGCCTGTGGAGATGACCAGCCGATCGGCGGTCTGCAGCGGCGAGACGCCGATCGCGGCGTTGCCGAGGTTGGCGTCAACCGCCAGCTGGGCGTTGCCGGAGCCGGTGTAAGTGGCGCTGCTGAACACCAGCACGTCGCCGGTATGCGCAGTGCCGCCGGCCCCCTGCTGCAGGCCGATGAGCCCCGAGTTGTTGAAGGTCAGCCGGGTGTCCGGCGCCAGCACATTGATCGTCGTCGCGGTCGTCGAGTTCGGGGCGACGTTCATCGTGCCCGAGTTGGTGAGCACGTTGGTACCCAGAGTATCGAAGGTGGAGGTACCGCCGAAAAGATTCCAGGCACCCGTGTCGTTGAAGGTGATCGACGGCGGCAGGAGGGTCAGCGTTGCGAGCGAGCCGGCGACCAACCGGCTGCCCGGCGTCATCATACCGGTCGAAGCGACACTGACTTCGGTTAGAGACCCGTTAGTCTCATCGATCACCACCGGCGGCGCGATCGTCGAGATATCGACATAGCCGTTGATGACGCCACTGTTACTGACGAGATCGGTGCCGCCACGAAGCCGCAGCGCCGCGCCGCCGAGGCCGGTCAGCGAGCCGCGGTTGGCCAGCGTGGTGCCGAAGGTGGCGGTCGAGTTAATGCCCCACAGGCCACCATAGACGCTCGCCGTGTTCGCCGACGCACCCAAGTTGACGGTTGATGAGCCGAACGAGTGGACGAACACGCCATTCGACGTGCCCGAGCTTGTGGTGCCGCCGTCGAGCAAGTTGATGACGGCATTGCCGCCGCGTGTCTCGACGTGGATCGCGTCGGCACCGGTAGTTGTCGCGGTCGTGCTGTTCACCGTGGCCGTACCGATCCTCGTCAAGACGTCGATTGCCTCGCTGTTCGTGCCAGTCGTCGTCGCTCGCCAATTGTTGACCGCGACGCTGCCGTCGCCATCCGCGAAGGCCTTGATGCCGTAGGCGCTGGCTCCGCTCGTCGCGACCAGTCCTATGTTGTTGATCGTCGACGGACCATCGAAAGTGGCAAAAATCACCGCGTCTGCATTGATACCGCTGGTGCTGACGCCCCCCGTGTTGGTGCCGGCGACCAGCGAACCGATGTTGATCACGCTGGCACCGCTGGACGAGCCGTTACCCACGACGCCATAGCCGCCCACGCCACTGGTGGTGACCTGCTGAACGGTGACGTTGGTCGTGTCCGCGCCGCTGCCGCTATTGCCGGCGAGGATGCCGTAGCCGACATTCTGCGCCGCGGTCCCGTTGACGATGACATTGTTGAGCGTGAGGTTGATGGCGCTCCCGCTCTCCGCGACGCGACTAACCGCGCGGATACCGTAATTGGCACCCGAACCGGCACCGGTAACGGTGATCGTGCCGGCGTCAGCCAATGTAATCGGCCCGGCCGCCGAGAGGTTGACGCCGTAGACGTCGGCCGTCTTGCTCGACGAAGTGACCGTGACCGAGCCGAGCGTCGCGGTGATCGGCCCGGTGATGTTGGTGCTCGCATCGACACCGATCGCCGTGCCGGTGCTCGACACGGTGATCGACGGCGCGCCGTCGATGGTCAGGCCGGCACTGTTGTCGGCATAAATGGCGGTGGCGCCGCCGGATGTTCCGGTGTCGCCGTTGTAGGTGATCGCGACAGGCGCATGGACCGTCATGCCAGTCGAATTGCCGCCGTCGTTGAGCCCCATCAGTGCGATACCCCGACCGCCGCTGCCGGACACCGTCAAGCTTTTGCCCAAGGTTACGGTCTGCGTCGCACCGTCCTGCAGGTCGACGCCGTCCGCGAGGCCCCCTGAGACGGTAATCGTATCGCCGAAGGTCGCGGTGAGATTGCCCGTGCCCTGCAGATAAGCACCGCGGTTGAAGAAGCCGCCGTTGACAGACAGCGCCGCGCCACGCGTCGAAGTCGGCGTCATCGTCACGAAGGTATCGGTCCCGCCCTCGAGGTCGAACCCGGTCGACTTATTCAAGAAGCCGCCCTTCGCGAGGACCGTCAGGCTGCTACCGGTGAACGTCGCGCTGTTAGGTCCGGCTCCATTGATGGTAACGCCGGTGGCGGACGAACCGGTGACGACCATGTCCGAACTGGTCACCGTGACCGCCGGGTCGGCTTGTTGGCCGAACTGGATCGGTCCGCGAATCACGGGCACATAGGTGCCGGCAATCAGGATACCGTTCGCCACGCCGTCGCGGCCGTCGACCGTCAGTGGCGCATTGGTGAGGGTGACGCCGATCGGGCCGCCGGCTGCAGACACCTCGATGCCGGTCGCGCCGGTGCCGTAAATCGACATCGCACCGTTATAAGTGGTGTTGCCGATGACCTGGTTGGTCACGTTGACGGTCGCACCGGCATTGCCGTTGGCCAGAATGCCGCGCCCGAAACCGCCGGTCGCGTTGATGGTGATCGGCACGCCCTGGAAATCGACCGCGACAGTCCCCTCCATCTGGGTCGCGGCCGCGGCGGTGATGTTGCCGGTTCCGGTGACGGTCGTGGTCGCCAGCAGCGGGCCGCCCTGATTGTTGAAGATCGCCCCGCCGCTGCCGCCGAGGATGTTGAAGCCAAAGGTGTCGCCGCTGCCACCGGTCACGCTGAGCGTACCGGTATTCGCCAGCGTGGTCGCGCCCGACTTGTAGTAGCTACCACCAATGCCGACCGTAACGCCGGTGTTGCCGGCAACCGTGACCGAGCCGGTGTTCAAGCCGTAGGCAACGCCGGTGACGCTGGACGTCGTCAACGACAGGCCGGCGATGTTATTGCTGCTGGCCGCGCCGTTGACGGTCACGGAGCCGTTGTTGAAGATCGAAGCTGACGCGCCGCTGACCTCGATGCCAGCCTCCGCGTTGTTACCGGACGAAAGGATGATGCCGCCGATCGCATTGGTCACGGTCGCCGTGCCGATGCCGATCGGTGTAAAGGCGAGCAGGCCAACGCGATTCGCGGTAATCGCTCCGGAATTCAGGATACTCGCGGTGCCACTGCCGCGCGCCTGTACGACCACTGCATCATTGGTGGAATTGACCGACGCGCCCGTGAAGATGCTCGTGCCGGCGTTGAAATTGCCGGCACCGCGCACAGTCACGCCGTCGGTAGCCGCGTTGACGATAGTCGTGCCCGCGATATTGATCACGACGTTGCCCTGGCTGGGAGATGCGAGCGTGCTCTCGTCGTAGGTGATCCCCGTCGGATACGGAGCGAACGCGCCGGTGCAGGTCGCCGTCTGTGGATCGGCGGCGGTATTGACCGTGCCGCACTCGTTGGCAGCGAGCGCGCGGCCCGGCACCATCAGCAGCGCCGCGATCCCAATCGCCGACCGACTCGTCGCCGCCTTCAGCTTCGTTTTGGCTTTGATCATAGTACGTCCCCCTAACACGGCGCGCCACGCGCCGAGTTGATCGTCAAGAAAGATCAGAACCGGACACGGACCCCGACTTCGGCGTCAAAGCCGCTCGACCGCGGTGCGATCAGCGAGCCGGCGCGGGCCTGGAACTCGACCTTGCCGATGCCGACCGACAGGCGGCCGTCGAGCCGCGCGGCGTCCGTGATGCCCGGCGCGCCATGCTGGTCGAAGGAGAAGCCCGGGGCCGCCTCGAAACTCGCCGTGTTGATGCGCTCCGCGTGGAACTCGTGCGCCCACGAAGCGCGCAGCGAGGCCTTGAGCACAGTATCCGCCGATAGCTCGGTGGTGGTCGCCGCGTCGATACCGGCGAAGGACTGCAGACTTGTATAGTGGTGCGTCCCGAAATCGAGACCCAGGCTGCCCGGGGTAACGACGCCGGCCAGCGAGGTTTCGGCGAACCCTTCCTGGTCGAGGCGGGCGAGCTCGACCGCGACGAACGGAATGATCTTGGTCTTCGGCGACGGCCGGAACGTATACGCCAGCTCTCCATAAAACGAGTAGCTGTCGCTCCTGAAGCGCCCGGCCGCGGACTCGACCAGCCCTGGGACGGTGATGGTCCGGTTGTAGCTGTTGCGATAGTGCCCGTAGATGAAGTCGAAGCGCTGGCTCCACGGCCCCTCGTGCACCGCGCCGTAGGCGGCGAGCGCGAAGCTCTTCACCTTGCCGTCGGTCGCGAGGTCGCCGACGTGGAACTTGCTCGTCAACACCTCGAAGGCGCCGCCCAGGATTGAGTTCCGCGTCGGGCTGAAGTCGCCGCCCGCCGCCACGCCTATGCTGTTGTTCGAGATCTTGTTCGACCCGTATGCGTCGGTGCCGTCGATCCGGTCGCTGCCGCCGACCAGTTGCACCCACAGCGGATAACGGTTGGGCGGCAGGGCCACGTCGGTTCTGTCGAAGCGACCACGCAGATCGGCCTGGGTGGCCAGCGACCGTTCGAAGGCATCGGTGACTGACAGGTCGGTGGTCTGAAGCGCGGTGACGCCCTGCCCGCCGACCGAGTCGTACACCTGCGCCAGCGCCGACACGTTCGGTGCCGCGAAGATTCTTGCTGCGATCGGGGTGAACGCGGGGCTGGTCCGGGCCGTCTGGATCGCGTTGACCGCATCGCCGACCGCGGTCTCGTTCCGGGTCAGCCCGCCGGGCGCGAAATTGATGACGTAATTCAGTACCTCGTTGTTGGCGTTCGGATAGGTCAGGCCGTAGGTCGCCGCGCCGCTCGGCGCGATCACCAGGGTCCGCCCGGTATGGCTGGTAATGCCGCCTGACGCCGAGACGACAGTCACGTCGTGCGCGCCCGGCAACGCCATCCCCAGATTGAGGATATTGGCGTTGACCTGGCCGCTGAGCGCCGCCGTCCCGCTGACCGTGATCAAGTCCGCGGTCTGGTTGCCGAACTGCAGATCGAACGTGTCAGTGCTCGTCGAGGTCGTGATGAGGCTGCCGGTGATCGCGATCGCGGCGACATTGTTGATGCCACCGACCGAGAGGTTGCCGTTGTTGGTGAACAGTCCGGTGCCGAGATTGCCGATCGGTCCGAGGATCAGCACGCCGGTGGTCGTGTTGGTCAGCGTGTTGAAGCCGCTGCCAAGATCGATCGACCCGGTGATCGTGCCGGAGTTGGTGACCGCGCTGGTGCCGCCGGTGCCGTAGATGGCGAGCCCGGCAATGCCGTCGGTGGTCGAGATCTGCCCGGCGGTGGTGACGACGTTGTTCGTGCCGCCAAGCAGCGCCACGCCACGCCCGCGACTGCCGCCTTGGACCTGCACCGAGCCAATGCTGACCGTCAGCGGAGCGGCACCACTGCTGCCTGCGCTTTGCGCAACCAGTGCCGTCGCGCCAGTGCCGGTCGCTTGGACCGCCGCGGTGACCGCGAGGTTGACCGCCCCGCCCGATCCGGTGCCTCCGAGCGAGCCGGCGAAAGGCTGCGCTGTGGCGCCGAGGCCGACGAAGTCACCGGTGCCGGCAAGACCGCCGCCGCCGCCGATCGACTGGGCGATGACGCCGTCGGCACCCGCCCCGGTCGTGTGGACCGCGCCGCCGACGGTGACGCTGACCGCGCCGCCATTGCCGCCGTTGCCGCCCGCTGCCGCAGTCACGTGGACCTGCTCGGCCGCGCCGACCGCCGGTGCAGTGGCGAGCAGAATGCCCCCGCCGCCGCCAATCGACTGCGCGACCAGACCGTGCGAGCCGATGCCGCTGGTCGAGATCGCCGCGGTCGTCGACACGTTGACCGCGCCGCCGTTGCCGCCGCCGCCGGCCGAGGACCCGAACACCGCGTCCGCGCCGACTGTCGCGCCGATGCTGCGGGCAAAGCCACCGCCGCCGCCGATCGACTGCGCGACGACGCCCATCGCTCCGTTGCCTTTGGTCGAAAGAGCTGCCGTCAGGCCGAAGTCGATCGCGCCGCCGTCGCCGGTTGCCGCGCCGCCCAGAGTGACGCCCGATAGCACGCCAAAGCCGGTGCCGCCGGCATAGCCCGCAACACCGCCGCCCCCGCCGATGGACTGGAGCAGGACGCCACCTGCACCGGCACCGGTGGTTGCGATCGTGCCGCTCTCGGTCAGCGCGATGCTGCCGCCGCTGCCGCCGCCCGTGGAACCGAGTTCGAGCGAGATACCGTTGGTGCCGACGGTAACCGCGTCGGTCGTCGCGAAGTTCGCGACGCCGCCGCCGCCGCCGATCGACTGGAGCAGCAGCGCGGTGGCGAGCTGTCCGCTTGTCCCGATGGCTCCGCTTGCGGTCGGCAGCGAGATGTTACCGCCGTTGTTCATTCCGACCTCGGAGCCGCCTGCGGTGAGCACGATGCCTTTCGAGATGCCGCCTGCCATGCCGACCGAGAAGGCACCGTCGCCGCCGCCGCCGCCGATCGACTGGCCGAGAAGGCCAAAGCCGTTATCGCCGACAGTGGTGAGGAGCCCGGTATTGGTCAGCGTCACGGTCTGGCCCGCGCCCGCCGACGTCGATCTGCCGCCGACGAGCACAGACCAGATGCCGACGTTGGCACCGAAGTCGATATCGCCGGTCACACCCTCCGTACCGCCGCCGCCACCAATCGACTGCGCGCCGAGCCCGAACGATCCGGCACCCGTGGTCGCGATATCGTTGTGGTTTACCAGCGCAATCGGCGAACCGTCGCCGGCAAGCCCGCCGGCGCCGCCGAGCATAAGCGTCACGCCGCCCGGGCCGACCGTCAGCGGATCGGGCACGCTGAGCGCCGCGTTGCCGCCGCCCGCGCCGATTGCCTGGGCGAGCAAGCCGTAGGAGAGCGCGCCCGCGGTGTGCAGTACGCCACCCGACAGGTTGACCGTCACAATGCCGTTTGCACCCGCCGCGCCCGCACCGGTGCCGCTGCCGCCAAGCTGCATCATTGTCGAGTCGAGCGCGCCGTTCTGCGCCGCGATGGCGAACGCTGCCTGGCCGCCGCCACCGCCGATCGACTGCGCGAGCACCGCGACCGAATCGTCCTTGAGAGTAGCGATCGTGCCGGTGCTGGTGACCGTGACGTCGCCGCCAGAGCCGCCCGCGCCGCCGCCTGCGCCGAGCTGGCTGCCGAGCATGCCGCCGGCCGAGAAGGCAAGCGCGCCGGAGAAGCCGCCGGCACCACCGCCGCCGCCGATCGACTGCGCGAAGACACCGACCGACGCCGCACCCTCGACGACGATACTGCCGGTGTTGGTGACGGTGACCGCGCCGCCGTTGCCGCCGTTGCCGCCGGTCCCGCCGAGGCTGGAGGTCAGGCCGCCGACGCCCGCATTGAGCGTGCCCGCGACACTCAGCCCGGCGACGCCGCCGCCGCCGCCGACCGACTGAGCATAGACGCCGTAGGAGATGTCGCCCTTAGCGTCGATCAGGCCGCTGTTATTGATCGAGACGAGGCCCGCCGCGCCGCCAGCCCCGCCGGAGCCGCCGATGCTGGTCGCGCTGCCGATGCCGCTGGAGCCCGAGCCGGCGATCGACATGCCGCCGACGCCGCCGCCGCCGCCGATTGATTCAGCGAACACTCCGATCGAGTTCGCCTGAAGCGAGACGATCTGGCCCGAATTGTTGACGGTAACCGCGCTGCCGATGCCGGCACCGCCGCCGGCGCCGCCGACCGACTGGACCGAGCTGCCGCCGCTGCCAATGGCAAGGGCACCAGCAAAACCGCCGGTGCCGCCGCCGCCGCCGATCGACTGCGCCAGGACTGCGATCGAGCCGGCACCCTTGACGAGGACGCCGCCGAGATTGCTGACGCCGACGATGCCGCCGTTGCCGCCGCCGCCGCCGACCCCGCCGCCGACGCTGGCGGTGACGTCACCACCGGTCGAGAGTGCGCCATTGACCGCGAAGCCGCCCTTGCCGCCGCCGCCGCCGATCGATTGGGCATAGATGCCATAGGACAGGTCTCCGTCGGCGATGACCGTAGCCAGCGCGCCATTGGTGACGCTGATCGTGCCGCCGAGGCCACCGCCGCCGCCGGCCCCGCCGACGGAGGTCGACTGGATGCCAGCGCTGGCGCTCGCCGATAGCGAGAAGCCGCCCGCACCGCCTCCGCCGCCGACCGACTGAGCGAAGATGCCCGCTGCATTGTCGCCGCCGACCTCGATCCGGCCGAGGTTGGCGACGCCGATGCTGCCGCCGGCGCTGCCGGCCCCGCCGCTGCCGCCGATATTGCTGGCAAAGCTCGAATTGGTTGCCCCGGTCAGGCCGCCGGCAAATCCGCCGGAGCCGCCGCCGCCGCCGACCGATTGCGCAAGGATACCGAACGCGCCTGCGCCCGCCGTGGTGATCGTGCCAGCCGTGCTGACCAGGATGTCGCCGCCGATGCCGCCGCCGCCGCCCGCGCCGCCGCCGACAGACGAGCGGGCGTCGCCGCTGAGCGCCAGCGAGCCGCCGAGCGCGAAGCCGCCGTTGCCGCCGCCGCCGCCGATCGACTGGACCTCGACGCCGTGCGCGAAGGCACCAAAGGTCGAGACCAGCCCAGTGGCGTTGTTGGAGAAGCTGATCGCCCCGCCCTTGCCGCCGCCGCCCGCGCCGCCGCCGACGCTATCGGATGCCGCATTCGCCTGCGATGCCGCCGCACTGAGGCTGAAGCCGCCCGCACCGCCGCCGCCGCCGATCGACTGGGCCAGGATACCGACCGCGTTCGCGCCGCCGGTTACCACCGAGCCGGCATTGGCAATCTGCAATACGCCACCGATGCCAGCCGCACCGCCGCCGCCGCCGCCGATCGTCGAGATCGCTTCACCGCCGAGCGAGACTGCGCCGCCGGCCGCAAAACCGCCATTGCCGCCGCCTCCGCCGATCGACTGGATTTCGACACCGTAGGCGAACGAACCCAGTGTCATCACTGAGCCTGTCGCCGCATTGCTGAAGCCGATCGCCCCGCCGTCTCCGCCGCCGCCGCCGCTGCCGCCGACTGCGGACGAAGCGGATGCCGCCTGGGCCCCGGCTGCGCCGACCGCAAAGCCGCCGCTGCCGCCGCCGCCGCCGATCGACTGCGCCAGCACGCCGACCGAATTGCTGCCCGCGGTTCCAATTGCGCCGCTATTGATGAGCGTCAGCAGACCGCCCGCGCCGCCTGCGCCACCGGCCCCGCCGACCGCACCGCTGAGCGCCGAGCCGCTCGCCGAGATGCCGCCGCCGGCCGCGAAGCCACCCGAGCCGCCGCCACCGCCAACCGATTGTGCGACGACCGCGCTCGACAGGTCGCCGACCGTCGTGATGCCGCCCGCGTTGGTAAAGTCGATGCTGCCGCCCGCGCCCGCCGCGCCGCCGGAGCCTGCGCCGACGGTCGACTTCGCGGCGCCCTTGAGCGTCAGCGCGCCGCCAGCGGCGAAGCCGCCGGAACCGCCACCGCCGCCGATCGATTGTGCCAGCACGCCGCCGGACAGTGCGCCGGTGGTACCGACGACACCGGTCGCCGAGTTGGTGATCACGATGTTGCCGCCCAAGCCGCCCGCGCCGCCGGTGCCGCCGACGCTATTGGAGGCCGCCGCGGTCTGGGCACCCGCTACCCCGACGCTGAATCCGCCGACACCGCCGCCGCCGCCGACCGACTGCGCGACGATCGCGTCGGAATTCGCGCCGATCGTCTGGATGACGCCGGTATTGTCGAGTGCCACGCCTCCGCCGGCACCTCCGGCACCACCACCGCCGCCGATATTGTTCGAAGCCGCGCCGCCCGTGGTCAGCGCCGCGGATACCGCGAAGCCGCCCGAACCGCCGCCGCCGCCGATCGACTGCGCCAACACCGCGCCCGAACTTGCGCCCATCGTGCCGATCAGGCCGCGATTGGTGATCGTCACCGCGCCGCCGTCGCCGCCTGCGCCGCCGCCGCCCGAGCCGACGCTAAGGTTCGCCGCGCCGTCCAGCGCCAGCGCGGCTCCGACCGCAAAGCCGCCGTTGCCGCCGCCGCCGCCGATCGACTGCGCCTGCACGCCCGCCGACATCGCGCCCTGTGTGAGGATCCGGCCGTTAATGTCGTTGAACACCGAAACCGCGCCCGCCGCACCCGCCGCGCCGCCGCTGCCGCCGACCAACTGGCTGGCGGTATCCGCGTTCGACGCAGCGCCCGAGATGGCGAAGCCACCGTTACCGCCGCCGCCGCCGATCGACTGCGCGATGATCGCTGTCGACAGGTCCGAGCCGGTCGTGATCTGGCCGTTGCTGTAGATGCGCACCCCGGCCGAATTGCCGCCCGAGCCCGCGCCGCCGCCAACCGAATTCGAGGCTACGCCGCCGTTCCCGGTGCTGAGCCCGGCACCGAGCGCGAAGCCGCCCGAGCCGCCGCCGCCGCCGATCGACTGGGCGAACACCGCGACAGAGGCGACGCCGTGGGTGGCGATCGTGTCGAGATTGTCGATCGAGACCTGGCCGGCGTTGCCGGCCGCACCGCCCACGCCGCCGCCGATCGCCGACCGTGCGCCATCGTCGAGCGACAGCGCACCGCCTGCGGCGAACCCGCCCGAGCCGCCGCCGCCGCCGATCGACTGGGCGAACAGCGCATAGCCGAAGGCACCGTTGCTGACGATCGACGCGCCATTGTCGTTGAAGATCGAAACCCGGCCCGAATCGCCGCCCGCCCCGCCGGAGCCGCCGACGTTGTCGTTTGCCGATTTTGCCTTCGACGCCGACAGGCCGATGGCGAAGCCGCCCGAGCCGCCGCCGCCGCCTATCGACTGGGCGATGACCGCGGTCGAGCGGTCTCCGAACGCCTGGATCGTGCCCCTGTTGTTCACCCGGACGTCATCGGAACCGCCGCCGACGCCGCCCGAACCGCCAAGGCTGTTCGACACAGCGCTGCCGGTCGACGAGATCGAGAACGATCCAGCGAATCCGCCCGAACCGCCGCCGCCGCCGATCGACTGGGCGATGATGCCGGTCGCCCCGGAGCTGAACACGCTGACGGTGCCGGTGTTGTTGACCGTGACCTTGCCCGCATTCTGGCCGCCGCCGCCGCGGCCACCGGTCGCGGCAGACGCCGCGCCTTCGCCAAGCGCGAGATTGCCCGCGACCGCAAAGCCGCCCGAACCACCGCCCCCGCCGATCGACTGCGCGAGGATGCCGTCGGACATGTGACCGTGAGTTTCGAGCATGGTTGCATTGTTGACCAGCACATCCTTGCCGACGCCGCCGTCACCGCCGGCCCCGCCGACCGCATCGGTGGCCGCCTTGCCGTCATTGGCGAAGGTCGCGCCGACTGCGAAGCCGCCGGCACCGCCGCCGCCGCCGATCGACTGCGCAACAACCGCAGTCGCATTGTCGCCAAGCGTCGCGACCAGACCGCGCAGCGTGACCGTGACTGCGCCCGCGTCCGAGCCGATGCCGCCGTTACCGCCGATGTTGCTGGCCGCCGCGCCGCCGCCCGCCGCCGCCGACAGGCCGCCCGAGAAACCGCCGGAACCGCCGCCGCCGCCGATCGACTGCGCGATCACTGCGCCGGAGCCCTCGCCCCGGGTCAGGATGGTGCCGCTGGAATAGACAGTGACCGCGCCCGCGAAATTGCCGCCGCCGCCGGCCCCGCCAACGCTGTCCGAGACGCCGCTCGAACCCTTGGTGGTCAGCGACCCGGAGATCGAGAAGCCGCCCGAGCCGCCACCGCCGCCGATCGATTGCGCGACGATCGCATGGCT
>Ga0123336_10001736_pt1 | contig 19703 bp, 18 predicted proteins | sample SSSSmetaG_FD_96466 | JGI IMG/M metagenome (GOLD analysis project Ga0123336, IMG submission 96466) | Glacier valley bacterial and archeal communities from Borup Fiord, Nunavut, Canada, to study Microbial Dark Matter (Phase II) - ​SSSS metaG | ecosystem: Environmental > Aquatic > Freshwater > Ice... | reverse complement strand
GCGTGGGCGTCATCGCCGACGCAGCGTAGCGGATCTCGGGCGCCGGGTCGGATCGCTGCCGCGGTGACGTGTTCGGTCGCCTCCGCGCCGCGTGCCAGGTTCGAGGGGTGGTGGTGTCGGCGACAACACGGTGGGGTCTCGTTGCGGATGCGCTCGACGAGGAGCTTCGTCGCATGACCGACGAGGACAAGCTCGATCGGGTCGGAGCCCTCATGGCATCCGTGGAGGCAATGGGGTGGACCGAAGCGCGGCCATCGCGGGCAACACGAAGCTAGCCGTCGACCTCGGAGACGGCCACACGGCTCCGTCGACACGAAGCAGGACCTCGCCGACGACGCGTGATCCGCGCTCAGCCGCGCTCAGCCGCGCTCAGCCGCGCTCAGAAGAGCGCCTTGATCTCCTTCTCCATCTCGTCAATCTCGCCGTCGCGGTAGCCCTTGTGCGTGTGGGCGATGTTGCCGGACTTGTCGAGGATGAACGTGGTCGGCATGCTGTCGGGCTTGAAGGCGTTCGCCACCGCGTGGTCCTTGTCCCAGACCACGAGGAACTTCGCGTCGCCGTTCGCCTTCACGAAGCCGGGCACGCCCTTCTTGTCGTCGTCGACGGAGATGGCGATGATCTCGAGGCCGCTCGACTTGTACTTCACGTAGAGCTCCTGGAGCTTCGGGAAGGACTTCTTGCAGGGCGCGCACCACGTGGCCCAGAAGTCGACGATCACCACCTTGCCCTCGGGCATCGTCACCTTGCCCCCGCCCATCACCGAGTCGAGCGAGATGGGCGGCGCCTTCGGTCCGCGCGGCTTGCCGCCCGCCGAGCCCTTCGCGGGGATGGGGGTCGAGCCGGGCGTCGTGGAGTCGCGAACGGTGGTGGCGTTGGAGCCGGCGCTACCGGCGTCGATGGACTCGACGTCGACGACCTTCGGCGGCGCCGCCGACGGGCACCCGACGGCGCCCAGGATCACGAACGAACCGAGGAGGAGAGCGAGACCGGAGCGAGCGTTGGGCATGTCTCTCCAGCCTACGCCGTGATCACCAGACCTCGCAGCGATCCTTCCGGACCATCTTCGCGTCGGGCTTGCAGTTGAACGCCTGAGCAAACTCAGGGGTGTTCGAGATCGGCCCGTTCACGCGGAAATTCGGCGGCGAATGCGGATTCGTCGCGACCTGGTGGCGGAGCGCCTCGTCGCGCATCTTCCCGCACCAACCCTGCGCGAAGCCGAGGAAGTACTCCTGGTCGGCGGTGAGCTCGCCCTTCGCGCCCGCAGCGGGAGCCGCGGCGCTCTTCGTCTTCATCGACTTGTAGGCGAGCTTGAGGCCGCCCAGGTCGGCGATGTTCTCGCCGAGCGTGAGCTTGCCGTTGACGTGCACGTCACCGAGGACGACGTAGCCGTCGTACTGCTTCTTGACGCAGTCGGCACGGCGCTCGAACTCGGCGTTCACGTCCTTGCCCCACCAGTCCTTCAGGTTGCCGTCGGCGTCGAACTGGCGGCCCTCGTCGTCGAACCCGTGGGTGAGCTCGTGGCCCATGACCATGCCGATGCCGCCGAAGTTCGTCGGCATGGGGGCCTTGTTGGCATAGAACGGCGGCTGGAGGATCCCCGCGGGGAAGACCATCTCGTTGAGCTGCGCGTCGTAGTACGCGTTCACGGTTGGCGGGCTCATCTGCCACTCGGCGCGGTCGACGGGCTTGCCGATCTTCTTCATCTGCCGGCGGTGCTCGAAGGCCGAGGCGGCGATCATGTTGGCGACGTACGAGTCGCGCGCGATGGTGAGGCCGTCGTACGAGCGGAACTGATCGGGGTAGGCGATCTTGTTCGCGATCTTCCCGAGCTTCACGAACGCCTGCTTGCGCGTGGCGTCGTCCATCCACGCGAGCTTCTCGAGGTTCTCGTGCATGGAGGCCTCGATGGCCGTCACCATTCCGACCACGGTGGCCTTGCCCTCCGCGCCGAGCGTGGTCTTCACGAACGGCTGCGCGAGCGCCTCGCCCATGCCGCCGTCGATCGCCCGCACGCAGCGCTTCCAGCGCGCGGGCAGCGACTTCGTGCCCACGAGCGCCTGGCGCCACTTGAACTTCTCCTCGACGAAGCGCCTGGGCAGCTCGTCGGCCGTCTGCCGGAACAGCTGCCAGCGAATGTACGTCTTCCAGTCGGCGATCGACACCTTGCCGCCGACCATCCCGCCCACCGCCTTCATGAAGTCCGGCTGGGCGACGTTGAACGTCGTGATGCCCTTCGCGGCCGCGCCCTCGAGCCACGGGTCCCACGCGATCCCGGGGGCGAGCTTCGGCAGCTCGGCCTTCGTGGCGCGGTGGTTGATCTTCTTCGGCTCGCGGCGGTCCTCCTTGGACATCCACGCCTTCGCGAGCTGCGTCTCCACGTTCATGACCACCTTCGCCGCAGCCTTGGCCTTCGGCTCCGGGTCGCCCGCGAGCTGGAGCATCGCGGTGATGTGCTTCTCGTAGAAGCCGCGGAGCTCCACCATCTTCGGCGTCTTGTCGTCGAGGTAGTACTCCTTCTCGGGCATGCCGAGGCCGCCCTGCCAGATCATGCCGACCACCTGGGTGGCGTCCCCGAAGTCCTGCGCCGCGCTGAGGTCCCAGATCATGCCGAGGCCGTCGCCCTGGAGCTTGCCGAGCAGCTTCGTGAGGCCGGCGACGTCCCTCACGTCGTCGGTGGCCTTGAGCCACGGATCGAGCGGCTTGGTGCCGTTCTTCTCGATGCCCTCCTCATCCATGCAGGATGCATATAAGTCACCGAGCTGCTTGCCGTACTTGTCGTCGCCCGCGTCGCCGGCGTCCCCCTTCGCTTTTGCCTTCGCCTCGAGGATGCCCTTGAGGACCTCCTCGTTGCGATCGCGGATGACGCTGAAGCTGCGGTACCAGGTGGCCTCGTCACCGGGGATCTCGGTCTGCTTGATCCAGCCGCCGCACGCGTACTGGTAGAAGTCGTCGCACAGCTGGACGCCCGGATCGAGCGCCGCCTTCTCGACGCCCGACGCCTGCGCGAGCGTCTCGGTCTTCGCCGTCGCGGTGCTGGCGACGGCGCTGGGCGCCGTGCTCACGCCGGGCGTCGCGGGCGGCGGGGTGCTGTCGCCGCAGGCGACGATCACCAGGGAAGCTGCAGCGAGAGAGATGAGGAGGAGAGCGGCGCGTCGCATGGCGTTCGTATGCCTTCGTGGGCCGCGGGAGGCAAGGCGGACTGGCCGCTGAGGTATCATCGTCGTCATGGCTGACGACATCGACCGCATTGCGCCCACGCGGCGACCCGAGGGGCGCGCCGCGCAGCGGCAGTCGTGGCGCGATCTCTCCTTCCTGCACTGGCGTCTTCCCGCCGCAGCGCTGCAGCCGCTCGTGCCCGAGGCGCTCACCATCGACACGTTCGAAGGCGACGCGTTCATCGGTCTCGTGCCGTTCACGATGACCGGCGTGCGGCCGCTCTGGGCGCCCGCGGTGCCCGGGATCTCGAACTTCCACGAGACGAACGTGCGCACCTACGTGCACCATCGCGGGCGCGACCCCGGCGTTTGGTTCTTCAGCCTCGAGGCCGCGAGCCGCGTCGCGGTGACCATCGCGCGCACGTTCTGGGATCTGCCGTACCACCACGCGCAGATGACGCTGGAGAAGCGCGACGGCGGCATCCAATACGCGTCCACGCGGCGCTGGCCGGGGCCGCTGCCGGCGGTGTGCAACGTCACCTGCCGCCCGCTGTCCGCGCCGGCGCCGGCGGTGGTCGGGACGCTCGAGCACTTCCTCGCCGAGCGCTATCTTCTCTACGCGGCGGGCAAGGGCGGGACGCTGCGGCGCGGTCAGGTCCACCACGCGCCGTACCCGTTGCAGACCGCGGAGGTGAGCGCGTGGGAGGAGTCGCTGCTCGCCGCCGCGGGCATCGCGCGCCCGGCGGGCGATCCGTTCGCGCACCATGCGTCGGGCGTGGACGTGGAGATCTTCGAGCTCGAGGCACTGGGGTGACGTTGCGGTCACGTCGCCCCGTCTTCGCTATGGACTCCGCAGCGCTATCCGCGGAGCTCCGGAGAGTGCTCGCGTAGCAGCCGGCACTACCGGGATGGGCGAAGCACCCCGTGGCAACCATCCTTGCCGCCCCGGCGTCGGCCTCGCTCGCACTCATTCGTTACCAACGTGCATGCGGTCTGCGAGCTGTCGTCACCTTCTCGATGAAGAGAACGGCGCGTCGCCGTGGAGGTCATTCGGTCATGAATAGGAAGCTCATCGGTCTTGCTCTCGCCTCGGTCCTCGGGTGTGCGACGTCGGCATGTGCGACGAGCACCGAAGACGCCACCGTCGAGCTGGGTGTCGCGAGCGAGTCGTCCGCACTACAAGCGGCCGATGGAACCGCAGCACCCGAGGCAGGCGCTGCGGCGCACCCGAGCGCGCATGTGCGCATCACGGTGAAGGAGATTCGCCTTCACGTTGCCGGCAGCGATGACGGCTCCAAGGGCAACAGCGCTGGCAAGGGCGCGGCCGCCAACGATGACGACGCCGCGGACGGCGACGGCAAGGACAGCGGGAACGGTTGGGTCACCGTCTTCTCGGGCGATCGCACGATCGAGCTCGACCACACCGCGACGCTCGACTCGATTCTCGGCTCGGCCCACGCCAAGCCAGGCAAGATCACGCAGCTTCGTCTCGTCCTCGACGGTCAGGCGGTCCTCGTCGAGGGCGCGGTCGAGACGCCGATCGCGTGCGCGTCATGCGACACGAGCGGCCTCAAGATCATCCCACGCGGCGACGCGCGCCTCGAGAGCGGCGGCCATCATCACTTCGTCATCGCCTTCGACATCGACAAGTCGATCGTCGACGAGGCCGGTCAGGTCAGGATGAAGCCCGTCCTCCGGATCGCCCAGGGCAACTGAACGAGGGTACGCTCGCCGCGTAGGCATGGGCGCCGCGCTGATCATCCTGGTTCTCGTCGCGTCCGGCGAACGGGCCGATGCGTCGACGAAGTCTATCGCCCCGGCGCTCGAGCATGCCGCGCGTCGACCCGTCACGGTCTCGGTGCGCGAGGTCGCGACGGTTCCCGATGAAGCGCACGTCGCCCGAGTCGCAGCCGACGCGAAGGCAGATGTCGTCGTCGAGCTCGGTTGGCGCTCGCCAACTCACGAACACGCCATCGTTCATCTGCACACGCGCGGGGGGGAGCTCGTGCGCGCGTCGGAGCTCGATTTCGGAGCCTCGGAGCCGCGAGGCGAGCGGGGGCGCGCCGTGGGCTTCGCGATTGCGACGATGCTCGCCGATGAGCCGGTCGAAGCGAGCATCATGGCGTCCATCGCTTCGACGTCGGCAGCGGAGTCGGTCGCGGAGGCACCGGTACCGGGTCTGCTCGGCCCCGGTGCCACCGCCGAGGTCGCGCCGGAGGTAAGCCCTCCACCCGTGCCGACGACGACCACCGCCGCTCCCGTTGCCCAGGCGCCCGAGCGCGTACGCGCGGAGGCGGACACGCCGCCGCGCTTTGCGGTCGAAGGCGCCGGCTCCGCGATGTCCGACGCACGCGGCGAAGCGGTCGGCGGCGGGCCGCTCATCCGGCTCCAGTGGAATGCCGGCCGCGACTTCGGGCTCCGCCTGGGTGGCTGCGCGCGCTGGTTCACCGTCGGTGGCGGTTCGGCGTCGGAGCTCGGTGCGACCGCAGGCCTTCTCTGGACGTTTGTCCGCAGGGGCGTGTTTGCCGCCGCAGCACGGGCCGAGCTCGGGCTCCTCAACGACGCCTTCACCGAAGAAGTGAAGCGCACGAATCCACGGGGGATGGTGTTGCCCGCAGAGGCAGTCGCTCGGGCGGGGATCGCGCCATCCTTCCTCGCCGGTCTGGAAGGAGACTGGCGCCCAGGGCGCACGCTGGCGGTCTTCCTCGCCATCGATCTCGAAGCTTCGACGCGCACGGTGACCGCGAGCTCCGCTGCGCCTTCGCCAATCTGGGCAGGACTGGAGGGCGGCGTACGAATCTCGTTTTGAGGTGCATGCTCGCGCGGTCGACCTGGCTCGACCTGGCACTCCTCATGTACGATGATGCGTCTTCCGACGCGATGCTTCACTTGCGACCTTTACCCACCGATGGCTCTGAGTGAGCGAAGGCTCCGCCAAGCGTGTCGACGCGGAGCTCGTCGCAGCGATGAGGCGTGGCGATGCCCGTGCGGTCGCGGCGTTCTACGACCGGGTACGGCCGATCATCGATCGCAAGGTTCGGCGGCTCCTGGGCATTCACGACGCTGATTTCGACGACATGGTGCAAAACTCCCTCATCGAGCTCATTCGGTCGGTCGACCGCTTCCGTGGTGAAGGCTCGCTCGACGGGTGGGTCGCCGTGGTTTCGTCACGCGTCGTCTATCGCCACATCCGGGAACGGCGCTCCGAGCGACGCATCTTCGATGCCTCCAGCATCGACGATGGCAACGAAGCGGTGGGGGACGCGCGTGACGGCGAGCGGGCGAGCTCCGCGCGGGAGCTTCTGGAGCGCGTGCGCCGCCACCTCGACACGCTCGATCCGGTCAAGGCGTGGACGTACCTCCTGCACGACATCATCGGCCACTCGCTCGCCGAGGTCGCGGAGATCACGAACGCGAGCGTCTCGGCGACGCAAAGCCGCCTCTTTCGATGTCGCCGCGAGCTCGAAGAGCGACTGGCGGGCGATCTCGATCTCGCCGCGCTTCTCCGCGCGAAGCACGGAGAGACGGCGTGATGCCCGAGGATCGCCCCCCCTCCCTGACCGAGCTTGCCGCGCGCGTCCTGCGTGAGGCGGAGACGACGTTGGCCACCGCGCCCGCGCCTACGAAGGAGCAGCGCGCCGCTCACCTTGTCCTGCTTGCCGATACGATCCGCGAAGAGCGTGCGCGTGCGTCGAGGCGGAGATGGCTCGGTGCGTCGCTCGCCGTGGCCGCCTCGATCGCGCTCGCATTCGGCCTGCGTGGGCTCGCGTCAGACCCTTCGAGAAGCGCTGTCGCATCCAAGTACGACGTCCATGTCGAAGGGGCGCCGGCAGAGATCGTGCACAACGCCGGTGCGGCCGCTGCGACCTCGTCGTCAGCCGCTTCGGCGATGCTCCACCCGGGCGACCGCGTGCGCGCGCCTCGGGCCGGTGTTGCACTGCTTGTCGCTACCGGTACCAAGCTGACGATGAACGCCGGCGCGGATGTAGCGGTCGCCGAAGGGGGGCCGACGCAGATCTTCGCACTTGAAAAGGGGAGCGTGCGCGCCGACGTCGCGAAGCTTCACGAGGGCGAACGGTTCCTCATCCGCACCACCGATACCGAGGTCGAGGTCCGTGGCACCTCGTTCAACGTCGAGCGCATCGACACGCCGTCGACGTGCATGCCCGAGCTGCGCACGCGCGTGATGGTGACCGAAGGCCTCGTGGTCGTGCGTCACGCTGGGGTCGAGGCACGCGTCGCTGCGGGCGGAGTGTGGCCGGCGCCTTGTGCTCCGTCGCCTGGCGAGAGTGTGCAGCTGCCCGTGCCGCCGCCTGCCAGTGCGCCAACCGCTCCCACTGCGCAGCCCTCGGTCGGCGCCACGTCGTCGGTCCCACCGGCCGGACCGGCATCTCAGCTCGCGGCGGCCAACGAGCTGTTCGGGAAGGCGGAGGCGGCGCGCAAGAGCGGTGATGCGCGCGGCTCGGTCGCGCTCTTCGACCGGCTGCTCGCCGAGTACCCGTCGAGCCCGCTGGTCGAACACGCGACGGTCGAGCGTATGCGCGCCCTCGATCAGAGCGATCCCAAGCGGGCGGTCGCTGCCGCCCGCGACTACCTCGCTCGATACCCTCACGGATTCGCCCGCTCCGAGGCGGAGGCCATCGTCGCCGTCTCTCCGTGAAGAGCACACGTACTCGTCGTCCACACACTGGTCGTGCGGGCGACCACGCCGGTCGGTCTACCTGCCGGCGAAACCAGGAGAACAGATTCGTATTTCGCGTTGCATGCTCGCGCCAGCGAGCCGGCACCTCCACGACGACATCGGTCGTCGATGGGATGCGAAATACGAGGAGAACATGACTAGACCCCTTCTTCACATCGCGGTCATCGTGGCTGCAGGCTGTCTCGGCACCTCTCTCCTGCTTCCAGCATGCGGGGGGGACGACGGCGGCGTTGATCTGACGACGCCCGTGGACGAGGCCGGCTCCGATGCGGCCCCCCCCGTCGGGCAACCCCTCGACTCGGGCGCTGACGTCAAGGCCGACGCCGGCCCCCTCGTATGTCGGGACACCGAGGTGAAGTGCGCGGGCGGCACGTGCGCGAACCTGCGCGAGGACCCGAACAACTGCGGCGCGTGCGGTACCGTCTGCGGCGGAGCAAGCCCGTTCTGCAGTCTCGGACAGTGCGCCGCGGGCTGCGCAACAGGGCTCCTCGAGTGCAACAAGGCGTGCGTCGACAAGACGAGCGATCCGAACAACTGCGGCGCGTGCGGCACGAAATGCGGCGCGACCGAGCAATGCGGTGACTCCCTGTGTGGCTGTCCTGCGGGAACGGCGCCTTGCAATGGCAAGTGCGTGAACCTCGCCGAGGATCCGAAGAACTGCGGTGCGTGCGGCACGACCTGTGTGAGCACGATGGCCGCGTGCAGCCTCGGCTCCTGTGCTGCCGGGTGTGCGATCGGGCTCTCGAACTGCAACAACTCGTGCGTCGACGAGAAGAGCGACGATCTGAACTGCGGCGCGTGCGGCAACGCCTGTCAGAACGGACAGCAGTGCATCGCGGGAACGTGCGCCTGTCCGGCGGGCGAGCTCGCGTGCAACAACATCTGCGTCGACGTCACTGTCGACCGGCTGAACTGCGGTGCGTGCAACACCAAGTGCGCGAACGGCGAGGTCTGCCTCGCCGGCACCTGCACGGCGGGCGGCTGCGGCGGTGGCGACGCAGGCACCTCCAACGGCAAGGTCGATTGCGGCGGGCAGTGCGTCCGTCTCATCGACGACCCGAACAACTGCGGGGCGTGCGGCAAGACGTGCGGCGCAGGCTTCACGTGCTCGAATGCCGCATGCGTATGCGCGTCGGGCAGCGATACCGATTGCAAGGGCGTCTGCGTCGACTTGCAGAGCAATCCGCTCGATTGCGGAGCATGCGGGACGAAATGCAACGCTGGTCAGGTCTGCACGGCAGGGCGCTGCGCGGCGACATGCGATCCGAACCTCACCAATTGCGTGAGCAACTGCGTCGACACGCAGACGAACAGCGACAACTGCGGCTCGTGCGGGATCTCTTGCACGGGCGGAAAGACGTGCTCAGGCGGCGCGTGCTCGTGCGCGCTCCCGGCCGAGGATTGCAACGGCTTGTGCACGGACACGACGAGCGACCCGAAGAACTGCGGCGCATGTGGCAAGGCGTGTCAGGCCGGCGCAACCTGTACCGACAAGGCGTGTACGTGTCCGACGAACCGCCCCGACTGCGGCGGCAACGGCGTGTGCATCGACATCAACAAGGACAACGCCAACTGCGGCGGATGCGGCACGGTCTGCACCGGCGGCAAGACGTGCAAGGGAAGGATCTGCAAGTAGACATACGCCGCCTCCGACCCGCGTAAGACCGGGAAAAGACAGGCGCCGCCGGCCGAGAGGGCCGGCGGCGCTTCGTCATCGAGTCCAGGAGCGAGGCGCGGTGAGCAAAACGCCGGCTCGTGTCCGTAAACTCTGGCGACATGCCTGGTCCATCCGACGTTCAGGACCCGCGCACGTGCTGACAGACGATCACTCACGTCTTCATGAACTCCCGGTCACGAGGAACCACGGCACGCCGGGCAAATGCGGGCCGCGCGAGCGGCACGCGCGCTGCTCCACGCCCCTCCCGGAGGTGTCCTCGATGTCCATTGCCCGTTCGACCCGTATCCACATCCCGTTCGTGCCCGTCTCGGTCCTCGCTCTCGCCATGCTGCTCGCGCCCACCGGCTGCGCCGGCGACGAGGACGAACAGGAGGCCGCCAGCAGCACGGCGACCTCCGCGCTCCAGGCGTCGAGCCAGGGCGGCCTGACCGACGGCATGCTCGACACCGAAGGTGGCCTCGCGCCCGACCCCGAGGTCGCGGCGCAGACCGTCCAGGACCGCCCGCTCCGCGGTCTCCATCCCGCGTCGTGCGCGACCAGGACCCGCGCCGGCAACGTCGTCACGTTGAAGCTCGATGGCTGCACCGGCCCCTTCGGCAAGGTCACGCTGCACGGGACCGTGACCGCGACGTTCACGCGCCCGAGCAGCGGCGACCAGCTGCACGTCGACGTCGCTGCCGGCAGTGACCTCACCGCGAACGACCGGCCCCTCACCTACGCCGCCCAGGCCGATGTCCGCTACGACGGCGCGCAGCGCTTCGTGACCTGGCACGGCGCGTCGAGCGGCACCACGAAGCGGGGCAAGAGCTTCGACCGCACGACCGATGCCTCGATCGCCGCGAACGTCGACACGCGCTGCGCGACCATCGACGGGGTCTCGAAGGGATCGGTCGGCCGGTGGGACGTGAACGTCACCATCGAGGGGTTCAGCGCCTGCGAGAACGCGTGCCCCAGCGCGGGAGCGGCACGCGCGACACTGCGCGGGCCGCTCGGGAAGGAGCGCGATCTCAGCGTCCGCTTCGACGGCAGCGCGAAGGCGAGCGTCACGGGCTTCCGCGGGCGGACGTTCGATCTCGCGCTCGACTGCGAGGCGGCAGAGGCTGCCGAATAGCTGGCCGGGCGCGTCGCGCCCGACGCGGAGCCCCTGGACCGCGGGGCCCGAGCGCGACACGCGCGTCGCGGATCGGCGGCAATACGAGGCGATCTCGCGGGTAGGCAGCGCGGCACGCGCGCTGCTGGGTGTGAGGTATGAACACCTCGCTTCTGGTCCGCACGCTCTCCCTCTTCCTCGCCACCGTCGGTCTCGTCACCATCGTCGCGTGCTCGAGCACGCCGGGCGAGACCTGCGCCAACAACGGCCAGCAATGCGCGTGCAGCGACAGCTGCAGCCGCTCGTGCGAGACCTCGAACGGCACGGGCTGCTAGTTCACCTGCGCCGCCGGCAAGACGTGCACGTTCGACTGCGCCGCCGGCAACTGCTCGGTGACCTGCGGAAGCGGCGCGACGTGCAACGTGACGTGCGCCGGCGGCGGCTGCTCGATCACCGCCGAGACCGACGCCGCGCTCGACGCGACCTGCGGGAACAAGGGCTCGTGCACCGTCGCGTGCACCGGCACCAAGAAGTGCAACGTCGACGGCAAGCCGGCGGGCGCCGAGGCGCTCCCCACGGAGATCCCCGGAGCCGGCGAATGACGATCAGCCCAGCACGACGCTCCCCACGGATCACGGAGGTGCGTGGACCGTTCGGGAGACGCTATACTCGCGCGCATGTCCGAGCAGACCGACCTCATCGAGAAGTTCTATGCCGCCTTCGCGCGCCGCGACGGCGAGGCCATGGCCGCCTGCTACGCGGACGACGTGCGCTTCTCGGACCCCGTGTTCCCCACGCTCGAGGGCGAGCACGCCGGCGCGATGTGGAAGATGCTGTGCGGCCGCGCGAAGGATCTCGACATCGTCGCCAGCGACATCTCGTGGGACGGCTCCACCGGGCACGCGAAATGGGTCGCCCACTACACGTTCGCGGCGACGGGCCGCAAGGTCGAGAACATCATCCGGGCGACCTTCAAGATCGCCGGCGGCAAGATCGTCGAGCACACCGACGTCTTCGACTTCTGGCGCTGGTCGCGCCAGGCCCTCGGACCGGCGGGCGCCATCCTGGGGTGGTCCTCGTTCCTCCAGAAGAAGGTCCAGGGCCAGGCCGCGAAGTCGCTCACCGAATACGAGACGAAGAGGCGCGAGACGTCCTGATCAGCGCGGGCCGGTCGCGGCGTCGAACTTGTCGCGGTTCTTCTGCGCGCAGTAGCCCGCAGGGATGGTCTTCGAGCCCGCGAGCTCACGCTTGTTGAGCGGGCACACGAACGTCGCGAGGTCGTCGGCGCTCCAGGACTTGAACATCTTCACGTTCGTCGTCGGGCGGGCCACGTTGCCCTGCACGGGGTAGTCGACGTCCACGTTCTTGCCCTGCCAGGTGTCCGTCTTGCGGAGCACGGTGACCGGGACGTTCAGGCCCGTGACCGATGTTCCGGTGAACACGGTCGTCGACATGTCGATGCCGATCAGGTTCGCGAGCTCCACGATGTGCTCGCCCTGCATGCGCTGGCAGCCGTGCGAGACGGGGCCGCGGATCAACCTCCACTCGCCGTCCTGCGCGGTGATGGGGCCGTGGAACGCGATGCCCTTGTTGAAGGGGATGAAGGGGAAGCCGCCCCACGTCGCGTGGTCGTTCGTGGGCACCCACGGCGAGGCGCGGTTGATGGAGTACGCGGCCGGCTGCGAGTTGACGGCCGCGCCGGTCGCGATCGGATAGACGACGGCGATCTTCGTGCGCCCGCCCTCCTGGACCGCATCGACGTAGTACGGGAGCGGCGTCGTCCAGCCCTCGGGGACGAACCCGCTGACGCGCGCGGTGTGCGCGGTCAGCGAGACGGTGACCGACGGGCTGTCGAGGTGCGGGAGCGTCCCGCTGTAGACCCACTGCTCGGCCGCGCCCTTGCGGAGCTGGTCCTCGCTCACGTCGGCGCCGTCGCTGTCGTCGTCGGCGGTCGTCGCCGCGCAGCCGGTCACCAGGAGGCCAATCATCGCGAAGCGAGCGAGCGCGTTCATGGAAACCACACAAGCACACATGATGCCACCCTCATCGATCCATGTTTTTACGAGAGATCGGCCCTCCGAGGGCCCTGCGGTGCGGCTCGCTGGAGGTGCTCGGATCCAGCCGACACGACCAAGGTCACCCCCAGGAACCCGTGTATCCTCGGGGACCTCTTGCGATGCTCGAGCGAATCGCCCTCCATCAGACCCGTCTACGCACCCCCGGCCTCGGGCTGGAAGGCAAAGGCGTCGCCCTGGGCGCCAAGGGGCTCGTCCTCCTTCCCTCCCTCGACCGGCTGGTCGCCTGGCTGAGCGTCTACACCCGCGAGCACTCGCTCGAGGATCTGATGGCGAGCCTCGAGATCCAGATCGTGAAGAGCAAGCTCGGGACGAAGGAGATCACGCTCTCCTTCGCCGCGGAGTCGGCCGATCGCATGGACCGTGTCTCGGAGACGGCGCGCCTCGTCGGCGGCTTCGGCTTCACGGGCACGAGCCGGCACTTCGTGCAGTACCGCGATGCCGCCGCGCCCTTCGGCTACGACGCGACGCAGCTCATCTCCACCGACGCCGCGCTCGTCCTCTACCACGACCGCTTCACCCAGGTTTACGAGGTCGACAAGGCGGTCTCGCTGAAGTCGCTCCTGCTGCGGCTCATGCCGCACGTCGACCCTTCGACGATCGACGACGGCGGCCCGCGCATCATCGTGGCCGAGCAAGGGCTCGGCCCCGCGCTCATCCACTACTTCGTGCGCTCGCGCGTCGAGGGCGAGGTGGCGGTCGGCGAGTGGCCGCCGGACAGCGCGTTCGACGAAGGCCCGGTGCGTCGCTACGTGATGCGCATCCCCGAGCTGCCGAAGCGCATGCGGCCGCTGATGTCGAAGACGCCCGGGCTCACCACGTTCCTGCCCGCCGGTCCTGGCGTCGCGGTCGAGATGGGCTACCGGCATCCGGTCGCGCTGCGGGCGTGCCCGGTGTTCGAGCCGGCGGGCATGGTGATGCTGCGCGGCCGGGGCGACGAGCCGTGGGCGCTCGAGAAGATGCCGCAGATGGGCGACATCCGCGCGTTCGCGCGCGTCGAGCTGCGCGGCGACGGAGGCGCGGACGTCAGCGTCGCGACCTCCACCCACCTGCCCGATCCGGTGCGCGTGCCGCTGCGGGTCGTGCCCTCGCCTTCTCCGTGGCGCAACGTCACCGCGACGTGGATCGCGCCCGCGCAGATCCCGCTCTTGCGGCGCATCGCGTACGCGCTCCCGCACCAGACCATCACGCGCACGCAGATCGCCATCACCCCGCGCGGCGCGTTCCTGCGCTGCGCGGCGGGCATCGAGGCGGTGCCGCTCGGGATGTTCTTCGTCGAGATCCACCCCTCGCTCTACATCCCGGCCGGCTACGACGTGACGCCCGCGGTCGCGCCCGAGGTGCTGTATCGCGCGCTCGGCGCGTCGTCCTCGCAGGTGCTCTTCATCGACACCGGCGCGCGCCCCATGGCCGTCGACGAGAGCGCCTTCGTCCCGCTCGAGACGGCGCTCCTCGAGGCGCAGGTCTGGGAGCCGCTCGTGGCCGATGCCATCCAGCGCGCGCTCGACGAGTCGCCCGTGGACCTCAAGCTCGAGCCGCTCGGCGTGTTCGCGTTGAGCCAGGTCGCGCCGCCCACCGAGGACGGCGCTCCGCAGCTGCCTCCCGGCCCGGGCGGTCCGCCGGCGCTGCCGCCGGGTCCCGGCAGGGTCGTCTGATCGTGGCGAAGGACGATCCGCAGGCGCTCGCCGAGCGGCTCTTCACCTCCTTCCTCTCGCCGCTCGTGCTGGGCGGCGTGATGAAGCCCACCAAGGCGTTCGGCGGCAAGAATGCGCTCTCCATCGGTGACGGGCGAGCGCCCACCGACTCCGATGCGCTCTCGCGCACGCAGCTGGCGCGCGTGCGCATCGGCCGGAGGCTCGCGCCCATCGATCGCTTCGAGCCGGAGCCGAGCGGCGACGAATGGGCGCTCGCGGCGATGCTGCACGACCTCGTGATGGCCACGCATCCCGGCTTCAACGCCCTCTTCCGCCGCAGCGGCCCCACGCGCATCCTCTCGGTGATCGAGAAGACCATCGCGCGCATCCCGCCGCCGCACAGCGTGGGCGACGCGCTCTCGCGGCACACGTGGCTCTCGCGCATGTTCGAGCTCGCGCGAACCGACGTCCAGGTGAAGTGGTGGACCGGCTCCGAGACGTTCCTCGGCGAGGATCCGCCGAAGCGCCTCACCGCGTGGCCCGAGTTCCGCCGCGTGCAGCAGACGCGGACGCCGCGTCCGCTCATGGACCTGCCGACCAGCGGCGGCTCGGTCGACCCGATGCGCTTCTCCACGGTGGTCGAGGCGATCCTCTCCGGCACTCCGCTCACCGATCTCGCGACCATCGACCGCACCGCGCCGCTGTTCACGTGGCGGCACGACACCCTCGGTCTCTGCGCGACGAACGCGGGACGCACGGTGGTGCTGCGCGCGCTGGCGCTGCTCCCCGACCGCGCGGTGAATGCCGCGCTCGGCCGGGCGACGCGCCAGCTGTTCGCCGCGAAGGCGCTGCGCGCGGTGGCGATCGCCGTCGATCTCCTCCGCGACCGCGCGCTCATGGCCGCAGAGGCGCGCATCGGCCTCGACCGCGAGCCGGAGCCGCTCACGCTCTCCGCGGACCACAACGACGCCTCGTTCGCGATGAGCGCCGGCGCGCTCGCCGCCACGCACTGGATCGCGCAGACGGGCGGCGGCTTCGGCGAGAACGAACGCAAGCTCCTGCTCCGCGTGCTGGCCCCGGCCGCCGCGTCGTCGGCGGCGAACGAAGTCAAAGCCCTGATGGGCTAGCTTCTCGTCTGCCTAGGCCCCGATCGCGGCGGAGGGGTGGGCGGTGACGGTCGCGACGATGGCCTTGCACAGCGGGCATCCCGCGATCTCGTGCGGGACGTCACGGCGGTGGCGATCGAGCACGGTGCGCGAGATCTGCGCGAGCTCGCGCCGTACCTCGCGGCGCTTGCCGGCGATGCGCGGGATGCTGAGGCTGTCGTAGGCCGTCGTCTGGTGGCGCATCCAGGCGATCACTGCGGCCTCGGCGCGCTCGGCGACCGAGATGCGCTTCGTGCGCGCGACGGTGCCGCTGCCCACCGGCGTCGCGTGCGCGGCGACCCGCTTCGCGATCACGCGCGCCAGCGGCTGCCACTCGGTCGAGAACGCCAGGAACGCCTCGACCTCGCTCTCGAACGTGACGACGTACTCGGCCTGCACGCGCTCGCGCCGCGCGACGTCCGTGGTGCGCTTCTGCTGGTAGGCCTCGGTGGAGCGCTCCGCCGCGAGCGCTGCGCGTACCGCCGTGATCGTCTCGGCCCGGGCCCACAGCCCCTTCGAGAACGCCTTGCGGCCCTTCTTCTCGATCACCGACCACGAATCGCCCGCCTCCTTCACGCGCCGCGTGAGCGCGGCGTCCCCCGGCGGCAGGCACGCCCAGCCCGCGGGCGGCGAGAGGCGCCGGCCGTCGGGCGCGACGAACACGCGCGCGTCGGCGGTGGGGGCGAGCACGAGACACGCCATGCCGGAGCGCCCGCTCGAGCCGCTCAGCCCTTCCCGGGCGGGTTCTTGAACGCGGCCTTCTCGGGCGCCGGCTCGAGGACTTCCATCTTCTCGTAGGTCATGACGCCGTTGATGGGATCGGAGACGAGGCCCGTGGAGGACTTCGAGAACGAGAAGCCGTACTTGCCCGTGATCTTCACCTTCGCGCCGACGGCGGGAAGCGGGAACGGAACGTCGACGCTCCAGATGTCGTCCTTGAAGAGATCCTTCGCGGGGTCCTTGATCTCCTTGAGCTTGTTGTACTTCTCCATTGCCTCGAAGACGGTGGCGTAGTTCTTCGCCCAGCCGAGGACGCGGATGCGCGGGGCATCCTTCGCGGCGCCCTTGCTGTCGCCGATCCAGAACGAGGGGATCTCGATGGCCGGCGAGCCCGCGGGCGGGCAGTCGTCCGGGTCCTTCTTGCCGACCTTGTGGATGGCGCAGGAGGGCGCGGTGGAGATGTTCTCCTCGACGATGTAGCCGACGATGGAGATCGGGGCCTTCGTCACCTCCGTGCCGTGGATGCGGCTGCGGAGGTGATGCGAGGCGCCGGCGATCGTGTACGCGTCTCCGACCTTGACCGGCGACTGGTTGACCGACGGCGGGCTCGGGAGGTTGGGCGCGCGCCCCGACCAGGCCGGAGCGGCCTTGTAGGGCTCGTCACTGCTGCCGCAAGCTACGGTCAAGACGGTGAAACCGAGAGCTGCAACAGCGCCGAGAGACCGCGGGGTACGCATGGGGCGACAGGAATACCATGGTCAAAAGCGGAGCTACAAGCATCCTCACCTGGGGCCGCGTTTCACCGGAACACCGTCATCAGCTTCGGGATTTCCGCCGGCATGGCAACGTTCTGCCGGGCGGCCTGCGCCAGGTTGACGAACGACCCCGGCGCGTCGTCGTCGACTTCCGCGCCCTCGAGCTCATGAGCTCCTCCTGCTTCAAGTCGTTCGTGACGTGGATCGGCCAGGTGCAGGAGGCGCTACCCGGCGAGCGCTACCCGATCGAGTTCCGCTCGAACGCGCAGATGCACTGGCAGCGGCGGAGCCTGAACGCGCTGCGCTGCTTCGCGCTCGACCTCGTCACGATTGCGTGACGCCGGCCGCCGCGCGATGATGCTCGGATGCGAGCGAACGTACGCGCCGCCAGCCGGACCGACCATGCGGCGTTCGTCCGGCTCTTTCCCGCGCTCGAGGTCGACGATCCCATCCTCGACGAAGCGCAGTTCGTCGAGACGCTCGTGCCGACGACGCTCATCGCGGAGGCTGCCGACGGCGCGGTGCTCGGCTACGCGTACTACCAGCGCATGAAGGACGTCACGTACGTCCGGCACCTCGTGACGGCACCGGAGGCGCGCCGCCAGGGCGTGGGTCGCCGGCTCCTCGGCGAGATCGTGGCGCGCGCGCGCGCGGCGGGCTGCACGACGTGGTGCCTCAACGTGAAGCCGCTGAACCTCCCGGCGATCGCCCTCTACGAGAGCCTCGGGATGGAGCGCGCGTTCACCTCGAAGGCGCTCTTCATGGCGTGGAGCAAGGTGGAGGGCGCGGGCGTGCCGGGCGTGACGAGCCACGACATCGCACCGGAGGACGACGCGCGCGTGGAGCCGCCGATGAAGCTGATGGCCGGCCAGCTCGCGACGAACCGCGCGCTCGACGGGCGCGTGCTGAAGAGGCTCGAGGAGGACGGCGCGGTGGTGGGGGCGAGCGTGTTCCATCCCGATTTTCCTGGCGCCTACCCGTTCCGCGCGGCGCGCCCCGAGCTGGCGCTCGTGCTGCTGCGCGCGCTCCGCCCGCACGCGCGCGCCCACCACGACACCGTGAACGTGGTCTGCGAGGGCCAGCCGGACGTCGCCGACGCGCTGATCGCCGCGGGCGCGACCGTGAAGCTCGACATCGTGCACCTCCGCGGGCCGCTGCCTCAGCCCTGATCGGCGACCGTTCGGTCACTCGCAGACCAGCGGCCCGTCCAGGTCGGGGGTCGGGGGTCGGGCAGACCGCGAAGTAACGTAACGTGACCCTCATGGCTCGTTCAGCTGGAGCAAGAACTTCGTCGTCGTGCGCGCCGGGTCGGCGATGACGGCGCCCGACCGCGAGCCGACCGCGCCGAACAGGCTGAGCCGAGCGTTCTCGCTCCGTCGCAATCTGCGCGCGCTCTTCGTACCGCCCGTCAATCATCTGAAGCCGCTCGATGGTCTGCGCGCGCTGTCGGTTCTATGGGTCTTGATCTTCCACGCGGCCTGGTACGCCGGACCTTTCGTTCCGTTTCCAACCTACGTCGCGCTGCTCGGCTCGCGATGGATGATTCCGGTGTGGCGGGGAGACTTCGGCGTCGACGTCTTCTTCGTGATCTCCGGGTTCCTGATCGCGGGGATCATGATCGACGAGCGCCAGAGTACCGGGCGGCTGAAACGGACGCGATTCTACTGGCGGCGGCTGCTCCGACTCTGGCCAGCGCTCGTCGTTGCTGCGCTCCTCGACGTGGCGCTCATCGGCGACAATCCCCAGATGATCTGGGCCAATTTGCTGTACGTGAGCAACTTTGTGCCCATTCGAGAAGCGGCGATGGGCTGGACTTGGTCGCTTGCCATCGAAGAACAGTTCTACCTCGTGTGCCCCTGGCTGGTGGGGGGACTGGCTCCGCTCTTGCCGCGCGCACGGCTCGGGCTGCTCGCAGGCCTGCTCGTCGCGCTCATTCTGGTCGGCGCTTACGTCTTCGCGGCCGGTCATTTCTCCGCCATCGATGTGGAGATAGCGGTCAATCGAGACTTTCTGCGATGGGCGCTCGGCTTCGATCATCTCTACGTCAAGCCATGGATGAGAGCCGGACCGCTCCTGGTCGGTGTCGCGTCTGCGTATGTGTTCCGGATTCGCAGGGTGATGGATCGCCTCGCGACCACCGGGCTGCTCGGCTCGGTCGCGGTCATGGCGGCACTCGGCGTCGCTGCGGCAAGCACTCATTGGCCGCTCGTGGTGGGTATGCCGCGAAGCATCGAGATCGCCTTCCTTGCGACTTCCCGCACTGTCTTCGGCGGTGCGGTGGGAATCCTTCTATTGTTCTCCTTGTCGCAACATCCTCTGGGAAAGGTCATCGGGCAGCTGTTGTCACTTCGCTGCTTCTACCCGATTGGGCAACTTGCTTACAGCGCATACCTCGTCAATCCTGTTGTCTGTACGGTAGTCCACAAAATCGTTTCTCCGCTGATATGGCAGGGTCGCGCGTCGCCAATGTCTCTGTTCATCCCGCTCGACATCGTCGGGACTCTCGTCGTGGCGTCCGCCATCTACCTGGTTATCGAGCGGCCCTTCATGGCGTTACGGCCAGGTGAACGAACGACGAGTGAACCGTCCGTGCCAGTGCCAGTGCCAGTGCCAGTGCCCGAGCTCGCTCGGCGCCGATCAGCATTGGACCGATGGCTGCTGGTCGGCGCGACGGCGCTCGCGTCGACACTCGCGTGGTGCAACCGGTTCATCCAGGACGATGCCTTCATCTCGTTCCGTTACGCGCATC
>Ga0123336_10001733_pt1 | contig 19719 bp, 17 predicted proteins | sample SSSSmetaG_FD_96466 | JGI IMG/M metagenome (GOLD analysis project Ga0123336, IMG submission 96466) | Glacier valley bacterial and archeal communities from Borup Fiord, Nunavut, Canada, to study Microbial Dark Matter (Phase II) - ​SSSS metaG | ecosystem: Environmental > Aquatic > Freshwater > Ice... | reverse complement strand
TCCTTCCTTCCTTCCTGTTAAGACTGAAAAAGGGAAATGTGGCATCTCGTAATGACCACTTATAGAAGAATGCTTTATAGGATCTTGACTGATTGTTAAGGTTGCTTACAGAAAAAGAAAAAAAGAAAGAAAGCTGTTTAGGGGAGATTCCGAAAATACGGAATCTAAAGACGGAGGAGATAAACCCCTCTCGGAATAACTTGTGCCTATATCCTCAAAAATTGCTGAAAAAGAAAGATTTTTGAAAAAGAATGCTTAAAATATTTGGTTTTCAACATAGAAGGCCGCGGCCACCTTTGGTGGCTGTGGCTTGGCTACCCGTTATGCACAGGCGTTTTTTTTAAATAGCCCCAAAGAATCCGCTTCTTGTTGCATATGATAGAATTTCACATCATCTAATCCTTGGTATATTTTGTAAATACGATCATAATTAATACTACATATTAAAAATTCTTTTGTCTTAATACAATCATAATATTGATGCCGCCAAATAGAAAGCAATACAATCTCACTACTACTCAAAGCTCCTTCAACATTGGGATATTTTATACCCGTAATCAGATCATTATCAATATCAGAATACCAATAATCATCAAATTGCATAATCGGACTAGAGAAAATTGTTTTCCAAAGTTCTCTCAGCCTCCCAAGTCTTGTATCATTAAATTGTTTATACTTTTTGCTTACATCATCGGCAACCATAGTAAGTAATTCAATGAAATCAAAGATAAATTTCTCAATTAAAGACTTATCGTATCGGATTGGATTGATGGAATCAACCTTATATTTTATGGCCTTTTCTGATAAATTTTTATCTGCTTTACCTCCATTATGAATTAGTGAATTACGATATAAATAAACATCAGAGATTCTATCAATGACATCTATTATCTCTGGATTGTACTTTTTCTTGTCTTTATCAGAAACAATTGTTAATAAACACTCTAATTGATCTCTTACGCCATTACGGAATAATGAATATAGTTCGTTATCTATTATGACACGATACCCCTCATCGGCGATATCACAAACCTGCTTTTTATTTATTGTACAACTATTCGATTGTAGTTTCTCGGGATATGACAATAAAACCACTCTCATCAATTCTCGTATTGTGTCTTCAAAAAGAGAAGTCGTCATTAAAAAAAGCCCTTGATTAATAACAAAATCATCTCCTAGTTTTCGCCGAATATCCGATGATCGTTTCTTAAAACTATCAATTATCATCAGCAAATCATCTGCATATACTTTTTTTCTTGAACTTAACATTGCTTGTTTTTTTTTCTTTAACAATGATTAATCGGATAGACTTGAGGAACCGGTTCTACGCTTGTGCATAACGGGTAGGTAGGGCGCTGCCGGAGCGAAGGCGTGTAAACGCCTGATTGTGAGGCTGTGGCTTACCTGGTGTAGCCCTCGTTTTTTTTATTCTTAGGTTGAACAAGAGCTTATTAGGTTCCGAAAATCTTTGAAGAAATCCAATTTATCTTATGTTTTCAGATATCAGTAGTTTCAAAGTTTATGCTATATCATAACCTCATATTTCTCAATTAGGAATTCATTTCTTTCTTTGAGAGATTCACTTTTTAATAAAAAGTCTTCTTCCGCCTGAGTTAATGAACATAAACTAAAATCTTTCACATAATTCTTTGCCAAAGCGTAAAAGTTACCCGAATAAGGTTTACTTGTGTTTTTTATGTAGTACCAAAACACATTTGATTCCAGAATTCTCTTTAATATTTTTAGCTCTCTTTCAGATTCACAATAGATTGCATATCCAGCATAGAGTAAAAGGTCTTCTTGATTTGTATAAACAAAATATGGTTGACCTGCCATATATGGAAAAAGTAATTTTTTTCCAAAATCATTAATAGCCTGTGAGCGACCAAACTCAAACCATTTGTATTTAACCGGTTTACCCTTGTCTCTATTTAACAACTGGCTTTGGTTATATGACAAATACTGATATGCGTTTGGAAAAGAATCTTGAAAATAGTCCTCATCAAAAACATTTAGCTTTCCTTTTTCATTATTAAAAAGGCTTAATTGATTATCAGTAGTTTGATAAGGAAATATAATTTTTTCTTTTCGAAATGGTATTTCCTCCTCATTTTTTAGCTTGTTTGGTTTAATAATGTCTCTGCAAATTCCTTTTTCAATTTTGTGAAGTTTACCATTTTGATGGTAATAGTACTTATCATCTTCGTCAATAGGCTTAAAAATAAATATGTCATTACTTAGGGTTGCCAACCCATTCTTAATAGTGTATTTATCTCCCAAGGAAAGACCTTTGTTTTCAATCTTCTCGATATTGTTAAGAATATCTGTTTTATTTAATAACCAGCCTCTATTCGAGTCTAAAATTTTATAGCTAATTCCATTAGATGGTTTAAGCAAATTATTTTTGATTTCATCGGGGCTTCCTTTTACGTACTTAACAATTTCCGATTTGTTTTTTGTGACAGAAACAATGCAAGTATATGTAGATTTATTCTCAAATATCTGTTGACTACCAAAATCAATAATGGAAACACTTAATCTGTTATCCTTGAAATAATCACGTAAATTCCTGGCATTAACACTCCTTTTAAATGTGTTTACTGTTATAAATCCAAGATAACCATTTTCTTTTAAATTTTCTAAACCGATTTCAAAAAATGGAATATACAAGTCGGGATTACCCGATTTTGTTACTTTCCAATTTTTCATTAGTTTTTTAGAGTCCTCGCTTATATTCTTCGCCCTTACATATGGGGGATTACCAATAACTGCGTCAAAACCGCTAAAATTCGAATATGCTTTTTTCCAATCAAAGTCTAAAGCGTTACCAACAAATAAATTAAAATTAAAATTGGTTCTATCTTCACCATTTGAAACAGCTAATAGGCTTAGTAATATTTTCGCTCTTTCAATTGTATAACTCGATATATCAAGACCAAATATATTTTCTGCAAATATTTCCGCGTATGTCTTTGAAGTTATACCTTTTAGATGCTCAACGGCTGTTTGTAAAAATGCTCCTGTGCCACATGCTACATCAGCAAAACTCACCTTGCTTAAGCACTGTCCACTAAGTGTAGAGAATGCACTGGAAACAATAAATTCCTTTATATATTTTGGGGTATAAACTGCACCATTTGTAACTACATCTCCTGTTGGAATTGTCGTTTCAAATAATTCTGTCACATCTTCCAAATCATACTTGCCGTTCTTTGTTAAAATTATATTTGTAAATTTCTCAACAATAGCAATATCGTTACCCCTAATACAATCAAGGATTAATTCATTAAATTCAAACTTAATATTATTAAATTTCAAATAAGCCCCAACGATCAGTTTATTTGTTATTGCTAGGTCATCCGAATAACTTTTCAAATATGTGATTATTTCCTTATTCATAATCAATCTATTATTTGAATTCGGTTGATATTTCTGCCTCTATTTCTAAAAAAGTCCTTATCTGCATCAGACAGCTGGTAAAGATTGTAAACCTCTTCATCTAGATTCTCCCAAAGAATTGCCAACGAATTGCGATGAATATTTTTTTGGCGAGGTGAAGCATTCATATATTGCTTTTGCAGCTGGCTAATACTTGTACCAAATGCAGCTATTGATTCTACTAATTCGAGGTTGATTTCAAATCGTTCTCTTGGAAATGGTATTGGCTCAATAAACTGCTTATTAAATTTAAAATACCCGTTTTGTTGAGGATTGGCTATTGACCTTGCTATAACTGAGAATAATGTAGAATTTATAATTGACGCAATTGCAAAGAGATTTCTTGCACTTTTAATAGGAATATCAATGAAGAACATATTCGCATTATCACAGTAGTTAAGAGGATTTTGACTAACCGTTGCGTAAGTATCATTGGCTGTCATTGGTATTATTACCTTAGGATAAGTAGCAGTATGATTTTGTACCCGTGTGAAGAGATGCCATAACTCATCATTTTGCCATGTTTCAACAGACTCCGAAATTTCAGATTTATGCCTTGTCAAATATGCTCCAGCAAAAGGGAACCGAGCGCAATAGTCTGAAAATTCAATTGGGGAATTATCAACATTTGTTACATCGTAAGGGAAAAGAACATAAATAGATGTTGAATCTTCACAGAATGGATAAAACTTCTCGTTAACTAAAAGAGGCCGACAAGCATTAATCTCAATAGTAAAATCATTTTCAAGATGAGAGTCACAAATCATTGTCCCATCGTTGTTCATTGATTTTAAACGCAGATGATAGGCTTTATCCCAAAGCACTTGAATTCCAACTTTAACTTTTGCATAGTCTCCAAAATTACCAAATCTATTTAGCAAAGATGTTTTTAAGCTGAGTAATATTGGATCGTCGAAATTCCACGGATTTGAATCAAAAGCATTTGATGAAATTTGAGTGAAATTGGTGGAGTCTGTTTCTAATGTTGGTAATTGATATAATATTTCAGCTAATTCTTCAGCCTTATCTGTGATTTTGATAAATGAAATTAAATCCGGATTTGTCTTTGCTAAAATTAGTGATGAAATGTAAGTGATCCGCCCTTTAAACAAATTTGTATCTTCAAAATCAATTACTTGATAAAGCAACTGATTTTCCGTAATAAACTCACGCAAATTTTTACCATATTCCGTTTTGAAGAATCTTTTCTGAACAATTAAGCCTATTGTTCCATTTTCGTTTAAAAGCTCTATACCTCTTTCAATGAATGCAACTGACAAATCAACTTTACCATTCTTAGTTGTAAGAAAGTTATCTTTTATGTATTGATGCATAAAAGGATACTCTTCGTTATAATTTTTTACTTCAACATAGGGAGGATTTCCAATTATGTAATCAAATCCACCCTTTTCATTGAAAACATCACCAAATCCACTTTCTGCGTTCCAATCAAACGGATTTGTTTTTAATAGCTGAGTCTCATCTTGGTTAATATCGGGAAATCTGTCACAGATATCAAATGAAACTAATGTATTTCCGCATTTTACATTATTCCCAACATTATTTAATATTTGATTACCAAAGACCCCAAGTTCTTGATAACTTTCAAAAAACTCAATATTGTCAATCAATTTTAAAGAAAGCGACATTCTAGCAACCTCTACTGCCTCAGGGTCAATATCTACGGCAAAAATACAGTTTGAGATTAACTTTCGTTTACCTTCAATAGTTAATGTTAATGAACTTTCATTTGCATAAAATAAATCAGAAAAAGAATCCTCGGGGCTAATGGAGTAATGCTCTACTATGATATTCTGCAAGTAATCGAATAATTCTACCAGAAAAATACCACTACCACAAGCAAAATCTAGTACTCGTGTATTGAAAATGCTTGAAAGCCCATTTGATAAAAGGCTATTCTTTGAAACAGTTCTTTTTAATAAGTCTTGAACTAGGTATTGAGGAGTGCTAACAGCACCACTTGTTTTTATGTATTCAAGTTTTAACTTCTCCAATACAGTACCACCCTCAATTACAAGCTTTTTGGATAGAAATATTTCATAAATATCACTTAGTAACTTTGTCGGAATTACATCAAAGCGATATGGCGAAGGATAATATAAAAGCTCAATTAATCCTATGAAAATCTCATTTGGGATTATGATTTCGTGAATAGCATTATTTCTATCGAAAAGAGGTCCATCATAATGTTCATAAAAATCATTATAAGAAGACAATTTAAATGAATTCCAAAAGTCGGCATTTTGAAAATCTTTTAAAAGTCCTTCTTTTTCTATCCTTCGTGCCTCACAGATTCTTATAAATATAATTCTATTAATTACAACCTGTGTGATATATGAAAGAAGTTCCGAATTGCCATTAATTATATTTCTATTTGATACTAAAATATTATTAGCAAGTGTCAATCTAAATTCTGACAACTGTTGAGCGAATAATAAATCAGGAGAAATTTTTTGAACTTCTCGTACACCAATAAATGTATCTGAATAAAGCTTATTCAAATGACCTCTCAATACATTTGTTTTTAATAAATGGGATTCTAATGCATCAAAATTCTCAATGTAATCCTCAATTTTCAAGTAAGTACGACCAAAATTTGCAGATTGTTCCTGCTTTGGCAAATATGTACAATCATATATAACAAATTCTTCAAAATTTGTTATATATGCACAAGGAGCTTCGATTGACCATCCATAAGACTTAATTTGAAATGCAGCATCTGCATCTGATTCCAATTTAATATATGGACCTTTTGCATCAAGGAAAGTAAGTTTTTCTTTTCCTCTTCTGAATGTATAGTCTGGCCTTGAATAAGTTGAACCAATTTCAACAAGTCGTGCTTTTTCTTCTTTTGATAAAACCTTCTCTTGCAGAATTTGCGATGTATCTTGTACATCCCATTCAAAAATTGCGAGAAATTCATTAATCCAAGCACGCATTGTTTCTTCAGAGCTAAGGTCTAATCTACCTTGCTGCTTAAAAGACTGATACTTGTCAATTAATTCTTGTAATATTACTTTTCGGTCTGCCATTTATCTATTATCCATCAAATATTTAACTTTATCCTCAGCCACTTTTAGCACTTCCACTGCCAAATCTTCATCAAGAATCTCATTTGCAATATTTTCGCTTAAATATTCAATTATTAAATCATTCTTATTAATATCCAACACTTTAGCTATTTTATCAACTTGTTCACGTTTTGCTTTACGCTCACTTCTTTCGACCTTACTTAATATGGCTGTATCCATATCAATAAGTGCAGCTAGTTGCCTTAAAAGCATACCTTTTTCTTCTCTTTTCGTCCTGACTATGTCACCAAATCTATCCATTTGAATATCTATTCTTGACAATTTTTGTCAAATGTATAAAATAAACTGTTACAATGAAAACTATCAGAAAGGTTTTTTTCACCAATTTTTCAACTGGTTTTGTGTAGACAAGAAAAGTACACCATATATTTGCACCACTTCTGAGGCTGTTTTCTTTCTCTTTGCAAACCAATTGTAAGTGCCTCAATATGTGCGTTCTAAAATGATGGCTAACACTTTTACAACCGCAATACGGTAATATCCATATTATTAATCAGTAACATTTTCCGAATTCTGCTTTATTTGCAGCTTGAACTTTCGCGTTAATATTCATAATCCCAAAGCGCCCAGACACACCCAAGCCCGTCAGTCACACCCATGTCAACCAACCCGCCAACACCTAATCATCCCACCATCTACCGATATCCCGCTAAATGCCAGTCAACCAAAGCCCATCCTTCAGTCAAAAATACATATTCAGAGTAAATCCTTCGAATTATTTAGAAACGATGAGAGTGCTTTTCTTCGATATTTTCAGACGAGACAGCCGTTGCTTAAAAAGTGGATATTTCGGTGATATGCACCCACTGATTTCGGTCATACCCACCCAGTTTGTGGCTTGACGAAACCGTTAAAGACCTGACAAAATTACTGTTTTTTTCTTAATGTATCTCCGCTGAGTGTAAAACGATGTGATGTATGTACGATCCGATCCAAAATGGCATCTGCTATAGTCTCCTCACCAATTACATCAAACCATTTTGTGACAGGTAGTTGACTGGCAATAATGGTTGCTTTTTTAGCATGTCTGTCTTCAATGATTTCCATAAAGTCCATTTGTTGCTGACCTTGAAGCGGTGTGAGTCCAAAATCATCCAAAATAAGCAAGTCCGTCTTTGCCAACTTATCGAATAATTTGATGATAGATCCATCCAATCGGTTGACCTTTAGTCTCATGAGCAGTTTCTGCATGTTGAAATAAGCGACGCTGTATCCTTGCCGACAGGCTCTGTTTCCAAGAGCCGAGGCTAGAAAGCTTTTACCGCATCCGGCGGATCCGGTAATTAGGATGGCCTCACCCTTGCGGATGTAGTCGCCCATAGACAACCTGTCAATGAGTGCTCTGTCCATCCCACGGGAAGATTCCGTGTTGAGCTCTTCGATGGACGCCTGATAGCGGAAGCCTGCATTCCTTAGGAGTCTGGCGTAGCGGTTAACATTCCTTTGATCCGACTCTGCCTGCAGCAAGAGTTCCATTCCGTCTTTCAGGGAGAGCTCCGGTGTTCGCCTTGTCTCTTCCAACGTTTGCCAGCAAGTGGCCATGCCCGACAGCCTGAGGCTGCACAACCGGGATTTGATCTGTTCCATGTTTAGTTTGGTTTTAGTTTGTTAATTGTAATAGTCTCTTCCTCTGATATTGTCGTGTTTGGGAAGCAGTATTTTTTCTTGATTATCCGGCTCAGCGACCTTGTTTTCAATGATGTTCTTGACAAATCGGTAAGTCAGTATATCATTCTCGACTGCCATGCTGCAGGCTCTTTCGAACATGACGGGGTCGGTTTTCCGTTGCAGGCTAAGTAGGCCGTCACATCTTTTGTAGAGAACCTCGGGCTCCTCAGCATTTCGGAAAAGTCCTTCCATCAATGCAGTGAGTGCTGCCGACACCTTTCTTGCCGTCGCCAGATAAAACTCAGGGCTGCGGCTGTTATAAAACTTATGGGCGGAACACAGGTGATCTTTTACGGTGGTATACCCGAAGCCGACCTTCCGTTCATGGGTGGCAATGGGAAGACCTTTGTTGGAGAATACCTTGACCAATGTGCGGGTATAGATCACCTGGACATCCTGCCCGATGTGGGCATATGGAACGGAGTAGTAGTGCTTGTCCCTGCCCAGATAAATGCAATTGTTTGGTGACACCTTTAATTCGGTGTAGTATTTGATCTGAAAGTCTGTATCAGGAAGAGACCCAAGCAGGGGTTTTTCGTCGGCCAGGAACCTTTCTTGCCGGCTGTAATCCTTCTGCTGCATGCGCGTCTGATTGTGCTCCATCGTCTTTTCCTGAAGAGCCTGGTTCAGTTCATTCAATGAGAAGAAGGTCTGGTTACGGAGTTTTGCATAAACTCGTTGGTATACGAGTTTAACCTGGTTCTCGACAAGCGCCTTATCCTTGGGCTTTCTGACCCTGGCCGGCAATACAACGGCTCCATAATGGTTGCCAAAATCTTCCATGACCTTGTTCAGGTCTGGCTCATACCGGTCTGCCTTGATGACGGCGGCCTTCAGGTTGTCAGGGACAATCAACCTGGGACAGCCTCCGAAGTCCCTCAGACAGCAACTCAGCGCATGGAGGAACTCATCAGTGGTCTGATGGGGAGTCGCTAATATAAAGGCATAATCCGAGCATGGAAGGCAGGCCACGAAGACATACACCGTGATTATTTCGCCAGTCTGAGGGTCAACATAATCCATAGTATCCCCCGCAAAGTCGACGAATAGCTTCTCGGCCGGGTTATGGGTCAGGATGGCCGACGGTTTACGGGCGACAAGCTGCTGGTTAAGATGAAAGCAGAATTGGGTGTACTGGTAACCGCCGGGATGCTCTTTGATGTATTCCTGCCAAAGGAGCTTCCGGGTCACATGTGGGCGGCGGACTTCTTTCTCTAGATAAGGGATAAGTTCCTTGAACTCATTGAATCGGACATCCAAATAGGCAGGGGTCCCGGCGCTCAACAGACCCTCTAAAACCGGGTCTTCCAGCTTTAGGAGTTCATCCACATCAAGGTTGTTCTGCGTGATTCTCCTCACGTAATCGTTCACGGTACCTTTATAGATACCCAGTTCACGGGCGATGCTGCGATTGGAAGCTCCTTCCCTGTGAAGTTGTAGTAATTGTTTGATCTTGCTCATTCTCGTTACTTTTCCTGCCATGTCCATATGTGTTTTAGATGTTGTTTCCAAAACACACAAGGTAATCGAAAAGCCACGAAAGGAATAAAAAGTGGGTGGGTATGCTCCGAATTCGGATGGACCGTTCAAAACGGACATGCATCCAGTCAACTAGCTGTATACCTTGCACCTAAATGGACAAAACTGGGTGGGTATGCTCCGAAACACCTTTGCGACCGTCCGACGGATGGTTTAAGATCCGCTTCAAGTACACAAGTGGTACCCCATTTTCATCCAAACTGGGTGGATATGATCCGAATTCCGGCAGTTAAGCCCGGTTCAAAACCAAAATACGCCCTTTTTAATCCTAAAACTGGGTGGGTATCTGCCGGAATGGCACTTTTTTCAGACGAAAAAATGGATATCGTAATCTGGATATTTTACCGAAATCAGTGGGTGGGTATGCTCTGTTTTATCCAAAAAGTATGGTATTTGAGTTTCCCTATGTAAAGTAAAGTGTTTTTAAGTATTATTTCGTCAGCTAAAGTACACATTATATTTATTCCAAAGTAAAATAGTATTAAATATTTGGCGTAAAAAAACCAACACCTTACATAAACCGCTTCCTCAACCAATTCCTCACCGGTTCGTCATACAGCTTCAAACAGCCATAAGCTAGAACTACACTTGAAACTAATACAACCAGAGCAAGGGGCAGACCTTGCGCAATGGAGATGTGATTGTCGGTTGCCCAGGCGGTGTAGATGTAGATGAGGGGATAGTGGGTGATGTAAATGGGATAGGAAATATCGCCCAGGAATTTGTTGATTTTGGAGGCGTATTTTCCGGTGACGGTGCCGCTTGCGCCCAGGTAGACGATGAGGGGAAAGATGAAAATGATGACCAGGGAGTCGTAGAGTCCGTTCATCCACAGGTGCTGGCTGCCGCCAATTCGTGGGAAGGCAAGAAGGAGGACCAGGAGGATGCTGCAAAGTAAAAAGGAGTGATTGTAGTGACCGGGTTTTGCGATGCGGGAGAGCAGAAGGCCGGCAAAAAAGGGATAGAGCATACGGGTAAAGCCGATGCGGAGATGTTCGGGGTTTAGGGACCAGCCTCCGACAACATCGCCGCGGGTGCTGGTTACGGCATAGTGGATCAGGGCGCAGCCGGTTACAAAGACAAAGGCTGAGAGGAGTTTTTTGGAAAATTTACGGACAAAGAGGGCGTAAAGGATGTTGGCAATGTATTCAAAGAAAAGGGACCAGGCGGGGCCATCGAGGGGATGCATTTCCTGCCAGCCTCGGATGTCCATGGAAAGGGGCACCGGGAGGAGGGTGATGCCGATGAACATGATGAGCAGCATTTTCCAGAAGGGTACTTCGCTGATGCCGGGAAATAGGCCGCAATCCTGAAAATAGAAAGCGATGGCGCCGACGATCATTCCGATGACGATCATGGGTTGAAGGCGGATGAGGCGGCGTTTGAAGAAACCTTTCAGTGTCATTTTACCCCAGCGGTCGTCGTAGGCGTAGCCGATGACAAAGCCGGAGAGAAGAAAAAAGAAATCCACAGCCAGGTAGCCGTGGTTGATGACTTGAGTGAAATTGGAGGTGGTTAAGCCATGCCGGGATTCCAATTTTTTCGGAAGGGCTTATTTGTAATTTATTTTGTCAAAGCCATATAAATATGATACTTTCCAAAGTCCATTATTTTTTACAAATCCTACTAGATATTTATTCGAACTCGACAATCCGATATCTGTATTTATCCACCATTTTAATGAGGCTTTTTTAGTTGTCAATTTAAAATCAGAGATTAATAGTTTATTCCAATAATCATCAGCTTCATCTTGAAACCCATTCCAGTTATCTGCCCCCTCAAATCCAAAATTCATTTCATTGCCATTGTATTTTGGATTAGCATTTTTAATAATACTATCAAGCTGAAGTCCAATCTGAAAATAATTAGTTAAAAAATCGCTTGAGAAATAATCAGTCTTTTTGAATCCATCAATTGTATGGTTTAATGAAATCATATCAATACCTGATATCAGTGTATCGTCATAAGTGAATTTGAAATCAGAATATTCTTGTCTATTTTCGTCGTGCCATTTATATACCTTTTTGAGTAGGCTTACAATATTAAGACTATCATTAGCAACAATATTTTATAACCGCGTGTTACCGTGCATTATTATTCATTTTTATCATTCTAAAGTTAACCAACTTCTTCTTCTTTGATTTCTTCAATTGCTGTCTTTCAACAATAAATCCTTTACTTTCAAAAAATCCTTTTGCTGTTAGGCTAATGTCTGAATAAATCAAGTCATTGTTTTGTTCAATTGCTTTCCTCTCAATTTCAGATAAAAGGGCACTTGCCACTCCTTGTCCTTGGGTGTCTTTATCCACAAACAGAAAATCCAAATATCCGTCATGAGCCAATGAACTAAAACCGACAATCTTGTTTTTTATCTCAGCAACAATAAAATATTGTTCATGCATCGCTTCTAACCATTTATCAATGTCAGCTTTCCAAGATGACCAATCATCAACCTCTTCTTGGGAATAATCCTTTATATTGATATTCTGAATAGTATCAAAAAATAATTGCGTTATTTTTTCGACATCGCTATCTAATGCTTGTCTTACGTCAATGCTATCCATTTGAATATTCCGTTTTGAATTTCTTTAATTAGTTCACTCATTTATCCGACAAATTTTGCTCCTGCAATTCCAATTCCTGCCCCAAGTATCAATGAAAAAACGATCATAGGAATTATCGCTTTTTTATCTCTGGGGTACACAATTATCAAAATCGGAATAGATGTAAATAGAGCAATCACAACACCAGTTATCCACGGAGCAATGCCCCAATCTACAAATGGTATAATCAGTCCAAGTGCAAAATAATGCACAAATGCAGAAAACGTATCTCGTTTATCCAGTTTTTGAATCATCATCGGGATAGTATCAATCAATCCCGCTATTAATCCGATTATTATTGCTATTAAAAAATCATTCATTTCGTATATTGTTTGGAAGTACGGTTCTTTCTAATGCACGGTAACGGGTGGTGGTATGAAAAGTTGACGATTGCTGGCTATTTTTTATACCGCGTGTTGTGAGTGGTTTTTTATTAATTCTTCTTGGTAAGTCAATAGTTTCTTTTTCATTAAAAAATACTTTCTTGATAGTAGGTAGCCATAATTATTTATTGCAGAATAAAGTATATTAAGGTTTTCGTCAAAATAGGAGACTCCTCCAAAATACTCAAGTGTTGTTGATGTATATTGTTCTAGTTTTTCTTTTATCTCTAATGAAATTTCAGTCTGAAATAAAGTGTCTGTCAATAATTGATTTATTTCTATTTTCAGTAATTCTTCTGTAGGCTTGATTTTGTCAAAATTGGCCCTGATTTGTTCAAATGGCTTTGTCACACTTGTAAATTGCAAATCGTTTAAGAGTTTGGTATAAATCTCATATTTAGAATCGAAAATTTTATCAAATTCAAAGAACTTGATATAAAGTTGTTCTAATTCATTAGGTTTATTCTGTTTTTGTTCTACCCTTTTGAAGTATTTATAGATTTCGAAATCATTAAATTTAATAAGCTCGTTTAGTCGTTCCAATTGAGGTTTGAGTTCATCAATTAGTTTTCCAGATATTTTACTTTTAAACCTAACTCCATTATAGTCAAAGGTTTTAATTAAAATTGTTTTATTTGATATGTTTGTTAGTGTTTGAATATCATTTTGTAATGCAACAGATGTATAAACTAAGTCAACTTTTTCATCAGAGAATAATTCATCTATAGTCATTTTATCATTAATTGGTTTGTCAAGATTCAAATCAAAATTTATAGGATTTTTACTGTCATAATAACCATTGTAAATTTTAGAAAACGAATTAGATACTATTTCTCTTTTATATTCTTCAAGAAAAATTTCATGTGCAATTTCTTTCGTTTCTCCTTGATAAATAACAGATTCAAATAGTTTGTTCGTAATTTGTTTTTGTAATTGGGTAATATCATTAAATATGCTGTTTGCCAATAAATCAGAATCATATTTTGCTGAAAAACCTGTTTTTTCTAATCTGTTTATCCTTTCCTCTGTTGTTGGGTGGGAAGCCCATTGGTCTTTAATAACTAATTTCGATTTGTTGTATTTACTTTGTTCTTCTAAAGAAATATCTGGAAGTCCATTTGTTTTAGAGAGACTACTTAATTCAGCAAGAAAATTAATAACAGTTGATTGGTCTTGATATAAATTTTCGCTTTTGATATTTTCAGAAATTAAATTGTTATAAAAATTTAAAACTTTATTAAAAGAATGGTCAGCCAATGCCATTCTTAATAATGAATTTTTCAAAGGCTCGTATCCAGTTACGCTTGCTGCAATTTCATCTGCATGGAATTCCATTTCTCTTGAAAGGCCAAGATAATTTTTATTAACAACAATGTATAACTTCCTTAATATCCACTGAATCCCTTCATTTATTTTACCTGCGATAATTACAAATATTGAAAAATACCCACTGACATTTGCCCATCTTTGAACAAGGCTTACATAAGATTCATTTTCAAAAAGCATATTGAAAATTACCTGATTTACATTATATACGTAACTTCCAACTTTCATTGTACGTTAAGAAAAATGGCCAAATTCGTGTGACAATATCGCTTTTAATTCTTCTTTTGTTACCGTATTTACTAACCCTAAACCTATTAGTAAGTTTTTTTTTACTGGAAAAAACATGCTCCAAAAACTAGAGTCGTAAAATACTGCTGCATTAACTTCTGATGATAAATAGACTTTTTTAGGAAAGCTTGTCCCTACACTTTGAACTATCTCCCTAATCATATTAAATAATTCAGGTTCTTGTTGTTCATTTATTTCAATTAGATGTGAACGATCTACTTTATGCGATTTAAAAATAAATTTTAGTAAAAAAATCAAAATCAATACTCCCAAACTAGCCAGTCCTATACCTACTGCAATTGTAATAAACATTGGCTTAATAGCAATTAATGAAACGCCACCAGCTATGCACAAACCTGTTAGCAATACAGCTAATAAAAGAATTATCAAATAAATAAATGCAAAAAGGTTTATGGTTAATATAGCTTTTATAGCCTGAGTTATAAATTCTTTAGATAATTGAATTTCTCTTTTAATCATATAGTTGTTATTGTAGGTTGTCTTTTTTTAATCACACACAACGGGTAGATAGGGTGCGGGCGGAACGTAAATTCCTGATTGTTAGCCTGTGGCTTAGCTAATATTAGCACCAGTACTTTTTTATGATCCTATCTTTCCGTATCTGTTTGTCTTACTAAAGAGAAACACATATTTCTTTCCACCTTTATCAATCGGGTAATATAATTTATATTCATCACTTTTTGACCAAAAGAAAAAATCTTTCCTATCAGTCGTAAAGATTCTCTTTAAATAATCACCATCGTACTGATTTGATGCATAAAACGAATTGCCATAAAGAGGTTCTTTTAAGTTTTCTTTATTCATATATCTCGTTATTTTCAGTAGTACAAGTTGGCCTTTATACATCTCACTTGTTATTAATTCTATACTTGGAAATTCTTCCTTCTGACTACCTAGATATTCAAGAATCTCTGGAACATCTCCAATATATGCATTAAGGAAAATGCTGTAATAAACCAACCAGAAAGTGAAAATAATTTATCTGGTATCATCTTTGTATTATTCAGATCGCCGGACAAAATGACTTGATCCATATTTTGTGGAATAATAGACAAAATTAATAATGTAATGCCTATCATCAGCATTGCCAACTGTATATATAGGCGATTAGACCACCATGAAAAAATATTTGCTGACAATCTGATTGGCAAACCTATTACAAAACATGCTAAAGCACTTATTGAAGATACTATTAAAGCAATTATAGGTTGAATAAGAGCCATTCCAAAGAATCCATCAAAACCTCCTTCATAATCTATCAATGCAAAAATCATATAAATTATTATCATTACTACAATTGTCACAATCAGCTGTATAATTAGCATTGTGATTTTTCCGAATAAACGAATGATATTAAGATTCTTGGTTGTTTTACTAAATGATTGCAGCTCCAGTTGGTCATGTGCTTAGCCCTAACACACCTGCAAACCCATTGCAATTACATCGATATTATTATACCCGCACCATTTCACAAATTCAGTCTTAATTGCACCCTGAGCTTTCATTTTTATATTTATATCTTGGAGTTCAGGGTGTAATAAAGCCGGTCAGTCACAAAATATTAACTAACTTGTTAATACTTAATTATACAATACTATTTTACAGTTATTAGCATCTTACACTCATTATTAGGCTGTTAGAAGTTGCCTATAAAGATACTATTTGAGTTTCCCTATGTAAAGTAAAGTGTTTTTAAGTATTATTTCGTCAGCTAAAGTACACATAATATTTATTCCAAAGTAAAATTGTATTAAATATTTGACGGTAATAAACCAACACCTTACATAAACCGCTTCCTAAGCCAATTTCTCACCGGTTCGTCGTACAGCTTCAAACAGCCATAAGCCAACACTACACTTGAAACCAGGGTAACCGAGGCAAGGGGCAGACCTTGCGCGATGGAGATGTGATTGTCGGTTGCCCAGGCGGTGTAGATGTAGATCAGGGGATAGTGGGTAATGTAAATGGGATAGGAAATATCGCCCAGGAACTTGTTTATTTTGGAGGCGTATTTTCCGGTGACTTCGCCGCTTGCGCCTAGAAAGACGATGAGGGGAAAGAAGAAAATGATGACCAGGGAGTCGTAGAGTCCGTTCATCCATAGATGTTCGCTGCCGCCAATTCTTGGAAAGGCTAGAAGTACGAGGATCAGTAGACTGCAAAGTAAAAAGGAGTGCTTGTAGTGTCGGGGTTTTGCGATGCGGGAGAGTAAAAGGCCGGCAAAAAAGGGATACAACATACGGGTAAAGCCGATACGTTGTTGGACTGAGTCAAGGGACCAGCCTCCGACCACATCGCCGCGGGTGCTAGTTACGGCAAGGTGTATCAGGGCGCAACCTGTAACGAAGACGAAGGCTGCGAGGAGTTTTTTGGAGAATTTGCGGACAAAGAGGCGTAAAGGATGTTTGCGATGTATTCAAAGAAAAGGGACCAGGCGGGACCATCGAGGGGATGCATTTCCTGCCAGCCTCGGATATCCATGGAAAGGGGCACTGGGAGGAGGGTAAAGCCGATGAACATGATGAGCAGCATTTTCCAGAAAGGAACATCGCTGATGCCTGGCTATAGGTTGCAATCCTGAAAATAGAAACCGATGGCTCCGACAATCATTCCGATGACGATCATGGGTTGAAGGCGGATCAGGCGGCGTTTGAAGAAACCTTTCAGGGTCATCTTGCCCCAGCGGTCGTCGTAGGCGTAGCCGATGACAAAGCCGGAGAGGACAAAAAAGAAGTCCACTGCCAGGTAGCCGTGATTGATCACTTGAGTTAGATTGGAGGTGGCGTGGGCTTCCATGAGGTGAAATGCAACCACGATGATTGCGGCAACTCCGCGTAAACCGTCCAGTATTTCGTAGTGGTTTTTGGTATCGGTAAAGGCGGCCGAAGATTTAGAAAGGGTAGTATTCATGATATCTAAGGTTTTATATTAAAAAGCAAAACTCCCCAAATCAAATTTGGAGAGTTTCATTATTACGTGGAGCATAACGGACTCGAACCGTTCACCTCGACACTGCCAGTGTCGCGCTCTAGCCAGATGAGCTAATGCCCCGTCAGATGCTTTTTGAAAGCGGGTGCAAATATACACTAAGTTTTTAATTTTACTATCTTTGCATATCAAAAAAATCAAACATTATCCAAAAAAAGGAAGCAGATGCTAATCGTAAATACCACCTATAACGTTGAAGAATCCATTGAACAGTCATGGACGGAATGGGTTATCAAAGAGTACATTCCACAGGTTGTTGCACCGGGGCTATTGATCAGCCCAAGATTTCACCGCTTGTTGGTGGAAAACGAACCGGGCTTTCAAAGTTATGCCCTGCAGTTTGAAGTGAATGACCTTGACACCCTCGATATGTGGTTCCAGGAATATGGTTCTGCCATGCAAAAAACGCTCAGCGAATTGTATCAGGAAAAAGTGCTGGGTTTTACCACCATGATGGAAACCATTGAGATTGACTAAGATGGAAGAACTAGCCAAAAATCCGGTCAAGAAAGCACCGAGCATCATCAAGGACAGGATTATCCTGGGTATTGACCCTGGTACCAATGTCATGGGTTATGGTCTGATCAAGGTGACCAACAACAAACCGGAGATGCTGGCCATGGGTATTCTTCAGCTCAATAAGTACGAAGATCATTACTTGCGTTTAAAGAAGATTTTTGACCGAACGGTGGGTTTGATCGATGAGTTTTTGCCGGATGAGTTCGCCATTGAATCGCAGTTTTTCGGAAAAAATGTACAGTCCATGCTTAAGCTAGGAAGGGCACAGGGTACAGCCATCGCTGCGGCACTCAACAGGGATTTACCCATCTTTGAATATGCCCCGTTGAAAATAAAGATGGCCATTACTGGAAACGGTAGGGCCTCCAAGGAACAAGTGGCAGATATGTTGCGTCGCGAGCTCAAAATACCTGCAGAATCACTGCTACCTCAACTGGATGCTTCCGATGGTCTGGCTACGGCTCTTTGCCACTACCTACAGACCAACCGTCCATCCATGGACAAACCCTTCACGAGCTGGAAAGATTACATCGCAAAAAACCCGAAAAAAGTTAAATAAGAGGGAGCACTTCAAAGGCTGTAGGATTCAATCATGCTTTCTTGCACCTGATCAGCACTTTCCGCTCATCCATCAACGTCGTCGCAAAAAGATAGACCTCTCCCCCTTCACGAATCTTCGTTTTCTTTCGGATTTCAGCCACCGTATTTGGAAAATTTCGTACCGTGATGTTGGCTTTCATCACACCTCCCAATTGTTGTTTCAATTCTTTGGAATGGAAAGGGAAAAAGGCTTCCACGGAAAAAATCCGGCCCGGAAAATCGGAAACAAGTTGTTCAGACGTGTATAAATGGCTGTTCGGATGCAATTTCCGTACGGGAAAAGCATGTGTCAAAATGGAAAAACTGCCGGCCTTGAGCAGGGAAGCATTTGGCTCGTAGAGGTATAGATCGGGAGATTCAGCAAACAAACATTCAGCATTCTGTTCGTCACTCTTCCGGAAAATAAAAATCTGATCGGCCCCTGATGTTCGCAAATTTACGCAGTGAATTTTAGGATCCGAACCGCTAGCCTCATCGGCCTTCATCAGAAAAAGCAATTCCTTGCATTCTCCATCCACCGATACCACATGCACTTCGATCGTTTCGGGCAAAAACTTCAAAGCCAGAGCGATATCCAGCATGGGCGAAAGTTTCACCAGTACATACCGGGCTTTTTCCAGAAGCAGGGGTTTTATCTCGGTCAGGTCAGGTTCGCAATCCGACAAGGCCACCACTTTTCCGCCCTTGTTGTCGCGACGGGCTGGATCTAAAAAAATAAGGTCGAAAGACTTGGGTCGAAAAGACTGGAGAGCCTCTACCCCATCGCCTGGCTGAATTTCGATCTGAGGCAAACCCAGCACTTGAAAGTTGTTTCGGGCAACCTCGCACAATTCGGCCTGCCTTTCCACGTACAAAACCCTGTCCATACCGGGTGCCAGGAAGGAGCAATCCACGCCAAAGCCACCGGTCAGGTCGGCCATACTGTGAATATTGGTGAGATTTGACACCAAACGGTGTTTGTAGCTGGCTGTGGCCTGAGAAGAGCATTGTTCCAGCGAAAGGGAAAGGGGAAAAAGTAAATCGGGGCATTGATACCAGGATGGGATCTTGTGTTCGACGGCCTGATAGCCTGCAATTTGCCGGAGCACCAGAGGGGCATTCAAATCGGTAAAGCGCCCCAGCTTGAGAGCCAGGGCGGAGACATCACCGTGCAGGTTGGTCTGCACAAAATCTTTTTCAGCCTGTGTCAGCATTGTGGAATGTTGTTTCGGCAAAGGTAGGTATTTTAGCCTA
>Ga0123336_10001732_pt1 | contig 19731 bp, 14 predicted proteins | sample SSSSmetaG_FD_96466 | JGI IMG/M metagenome (GOLD analysis project Ga0123336, IMG submission 96466) | Glacier valley bacterial and archeal communities from Borup Fiord, Nunavut, Canada, to study Microbial Dark Matter (Phase II) - ​SSSS metaG | ecosystem: Environmental > Aquatic > Freshwater > Ice... | reverse complement strand
TTGGCCAGGCGCGGGTTCACGAAGCGCCAGCCCAGGGTCGTGTCGTGGGCGGTGAAGTCGCGGGCGTAGGCCGTTTCCGACTTGGCCATCGCGAACGGGGCGCGGGTCATGCTCTCGGCCCCGCCGGCCAGGTACACGTCGCCCTCGCCCACCTTAATGGCGCGGGCCGCGTCGATAATGCTCTGCAAGCCACTGGCACATAGCCGGTTCACGGTGCAGCCGGGCACCGTGATGGGCAGCCCGGCCAGCAGGGCGGCCATGCGGGCTACGTTGCGGTTGTCTTCGCCGGCCTGGTTGGCGGCCCCCATTATGACATCTTCGACGGCGTTTTTGTCGAGGGTTGGGTTGCGGCGCAGAAGCTGCCGCAGCACTTCGGCGGCGAGGTCGTCGGGGCGAACGGAGCTGAGCGCGCCGCCAAATTTTCCAATCGGGGTGCGCACGGCATCCACGATATACGCATTGAGCATTCCGGTCTGTATCGTTGGGGCGGGGTGCGACCCGGTAGGGCCTATTCCGCCGGTTGAGGGCTAATTTTGACCCGGCCCGGCTTGGTGCAGCGGCACCGGCGCGGGCCACTTTTCAGGCCCACAAAGATGATACAAAGAATTCAAAGCGTTTTTCTGGCCCTGCTGGCCGCGTCCATGCTCAGCTTGCTGGCCCTGCCGCTCTGGCACAAGCTCGACCCGCTCACCCAACACGAGCTAACGCTGACCGCCTTCGGCTACCAGGCCCAGGGCGGGGCCTCGCCCCCCGGCCCGGTCTGGGTTATCGGCCTGCTGGCCAGCGCTTCGGCGCTGGTGGCGCTGACCGAGATTTTTCAGTTTCGTAATCGGTCCCGCCAGCTCCAGCTCGGCGCGCTGAACCTGCTGCTGCTCGTCGCCACGTTTGGGGCAGCGTTCTACTTCGCCGGCCGGGGCGAAGTCAATCTTAACCTCAAGCTCGAAGGCCAGTACCAGCCCGCGTTTTACCTGCCCACGCTGGCCCTGCTGCTGAACCTGCTCGCTAACCGCTTCATCCGCCGCGACGAGCAGCTCGTGCGCTCGGCCGACCGGCTGCGGTGAATGAGTGAAATAAGCTACCTCCTTCACCCAGTCACCCAGTCATCCATTCGCTCACCGCCCCAGTCCCAACTCTTTGAGCACGGCATCGGCATAGGTCGGGAAGGTGAACGCTTCGCACACACGGTAGAAATTTTGCGGGTCGGCCAGGCGCGGATAGCCGAAGCGGGCTACTTCCTTCTGCGAATCCGGGAAGCTCATGGTTTTGAGCAAAGCGGCCAGCTCACTAGCCCGCAGATAGCTATGGTCCAGGGCCTGATGAAACAGCAACAGGCGCTTGTCGTCGAAGCTGCACCGGCGCAGGGCTTCCGTCAGGTCGGCCGCGTCCTGGGAGCTCAGCGGCAGCAGGTAGCCGGCAGCCGGGCCAGCCGGCACCGGGTAGCCCGGCCCGCCAGCAGTAGGGTAAGGCGGGTTACCGGTGGGGTCGGGGTAGCTGCCACCGTCGGCGTAGCTGCCACCTTGCCCTTCGTAGCCGTAGCCGGGCAGCGCGGTCGTGCTCACCTGCCGCAAGCGCCAGCCGAAGCCGGGCCGCTCCGTCAGCACGAACGTGGTTTCCAGACCTTCTTCCAGCCACACGGCGGCCCGCACCCGCACCGGGCGGCGGCCCAGCGGTCCGGCATCGAGACCCAATTCGACCAGGTGCCGGCCAGGCGTGAGGTTGTCAAGCCGAATCTGAGGGGCCATACCCGGTGCCGTCCGCCCATCGAGCGTCAGCTGAAAAGGTAACCCCCGCTCGACGCTGAAGCTGACGATGGTGAGCGGGCCGTTGGCGTAGCTGGTCAGGGCCGTCGTCAGAGCCAGCGCGACGGTGAGCAGCAGGGAGTAGCAGAGTTTCATGGCGCGGAAATAAAAATGCCCGGTGAGCGGCCACCGGGCATTTTTCGCCAAGCCAAAAGCTGTGCCAGCTTGTGGGTGAGGAGGTCGTCGGTCATGCAGAGCGCAGCGAAGCATCTCGCGTGGCGCAGTATTTAACACGTTAGCAACGGGGCGAGTAACTTATATTACTGCGCCACGCGAGATGCTTCGCTGCGCTCTGCATGACAACGACCTCCTCACCTCCTCACTGACTTATCCGCGTCACCTTGAACTCGGTGCGGCGGTTGCGCTGATACTCGGCCTCCGACTTGGCGTTGGCCACGATGGGGCGGGTTTTGCCGTAGCCGCGGGCTGTGATGCGGGCGGCGGGCACGCCCTTGCTCACGATGTAGGCCACGGCGGCCTCGGCGCGGCGCTGGCTCAGCTTGAGGTTGTAGGCATCCTTGCCGCGCTGGTCGGTGTGCGAGCTTAGCTCGATGTTGATTTTGGGATTATCCAGCAAGGTCTGCACCAGTGTGTCGAGGCGCACGGCCGCGTCAGGCCGGATAGCCGACTTGTCGTAGTCGTAGAAAATGTCCTTGACCTCGATGGCCTTGTTCACCACGATTTTAGTGAGTGTCAGCGTGATGGGCAGCCGCACGTCGGTCTGAGGCTGGGTCAGCGTCTCGGGGCTGGGATAGCGGCCGACGGTGCTCAGGCTGGCACGGGTCGAGAAATCGCCGTTGCGGTCGGCGAACAGGGCGTACGTCTGGGCCGAGTCGAGCTTGGCCGAGAACTTACCATCGGGGCCGGTGAGCACGTCGAGCTTCTGGCCGTTGGCGCTGGTCAGCGTCACGGTTTCGCCGGCCACGGGCTGGCTCGTGCCGGCTTTCTGGTCGCGCTCCAGCACGGTGCCATCGGCGTAGAAGGTCACCTTCTTGCGGTCGAGCTTCTTGAACGTGTACAGGTCATCGGAGCCTTTGCCGCCCTCGCGGTTCGAGGAAAAAATGCCTTCGGTCGGGCTGGTGAAAAACGGGGCAAAGTCGTCGCCCGCGCTGTTAATCCCCGCGCCCAGGTTCACGGCCTGCCCGCCCTGCACCCGAAAAATGTCGAGCTTGCCGAAACCCGGGTGCCCATCGGACGAGAAGTACAGCGTCCCGTCCGGGGCCACGCCCGGAAACGAGTCGTTGCCGACCGAGTTAATTGTCGCGCCCAGGTTTTCGGCTGGCGAAAACCGCCCGTTCGCGCCCAGCGTGGCTTTATACAAATCCACGCCGCCCTGTCCGCCCTTGCGGCCGGAGGCGAAGTAGAGCGTCGTGCCGTCGGGGGCGAACGCCGGGGCAAAGTCGTCGGCAGTGCGGTCGTTGATGTTGGCCAGAATCGGCTCGGCCCAGGCCCCGTTGCGGTAGTACGAAATCCACAAATCCACGCTGCGGTAGCCTTTTTTCGAGCCGTCGTTCGAGCGGGCGAACACCATCGTCTGGCCGTTGGGCGTGTAGGTGGCGCTGGCTTGCAGTTCTTTGTCGTTGTTGAAGAGCGCTTCGAGCTTACGCGGGGCGGCCGTCGGCGTGGCCGCGCCCGCCGAGGCGGTAGCGCCCGCCGTCGCGTCGTCCAGCTTCTGGGCGTAGAGCGCCGTGTAGCGCTCGCCGTTGCCGGGATACGGCTTGCCGTCGCGCCCCGAAGCAAACACCAACTCGCCCGAGCCGGGCATGCGCGAAGCGGAAAAATCGGAGCTGGGCGAGTTCAGCGCGTCGAGCGGGGCCACCCGGTAGCCAGCGGCCTGGCCCACGAGCGCCTGGCTGGCCGTGGCGTTGCGGGCGGCGGCTTCGGCCTGGGCGGCCAGCGTCCGGTTGGTGCCGCTTTGCGCATAGGCCGAAAACGCGGCCGCCGCTTCCGTGAACTTGCCGGTGGCCCGCAGCGCCTCGGCGTAACGGTAGCCCAGGTCGGCGTTGCGAGCCTTGCCATCGAGCGCGGCTTTATAAAACGGCTCGGCTTGGTCGAGGCGGTTCGACACGCGGTACGCTTCGCCGAGGCGGTAATTAAGGGCGGGTGCGATTTTGCTCTTGGGTAAATCCGCCTTGTACAGCGCGATGGCCGCCTCGTACTCACCCTGTACGAAACGCTTATCGGCTTTGCTGAGCTTGCCCGACGAGGCGCAGCCGCCCAAACCAAGCGTGGCACCGGCCGCGCCGACGCACAGCGCGAGTTTCAGAACGGACGAAGTAGGGGACAGGGACGAGGGTCGGAGCGAATAAGCCATGCAGCCGGGGCGAAAAAGCTAGTTTATTGGGCAATAATACAACCGCCGCGCCCGCCCCGTGGGTGCCACGCCCTTTCGCGCCCGGTTCAGGCCCGCTCAAAAAAGCTCCGCAGCCAGGTTTCGCCGGCCGGTGCGGGCCAGTGGGCATTGAGGTCAGCCTGGGTGCCGAGCGTATTGTCGAAATACGGCGTGTCGGGCCGCACCTGCCCGGCGGCGATGGCGGCCCGCAGCTCGGCCCGCGTGAGCAGGCGCGGCGCGGGGTCGTCGCCCACCAAAAACGCCATGCGCGACTTGTCGAGCAATTCCACGCCCAGCGCCTGCCCCAACTCCTGCACGAAGCGCACCGACGCGTCAATCGAGCAGCCGCTCGCCCCGGCCATCTGCTCATCAAGGCCAATAACCAGAAACTGCCGGTGCCAAAACTCAGCCGTCGCGGCCGAAGTCAGCGCCTGCCCGTGGCTCGCCCAGCCCGCCACGAAAGCGGCCAGCCGCGGCGCGGCCGCCGCCAGCTCGGCCTCGGTCAGGGGCCGGGCAGCCTGGTAAATCCAAACGCGGGCGTGGGGAGGAAGCACGGCTTTACGCATTAATTCCTTCGGCGCTGGCAATCAATTCGGCCAAATCGAACACCTGCACCCGGCTTTCCTGCTCCTGGTTTTTCACGCCGTCGTGCATCATGGTCATGCAAAACGGGCACGACACGGCGATAATGCTGCCCTGCAAATCGTGCGGGGCGGGTGCGGTGCGCTCAGTTTCGACCCCGCGCAGGTTGTCGAGCGCGGCGGCCTGCCCGCTGAGCGTGGCCAGCGCTTCCTGCGCCCGCTCGATGTTGATTTCCTTGTTGCCCGGCTCGGCTTCCTTCCACATTTGCGCGCCGCCCGCCCCGCAGCACAGGCCGTTGGCGCGGCTGCGCTTCATCTCCACCAGGTCGGCGTCGAGGGCGGCGAGCACGTCGCGCGGGGCCTCGTAGATGTTGTTGGCCCGGCCCAGGTAGCACGAGTCGTGGAACGTGATGCGGCGGCCCTGAAAGCTCTCTCCGCCCTTCACCGCCACCTTGCCCTCATTGATGAGCTGCTGCAAGTACACGCTGTGGTGAATCACCTCGTAGTCGCCGCCCAGCGCCGGGTACTCGTTCTTGATGGTGTTGAAGCAATGCGGGCAGGCCGTCACTATCTTCTTGATACCGTAGCCGTTAAGCGTCGTAATGTTTTGCAGCGCCTGCATCTGAAACAGAAACTCGTTGCCGGCGCGCTTGGCCGGGTCGCCGGTGCAGGTTTCTTCCAGGCCCAGCACGGCGTAGTCGGTGCCGACGTGCTCCAGAATGCGGGCAAAGGCGCGGGTCACGCGCTTGTAGCGGTCGTCGAACGCGCCGGCGCAGCCCACCCAAAACAGGATTTCGGGCGTGCGGCCCTGGGCCGCGAGGTCGGCCACGGTCGGCACGGTAAGCTGCCGCTTGGCGGGAATGTCAATAGTGGGAGTCATATGGAAAAATATAGCCGCGCGAGCTAAGCCGCCGCGTCGGGCGTATCGGTGGGTCGCTCCAGGCGGCGCACCCGGATTTCGGTGTTGGCGCTCAGGGCAATCAGATTGGCCATAGCTACCGTGTTGTCGTTGATTTGCTTTTGGTTTTGCGCCGTCTGGTAGCGCATCTCATCCAGTTTCAGGGTCAGGTCGTCGTGACGCCATTCCACTTTGTTGAAGCGTTCTTTTAACTCCACAATCCGTTCATCAGTGTGGTCGGCCCGCTTTAGCAGGTCGGTCAGTAGTTCCAGGATTCGCTCTTCGTTTTTCATGCGCGTAGAGTTGGTAGCATATGCAAGCTACGCCGCGACCGGCTCGGCGCGGTCGGCCACGTACAGCTCGTCGGCCCAGTTCAGGCGGTCGGAGGGCGAGAAAGCCCAGGGTGCGCCGTTGTTCTCGATGTTGGAGAACATGGCATTAAGCGAAGCCGGGGCGGCCGACTCCTCCAGCACTAAATAGCGGCGCATCTCGATGATGCTTTCAAGCGGGTTGATGTTCACCGGGCAACTCTCGACGCAGGCGTTGCAGGTGGTGCAGGCCCAGAGTTCTTCGGGCGTCACCTTGCCGCGCAGCAGCGTCGCGTTGGCCAGGTCCGTAATCGGCTCGTGTTTGGCTTCGGCCCCATAGACGTTGGGCCGGAAAATGAGCGGCGAGTTGTGCTTCTCCTCTACCCGGTCGCGGGTGTCCATGATAATTTTGCGGGGCGAGAGCAGCTTGCCCGTCAGGTTAGCCGGGCAGACGGACGTGCAGCGCCCGCACTCGGTGCAGGAGTAAGCGGCGAGCAGGTTCGTCCAGGGCAGGTCCTCGACATCCTTCACCCCGAACGCGGTCGGGGCCAGCGCCGAGCCATCGGGCGCGGTGGCCGGGGCCGGCACGGCATAGCTCGGGTCCAGCATCGCCTTCACCTCGTGGGTGATGCTTTCGACGTTGCTGAACTGCCCCTGCGGCACCAGGCGCGAGTACCACACGCCCGGAAAGGCCATGATAATATGGAAGTGCTTCGAGCTAGGCAAGTAGTTTAGAAACAGCAGGATGCCCGTGATGTGAAACCACCAGCCAGTCCGCTCCAGTCCGTGCAGCAGGCCCTCGTTGGTGGTGGGCAATAGCCCCACCAACAGGCCGCTGACGGGGAACACGCCCGGCAGGTCCTCGCCCTTGATTTGGTGTAGCCTAAGGTCGGCCGTGTTCATGAAAAACAGCGCCACCATGAGCACGACCTCCACGTAGAGAATGATGTTCGCATCGAGCCGGGGCCAGAGCCGCAATTCAGGGCCGGTGAAGCGCCGCACGGGTGTAGCCCGGTTGCGACGCCACCAGAGCGCGGCCACCGTGAGGATGACGAGCACGGCCAGAATCTCGTTGGTCGCCATGAGCACGTCATACACCGGCCCCAAAAAGCGCAGTGCCCGGTGAAAGCCGAAAATCGGTCCGAACAGCCCATCAATCACGATTTCGATGACCTCAATGTTGATGACCAGAAAGCTCACGTAGACTACCAGGTGCAGCACGGCGGGCGTGACGCGCTTAAACATTTTTTGCTGCCCGAAAGCCACGAGCACCGTTTTGCGCAGGCGCTCGGCGGCGTGGCCGCTCATGTCGCGCTCGCGCCCGACGAGGATGTTGGCCCGGATTTTACGGACCTGCCAGGCGAAAAAGCCAAACGCCGCGACCAGCAGCAGCAGAAATAGGATGGATTGCAACATGCGCGTAAAGGTAAGACCGGAGCGGTTTTGGGGTAGTAATGTAGTAGGCGTGCCGACTATAAAGCCCGGCGGCCGGGGCCGCCGGGCCGAAATTTTTCAACGGCAACTTGCGCCGTCTGGTTTGATTCGTACCTTTGTCGCCCTGAAAACGCTTAAAGACGGTTAGCTAACCGCCGGGCGCGGCCGGGAGTTCGGCAACATAGCTCAGTTGGTAGAGCACAGCACTGAAAATGCTGGTGTCGTTGGTTCGATTCCAACTGTTGCCACAAAAAACCCATATGGAAGCTATTCCAGATGGGTTTTTCTTTTAAGTGTGCGTTTAGGTGTGCGCAAGCAACCAAGCTACTCCCCGCTTGGTCAGCGCCGGTCGAACCTGGTGGCATGAGGTCACTGGTATCCCACCAGGCCCAGGCTGATGAATTGACGACAAGCGAATACGCATTGCTTACGCCGCTACCGCCTCCGGCGCGCTCAATTGGGCCAGCAGCGCCCGCGCCCGGTCCACGCTCGGGACGCTGTCCACCGTGATTTGCAGCTTGTCTTTCTGGTCTTTCATGCGGGCCGTGCGCGGGTGGGTCTGCACGAAATTCAGCACCCGCCCGAACGCCTCGCCTTGGTAATACGCTTCGTGGCCCGGCCCGGCGGGCACGTATAGGCGCAGGGTTTCGCGCTTGAGCGTGAGCTTCTCAAAGCCTAATTTCTGAGCCTCCCAACGCAATTTCACCAAATCCACGAGCTGCTGCACCTGGGCCGGCAGTGGCCCGAAGCGGTCGGTGATACTGGCCGTGAGCTTCTCCAGCTCCTCGGGCTTTTGGGCGCGGTCGAGCTTGCCGTAGAGCTGCAAGCGCTCCGAAACGCTGCTCACGTAGGTGTCGGGGATGAGCACCGGCAAATCGGTTTCCATTTGGGTTTCCTTCGGGCCGCCCGCAAAGCTATTTCCGCCGCCGAGCGCGCCGGCCGCCTGCTGCAAGCGCTGCTGGCTGGTGCTGCCTTCGCCCAGAAACAAGTCCTTGAACTCGGTTTCTTTCAGCTCCTGCACGGCCTCGTCCAGCACCTGGTGGTACGCCTCGTAGCCCAGGTCGTTGATGAAGCCCGACTGCTCGCCGCCGAGCAAATTGCCCGCCCCGCGAATGTCGAGGTCGCGCATGGCCACGTTGAAGCCCGCCCCGAGGTCCGAAAATTCCTCCAGCGTGTTGAGTCGCTTGCGCGCGTCGGCGGGCAGGTTGGCCACGGGCGGCGTCAATAAATAGCAGTACGCCTTGCGGTTCGAGCGGCCCACCCGACCGCGCATCTGGTGCAGGTCGGAGAGGCCGGTCAGGTGCGCGCGGTTGATAAGGATGGTGTTGGCGTTCGGAATATCCAGGCCGCTCTCGATGATGTTGGTCGAAACCAGCACGTCGTATTCGCCCTCCACGAACTTCATCATGCGCCGCTCCAGCTGCTCGCCCTCCATCTGGCCGTGGGCGAAGGTGATGCGCGCGTTAGGCACGAGCCGCAAAATCATGCTGGCCATCTCTTCGATGTCGCTCACCCGGTTGTGCACGAAAAACACCTGCCCGCCGCGCTTTAATTCCCGCGCCACGGCATCGCGGATAAGGATTTCATCGAATACGTGCAGCTCGGTTTGCACCGGCTGACGGTTGGGCGGCGGCGTGGCGATGACGCTCAAATCGCGCGCGCCCATCAGGGAGAAATGCAGCGTGCGCGGAATTGGCGTGGCCGAAAGCGTGAGCGTGTCCACGTTCACCTTCAGCTCCTTGAGCTTGTCCTTGGTCTTGACTCCAAATTTCTGCTCCTCGTCGATGATGAGCAGGCCCAAATCCTTGAATTGCAGCTTCTTGTTAGTCAGCGCGTGGGTGCCGATGAGAATGTCCGTCTTGCCGGCCGCCACGCGCTCCATCGTCTCCTTGGTCTGCTTGGCCGTTTTGAAGCGGTTGATGTACTCGACCGTCACCGGCAGATTCGCCAGCCGGTCCCGAAACGTTTTGTAGTGCTGCATGGCCAAAATCGTGGTCGGCACGAGCACGGCCACCTGCTTGCCGTCGGCCGCCGCCTTAAACGCCGCCCGAATGGCCACCTCCGTCTTACCAAAACCCACGTCGCCGCACACGAGCCGGTCCATCGGGTGGGGCTGCTGCATGTCGTTCTTCACGTCCTCCGTGGCCTTGGCCTGGTCGGGCGTGTCTTCGTAAATGAAGCTCGATTCCAGCTCGGCCTGCATGAAGCCGTCGCGCGAAAAGGCGAAGCCCGGCGCGGTTTTCCGCTTCGCGTACAGCCGGATAAGGTCGGCGGCGATGTCCTTGACTTTCTTCTTGACCGACTTCTTCTTGTTCTCCCATTCCGGCGAGCCGAGCTTGCTCATCGTGGGCGGCGTGCCCTCGGCCCCGCTGTACTTGGCGATTTTGTGCAGCGCGTGAATGCTGACCGTCAGCACGTCGTCGTCGCGGTAAATCAGCCGGATGGCCTCCTGCTGATGCCCGTTCATCTCAATCTGGGTCAGCCCCGCGAAGCGCGCGATGCCGTAATCCTGGTGCGTCACGTAGTCGCCCGGCTGCAATGTTTTCAGCTCGCGCAAAGTCAGGGCTTTTTTCTTGGAAAACTTGCGCGTTTCCTGGGCGCGGTAGTAGCGCTCAAACAGCTGGTGGTCGGTGTAAACGGCCAGGCCAAGCTGCTCGTCAATGAAGCCTTCGCGCAAGGCGATGAGCAGGTGCTGAAACTGCACGTTCGGGTCCAGCTCATCAAAAATGGTCCGCAGCCGGTCGGCCTGCCGCACCGAATCGGCCGCGATAACGGTCGTGAAGTCGCGCGTCTTGTTCTCCCGAATATTCTTCAGCAGGCGTTCAAAATCCTTGTTGAAGCTCGGCTGAGGCTTGGCCGTAAACGTGAATTCGGGCGCGTTGCGAAAGTGAAACCGCTTGCCGAATTCCACGATAGCGAACTCGTCCAGGCACTTTTTCAACCCCCGGCCGCTCTCGAATAAGTCAGCGGGCCGCGACACGATTTGCATCCCGCCGGCCTCGTCGAGCACCCGCTCAAAATTCGCCTCGGCCTTGTCGAACAAGTCGCCCACGATGTCGAGCGTCTGGCGCACGTCCTTCATCCACAGGCACGAGGCGCGCGGCAGAAACTCCAAAAACGACTCGCGCCGCTCCTGCAAGAGCTTGGTCTGCACGTTCGGAATGATGCTCACCGATGTGCGCGGCTCCACGGAGAGCTGCGTCTCCGGGTTAAACGTGCGGATGCTCTCAATCTCGTCGCCAAACAATTCGAGCCGGTACGGCAACTCGTTAGCGTAGCTGAACACGTCCACGATGCCGCCGCGCACGGCGTACTGCCCTGCCTCGTACACGAAATCCGACTTTTCAAAATCATACTGTCCGAGCAGCTCCCCCAAAAAATTCACGTCGAGCTTATCGCCGACCTTCGCCATGAACGTGTTCTGCACCAAGCTCTGGCGGTTAATGACTTTCTCGCTCAGCGCCTCGGGGTAGGTCACGACGAGCGCCGCCAGGCTCGCCGAGCGGCTGGCGTTGAGCTGATTGAGCACCTCGGCCCGCATGAGCACGTTGGCATTCTCGGTCTCGTCAAACTCATACGGCCGCTTGTAGGACGAAGGAAACAGCAGCCCTTCCGGCCCCTCCGGCAGCAAATGGCGCAGGTCGGCCAGAAATAGGGCCGCCTCGTCGCGGTCGTGCAGCACGAACACGTTGGGCTGCCGGAAATCGGCTGTCGCGGCGGCCACCACCGCGTCCTGGCTGCCGACGAGGCCGCGCAGGTGCAGGCGCAGCGTGCCGCCGTCGGCGGTATTCAGGCGGGCGGCCAGGGTTTGCAGCTCGGCATCGAGGCGATAAAGGCGAAGAAAGTCAGCTACTTGCACGGGTAATAATCAGCAAACGGATAAAAAACAGGTAGCCCGGCCGGGAGAGAATCCGGTCGGGCGCTGGGCGGGGCCAATACTGCCGCGAAGGTCCGAAAGTTTCCGGGCGGTATCTTGGGCTATCACTTTGCCCTTCGACCCATGACCCGCGCCGAACGAGAAGTCGCCATCGCCGAGATTTGTCGCCTGCTGGCCGAGGAATCCAAACAGGATTTGCCGCTGCTCCGACCCGCTCAACGAGCGTTTATGCGTTGCGCCAAGCTCTTCGACCCGCCCATCCCGTACCCCGACCCCGACGAGCAGCCTTCAAACGAAACGTCAACGTAACTTGCCGCCTGACCCAACAACCCCCTTCCCTGTCGCTCATGAACCCGCGTGATTTCCCCGAAGTAGTTGCGGAGCTGATTATCGAAATGCACGAGGTGCGTTCCCACCTGCAAGCTGTCGATGGTCGGCTCGACCGAGTGGAAACCGAGCTTCGCGGAATGCGGGAGGACATTCGGGCACTACCCGAACAGATTGGCACAGCCACGATTCGGGCGCTGGAGCCTTTTCTGCTTAAAATCCTGGACCACCGCGACACGCTGAAAGACTACGAGCAGCGCCTGAACCGGCTCGAAAACCCCGCCACCGAATAGCCTGATGCGCGGAACGGCTCACCTGGCCATTGGCCTCATCACGGGCGTGGCCATCGCGGGGCTGGTGCCGGGCGTGCCGGCTTCGCTGCCAGGCATCGCGCTGGCCGGCTTTTCGGCCCTCGCTCCCGACCTCGACCACCCCGAGTCGCGGCTCAGCCACAGCCTGGGTTTCGCCCATAACTACGTGCGGGTAGCGTTTGGGGCGACGGCCCTGGGGCTGGCCGCGTTCGCGTATTTCCAACTCCCGCCTGGCCCCGACCAGCGCCTGAGCTACGTGGCGGCGCTCGCGTTTGGGCTGCTGGGCGTGGCCTTGCAGGGCGGATCGGCCCGCAAGCTCGCGCTGCTCTTCACCGGGCTGGGCACGATGTTGGCGGGCCTGTACGCTCAGATGCTGTGGCTGAGCTTGTTGGGCGTGTACATCTCGCTGGCTCCGTTCACCTCGCACCGCTCCTGGACGCATACCATCTGGGCCACCGCGCTCTGGACCTACATCGGCTATTTGGCCAACCAAAGCCTGGGCTGGCACGGCATCATGCATTACGCCGGGGCGGGGTTCGCCTCGCACATTCTGGCCGATACGCTCACCAAATCGGGGGTGCGCTGGCTGCTGCCGCTCTCCGATTTCAGCTTTAAGATTCCGCTGCTCAGCACCGGCTCGAAGCTGGGCAACGTGGTGGAGGCGGCCATCTGCTTCGGCTACGGGCTGCTGGTGCTGGGCTTAGTCGTCGGGCGGCTAGGATTTTAAGCTGGGCCGGGGTTGCGCGTTCCGCCGTCTGGCCTTAGCTTCGCGGCGGATACGCTTGCTCGTGCCGCCGCTCCCGGGAGCCGCCACGCCAAGCCCCCTGCTTATCGGCCGCTTCGCGCGAGTCCTGTTATTTCCCTGCCCGGCTGGCCTCCACTCGCCTGGGTGCTATCAATTGCTACCATACCCTTTCAATTTTTACCCACCTAGACTTTCCTATTTATGAACCAGATGAATAGCCCGCTCATCCGGGTCGGCGTGTTTTACGACGGCAATTATTTCCTGAAAATCAGCGATTATTATTACTTCCAGCACGAGCGCAAAGCCCGCATCAGCCTCGAAGGCTTGCACGAGTTTATCCGTCACCAGGTAGCCGAGGAAGAAGACGTGGACGTGCGCCTGGCGCAGGTCACGACGGCCCACTTTTTCCGGGGCCGGCTCTCGGCCACCGAGGCCCGCGACAAGGACCGGCTCTTCCACGACCGCCTGCTCGACGATATTCTGATGAACCTCGGCGTGTGTACGCACTACATGCCGCTCAAAACCCGCGACGGCCGCCTCCAGGAAAAAGGCATCGACGTCTGGCTCTCGCTCGAAGCGCTGGAAATGGCCCTGCACAAAACCCTCGACGTAGTGGTACTCATCGCCGGCGACTCGGACTACGTGCCCCTCATCCGCAAGCTCAACACGGTAGGTACCCGCGTGATGCTGCTCAACTGGGATTTCAAGTACGAGGATTTCAAGGGCGAAACCCGCGTCACGCGCGCCTCGCAGCATCTGCTCGAACAAGCCACCTACCCCGTAGCCATGCACGCCGTGATAGACCGCGGCCTGCAGGAGCAGGATGAGGTAGTCGAAAATATGTTCGTCACGCAGGGCGAGCCGGCCGCCTTCGCCCCGGCCGCGGCGGGCGGCGCTTCGAGCCTGACCGGCAGCAATGGCAGCGGCAGCGTAGTCAACGGCTCGGCGCTGCCGCTACGGCCGGTGCGCGTGGGTGGCCCCACGGCCGCCGGCCCGGTGGGCACGGTGGGCATGAGCACCATCAAGAACCTCAAAAACGGCTTCGGCTTCGTCGTGATGCCGCCCAACAACCTGTTCTTCAGCTACGCCGACCTCACCGAAGGCGACTTCAACGACCTGCGCGAAGGCGACTGGGTGGAGTTCACCGTCGGCCGCAACCACCGCGACGAAGACTGCGCCCGCAACGTGCGCAAAGTGGCCGCCCCGAACCTGGGCGAAGGCGAGACGGACTTGGTGCCCGCCGCAGCCGTGGCCGTAGGCGAGCCGGTGTAACAACTTATAATTGGCACCTGATGCGGGCGGGTGGCTGTTTTAGCCGTCCGCCCGCTTTGTTTTGCGCGGCGCGTAAGCCAACGTGGCCACCCTGGCCAACGCCGTCGTAGCCGCCGCGCCGCGCGCTACCTTTGAAACTCACGCCCCACCCGCCATGAACGAGCAGCTCACCGTCAAAAACTTCGGCCCCATCACGGAGGCCACCGTAGATTTCAAGCGCGTCACCGTTTTTATCGGGCCGACGGGCGGAGGCAAGAGTACGTTGGCGAAGTTGGCGGCAATTTTTCGGGATGGGACTTTTCTCGATAGTTTCAGTGGAGTTAGTCGAATTAATTTTTTTAGAAAATTTACAATTGAAAAATACTTTCACTTGTCGTCTCTATTCAACTGGCGGACATCTGATGGTGACGAAATTGTTACTGATAAAGAACTTAAATTTGATTCGAGTATATTAGAAGAAAAAGGCTCAGCACGGTACAAAGAGAGTCTGAGTAATCCATTCAGTAGAATCAGTAAACTAATTGCGGAAATTAAGAAAGAAATAAATGAGTTGCCGAGTGACTCGCCTTATCGCGACAAATTGTATGGTAAGCCGATGTCAGGCTTCACCGAAGTTCCTGTAAACGAACCCCGAGCGCAAGAAATAATACGGCTTATTGATGGTCAGATTTCGCCATGTGTACCTTTTTATATTCTGTCCGAAAGAATTTTCGTGTCGGCGATTGAATATTCATGGGCTGGGTTGATAAGCGAAAAAATAGGTCTACCAAGAACATTAGTCGAGTTTATTAATAATTTATTGCAAACGAAACGGGAAATTCTCGAGCTAAATATTCCTTTCTTCAACGTTCGGTACGTTCATCAAAACGGGCAGGATTTTATCAAAATTCCGGAGAGCGACACGCTTTTTCATCTTTACGAAACTGCCAGCGGCATTCAATCCGTAACGCCGCTGCTGGTATTGCTAGAGCATTTGAGTCGCAACACAGAACAGGCCCAGAGCTTCATTATTGAAGAACCCGAGCTAAACCTCTACCCCACGGCCCAGCAGGGCCTGATGAATTGGCTCGTGGAGAAATGCACGAAGGGCGACAACGACCTGACCATCACCACACACAGCCCCTATATCTTATCGCACTTCAACCTGTTGCTTTACGCCTATCAGGTTGGTAATCAAAGCGACGAGAAAAAAGCCAGAGTGAAAGTATTAATTCCCGAGGAGAGCTGGATTAATCCAGATGAGTTTGCTGCTTATTACGTGAATGGGCCAGAGGGTACAAATGGGGTCAGGTCGTTAATCAACCCTGAAACGAAGCTAATTTCCCAGAATGGTTTGGATGATGTTTCTGGTATTCAGGCCATTCTATTCGACCAATTGCTGGATATAAACAGCGGGTTTTGAGGGATGATAACTGCTTTACGCGAAGCCTTCCGCGACCAAATGCGCGGCAGTGCTTGTCAAGATGCCTTGACCCATGCGGAGTTTTTCGTTCAGGACCCGCCTAGCCCTAGCCTCGACCCCTGTTTTCACTATCTGCCCCCCATTCGCTCGCGCTTTGATTTACAAGTCCTCAACGAGAGCCGGCGCCTTGTCCACTTCATCAAGACGGATAAGTGTTTGCACAGCGTGTCAGACGGGCGGCGTTGCGACTGCTTACTCCTCACTACTGACCAAGCTTGCTTCGTAGAGTTCAAAGCGCCTGACAGCGACAAAACTTCCGCTGGCAACCTACGCTACGCTCTCGCCGCTGATTGCGTGGAGCAGCTAGAATTGACTATCAAAGACTTTGTGACCCGGAAAATTATTCCACCTAATGCTCTGGTGTTCGCATACGCTTGCGTCGGAAGAAGCCCCCAATATCCGTACCCAGGCGCTGACTTTTTACAGCTACAAGTGGCTTTCAATAACCGTTTTGCCGGACTACCCATCCGAGTCAGACTCTTGGTTGAAAGCACTGTATTGATAAACAAAAATCCCGTCAGCGCACGCTGACGGGATTTTTCCTTTCCAAATAAACCAGCCCTACCCTAACACCCGCGCCCGCGCCGCCTCGCCCACTTTCGCGCTCAACTGCCGCACCGCCTGAGCGATGCCGGCCGCGTCAAACCCGCATTCCTTGTACAGCTCGTCCTGGGTGCCGTGCTCGACTACGCGGTCGGGGATGCCGAGCCGCCGGACGGGTAGCTGCACGCCTTGCTCACTCAGAAACTCCAGCACGGCCGAGCCGAAGCCGCCCATCAGGCAGCCGTCTTCGACCGTGACCAGGGCGCGGTAGCGGCGGGCGACGGCGAGCAGCATCTCCTCATCCAGGGGCTTGACGAAGCGCAGGTCGTAGTGGCCCGCGTCGAGGCCCTCGGCGGCGAGCAGGGTGGTGGCTTTGGCGGCGTAGTTGCCGATGTGGCCGATGCTCAGGATGGCCACGCCGCCCTCGGCACCCTCGCGCACGACGCGGCCGGTGCCCACGGCCACGCGCTGCAAGGGAGTGCGCCAGGCGGGCATCACGCCCTCGCCGCGCGGGTAGCGGATGCTGAACGGGCCGGCGTTTTCGGGCAGTTGCGCGGTGTACATGAGATTGCGCAGCTCCTGCTCGTTCATCGGGGCCGATACCACCATGTTCGGGATGCAGCGCATGTAGGCCAGGTCGTAGCAGCCATGGTGGGTCGGGCCGTCGGCCCCGACGAAGCCGGCCCGGTCGAGGCAGAACACGACGTGCAGGTTTTGCAGGGCTACGTCGTGGACCACCTGGTCGTAGCCGCGCTGCATGAACGTGGAGTAGATGTTGCAAAACGGTACCAGCCCTTGCGTGGCCAGCCCGGCCGAAAACGTGACGGCGTGCTGCTCGGCGATGCCCACGTCGAAGGCCCGCTCGGGCAGCGCCGCCATCAGAATATTCAGCGACGAGCCGCTGGGCATGGCCGGCGTAACACCCATGATTTTGTCGTTGGCCTGGGCCAGCTCCACCAGCGTGTGGCCGAACACGTCCTGGTACTTCGGCGGCTGGGGCGTGGCGTGGGTTTTCTTGGCGATTTCGCCCGTGATTTTATCGAATAAACCGGGGAAGTGCCACAGCGTCTGGTCTTTCTCGGCCAGCTCGTAGCCCTTGCCCTTCACCGTGACGCAGTGTAGCAGCTTAGGGCCGGGAATGGTTTTAAGGTCGTTGAGAATCGTGACCAGGTGCTGCACGTCGTGGCCATCGACGGGGCCGAAATAGCGAAATTTCAGCGCCTCAAACAGGTTGCCTTGTTTGAGCAAGGTCGCCTTCATGGCCGCTTCCACTTTGCGGGCAATCTGTTGGGGGTTGGGGCCAAACTTGCTGAGCTTGCCGAGCACGTTCCACAGCTCGTCGCGCACCTTGTTGTAGGTGCGCGAGGTGGTGATGTCGGTCAGGTATTCCTTGAGCGCGCCCACGTTGGGGTCGATGCTCATGCAGTTGTCGTTGAGGATGACGAGCAAATTCGACTTCGTGACGCCGGCGTGATTAAGCGCCTCGAAGCTCATGCCGGCCGTCATGGCCCCGTCGCCAATCACGGCAATGTGCTGGCGGTCAAACTCCTGCTTATAGTCGGAAGCGACGGCCATGCCCAGTGCCGCGCCGATGCTGGTGCTGCTGTGGCCCACGCCGAAGGCATCGTACGGGCTTTCGCCCCGGTTTGGGAAGCCCGACAGGCCCTTGTAGCGGCGGTTGGTGGCGAAGGTGTCGCGCCGCCCGGTCAGGATTTTGTGGCCGTACGCCTGGTGGCCGACATCCCACACGAGCTGGTCGTAGGGCGTGTTGAAGACGTAGTGCAGGGCGACCGTCAGCTCGACCACGCCGAGCGAGGCCCCGAAATGGCCGCCGTAGATGCTGACCGAATCGATGATGAACTCGCGCAGCTCGTGGCTGAGCTGAACGAGCTGTTCGGGGGCCAGCTTCTTGAGGTCGTCGGGCGAGTCGATGGCCGCGAGCAGCGGGCCGGGGGCAATTATCATCAGGCAGGCAGTAGGGCGAAAGCAGTAGCTAACCGAAGACCCGGCTAAATGATTGGCCGGCCGGGTCAAAGTTACGATAGGGTTGGGGCGGCGGATGCGGACGGGTTGGCACATAGTCCGCCCGCGTCAAACGCACCGCGACCTTTTGAAGTCCGATGTTTAAGAAATTGGTTGAGTCAGCGGTTACTGCCGTTGTTGGGCTTAAACCCGAGACATGAGACGTTAGACATGAGACTTCTCGTCAGGAAAAAAGTCTCATGTCTCATGTCTCATGTCTAACGTCTCATGTCTGACTAAACTCAAACACTCTCCAGGGTTTCAACCGTCTCAAATTCTTCGATTTCAATGGTCAGCCGCAACCCTTGTCGGATATTTGCGGTCCTTGCGCGTTATTCAACTGTATGAAGCCTGAACTGCTACCCGTGGCCGGCCTGCTGGCCGCTTTTTTCCTGAGTGCCCCGCTGACGGGGCAGGCCCAGATTCCGGGCGGACGGCCGGGCGGACCGCCGACTGGCGCGGCCCCGCGCCCGGCGACGGGCCGGCTGAGCGCGACCGTGACCGACGCGGCGACCGGCAAGCCAGTGTCGTACGCTACGGTGGCCGTTTTCGACCCCGTCACGAACAAGTCGGTGAACGGGGGCGTGGCCGGCGACGACGGCAAGGTGGTGCTGAGCGGGCTGCCGGTTGGCACTTACCGGGTCGAGGTGAGCTTCGTGGGCTACCAGACGGCCGTGCGCGCGGGCGTGGAAATAACGGCCGGCGGCACGGCCGCGCTAGGCACCGTCGCGGTGAAGGCTGCCGCCCAGAAGCTGAGCGAGGTCGTCGTGACGGGTCAGAAGGCGCTGATTGAGGAGCGCGTGGACCGCACCGTGTACAACGCCGACATGGACAAGACGACGGCCGGCGGCGATGGCACCGACGTGCTGCGGCGGGTGCCGCTGCTGAGCGTGGACCTGGACGGCAACGTGAGCCTGCGCGGCTCGCAGAACGTGCGGGTGCTCATCAACAACAAGCCCTCGACCATCACGGCCTCGTCGGTGGCCGACGCGCTGAAGCAGATTCCGGCCGACCAGATTAAAACCGTCGAAGTCATCACCTCGCCCTCGGCCAAGTACGATGCCGAAGGCTCGGGCGGCATTATCAACATCATCACCAAGACGAACACGCTGCGCGGCGGCACGCTCGGCATCGACGCGGGCGTGGGGCTGCGGGCCTCAAACCTGAGTTTGAACGGCTCGTACCGGACCGGCAAGATGGGGTTTTCGCTCGGCGGCTTCGGGCGGGCGGGCTACAACATTCCGGGCAGCTTCGAGAACGCGCAGACCGTGTTTAACCGGCCGACGAGCACGAGTTTCGCTTCGCGCACGACGACCGCGCAGCGGGCCGACACGCGCCAGAGCCAGGCGTTCGGGCGCTACACCCTGGGCTGGGACTACGACCTGAACGAGCACAACTCGCTGGCCGCGTCGGTGGCCTACGGGCTGCGCAACGGCAACAGCTTTCAGGACCAGCTGCGGTCCACGACTTCGACTTTGAGCACCAGCCCGACAGTGCCGCCGACTGCGCCCTTCACAACTCTGCGCGACGTGCGGACGACTAACATTTCGAATACCGTGGACGCGAGCCTGACCTACACGCGCACCTTCGAGGTGAAGCAGCGCGAGCTGAGCGTGCTGGGCTTGTTCAGCCGCAACAATCAGCAGAATGACTTCACGAATAATATTCTTAACCTGAGCGACAACTCGCTGGACTCGCGTACCCGCAACGACAACCCGAGCTTCAACCGGGAGGTGACCGGGCAGATTGACTTTCAGACCCCGACGCTGAAAAACCAGATTCTTGAGGTGGGAGCCAAGAACATCAGCCGGCGCGTGAAC
>Ga0123336_10001728_pt1 | contig 19761 bp, 10 predicted proteins | sample SSSSmetaG_FD_96466 | JGI IMG/M metagenome (GOLD analysis project Ga0123336, IMG submission 96466) | Glacier valley bacterial and archeal communities from Borup Fiord, Nunavut, Canada, to study Microbial Dark Matter (Phase II) - ​SSSS metaG | ecosystem: Environmental > Aquatic > Freshwater > Ice... | reverse complement strand
CGTTCCCGTGACAAAAGCGCCGTTCTTCACACTCCAGTTGCCGCTGGCCGAAAGCGTGCCCGCAACACTCAGCGCCGCCAGCGTGCTGCCGCCAGAAATGCTCCAGTTGGCACCAGCATCTTCCGCCACGGCCGTAAAGCCGATGAAGCTGGTGGCCACGCCCCCGAAGGTGCCGGAGAAGGTGCCGGTCTGTGGATTTACCAGCGTGCCAAGGCCTGGGCCCGTCAGCTCCAGCGTGTTGGTGTAAGCGGCACGGTTGCGGACATTGCCGTTGAAAACCGCCGCAGAATCAAAAGCGAGCGTGTCCGGCCCAGGGCCGAACTGCACGGCGATGCCACTGCTGCCGAATATGGTGCCGTGGTTCACCAGCGTTCCGTTCCCAAGATAAGCGCCGTAGAAGCCGCCAGATATGACGCCGGAGTTCACAAGCATCCCTTGATTGACGAATACGCCCGCGGCAGCGCTGTGGCCGACCGATATGGTGCCCGTGTTCATCAGCGACCCGGAGGTGAGATATACGCCCAAATTGCCGCCGAATATGGTCCCGGAGTTTACCAGCACCCCGCCGCGAAGATAGACGCCTTCGGAGCTGCCGCTGATGCTACCAGTGTTTGTTATGATGGCTGCATTGGAAAGCGATATGCCGTCATAGGCCGCCGTGATCACGCCGGCATTCGCGACACTCAGCCCAGAACCGCCGCCCGCGATCCCCACACCGGTCTCCGTAGGGTAGCCAGTGGCTTGAAAGCCGTTGGCCTGGATGCTCCCGCCTACAAGATTGCTGACCGTGCCCGAGCCCACGACGCCGATGCCGCGCGCGCCGAACAGCGTTCCTGAATTGCTCACGCTGACACCAACGCCATTGGCCACAATGTCATAACGGCCGCGGCCGAACAGCCCACCCTGTTTGGCGTTGATCGTGCCGGCATTGGTGATGGTTCCCGGGCCTGCGAGATATACCGCGGCTTTCATGGCGAGGTAGCTGATGATGAGGCCGGTATTGGTAAGGGCGCCGCCGCCAAGCAGATCCACCGCGTCACCGCCTGCACCTTCGATGATGCCCTGGTTCGTGATGGTGCCGCCACCCGACAGAATGATCCCCACCTGCCCGCGGTCGAACCCTTTATTGATGATGGTGGTGGCGCAGGCTGCAGAAATGGCGGACCCGCTTGCCATCGTGTTGACCATGGTGCCCGCATTGGTGATCGATAGCACCGAGCCCGCAGCACCAGTCCGGCCGATGATGGAGGTGATCACGCCTTTCGCGCCGGACACGATGGTGTCGCCGCCTTCAGCCGAGATACTGTCAATTCTCCCATTATTTGCGATGTAGACACCGGCGCCTGCCGAGCCGGTGTTGATGGCGTATTTACCGCCCAAACCAGCAAAGATCGCGCCGCCAGACCCGTTCACGATGGTGCCGCCGTTGCCGAGAGACACGCCGGTGATAAAGGCGCCACCAAACGGCAGATACCGGTATTTGCTGATGTCTTGCGGCTGGTTGAGCACCGTGCCGCGTCCGCCGGTGATCACCACGCCATAGCGCGTGCCTTGTATGTCGCCGTAAGCGATCCTGCCTGTCAGGGCCGTGTAATTATTGCTGACGAAGCCGCCATTCGTCATCGAGACCGCCACGCCCGACGCGCCAAAACCGTTGATCTGGCCACGGTTCGTTACGACCCCGTAGCCGTTATTTACGGATACGCCGTTGCTGCTGGTGAAGCCTGCAGCGTTCACCACGCCCGTCACCAGATTGGAAAAGGTGCCGCCGCCATTCAACTCGATGGCGGTGCCCGTGGTGCTGTCGATCGCACCACCATTATAGATGTTGCCTGGGCTCGACAGCAAAATCCCGACTACCCCGCCGGAGATAACGCCGCCGTATTTATTTGCGATCGAAGCGCCGGCATTTGGCACGATGGTGCCGCCATTGTTGACGGTGGTGCCAGTGTTGCAGATGTCTATGCCGATGCCATCGCCATGGATGGTGCCGGCGTTCACGATCGCCGCGCCTGCGTAGCCGGGCCTTTGGTAGATGGCGTTGCCATGCGCGGTGATGGTGGCGCCGGCCAGGTTTTCCACCGTGCCGAGCGCTTGCAGGTAGATGCCCGTCTGATTGCCGGCGACCGTGCCGCCGTTGGTTATCGTAGCGTTACGGATCTTGGTGATCGTGCTGGATGTGCCGTTCGTGGTGATGGTGGTGGTATAGCTCCATTTCTGTGCCTCGATGGCGAAGCTCGTCTGCGGCCGGATAGTCGAGGTATAGCCAACCTTTACGCCAGGATCGATGGTGAGTGGGTCGCGGTAGAACCCCGTTTGTGTCAGCACAATGCCGCTGGTGGCGATGCTGGCTTCCGATATCGGCCCTTCCTGCACATAGGTAACGCCGGCATTTCCAGTCACCTGCCATACGGCGCCAGGAAAAGTACCGCTCAGTTGGATGGAGCCGATGACACTGACGCCGTTGGTGCCGATAATGCTCAGCACATCGGAGGCGGTATTCAGCGTTGCCGTCTCCCCGGAGGCAAAGCCCAGCCCCGTGATGCCGAGCCGATCATGGATGTTGAGACCGCTGATCGTGCTGTCGGTGAAGCCGCGCTGGTTGCCGTTGATGGTCCAAGCCGAGTTCGGCGCAATGACCACGTGGCCGAAATATTGGTATTTGGAGCCAAGTCCCGATACCGTGCCGATTGAGCCACCCCGCTTCAGCTCGAGATAGTTCGTTTTTGGATTAGCGTAATTTGCAATTACGCCGCCGGAAAAGCTAGCACCGGGCGTGATGGCGAGAGTGTTCCGCGAGCCCACCAACACGACAGCGTTTTGAACCCCTACGATGGTTCCGCTGTTCTCCACATACGATGTGCCGTTCGCGCCCGCATCGACGGCGATATTCACGCCTCCGATATAGCCGGAATTGAACACTGTGCCATTGTTGATCGCCACACCAAGAACGCTCTGGGACCCGTAGAGCGAAATATTCTTGGCGTTGATCGTGCCGGCGTTGACGAGTGTCGCCGCCGCACCGCCGCGGCTGCTTTGCACCGCAACGCGGCCACCATGCACATGGCCCGTGGCGCCGTTGAAAATGGAGCCGCCCGATTGTAGATAAATGCCGACCTGCTGGGCCGATATGGACCCCATATTCGTGATGGTGGCATTTGGCGCACCGCCGGCCAGACCATAGGACGAGGCATAGATGCCGATGTTCTGAATGCCGGTGATCGTGCCCGTGTTGCCGTTGGTGACGAATCCGTTCTTGACGTGCACCCCATTGTAGAAGCCGCTGATCTGCCCGGTGTTGACGACGGAGGACAGCGTGCCGCCCATGAGGATGCCGGCGCCACCATGGCCGCCGGAGCTGGGTGCCACCCCCTTGATGATGCCGGAATTGGAAGCAATTCCGCCGGAGACGAGATCTATGCCGATATCATAAAGGCTTGAAGTCGAGTCGGAGATCACGCCCAGATTATAGACAGCACCTGGCCCGAGCGTGCCGATAACGCCGACGGAGGAGGCGGCAATCGTCACCCCGGCATTGACCTGGAATCGCTCCCCGCCGGCGCCCAGCGAATAGGTGTTGAAACGGTTCTGCGTCAGCACCTGAAGTTGGCTCGTGGGCCCATACAAAATGATGTCGGTCTGCGTGCCGGTTAACGTGACTGTGGTCGAAGGGAGCTGGATGGAGGGGCCGATGGAGCCCGACTTATTATAAAGAGGCACCGAGAAAAGGCTTGAGAAACCGAAGCCGATCCCGGCGATGCTTGCCGAAGCAGCCGGCCCATTCAGATTTATGCCGAAGGCGCCAAACAGGCTAAGCGCCGCCTGCGCCGTCAGCGTCATGGAGTAACTGAGCTTGAGGTCGATCGCACCGCTGCCTGTCGCAGGCGCCGTTTGGGTCAGCTTCTGACCGAGCGGATGGGTTGCGAGATCCGTGCTCTTGCCTTTGATGGTTCGTATAATGTCGACACTGGTATAAGTGGGCGTCAGGCTAAGGCTTTCAGCAACCGACAGCGAGGCTGTCAGCGGCAGCGACAGCAGGCTCCACGACGCGCTGCCGATGCCAAAGCTTTTACTTCCATCGAGTATCTGCAGCTCCGGCACATATTGCGCGATTGCCGCGATCAGATCGGTCTTGGCTTGAATGAATGGGGAGGTGACGCCCGTGGCCAAAAGCGTCGGAAGACCGCCATATTGTCCAGCAACCGCCGTCGTGCTGGCAGAAGGCGAGGTAAAAGTGTTTGGCAGCAATTCAGCAAGCTTGATGTATCCCCCAGGCAGATTGGCCGTCACGTTTTGCCCGAGAGTCTGAATGGTGCCTAGCGTCGGAAAGCCGAACGAGAGCTTCGGCCCGTGCAGCGAATAGCCAATGAAATGCCCCGCTATCGTCACCCCGATATCCACCGAAGGCGTCGCCAACGTAATACCGGCGGAGGCCTCCAGGCCGTAGGTCAGGGCCAGATTGGCGACCGGCAATGCAAGCGAGAAATGCGCATCGTCCGTCTGCACCAGCGTCGGATCTATCGTATAAATCTGGGCATCCTGCACGCTGCCGACCGTTTGCGGATTGATCTCCACCTTGTAATCCGGCGTCACGTTGCCGAAGCCCAGGCTCAGCGAACCCTTGATGCCCCCGGCGATCTTGAAGCCGCCATAGACGGAAAATCCGCCCGCCCCCTGGGAAAACCCGTATTGGAGCGATTGATAAAACGCGCTGGGGATCGCGTAGGAAAATCCATTTTGCGACGTCACCGGCACAGGAGCGCCGACCGTGAGATCGATTTGCTGCGCGACCGAAGCGTTCGCCGTTCCGGCTTCCGAAACGACCCCGGCGACATGGCTTTCGCGCGCTCCGTCGCTCACAGCCAAAAGTGGCGCGCCGTAATTGCCCGAAAGGTTCACACCGATATCGAGCCATCGTGACGCGCCATCGAAAGGCGAGTTACCATACTGCCCCCCATGATGGCTCGCACCCGGCAACATCGCCTGGGGCGAAGCGACCCACCGTAAGTCATGCCCCGCGGCGAGCTGAGCCCCATGTTTTATTGTGTTCGAGGTGGCGGATGAATGCGTGCCACCTAAAGCGGCCAAATGAACGGCGTGCGCCGCGCTCGCAATGGGCGCAGACAGAGCGACGGACACGCCGATCGGTGCCGCCATGCTCCTGGCATCTATCTCGGCGGGTCGTAGCAATCCCTTGGGATTGAAATCCTCCGCGAACGGAAGCAGCTCGCGATCACGATGACCGGACATCAGATGCCTCAGGAGGGCGCCAGAGATATGACGCGCTTCGAACTTACCAACAGCCAAACATTTCGGTCAAGAAGACACGCTGCATACGATTGCGCTCACGCACCGAAAGCAAGTAGTCCTTTTTTGAAAAAAAGGACCAAAAAACTTTTATCCATTTAGCCGTTCAACAGCGCAGATCGAAGCCTTTTACATAACGCTTACCTCAACGCCTCCGCAAGCGGTCCCAACCAAGCCTCATAAAGCCGCCATTCCACCAAAGCGCGCCCATGCACAGGCTCGCGCACCTGTTCGGCACTATGCGTCGTCACCGGGCGCGCCGTCTCCCAAAACCGCTCGCAAGCTGGCGCCTCGCCAAGCCCGCAATAATCCAGCAGCCGCCGTATCTCGCGCCCTGTATCGGCCACCACATCCTCATACCGCACACGCAACACAACCCCCGGCAGCACATTATCGAAATGCGCCATCAGCGCCTCATAATCCCGATAGTAACGTCCAAGCCCCGCCAGGTCATAACTTGCCGCATGCCCCGCTGCAAAAAGCTGACGATACGCGGAAAAACACGCAGCCATCGGCTCTTTGCGCACATCCACAATACGCGCCCGCGGCAGGATCAAGCGGATCAACCCGATATGCAGGAAATTCTCCGGCGCCTTGTCGATAAAGCGTGGCCGGCCCAGCCTGCGGTAACGTCCAGCCCGCGCCAAATAACCTCTCCCAAGCGCAGCCCGCTCCGCGTCCGTCAGTGCCGCCAGGCGGGCACTATAACTTGGCAGGCAAGCAGGATCGCGCGACCAGCCGAGCGACCCGGCCAGCAGCGCCATCTCCGGCAATTCCATTGTCGCTTCCACGTCCGGATGGCTGGCCAGGATCTGCTCCACCAGCGTGGACCCCGAGCGCGGCAAACCGACCACAAAGATCGGCGCCTCGTCCGCACAGCCGGCATCACCGCGCAGCAGCGCGGGCGAGAAAACCCCCTGCAATCCGCGGCAAAGCTGCCGATGTCGTGCACCGTCATGCGGCATCCGCGCGCTCTGCGCCATACCGCCGACGCCGTAAGCCTCCATTGCCCCAGAAAAATCGCCCTGGTGCTCCAAAGCGCGCCCCAGGGCGTAATTCAGCAGTGCAGAGTCGCGAGGGCCCACGTCCGCCTTTCCCGTCAACGCGCGCAGCGTCGCCGTCTCGATGGCGGAAAAACGCAGCGTCTTCAGGTCGGCCAGCGCCCACCAGGCGGCAGCGTATCCCGGCCGGCGCGCCAGGGCTTCACGAAAGGCGGCCTCTGCCTCCGCTGGCCTGCCCAGATGGCGCAGGCTTTCGCCGTGACATAACCAGAGCGCGGGCACCGCCGGATGTTCACGGACGAGTGCCGCGGCAGTCGCCTCGGCTTCTTCCGCCCGTCCCGCCCGCGTGTAGCAGCTCGCCGCCAACACACGCACCGGAGCGCTCGGCCGGTCTTGCAGCAAGAATGCGAGGTGCGCCAAGGCCTCGTGCGGCTTGCCGAGCGCTGCCAGAAGGGCCGCGTAATCAGCGCGCGCACGCGGATAGGTCGCATCCATTTGGAGGCACCGCGCCAGCGCCTTCTCCGCCGTGTTCAGGTCCCCACACCGAAACGCGGCCTGAGACAGCAGCGACAGCAGGTCCGGATCGTCTGGCGTTATTCGCAAGCGGAACCGCAGGATGGACAACGCATCGCCCGGCCGCCCGGCCCGCAACGCGTCTGAAGCGGCGATCGCGTCTTGTGCGCCGGCCCCCGGTTTCCGCACGATCTGGCGCATCGCCTCCGCCCGCGCCCGCCAGGCTGCGTCCATATCCCCCTCGAGAACGCAGGCATCTTCCACATCGAGCCAGGCTTCGACGGGCGCCGGCCCACGGCGCAATGCAGCCAAGCCCGCCTGGCAGTCGCCCTGGGCAATCAACGTCAATGCCAGCTCGTAATGTGTCCGGGTGATGTCGGGGCGAAGCCCGGCAATCCGCTCCAGCACGGCGCGCGCCGCCGTCAGATCGCCTGTGCGGCGCCGTGCCACCCCGATGATCAGCAACGCCCTCGCATCGTCCGGCAGCAGCGCCAGCACCTCCCGCGCCTGGCGTTCGGCAAGCAATGGATCGCGTTCCAAAAGACGCCACGCGTGTTCAATTGCCTGGACTGGAGCCACCCCCAGCAATGTCGCTTTGGTCAGCATAGGACTTCCCTAATTAGCGCCTGCCGGAACGTTTGTCGTTGGGAAAAGACGTCGAGGGGAGGGTTCGCAAATTACTTATCAACAAGGTTTTCTGCCGTCCGGGATCAGATCAGTGGATAGACCGGTGTCTCAGTTCGTCGTATCGCGTCAAGCGCCTTGCCCATCAGCGCGTTCAAGCTGCGGGCCGCGTCTAGCCGCGCCCAGGTCATCAGTCCGATCTCTCTCTCCGCTTGTTCGGCCACTACGGCGGCGGTGGCATCAGATGCATCTGTCTGCCTTACCTGCACGCGCTGTTTCAGCGTTTCCAAAGGGGCATCAAGCCAGAGCCCGACGAAGGAAAACCCGGCACGCTCCGCCACGGCGGCAATCGCGTGTCTCTCTTCCGGCCGTCTGTGCCCAGCATCGACGAGCACTGCCTGACCCGCGCTGAGCGCCTGCCCTGACAAGGCAGCTAGGTTGGCATAGATACTTTCTGAAACGGGCGGCCGATATGCATCAGCAGATAAACGGGTTGTCTGTGCGACACCAAACAGGCGCTTGCGCTCGACGTCACTGCGCAAATGCACGGCTCCGGGCGCGCGGCCCAATGCCGGCGCGATGATCTCTGCCAGGGTTGTCTTGCCTGCACCGGACAAACCGTCAATCGCCACCAACACTGGCGGGACAGGCGCTATAAAGCCAATGCCTGCCTCGAAATAGGACAGCGCCGCGCCGCGAACATAGTCCTTGGCCGGGTCGGCACGAAACAGCGCCGCTTTGACTTTCGCGCGGATCGCGGCGCGCAAAGCCGGAAACAGCGGGAGCACGGTGAGTCCCTCGATCTGCAGACTCTCATCATCACATAAAGCGAGGTAACGATTGAGAAGCCGATTGGCATCGGGCCGCAGGTTACGCCCGCACAGATCCATTATAAAAGAAGCACGATCGTAGAGGACATCTATCGTGGCCATCGACTCATCAAACTCGAGTGCATCAAACAGAACTGGCGCGTTATCAATCAGGGCGATATTTCCGAGATGAAGGTCGCCATGGCAGTGTCGTATCTGTCCAAGTTCTCCCCTCCTTGCGAGAACAGATTCAGCCTGATCGAATGCGCAAATGAGGGCGGCACCGAAGCGGCTGGTGCGGTCAGGAGAAAACAGGCCTGCCTCGGCAACCAGTTCCACCGCCGTCTCCCGCAGGAGACGTCGAAGCGTACACTTGGCTGCAGCCCCGTCCCTGACTGGTGACCGGCGGTGCGACACGACGACTGCCTGAGCGAGCTTGTCGATCAGCGCTGCGCCGAGGGAGCCTTTTGACGCCAGTCTATCGAGCGTCGCGTTCTCGTCAAAGCGACGGAGATGGACCGTCCACTCGATAGACTGGCCGTCACCGCCGAGGGTTAGCCCGCCGTGATCGCGCGTGATCGTCATGTCCCGCCTCCGGCGTGTCGAAGGGATGGTGGGTAACGACAATCCTGGTGACATGCGGGCCACACGCGTCAAGCCGCGCGCAACTCTGCTCGATCTGACTCTGGTTCATGCGGCCGTTCTTGAATGTGAGCGCCCGCGCAGCGTTCACGCCCAGGATCGCGATCTCCACGCTGTCCGCGTTCGCGCCGCTGGCAGAGATGCGCCAGGATGCCGCCCATGCAGCGACCAGGCGCGAACACGCGGCGGCACTGGTGCTCGCGCTGGAACGCGCCTGGGACGACGACTGGTATCTGCGCGCGTATTTCGATGACAGCACGCCGCTTGGCTCTCACACGGACGCGGAATGCGGGATCGACTCCATCGCGCAATCCTGGGCGGTGCTGTCCGGCGTGGCCATGCCGGAGCGGGCGAAGCAGGCGATGCAATCCGTGGAGCGTGAGCTGGTATCGGCCACGGACGGACTGGTGCTGGTGCTGGCGCCGCCATTCGACCAGACGCCATTAGATCCAGGCTATATCAGGGGATACCCGCCCGGCCTCCGGGAAAATGGCGGCCAGTACAGCCATGCGGCCACGTGGGTGGTGATGGCGACCAGGCCGACCGGCTGTTCGCCAGCATCAACCCGATCAACCACGCGCTGACGCCCGACGATGTCGCCCGTTACAAGGTCGAACCCTATGCTGCCGTGGCGGATGTATACTCCCAGCCGCCCCATGCAGGGCGCGGCGGATGGTCCTGGTATACCGGTTCGGCCGGCTGGATGCAGCGTGTGGGGGTGGAAAGCATCCTTGGCGTTTGCATACGCAACGGGCGCATATTATTGAGTTCCTGCATACCCAAATACTGGCCGAAATACGAGGTGACATTTGTCTGGCAATCGGCGCGCTACGTGATCACCGTGCGCAACCCGGCTGGGGTCAATCGCGGTGTGGTATCGTGGACGGCGAGGCGGCACCGGAGGACCAGGCGATCGTGATGGTGAATGACCGCGCAGCCCATGCGGTGCTTGTGGTGCTCGGGTGATCGCGGCCGGCGCACGTGCATGGCCACGATAAGCGGGCTGGCCGGCAAACGGCTTGATCGATCGAGCCTGGCGGATGTGGCGGCCCTGGTCGCAGCCTATTTCGCCACGAGGCCGGACCCGTCGGTGCCGGCCCAGCGGGTGAGCTTCGGCACGTCCGGCCATCGCGGATCGTCGCTGACGGCCAGCTTCAACGAGGCGCATATCCTGGCGATCAGCCAGGCTGTCTGCCAGCACCGGCGCACTGCCGGGATCGATGGGAAGCTGTTCATCGGGATTGATACGCACGCTCTATCCCGGCCCGCTCTGGCCACAGCGCTGGAGGTGTTTGCCGCCAACGATGTGGATGCCTGCATCGATGCGCAGGACGGCTACACGCCCACGCCTGTGATCTCCCACGCGATCCTGGCGCACAATCGCGGCCGCACGGCTGGGCTGGCGGATGGCGTGGTGATCACCCCATCGCATAACCCGCCCGAGGATGGCGGCTTCAAATACAATCCACCGCATGGCGGGCCGGCCGATACGGCGGTTGCAAAATCCATCGAGCGAACCGCCAACGATCTGCTTGCTGCAAAGCTAGCCGGCGTGCGCCGCATGCCGCTTGACCGCGCGCTGCGATCATCCTGCGTACACCGATATGATTACATGGGACCCTATGTTGATGATCTCGGCGAGGTGGTGGACATGGAGGCGATACGCGCATCCGGCGTGACCATCGGCATCGATCCCCTGGGTGGGGCGGGCGTTGCCTACTGGCCGGCGATCATCGAACGCTACCGGATTGCCGCGACGGTGATCAGCAATCTGGTTGATCCCGCCTTCGGCTTCATGACGGCGGAATGGGATGGGCGGATCAGGATGGATTGCTCCTCGCCCTATGCCATGGCGCGGCTGATCGGCATGGCCGGGCGGTTCGACGTGGCGTTTGCCAACGATACGGATGCGGACAGGCATGGCATCGTGTCCGGCCCCGGCCTGATGAACCCGAACCATTATCTTGCCGCGGCCATCGCCTATTTGTTCGCCAACCGGCCGGGCTGGGGCGCCGAGCTGGCGGTGGGCAAGACGGTCGTCAGCAGCGGGCTGATCGACCGAGTCTGCGCTCAGCTGGGCCGCAGGCTTGTGGAGGTGCCTGTTGGGTTCAAATGGTTTGTCGATGGCCTGCTGGGCGGCACGCTGGGCTTTGCCGGCGAGGAGAGCGCGGGTGCGACTCTGCTCCGGCGCGACGGATCGGTGTGGACGACCGACAAGGATGGCCTGGCGCTTGGCCTGCTCGCCGCCGAGATTACCGCGCGCAATGGGTATGGTCCGGATGTGGCCTACGGAAAACTCACGCGGGAACTGGGGACGCCCTATTATGCACGAATCGATGCCCCTGCGAGCCCGGCGGAGAAGGCCAGGCTGCTGGCACTCTCGCCAGAGCAGGTCGACATGCAGGTGCTGGCCGGCGAGGCGGTGGGCGCGACGCTCACCACCGCGCCGGGCAACGGAGCGTCGATCGGTGGGTTGAAGGTGGTGGCGCAGAATGGCTGGTTCGCCGCGAGGCCCTCGGGCACCGAGGATGTCTACAAGATCTACGCGGAAAGTTTCCGGAGCGAGGCACATTTGCTCCAGATTCAGCAGGAGGCCGAGGCCGCGGTGGCGCGTGTGCTCAGCAACGGTCTTGGAGACTGACCTGTGTGAAGTAATCCTTCTTTTCAAAAAAGGACTACTTGCTTTCGAGGAGTCAAACTCACGGGCAACTCGTATAAGATGAGACCGGACGCATACCAAGTCCTGCTTTACAGAGCGGGCACGCACTTACGAATCAAGCCATGAATGATATCCTGCACCGGTTGCTGCAGGACAGGGCGGCGCTGACCTATCCCATAGGGCTGGCTTTGGCGCTCCTGGTTACGGCGCATGTTCTGTTGCGCAAGCGCGAGATGGCGTCGGCGGCTGCATGGATTGGGTTGGCCTTCTTCGCGCCAATCACCGGCGCGCTGGTGTATTTTCTACTCGGAGTGAACCGCGTCCAACGCCGTGCCCGCAAGCTGCGTCTCGGCTCCCGCGCACTGAACCTGCCACGCCCGGATTCAGCCCTGGGCAGCGGCAGCCGGGATCTTGAGCCGCTCCGGCGCGGCATGGCTCACCTGACGGGGCGGCCGCTGCTTGCTGGCAACGCGATCGAAACCTATCAGAACGGTGACGAGGCGTATCCGGCCATGCTCGCTGCGATAGCAGCGGCCCAGCGAAGCATCGGCATGTCGTCCTACATCTTCCGCGACGATGTTTGGGGCCGGCGCTTTATCGTTGCACTGACTGATGCAAATGCGCGCGGCGTCCAGGTTCGCGTTCTGATAGACGGTATCGGCGGCGGCTGGTTGCTGTCCCCGGCCTATCGTCGCCTGCGCAGGGCCGGCGTGACGGTGGAGCGGTTTCTGCATTCGCCATTGCCCTGGCGGATGCCGTTCCTCAACCTCCGGTCGCACAGAAAAGTCCTGGTCGTCGACGGGTCGATCGGCTTCACCGGCGGCATAAACATCGCGGATGAGAACGTTCACGGCTCGCACTCACCTTTCCTCGTACAAGACACGCATTTTCGATTTACCGGGCCGGTCGTGGCACAACTGGCCGAGGCGTTCACCGACGACTGGTCGTTTGCCAGCGGCGAGGACCTGCAGGGGGAAGACTGGTTCCCGAGCCTGCGAGACGCAGGCAGCGCTTTGGCCAGGGTCGTGACATCCGGCCCCGATGAAGACATTGAAAAACTGGAGTTTGCGATGCTCCAGGCGGTCTCATGCGCGCGCGAGCGCATCGCAATCATGACGCCATACTTCCTTCCAGATGACCGGCTTGTCGCCGTCCTGTCGCTCGCTTCCATGCGCGGGATTTCCGTCGATGTCGTCGTTCCCCGGAAAGGCAACCATAGGCTGATAGATTGGGCGTTGCAGGCGAATGTGCGCCCGTTGCTGTCAGATGGCGTTCGCATATGGCACTGCCCACCGCCGTTTTGCCATTCCAAGGTCATGGTGGTGGACGGACTTTGGTTGCTGGTCGGCAGCTGCAACTGGGATATCCGGTCGTTCCGGTTGAACTTTGAGCTGTGCGTGGAAGTTTATGACGCCAAGCTGAGCAGCTTTCTGGAAATATTCATGAGAAGCCGACGTGGCGATCTCGTCACGGCGAAGGAACTCGACAGCCGCAGCTTGCCCGCCAAGCTCCGGGATGCAGGAGCACGATTGTTGCTACCCTATCTGTGACTGATTGGAACGCGTCGCGGTAAGGAAAAGAAGACGATCTATTTTGAAGAACAAAACCAAAAGACTGTTTATTTATTTGGTCGGCGTGAGATTCATAAAGCCAACGACAATTACCTGCTGAACCGCAGGAGCGAAGGCAAGTCAAGGTGTCCTTTGTTGAAAAAGACCAAAAGACTTTTGTCCCTTCATGCGTAGAGAGAGAAAAGTCTCGACACCTCGGTAAAATGCGAACAGAGAAAAGCTTTTTGCTTCTTTTTCTCCAAAAAGAAGGCCTTGCCTTGCCTCCTGCGACACCATCCGTTGGATTCTATCCATTCTAGGCGCACTCCTAACACGGATTTTTTTCCACGCGAAGTCGTATCTCAGGTCCGAACGTCAAACCGATCAAGCATCATTAGCTTATCCCAGACTTTTACGAAGTCTTTCACGAATCTGGCGTGTCCATCACAGCTCGCATATACCTCGGCAACAGCACGAAGTTGGCTGTTGGCGCCGAAGATGAGGTCGCTGCGTGTCGCCCGGAAGCGCGGCACGCCGGTTGCGCGGTCATCGAGCGAGAAGACCATGCCCTTTTCGTCCTGCTTCTTCCATTCATAATCCATGCTGGTCAGCACGGTGAAGAAGTCGTTGGTCAGGACACCGACCCGGTTGGTGAAAATGCCGTGGGCCGACCCGTCATGATTGGCACCCATGGCCCGCAGCCCCCCGACGAGTGCGACCCATTCGGGTGCGGTGAGCGCAAGCAGTTGTGCCTTGTCGAGGAACATCTCCTCGGGTGATACAGTCGGGGCGATTGCGGCGAACTGGTCGTCGATGTAATTGCGGAAACCGTCCGCCACTGGCTTGAGCCAATTGAACATCTCGATGTCTGTCAATTCCTGGGTCGTGTCCCGGCGGCCGGGTGTGAAGGGAACCGAAATCTGGATGCCGGCATCGGCGGCGGCCTTTTCGATTGCCGCGCAGCCGCCGAGCACGATGAGGTCCGCGAGCGAAACCTTTGTGTTGCCGGTCTGCTTGCCGTTGAACGCATCAGATACGCCGCGCAGGGCCGCGATGACGGGTATGGTTCGCCGGTTGACGGCCCAGTCCTGTTGCGGCGCGAGTGCAAGGCGCCCGCCATTCGCGCCACCGCGCTTGTCGCTGTTGCGGTAGGTTGCGGCCGCCGAAAAGGCGGTGAAGACCAGGTCGGACACAGGAAGATGGGTCGCGAGGATAGAATGCTTGAGTCCGGCAATATCCGCCTCGCCGATCGTATCGTGCTGGCGCGGCGGAATCGGATCCTGCCAAAGCAGACCGTTCTCGAGCGTCTTCTCCGGGCCGAGATAGCGTTCGCGCGGTCCCATGTCGCGATGTGTCAGCTTATACCAGGCTTTGGAGAAAGCCTGCGTGAACGCATCGAAATCGGTCAGGAACTTCTCGCAGACCTTGCGATAGTCGGGGTCGGTCTTCATGGCGATGTCCGTGGTCATCATCATCAGCGGGTTCGTCTTGCCCGGCACGTGTGCGTCGGGCGTCCTGGGCGCATTCGGGTCCGTGGGTGTCCATTGCAGCGCGCCCGCAGGGCTTTTCGTTTGCTGCCAGTCGAATTTGAAAAGGTTTTCGAGGTAGCTGTTGTCCCACTGGGTGGGATTGGGGGTCCAGCTGCCTTCGATGCCGTTTGTCATCGTGTATTCGGCAAAGCCGGTGCCCTCCGGGTTCTGCCAGCCGAGGCCCATCGCCTCGATCGGCGCGATCTCCGGCGGCGGCCCAACCTCCGCTGCTGCGACCATACCGTGGCTTTTGCCGAAGGCGTGGCCGCCGGCGATCAGCGCCACAGTTTCCTCGTCGTTCATCGCCATGCGGGTGAAAGCAATGCGGATGTCGCGTGCCGATCCCATGGGATCGCCGTTTGCGTAGGGGCCTTCCGGGTTGACATATATCAGCGCCTGGTGTGTGGCGGCCAGGGGATTTTCAAGATCGTAGTCGGCGTCACCGTTCTGGCCGCGCCAGCGCTTGTCGCGCGTGACCATACTGTCGAAGGAGGAGACGTCACGCGGGTTCCACACTTCGGGACCCCAATAGGTGCTGTTGTCAGCCTCCCACGCATCATGCCGGCCGCCGCCGAAGCCGTAGGTGGGAAAACCCATGATCTCGAGCGCGCAATTGCCGGTCAGAACCATCAGGTCGCCCCAGGAGAGCGCACTGCCGTATTTTTGCTTGATCGGCCAGATCAGGCGGCGTGATTTGTCGGTGTTGCCGTTGTCCCACCAACTGCTGATCGGCGCGAAGCGTTGCAACGCTTCGCCCGCGCCGCCGCGCCCGTCGGCGATACGATAGGTGCCGGCCGCGTGCCACGCCATCCGGATCATCTGCGGGCCGTAATTGCCGTAGTCCGACGGCCACCACGCTACGGAAGTGGTCAGGAATGTCTTGATATCCTGCTTGAGCGCCTGGAAATCGATCGTGTTGAACGCTGCGGCATAGTCGAAGGCTTCGCCCAGCGGGTTGGCCTGGGGGCCGTTCTGGTGGAGCAGTTCGACCTTCAGGCGTTCCGGATACCAGTCCGACAGCGTGGGGGGCATGCCAAAGGAGCCGCCGATCCGATCGCCGCCAAACGGACACTTTCCGGTCATCTGGTGGGTTTGAGTATTGGTCTTATCTTCGTTGATGTCGAGCAAGATGATATCCTTTAGTAGAACTTAAAGACACGTGTCTGGAGGAAGTTGCAGGAGGCAGGTTCGTCCATTGCTTCTTCGTCGTTCTCATCGCCGGGAGTGGAAAGATTCTGGTCTTCTAGGCCGCCATTAGCACGACCCCCGAAGGTGTCGGACGTCGGTCCAGAACCAGCCGCTCCCACCACCACAACACGATGAGCGCCCAATGGTAACCAACGCATAGGTCGCTTTTTGCCCGTGCGCACGCTCGCGATCTCGTCAAGGCCTGTCCGACAAACGACCCGTGACCGGTTACCGCTCAGAAGTCCGACAATGCTGGCAATCGTAGTGGAAAACGGACGAGCCAGACTCCGGATCGCAATCCCCGCGCCGACCTTTGGTCCTTGGAGTCGCTGCCCGCTGCCACGCGTGACTCAGGACCCACCGCATGATCGAGCTGTGTAGAGAAATTTCTTTGAACATCACTCTACGGTCAGGTTCTTGAGCGATCACAAGCCCCGACACCGTTGCCGTGTTGCTTGCTAACGCTTGAAACGGACAACCATACCTAGAAGGAAACCGAGCGGATGACTTTTTCGATAGAGAAGCTCGCGTTTCTTCTGGCAATACTCTCCGCACCTTTTTCATATGCTGATGGGCAGAGGCCTGATGCGTCTAATAAAGGCAAGCTATCGAAGCTTTCCAAAGGCACATATGAAATAAATGGTAACGTCGTATGGACAGTGGGTTGGGGCTGCAGCGCGCGCGCTGGAATGCGTGTGTGGGGCATTCTGGATTACGCTGGCGCAGCGCATCCGGGAACGACGCTATTTTTTCGCTACTTGCATGATGAAACCCAGGTGGCGGTGAAGCAGTTCGTTGCATTCCCGCCTACTCCCCGCATGGGCCTAGCAGGTTGGACATCAAAAGCGCCAGCAAAAATCAACGCCCTTAAATACATTGGAAGCCTGGAAGTGCCTGGCGACAGGACAGCTTGGATCATTTTTACACCCGCCCCGGAATGGAAGAGGGCTGCGAATCAACCAAGCATGAGAGTTGAAGTAGGCGACGCGACAGGGTGTGTGGAGACAGTCGACGCGCGGCTCAGTGCATCGAGTGCTTATTCGGAGATCTCGGAGGCGGGCTGACGATGAGTTGTGGAGACACAGGCACCGGACAACCCGGTCCTTCCGAGGGATCGTCATTCTCGCGTCAGGTTAACGTCTTATGAGGTACGGAGGCACCACCGGAGGTGCCGGTGTCGGCGCGCATCGCGCCGATCTGGCGGAGTGATGGGCGTGAAACGATATCATTGGCTGCTGTCGGCGTCATTTGTTTTTGGCACGCCAATGGCAGCGCATGGCCAAGTCATCGGCTCGTATGACAATTTCGCAGCGGCGGCGGCGCGGACCTTCCCTATCTCAAGCCGTATTGGACAATAGACCCAGGTCCGGGAACGGCACGCTACGCTGCCAAGGGAAATCTGGATCAATATATTGGCGCGCACGTGAACGCTTTCGAAGCAGAGTAGTATGGCTCTGTGCTTTGCGAAATGATAAAGGTCAATCGGACCTTTGTCGTTTTGCTTCGACAAGTACAGTCAGACTATGGTCATCTTCGCGCCATAACAGGTCGGGCCACATACTGACACGAGCCGCTCAGGCGGGGGCTGACGACCGGGAGAAGACAATGCGACTGCTGGCCATCGAGGACGAACCGGAACTGGGCCGGCTGCTGGTCGCCAACCTTGGACGATTTGGGATGGCGATGGATCTCGCGCACAATCTTGAAGACGGCCGTGCGCTTCTGCAGACCTGCACGTACGACCTGATCCTGCTGGATTTGCGGCTGCCGGACGGGCGAGGACTGGACTTGCTGCACCAATTGCGCGCCGAGCGCACGGAAACCCCCGTGATCGTGTTGTCCGCCGCTGATTCGGTGGAAGATCGCATTGCAGGCCTGCGCGAGGGCGCCGATGACTACATGGTCAAGCCCTTCTCGATCGAGGAGCTTGCAGCCCGGATCGGCGCCGTCTTGCGCAGACCGGGGCGTACGCTGGGGATTTCGCTATCCAACGGGAACGTGGCGTTCAACAGCGTCACCCGCGAAGTGGCCATCCACGGTCGCGACGTGGTGCTGCCGCGCCGGGAGCTGGCAGCGCTCGAAGCGCTGATGCGCGCGGATGGGCGGGTGGTGACGCGCGAGGCGCTGGACGAGGCGATCTATGCGCTGGACGACGACCGGCAGTCCAACGTCCTGGAAAGCAGCCTCTCCCGCCTCCGCCGCCGGCTGGAGTCCGAGGGCGCCACGATCGGCATCCGCGTGGTTCGCGGCGTCGGCTATCGGATAGAAGCGGTTGCCGGACTATCTCCGGGTGCGGCCGGACCACGCCTGGGCCTGGAGGCGGCACAATGATCGGCGGCAGGAGGGTCCGCGCCACATTCTCGCTCCAACGCCGGCTGATGCGCCGGCTGTCGCTGATCCTGGCGGGGTCGTTTTTACTTTTCACAGTCGTCTACCTGTTCTTAATTCAGAATGATGCGGTCTTCCACGCCAGCGAAGCTGTGGGCGAAACAGCGCGGGATATGGTCGCTACAATCCACCAACGCGCCGACGGCTCGGCCGCTTTCTCGGCGCCGGATGTGAACGCCATCGCTTCCTGGCCGAAGGGCAGCGCCTATGCAGCCATCTCGCTTGGCTCGGAGCAGCCTGTCGCCGGTTCGGATCCCGCGCTCCTCGCCGAGCTCGCGCATCGATCGCCCGCAGAACTGGTGGGCGGCCGTGTGCTCGACACGGATGGGATATTCTCTGTGCTGTCGGTAAACCTTGTCGAACAGGCCGGTCATCGATATCGGATCGCGGTGCTGCGACCGCTGACGACCGCCGATGTGACCCGCATCGGGTTGGTTCACGAATTCGTCGAAGAAATCCTGCCCTGCTTCCTGCCGGCCCTGCTACTGGCGGCCCTCGTCACTTGGCTGACATTGCGGGCCAACCTGCGGCCGCTCCGCAGAGCCTCGCTGGAAGCCGGCGCCGTCGGCGCCGACAATCCCGGACAGCGAATGAGCACTGACAATCTTGCCAGTGAAATCCGCCCGATGATCGATGCCGTGAACCGGGCGCTGTCGCGTCTTGAGGGTGCACTTTCGGCGCAGCGCCGGTTCACCGCCAACGCCGCCCATGAATTGCGCACCCCGCTCGCCGTGTTGCGCTCCCGGGTGGACAGCATGGACCCGGGCGCGATGCACGTCACTCTGGCGCGCGATATCGACCGGATGACCCGTGCCGTGTCGCAGATGCTGCTGACCTCACGCGTGCAGGCGGGCGGCACCGGCGAGATGGCTCCTGTAGATCTGGCGGCCCTGGTGCGCGACGTGGTGGCCGATCTGGCTCCCCTGGCTCATTCACGCGGTCGCGATATTGCATTGGAGGTCCTCTCTCGACCGGTCGTTCACGGCAGTGCGATGGCGCTGGAAAGTGCCACGCGCAACCTGATCGAAAATGCATTGCGGTTTGCGCCGCTCGGAACCGCCGTTTGCGTCGAAGTGGGGCCGGGCCCGGCCCTGTCTGTCACGGATCACGGCACCGGGATCGATGATGCCGACAAGCTGCGCATATTCGAGCCATTCTGGCGCGCTCAGGCTCAGCAAAGTGACGGTGCTGGGCTGGGGTTGGCCATCGTCCGCGAAGTGGCCGAGTTGCATTCCGGTCGGGTCAGTGTGGAGGATGCCCCAGGCGGCGGTGCACTGTTCCGCCTTATCCTGTCGAAGGATGCCCATAAGCACGCCGCTTCGATGCAGCTGGCGAGCCCCGGCCATAAGGGCCCGCCGGCATGCGTTACTTCGGTTGCGTTATGATGCGTTGGATGGAGCCGCTCGCCGCAACCCAGACTTCGTATTCATATGCGGTGCCGATAATGTCCACCGTCCAATGCGACAAATGGTCTTCCGTTTCAAACACCGCGCTGATCGCTCGGCCGCCGCCGACGGACTTCAGTGCAACGGCAATGGCCTGCGACTTGCT
>Ga0123336_10001724_pt1 | contig 19777 bp, 15 predicted proteins | sample SSSSmetaG_FD_96466 | JGI IMG/M metagenome (GOLD analysis project Ga0123336, IMG submission 96466) | Glacier valley bacterial and archeal communities from Borup Fiord, Nunavut, Canada, to study Microbial Dark Matter (Phase II) - ​SSSS metaG | ecosystem: Environmental > Aquatic > Freshwater > Ice... | reverse complement strand
CGTCCGACGAGTGCGCGATGCCGATGAAGTGGCCGACCTCGTGCGTGAGGATCGCCTGGAGGTCGTACTCGATCTTCTTCGACGCGGGGAGCGTGACGGTGTTGTTCGCCGCGTTGACCTCGATGTCGGCGTCGTAGATCTCGCCGGTCTCGTCGTTGTACGTGACGCTGGTCTTGGCGAGCGTGCCGTCGATGCCGCGGTACTTCCAGTCGTCGTCCTGGAACAGGATGACGTTCACGTTGTGGCCGTCCTTGTTGTACTCGCTCTTCTTGAGGAGGACGGGCCCGCGCTCCTCGAACGTGATGGTCGCCTGGCCGCCCTTCGGGCACTGCACCTCGGTCCACGCCTGGAACGTCTTCCGCATCACGGCGAACGTCTCCTCGGGATCGAGGTCCTGCGTGCCCTGCTGGTTGAAGGCGAAGTTGATGCAGCTCGTCGGCCAGTAGAGCTTCGCGCCCTCGGCGGGGCAGCTACTCTGATCGGTCGCGCACTCCTTCGCGCCAGTCGAGCGGCACGTCGTCGAACGGCAGTACGCCGAGGCCTCGGCCGACAGGCCGAGCACGCCCAGGGCGATGACCGTGGCGGCGAAGAGCTTCATCACCGCCGGAATGCTGCAGGCCCCATGCCGTGGTGGGACAAGGTGGGCCCCGCTGGATTCCGCTCGTTTACCCTGGCGATCGCGGGCGATCACCACGCGACCAGCAGGCCCCGGGATCGTGTTCGATCCACCGGGACCTGCGGGTCATGGACAGCGGACTGCGCAAACGGTCACTCGACGGTGACGGTCTTCGCGAGGTTCCGCGGCTGGTCCACGTCGAGGCCGCGCAGCACCGAGACGTGGTAGCTGAGCAGCTGGAGCGGGATCACGGACAGCAGCGGGAGCACCACCTCGTGCGTCTCGGGCATCGTGAAGACCGCCTCGGCGAGCGCCGCGGCGTCGCGGTCACCTTGCGTCGCCACCACGAGGACCCGGCCCTCGCGGGCGCGGACCTCCTGCATGTTGCCGAGCGTCTTCTCGTGGTTCCGATCCTTCGGGCACAGGACGACCACCGGGAGCGCGGCGTCGATGAGCGCGATGGGGCCGTGCTTCATCTCGCCGGCGGCGTAGCCCTCGGCGTGGATGTACGAGACCTCCTTGAGCTTGAGCGCGCCCTCGAGCGCGATGGGGAACTGCGTGCCGCGCCCGAGGAACAGCACGTCGCGTGCGTCCTTGATGGTCGTGGCGACCTGCGCGACGTGCGGGCTGTCGGCGACGAGCTCGCGCATCTGGCCGGGCGTGCGCGCGAGCGCGGTGAGGATGCTCCGTGCGTCGGCGTCGGCGAGGACGCCGCGCTTGCGACCGAGCCACACCGCGAACATGAGCATCGCGGCGAGCTGGGTGGTGAAGCACTTCGTCGACGCGACGCCGATCTCGGGACCCGCATGCGTGTAGAGCGCACCGTCCGAGGCGCGGGGAATGGCGCTGTCGAGCACGTTGGCGACGGCGAGGACGCGAGCGCCCTGGGCCCGCGCCGCCTTCACCGCGGCGAGCGTGTCGGCGGTCTCGCCGCTCTGGCTCACGGCGATGACGAGATCGTTGGGCGTGAACACCGGGTCCCGGTAGCGGACCTCGCTCGCGATCTCGACGACCGCCGGGACGCGCGCGAGCTGCTCGATCCAGTAGCGGCCGACCATCGCAGAGTGGGAGCTCGTCCCGCAGGCGACGAAGTACACGCGACCGATCTGCCTCGCCTGCGCGTCGTCGATGCCGAGGCCCTCGAGCGTGACGTCGCAGCCGTCCTTCTCGATCCGGCCGCGCAGCGTGGCCTCGATGGCCTTCGGCTGCTCGTGGATCTCCTTGAGCATGAAGTGATCGAAGCCGCCCTTCTCCGCCTCCTCGATGCTCCACTCGACGCGCTTCGGCTCGCGGCTCACGGGCGTGCCGTCGAGCTTCGTGAGGATCGCCGCGTTGGCGGTGAGCGTCGCCATCTCGCCGTCCTGGAGCAGGACGATGTCGCGGGCGTGCATGAGGATGGCCGGGATGTCGCTGGCGGCGAGCCAGGCGCCGTCGCCGCGGCCCAGGACCAGCGGCGAGTCGTGCTTCGCGACGACGATCTTGTCGGGCTCGTTGCTCGACACGACCGCGATGGCGTACGCCCCGACCACCTGCGCGAGCGCGGAGCGCACGGCCCCTCGAGGGAGGGCTGGTGCGCCCAGCGATCCTTGGGCTGGAGACCCTCGGCGACCAGATGCGCGACGATCTCGGTGTCGGTGTCGCTCGAGAAGCGGACGCCGCGCGCTTCCATCTCGCGGCGCAGCGTCGCGTGGTTCTCGATGATGCCATTGTGGACGACCGCGACCGGCCCCGACGTGTGCGGGTGCGCGTTGCGCTCGGTCGGCCGTCCGTGCGTCGCCCACCGCGTGTGGCCGATGCCGGTGCTGCCGCGCAGCGGGTTCTTCTTCAGCGTGTCGGCGAGGTGCACGAGCTTGCCGACGGCGCGCACGATCTCGATCCCGCGGCCCGTGTGCACCGCCAGACCCGCCGAGTCATAACCACGATACTCGAGGCGCCGCAGCCCCTCGACGAGGATGGGGGCGCAGTCGGCGCCATGAGCGCCTCCGACGTGAGCAACGATTCCACACATGCTGAGGACTCCAGAATCGAAGGAGGAAAGGGATCAGAGAGACCAGTAACGGAGGCCGCGGTCGCCCATCTGGGCGGGGTCGAGCATGCTCTTCGCGTCGACGACGACGCCGCCGTGTCGCACGAGCGAGAGCAGCTTCTCCTGGCCCATGTCCTTGTAGGTCTTGTGGCCGACCGCGATGATGAGGCCATCGAGGTTCCGGATGTCCTCCCACTTCGTCATCTTCACGCCGTACTCGTGCATCGCCTCGCCGGCGTCTGCGTGCGGATCGTGGATGACGGCGTCGATGCCGAAGGAGGCGAGCTCCTTCATGATGTCCGGCACCTTGCTGTTGCGGAGATCGTTGACGTCCTCCTTGAAGGTGAGTCCGAGGATGCCGACGCGCGCGCGCTTGACCGGGATGTCGTTCTCGATGAGGAGCTTGGTCATCTTCGTCGCGAGGAACGGCGCGACGTTGTTGTTGATGCGGCGGCCCGCGAGGATGACCTCGGGCTGGTAGCCGACCTGCTGCGCCTTCGCGGTCAGGTAGTAGGGATCGACGCCGATGCAGTGACCGCCGACGAGGCCGGGGCGGAAGGGGAGGAAGTTCCACTTCGTGCCGGCGGCGCGGAGCACGTCGATGGTGCGGATGCCGAGGCGGTCGAAGATGACCGCGAGCTCGTTCATGAGCGCGATGTTGAGGTCGCGCTGGGTGTTCTCGATGACCTTCGCGGCCTCGGCCACCTTGATCGACGTCGCCAGGTGCACGCCCGCGGGGACGATGCCGCGGTACATCGCGGCGACGCGCTCGAGCGTGTCCGCGTCCTCACCGGAGACCACCTTCACGACGGTCTCGAGCGTGTTGACCGTGTCGCCGGGGTTGATCCGCTCGGGCGAGTACGCGAGCTTGAACGCGCTGCGGGGTAGGCCGGAGACCTTCTCGAGGATCGGGCCGCAGACCTCCTCGGTCGCGCCGGGATAGACCGTCGACTCGTAGCAGATGACCGCGCCGGGCTTGATGTGCTTGCCGACGAACTCCGAGGCCTTCACGAGCGGCGTGAGGTCGGGGACGTTGTTCTGGTCCACCGGGGTGGGGACGGCGACCACGAACATCGTGGTGGTCGCGAGATCGTTCGGGTCACACGAGAACTGGAGCGCGGTGTCGAGGAGGACGGAGCTCGCGGTCTCCTCGTTGCGATCGTGACCCTTCTTCAGCTCGTCGATGCGCGTGCAGTTGATGTCGAAGCCCACCGTGTTGGGGAACTTCCTGGCGAAAGCGATGGCAACGGGCAGTCCGACATAACCGAGGCCGATGATCGCGATCTTCTCTTTCATGACGACTCCTTGAGGGTTCAGGGGTCGTCGATGCGAGATCGAGGCCAGCGCGGAGCGTCACCGCGCTGGCGTTGCCGTCACGGAAGCGGCATCAATCGTCGTAGAACAAGGGCTCGCGCATGGTCGCGACGAACCTCTTGATCTTGGCGAGCGCCTTCGGGTCGGTGTCGACGAACTGCAGGCCGAGCCCCGGGGGACAGTCCGGGTCGCCGGTGTAGGCGCGCGTCCAGCGCACCTGCGCGAGCGTGCGCAGCGGCTCCTTCTCGAACGGGAGGAGAAGATGAAGGACGAGCACGGTCCCCACGGACGCGACGTTGTGGGTCGCGACGAAGAGGCCGCCCTCCGACATGTTCATCGTCAGCCCCGACCAGAAGTTGTTCTCGCTGAAAAGGTCGACGCTCGCATAGACGGCCGCGCGCGGCTCGGCGCGGGTCTCCAGTCCGAGATCCTCGAGTACGTCGTCCATCCGCACGGCGGCCAAACCCATCGCGTCGTCCTTTCGTGGCAGCGCCCGGGCAGCGAGCGGCCTCTTCTCTCAACGGCGTCATGCCGCCGACAGTTCAGCGCGGCGCCCGCGAAAGAGTCATGGCCATGACGTTGCGTCAGGGACACCGTCCGCCTGCTGCGTGCCCGCCCGGGACGCGAACCTCGACGTCGAACGTGCCGTTGTCGGTGCGAAACCCGCCCGGGCCGTCGAAGGTCGCCGCCACCGGAGGCAAACGACCTTCCCACACTGGCATGCCGTCGGCGGTGACGCGGAGCTCGCTCCCGTCGAGATCCGCGCGAAGCACGTGGGCGCTGCCGATCTCAATCTTGGGCGGTCGTGCCGACGCGAGGGGCTGGAGATTCTCGTAGCCGGTTGCGCCACACGCTCCGTGCGTCGACATGCCTGCATTGTGCTTCACGGAGACGGCGACGCTCTGCGTCGGCTCGATGTGCCACATCACGTACACGACGTTGCAGGTGTCGTGCGCGCGGAGCTTGATGCCGATCTGGCGGCGCATCTCCCCGTTTGCGAGGGGCGCCGCAAAGGCGCTGGGCCCCTGATACGTGAACCCGAGCTCGAGAGACCTGCTGCGGTCGCCGGCGACAACCGCCCGCACACCGCCCGCATCGACCCGGAGAAGCGCCGCGCTCCCTACGGGCGTACCCGCGCCTTCCGTGAAGCACAGGGCGGAATTCGGCACGGGCGCGAGGAGGAGGCGCGCTGTGGGAGCCACCCGGGAGCCAGCTCGGCACGCTGCGATCGAAACGGCGCTCGCAGCGACTGCCGCTGCGAGCAACGACAGAAGCGGTCGAACCATCAAGCCGCGCGCTTCGTCGGGATCGCGCCGGAGCTCACCGCGGGAGCGATGCTCCTTCGCGCCACTTCGGGCGATGAAGTTCGCACTTGGAAACCATGGCTCGGCGGGGGCATCGAGGGAGAGCTGACGCGGGGCGTCTGCGGTGCAGCGACGGACAGCAGAGGCGCGGCGGGCGTCGTCTTGGCGCCGAAGCGAAGGCGCTCGAGCATCGTCGGCTTCTTGCCGGACGTCCAGCCGTGGTAGCCGCTCGGCGTCCAGCGCGTCTCGCTCCAACCGAACCAGAAGGCCCCGAAAGGCACGTCGCCGTAGACGACGGCGCGGACGGCCAGCACGGTCGCTCGGCGCACGCGGGCCAGGATGGCCACCCGGCGTGAATCACCCTTGATGAGCGTCGACTCGGGCGCAAACTTGGTGATGTTGCCGGTGAGGAAGATGTCGTTGATGACGCCGGTGAAGGTCGTGCAGAAGCTGAAGGCGAGCGTGTAGAGCGGCGCGCAAGGCAGCGCGAGCAGGAGCCGCCAGTTCTTGCGGAACTCGCTGTTCATGACGAGCGCCATCGTGGTCCACAGGCCGTAGACGCAGAGCTGCAAGACGAACGCGGTGGCGACGCGGATGGTGAAGCTGCCCTGGAAGAGCGCGAACGGGACCTGGACGTAATAGAATATCCCGAAGAATACGGTCTTCATGATGAGCCCGACCGTGCCGAGCGCGCAGATGCCGAGATCCCAGTGGTAGTAGAAGGCGCGAGAAAAGCGGCCAGCAACCTCAACGCGGGCCGTGTTCCAGCGTACGCGCTGCTTCCAGAGAGACTTCAACGTGCTCGGAGACGACGTGTAGACCCTCGCCTCGGGCTCGAAGCGGAGCGCGCGGTCGACGAGGAACGAGCGCAGCATAAAGTAGAGCGCGTGGAGCGGCGTGCGCGGGGCGTCGAGCGTGAAACGACCGTTTTCCCAGCGCGCGGCGACCGCCAGGAAGGCGCTGACCGTGTCGTCCGTGTCACCGGCGAGCAGCTCGGGGATCGGCGCGGCCTTGCTCTCGGTGAACTTCGGCGGCGCGCACCCGAACCACCACTTGAGCCAGTCCGTGGTCTTCAGGCTGGCCATGAAGCCCATGTAGCGCGGGCCTTCGAGGAAGATCTCCGTCCACATGCAGTAGAGGACGCCCGTGGTACCACTCAGCGGGAACGGTCGCTTGTTGTAGCGCGCAATGTTGGTGACGAGGTACTCGCGAGCAACCTGGATGCTGAGCTGCCCTTCGACGGTGAAGAAGTGTCGCCAGCCCTGCCAGTAGCTGTTGCCGCGAACGTACAGGTTGCCAGCGACCGCGCGGCCCGGGCTACCGGTGAAGATGTTCTTCTTGCAGAGGCGTCGCGCGATGTGCTCGAACGCGTGCGGTCCCATGTCCGCGTCGGCGTCCGTGCTGAAGTAGATCTTCGGGAACTCAGCGTGCTCACCCGCGGTGACCAGCCCCTTCACGAACTGCACGGCATGCTCGATTGCCATGGGCTTGCCACGGCGCTTCGGGGTCCCGGTCAGGTGGAGACGGACGTTCTTATCGAGCGTCGCCTGCTGCTCCGCGATCCAGGTGCGTAGGGCCACATAGGCCTGCGGTCCCTCGTCGTAGCCGTCGATGCTCGCCACGACGATCATCGTGCCGGGGTAGCGGTTGACAACGACGTTCTGGAGCGTGGCCTTGATGGCCTCGAGCTCCTCGTCGCCTCGGAGGAGTGACGGAATGACCAGGAGGCCCGACGGTAGCTTCTCGTCGGGCTGCGACCGCGCCTCACCGTACAGCGCCCGCAGCAAAAGGTGCCGTGGGAGCGTGTAGAAGTAGTCGAAGAACATCAGGCAGAACGCAAACGCGAAGCCGCCGATCGGCGTCGCGATGTAGAGATTCAAGAAGTCGCGAAAAATCCAGGACATGGTCACTCGATTCGAGCTGGTGGCGGGGAACGACGTCGAGCCAACGACGTCGGGGCGATGACGGTCCTACTGGCCGGCGAGACGCGTCGAGGACACGCTCTTGACGGCTGCAATCGCCGTGCTCGACGGGCGAACACGCAGCGTCTTCGACTTGGCAGCCTCTCCTTCCTGGAGGTCCATGATGGCGTACTGGCCGCGCGCCGGGCTTCCCCAGGGGTCCATCACGATGGCCTCGCCGGGCAGCAGCTCGGTGACGGTGCCCACCGCCTTGCACGCGAACACACCCCACACGCAGTCGTAGATTCGTGCGCCGCTCGCCACGCCGTCCATCTGCGTGTAAGGAACGAACGCGACGTTCGTGTTCGCTTCGATGGCGCGGAAGATGGGGCGCTTCTTGAGCTGGCCGAGCAGCTCGTCGATCTTGGCGAGCTCCTCGCCGAGGTGACGCATCTCACCTTCCTTGACGCGGCGCTCCGATTCGATCCGGATCAGTTCGCACTGGACGCGAACGAGCTGGTCCTGCTGCATGAGCATCTCGGGCGTCGCCGGGCGTCCCTTTTCGCCACCGCCCTGGAGCGCTTGCTGGGTCAGGCGGACCTGGCTCATCTGTGCGCCGGTGACGATGTGGGCTCGCTCGTTCTCGAACGCCGCCACTTGCATCTGCTTGAGGACCTGGACCTCGCGTGCGTAGTCCGCCTTCGCGGCGAGCCCGGCCTCGAGTTCCTTCTTCATGCGCGCGACAGTGACCTCCTCCTCGGCCATCATCGTCGAGAGGACGGCGCGCTGCCCGTCGAGAGCGGTCAGGTCTCGGCTCCCCGCGTTCGCCTGCTGTGCACTGAGGGTCGACGTCCAGTCCATGGCCTTCATGGCGCCGACGCGAAGCGCCTTGAGCTCTGCGATCGCTTGCTCGCCGCCGGCGAGCTCGGCCTCAATCGACTCCTGTTTCGTGACGACCTGAATCCGCTCGGCGAGGAGTTGCGCCAGACTCAGTTTGCTCTGGATCACCATGTCGGAGTCCGGGGACAGGATGACCGGCGCTACGAAGCCGTCCGTCGAGACGCGGTACACGGTGTTGCCGACGTAGCCAATCGCGCCGATCACGCCGCAGAGAGCGGTCAGCGAAAAGAGTCGGGTGCCAAAGGAAGACGTCTTCTTGGTCGACGCGGCAGCATCCATCTTCGTAGTCATTTCAGTTCTCCTCCACATGAGTAAGTTCGCGGGCGAAAGCGGCTAGAAACACCTGTTCGGCACGCATGGCGACCAGCTCGAGGTCGACCATGGCGAGGGCGTACGGAGCGCCGCTGGCATCGGAGCCTTCGAGCTGCGTGCGCGTGGCCTGGAGCGCGGCGACGCGCGTCTCGACGATCGTGAGCTCACCTTTGGCGGCCGTGAGGTCGGCTTTGATCTGCTGGCGGAAGCTGTGGAGCTGTGTCTGCACCTCGCTGCGCGAGGTCTTCAGCTCATCGGAACGTGCCTCGAGGTAGCGGCTCTCGGCGGCATTCCGGAATGCCCCGCCGATGCTGTAGCTGACCTGCACCACACCGAAGAAATCGCTCTGCTTTGAATCGAAGACCGGCGGCACGTAGCCACCGGTGACCGTGAAGTCCCAGCTGTCGAAAGCCCGTACGTGGGACGCCTCACGCTCGTATCGCATCGTCGTTGAATCGACGTTCTGCGCGAGCGCCGCGACGTTGGGCTTCTGCGTGTCGAGACCGCTCGCTTCGATGCGGGCGATCTCTCCGCTGACTACGGTGCGTCTGCGCGCGAGCGAGGTCGTACGCGCAAGGACGTCTTCGACGTTCGGCAGCGTCACGTTCTGCGCGGCCAGGCGAGCGGCCATCTGCGTGGCGATGGCTTCCCACTCAGCGCGGTGCGCTTCGAGAAAGCTCGCTTCGGCCCGAAGCCCGTTCACGCGACCAAAGGTCTGCGCCTGGAGAACGAGTTCCTGCGCCGCCGTGGTCGCGGCGTGCTGGGCGCAATCGGCATCGGCGATGACCGAGAGGCGCGTGCCCTTGTAGATGTTGATGAGCGACACGCTCCCACCGGCGCGGATCTGATAGTTCGAGCCGCCGGGTGTTGCATCGAGGCGACCACCCGCAGCGAGGGACGACGGAAGCTTCAACGCCTCGGCGCGCAGGGTCGGCGCGATCAGCAGAGCAGCGTCAGATGAAGCGCGGGCGCGAACCCTGCGGCAGTAGGCGGAGTCATCGGCATTGGCCGAAGACGCGGTCGCGACCGCAGCGATCGCAGCCCCAACCGCGCAGAGGCGGAAGAGCGAGGTGTTCGATGATTGCCCACGTCGACGAGATTTCATTGTCCAGCGGCCCTCCAGAGGATTGCTGGCTCCCTTTCACCTTCCGTGCCCCCTCCGGCTGACGTGTCGAGGCGTGCGAAATGCCGGCAAACTCACGGTCCGCGCAGATCCCGGCGCGCACAGCGTCATCGACTGGGCCCGACCGCCATGGGAGTGACGCAAGTCTTGGAGAGCGGCGTCATGCGCGCGGCGCTCGACCGTAGCTCGCGTCGTGTAGCGACACCGCGCAGGTCCGCGCCCCTGGTGTGTACGTCCCGCGGCGACAGCGCAGCCGCGCCCGACCGGGGGTGCAGCTGGCTCATTCGACGGCATCGCAGCTGCCTGCCCCGCCGCCCGGCGGGATGCGCAGCTCGAAGTCGAACTCACCATTGTCGGAGCGCGTGCCCGCGGGGCCGTCGAAGGAGAGCGCCACCGGAGCGACCTTCCCCTCCCACACGCTCGCGCCGTCCACGAACACGCGCAGGGCATCGCCGTCGAGGTCGGCCCGCAGCGTGTGGCCCTCGTTGACGCGCAGCTCGGGGAGCGGCGCGTGTCTGGTCGGCTGGACGGTGATGTAGCCGTTGTCGCGGCACTGGGCGTGCTCGGTCAGCCCCGGGTTCGACTTCACGGCCACGTGGAGCCCCTGGTCGGGAAACACATGCCACATCACGTAGACCACGTTGCACGTGTTGAACGCGCGCAGCTTGAGGCCGATCTGCTGGCGGAGCTCTCCGTTGGCGAGGGGCGCGGCCTCGCTGCTCGGGCCTCGAAAGACGAACGCGAGCTCGGCCGCGCGACTCGTGTCGCCAGCGATGACGCCGCGCATGCCACCGGCGTTGACCTTGAACGCCTGCTTGCCGAGGCCGGCGACGCGACCGGAGGTCGGGCAAAACCGTGCCTCCTCGATCGCTACCAGCGCGCGCAAGCCGGTGGCGTCGGGAGTGTGCTCGAGGCTCGCGAGCTCGGTGGCGATGGCACGTCCGTCGACCTCGTCGGGTTCATCGTCAGGCGATCCGGCGCAGCCGGCCCTGGGGGAGCCGAAGGACGCCGCGAGCAGCACGGCTGCGATGCCGCCAGCGATCCACCACAGTCGACGCGACGATCGCCGACGATTCAAACTGGCCATGCGCAGTGAAGAACGGCGGGCTGCGCGCGACCTTAACGGTAAACACTGATGGCTACGTGACGCTCTCGAAGGCCGTGCGGGTTGCTCCGCTGCCATCCAATGAGGCGCTCCACGACTCTTGGTCTTCTGCTCGCGTTTGCGGGCGGATGGCTGCCTGGCTCAACCGGCTGACTATCGAAGACTTCTCGACCCCAACCGTCTCGCTCGAGCACTTCGGCTACACGATCCACAGGACGACGACCGCGGAGAGTCTTCACGCATGGCTCTCGAGCAGAAGGAAGCTCGGGCCATGAGCGCAGTCCTCGTGCTGGAGAGGCGCCGGCAACGACTCGCCGATGACGAAGTCTGGACCGGACCGCGATCTCCAAGGCGCCGAGGGGGGCACGATGGCTCATGTCGACGACTGCACGGGCAAGCTATAGCCCGCGGACCTCGCCAGAAATCCATGGGTTACCGCGGCAGCAGCCCCGACGTGAACCTCGCCGGCTTCATCTCGCACGAGGGACCGACGCGGGCGACGGACGGCTCGGCAGCCGAGAGCAGAGCGCTGCTGAGAAGCTCTAGAGTCGCAGGCGTCTCCGCCGTGGATCGCAACCCGCGGCGCGTGCAAACCTTTGAGTCGCACGCCTCCGCCCCTCGCCGGCGACTTCAGTAGAACGAGCCGCCGAGGATCGACGTCGCGCTCGAGGTTCGACCCGAGGGCCGGGCGTCGAAGCGCGTCGCCAGCCCAGAGGCAGGGGCAAAGTAGACGAAGCGCCCGTCGAAGGAGGTGCCGCGCATGTTGCGGGCCGAGGCCGCGACGCTCGTGGTGTCGAACCGCGACCACGAGGTCTTCGCAGCGAGGTCGGTCGCTGTGTCGTAGCTGAGCACGTTCCCGTGGTACGCGCCGCCGTTGTACCCCGGCGCCAGGATGAGGCGACGGCCGTCGAAGACCGCCGCGTTGAAGCCGACCGCGTCGGGGTCGACCGTCGACGTGTCGAAGAACCTCCACGAGTCGGCGACGCCGAGCGGCTGCTGCGTATCGAAGCGGGCGACCGTGCTCGTCGCCCACGTGGGCGTGGGCGCGGTCCAGCCGGGGACGAGATAGAGGAAGCGCCCGTCGAACGCGGCAGTGCGGAAGCCGACGGCCTTCGCGTCGAGCGTCGCGAGGTCGAGGGTGCTCCACGACGACGCCTGGGCGAAGGGAGCGTCGGCGTCGTAGCGTGCGAGCACGCCGCGCGGGCCGGCCGCTCCGCCGTTCGGGATGAAGTACACGTAGCGCCCGTCGCTGACGGAGCCGACGAAGGACCTCGCTGCGGGATTGACGGTCGGAATCGCGAAGGTCGACCACGCCGCCGTGTTCGTGACGCTGCCCGACGTGTCAAAGCGAAGCGCGACGCCGGCGGACCCGGCGGGCGTCAGGTAGACGTAGCGACCGTCGAACGTGCCGCCCGCGAAGCCGAGCGATCCGGTCACCGACCGGAGGTCGAAGAGCGTCCAGGACGAAGCGTCGAGGTACGGCGCCGTCGTGTCGTAGCGCGCGAGCGTGGCTCCGGCGCCGAACGGCACGAGGTACACGTAACGTCCGTCGAAGATCGCTCCCCGGTACGTGTTCGCGCTCGCGTTCAGGCCCGTGACGTCGAAGGTCGACCAGGCGCGCGCGCTCGCAAAGCCCATCGTCGTGTCGTACCGGAGCACCGAGCCCGCGCTGTCGGGCGCGAAGTAGACGAAGCGCCCGTCGAACACGGTCCCGCTGTAGGTACCGAGTGCGCCGTCGCCGAGCGTGGTCGTCGACCAGGCTGCGGTGCTCGTGAGGTCGCCGTACCTGGCGATCGAGCCTGCGTCCGGCGCGGCCACCGCGGGCCGGCAGCGCGTCTCCTCGCACGTCGTGGTGGTCGGGCAGTCCTTGTCGGTCACGCATTCGACGTCGCACACGCCGGCGCGGCAGATCAGCGCGCCCGGGCAGTCGCTGGCGAGCGCGCACTCCGGACCGGTCGCGTCACGGGTGCCGCCGTCGCCCTTGCCCGTTCCGCAGGTGGCGCGCACGGCGCCCTCCTTCAGCCAGGCCGCGAACACCGCGATGTCGTCGGCGCCCAGCGGCGCCGAGGGCGGCATCGGCGCCGACGTGCTCCTCATGCGCTCGAGCGCGAGATCGCGCACCTTGCGCGCCGGGCTGCTCCTCGAGGGCGCATCCAGATCGGCATAGGTCACGAGCGACATCGGCGCGCTGGGGTGCGCGGAGTGACAGCCCTGGCAGCGCGTGGCGAGGAGATCGGCGATCGCGCAAGGCAGGCCGTCGCCAGGTTCGCCGCCTTCGGCGCCCGTCGCACCCGCGTCGACGTCGGACGGCGCCGCTTGCCAGTCGAGCTGCGGGACGCTCGAGGTGTTGCAGCCCGCGAGCCCGGCCGCGGCAGCGGCGCTCGCGAGGAGCGCCCCGTGGAGATGCTTCGTGACGTTGCGCATCATTTCGTCACCAGACCGGGAAGGGGAGTCGTGAAACCATTGCCGAAGCTCGCGACGTCGACGTCCATCGCTTGCATGAGCGCGATGAGCAGGTTCGCGTTGCCCTGCCCGCGCCGATCGAGCAGGCGTCCGGGCCGGAGGCGCCCGGCGCCTCCCCCCGCCACGATGACCGGGATGTTCCGCGGATCGTGCGCGCTGCCTTCGCCGAGCTCGCTGGCGAAGTAGACGATGGTGTTGTCGAGCAGCGTGCCACTGCCGTCGGCGGTCGCCTTCAGGCGATCGAGCAGGTACGCGAGCTGCGAGATGATCCACGTGTTGACGGCGACGTACGGTGCGCCCGGCTGGTTGTGGGTCACGCCGATGTGGTAGCCGTCCTTCACGCCGACCCACGGGTGGGCCTGCTCGGTGACGGTGTGCTCGTAGCCGAACGTGATCACGCGCGTGAGATCGCAGCGGAACGCGAGCACGCTGAGATCGAGCATCTGCTTGACGCGATCGCGCACGTCGGCCGGCGGGCCGGGTCGCGCGCCTGGCGCGCACGCGCCGCCGGTGGCCTGGATGCGCAGCTCGAGCTCCCGAACGCCCGTCAGGTACTCGTCGAGCTTCACCTTGTCGTTCTTGCCGATGCGGCTCTGCAGGCGCTTCGCGTCGTCACGCACGGCATCGATCACGCTCTGCTGGAGCTGGCGCCGCACGCCGCTGGGGCTGCTGTCGAGCGAGCTGCCCGTGAAGAGGCGGTCGAAGAGGGCCGACGGATTGATCTCCTTGGGCAGCGGCGTTCCGTTCGACCACGAGAGGTGGTCCTTGAGCACCGGGTCGAAGCCCGGCTCGTGGTTCGGGTTCTCGTTGAGGATTGCCGTGCCGAGCTCGAGCGAGCGGAAGCGCGTCTTGCCGCTGAGCGAGCTGGCGATCAGCTGGTCGGCCGACGTCCCCATCGCATGCGTGCCGATCGGCACGTCGCCGCCGGTGAGGAGCGAAGCGACGCGACCCGTGTGCACGGAGCCTCCCGACTTGTCGCTCGTGTTGTCGACGTTGGTGATGACGGACAGGTCGTTCTTGTGGGAGCTGAGCGCGGCCTGGCTCCTTCCAAGCCGCCAGTCGTTCTCGCTCCCGGTCGGCGACCACGCCGCGCGGTTCACGCCGATCGGGAAGTGGAACGTCATGAAGCGTCGCAGCGAAGGCGGCGTGTCGGCGCGCGCGGTGCGGTCGCCGATGACAGTGGACTCGAGGAACGGCAACGCGAGGAGCGTTCCGGCGCCCATCAGGAACTTGCGTCGTTGAAGCTTCGTGCTCATGAGAGTGCCTATTCCCCGCCGCGGCGCATGCGGAATGCGTCGCTATGGACGATGTCGATGATGAGGTCGCGCGTGCGGTGACCGCCGCGCGCGAAGCCGCTCGTCAGGTCGGCGAGGCGTGTCGCGTCGTACGCCTTCGGCACGCGCCCGAGCGCGTAGGTGTAGAGCTTGTGCGTCGCGCAGCGCTCGAAGCGGGGATCGGCCTTCAGCGCGCTCGCGAGCTCGCCGGCGCCGTCGATGGCCTGACCGTCGGGCAGGACGCCGCTCGCGTCGATGGGGAGGCCCTGATCGAGCTCGCGCCATCGTCCGATGGCGTCGTAGTGCTCGAGCGAGAAGCCGATCGGGTCCATCTGCGTGTGGCAGGTGGCGCAGATGGGATTCCGGCGATGCTCCTCCATCCGCTGGCGCATCGTTCCGACCGACGCTTGCTCCGGCAGCGCGGGGATCCCCGGCGGTGGTGGCGGTGGCGGCGCGCAGAGCAGCTCCGAGAGGACCCACTCGCCGCGGCGGACCGGTGAGGTCCGCGTGGCCACGGCGGTCATCGTGAGGATGCTCGCCTGCGTGAGCAGCCCGCCGCGGTGGCTGCTTGGCGGGAGCGCGACGCGCACCGGCGTGGTGCCGTGGACGCCTGCCACGCCGTAGAACGTGGCCATGCGCTCGTCGAGGAAGCTGAACGGCGCGTCGAGGACGTCGGTGAGGCTCTGGTCCTCGAAGAGGAACGAGCCCATGAATGCCCTGGTCTCCTGGCCCATCGACGTCCGCAGCGCGTCGTCGAACGCGGGAAAGATCGTCGGATCCGGCGCCACCGTCGTCAGCGTGTGGAGCAGCCACTGCGACGCGAAGTTGTCGACGAGCGCGTTCGCGCGAGGATCCTTGAGCATGCGGCGCACCTGCATGTCGAAGGTCGCGGGCTGCGAGAGCTTCTTGGCCTCGGCATACGCGAAGAGCACTTCGTCCGGCATCGAGCTCCAGAGGAAGTAGGAGAGGCGGCTCGCGAGCTCGTAGTCTTCAAGCGCGTGCGGCTCCTTCGAGGTGGGGTCGGCGTCCATCTCGATCTTGAAGAGGAAGCTCGGCGAGAGCAGCGTCGCCTTGATCGCGAGATGGATCCCGGCCGCGAAGGTGAGCCCGCTCGTCTCGGCGTCGTGCACGAGCTCCACGAGCCGGTTCACTTCCTGCGCCGTGACCGCCCGGCGCCAGGCGCGCTTGGTGAAGCGAGCGAGGATCGTGGTCGCGCAGTCCTCGCTCTCGAGCGTCGAGCCGCTGCACGTCACGACCTTCGGGTTCGCCACGGCGGCGGCCGCGATCTGCTCGGCGGCGGCGTCGTAGCCCTCGAAGAGCAGCGGGCTCATGGTCAGCGCATCGGCGACGTTCGTGAAGCCCTCTGCTCCGTCGTCGGGAGGGAATGCGCTCGAGAAGTGCTTGGTGGTGCCGACCAGGTCGCGCGCGGTGTTGTCGAACTCGGTCCCGTTGAGCCGACGGATCGTCACCGTGCCCACGTCGTTCTCGAGGCCTGGGGCGGCGCCAGCGCCCGGCGCGTCGTCCGTCTTCTGCGCGCCTGGCCCGATCCGTGGAGCGGCCGCGTCGCCGGTGCTGCACGCGCCCGATGTGAAGAGGAGCAAGCCGAGCGCGGCTCGCTGCCAGCGGAACGTGCACCGTCGAGAGTCACTCATCGCGTGGGCTCGATGCACTTCGCGCTCCACGCCGGCTCTTCTCAGATCGTCACTTCTCAGGCGGCCTGCGCCACCTCCGTGACCGCGTCCGTCCACTGCTCCACCAGCTTCACGCGCTCGCCCACGAGGTAGAGGCGGCCTGCGCTGGTGTCGAAGGCGAAGTCGATCACGACATCGGTCGCACCGTTGGGGATGGCCCACCACGCACGAAGCACGTTCCCGTCGGGCTCGACGTCGGGTCTTCGTCGTCCCGCTGACACCGGGGGCTCGCGCCGCGCCACGACCCTGACGCTTTCGCCGGCGGTTCGATGGGCGCTCCCCCCAGATCGACGAATCATCGTCGGTGAGTTGACGAAATTCGCCTCGAAGCGGGCCTTCAGGGGGTCCTGGACGTTGGTACGCCGGATGCTGAAGGAGTCACCATGATGAGCATGATGCCGAGTGCGCTGCCGCACTGCGACTCGAACGTGGACACGATTCTCACGCTGCCCGAGCAGACGGGCTCTCTCGCGATCGCCGACGCGTGCCGGACCTCGGCGCTCGCGTTCCTCAACGAGTCGGACCGCTGGGGGAAGGCGGAGCTGGCGATGTGGCTCATGGGTCCGTACGCCCAGCTCACCCAGTACGTCGCGCCCCTCGCGCAGCGTAAGAGCGGCGAGTTCGTGGCGCGTCCCGTCCCGCTGCTCCGCGAGATCGACGTGCGCATGGTCGAGCGCGTCATCCGCAGCGCGCACGACGAGGTCACCGCCACGCTCCGCCGCGTCAACGACGTCGAGGCCAGCGCCACCTTCGCGTTCACGATGATCTCCTCGGGCTTCGTCGCCCGCTGCGAGGATGCCGGCCGCGTCGCCGGTTGGGTGCCCACCTCGGACGCTCGCCGCCTCGCCGACCGCGTCCTCTCGCTCCTCGCCGTCGACTACCTGACGCGGCCCACCGACTACGAGACCGAGCTCGCGGTCTGCACGCAGTGCCGCACCGTCCAGTTCGATGCCTCCGCCCGCATGCGCGGCATGTGCTCGCGGCACGGCAACAGCATGTTCGTTCCCCGCAGCCGCCGTGACACGATGCCCTACACGCCGGAGCGCGCATGACCGCCGCCCTCCGCCTCGTCGAGGACCTCGACGCGCGCCCCACGTTTCGCCCCTCGGTCCGCCCCACCCTGGTGCCGAGCCTCGTGCCGACGCTCTACCCGCGCGGCCTCGCCACGCTCCCCGCCGTGCGCCACACCGAGTCGCCCTCGACCCAGCGCAGCGCCACGGTGCATCCCCGCGTCGAGACCGCCGCGCGCCACGAGGCACAGAACCTCCTCGCCGTGATGCGCATGAACGCCGACTTCTTGGCCGTGCTCCTCGCCGACTCCCCCTCGACGGTGGCCCGCGAAGCCCTCGACGAGCTCCAGTCCGGGATCGCCCGCCTCGAGGCCCGCTTCGCTTCCTCGCGCTGACTTCGCTTCCCCGTCTTCGCCTTCGCTTCCGTCTTCGCCTTCACCTTCGCTTCCGATCTTCACCTTCGCTTCCGATCTTCACCTTCGCTTTCGCGCTTCTTCCTTCCGCGCTTCTTCGCTTCCGATCTTCTTCCTTCCGCGCTTCTTCCTTCCGCGTGTCTTCCTTCCGCGTGTGTCTTCCTTCCGCGTGTCTTCCTTCCGCGCTCTTCGCTTCCTCTCTCACATGTCGCCGGGTGCATTCCCCAAGTCACTGCTGACCCTGGGGGTCGCGCCCGACCCCGTTCCCCGATCGCCGTTTACCCCCTCTTTCTCCGTCAAATGCGTGACATCCCGTTGCCGTTTTTCGCGCCACGTCGCGGCCCCGGGTTTGCACGAGCATCAGACACGACCCGCCCCGCGCAGCCCGCGCGAGAGCTGAGAGGACCCACGTACATGCGCCTCGGAACCCTTCGTCCCAACAATGCTGCCGCCGCGATGAACAGCATCTCCCCGCTGACGATCCCCGAGAAGGTGCTCGGTCAAGATGAGATCACGGGCATCCGTCGCAACGGCATGACGCTCCGCCCGACCAGCCGCGGAAAGATCATCGGTCAGCACCCGACGATCAAGAGGGTCCTCGACACGATCGACCGCGTTGCCGGCTCGATGTGCACCGTGCTCGTGACCGGCGAGTCCGGCACCGGCAAGGAGCTCGTCGTCGCGGCGCTTCACGACGCCAGCAAGCGTCGTACGGGCCCGATGATCACCATCAACTGCGGCGCCATCCCCGTGGACCTCGTCGAGAGCGAGCTCTTCGGCCACGTGAAGGGTGCATTCACCGGCGCGCAGGCGACGCGGCGCGGCCACGTCGCCAGCGCCGAGGGCGGCACGCTGTTCCTCGACGAGATCGGGGAGCTCCCGATGTCGGCGCAGGTCAAGCTGCTCCGCGTCCTCCAGCAGCGCGAGTACACGCCGGTCGGCGACTCGAAGTCCGTGAAGTGCGACGTCCGCATCGTCGCCGCGACGAACCGCGATCTCAAGGCCGAGGTCGCGGCCGGCCGCTTCCGCGAGGACCTCTTCTACCGCCTCAACGTCATCCAGCTGAAGCTCCCGGCGCTGCGCGAGCGCGGCACCGACGTCCGCGTCCTCGCGAGCCACTTCTACCGTCAGTTCGTGACCGCGAGCGGTCGTGACGACCTCCGCGGCTTCTCCGGCGCCGCCCTCGTCGCCATCGAGGCGCACGCGTGGCCGGGCAACGTCCGCGCGCTCGAGAACGCGGTCGAGCGCAGCGTGCTCCTCGCGCGCGGCCCCTTCATCGAGGTCGAGGACATCCTCGGCAACGGCGCGGGCATCTCGATCACCATGGCCGCCGTCTCCGCGCCCGGTATACAGCCCTCGATCCGCCTCGACCCGCGGCGCGAGAGCGTCCACCAGGCGGCGACCCGCGTGCCGCCGACCCGTGAGGCCGGCATCCCGACGCCCCGCGAGATCCTCGCGATGAGCCCGTCCCGCGAGATGGGCGCCGTCACCCCGCGCCCCGCCGTCATGACGCCGCGCCCCGTCATCGTCGATCCGCGCCGCGAGTCGGAGGCGACCGCGCTCCCGCCGCCGCCCAAGCTCGCGCGCTTCGAATCGTCGTCGCGCCATGAAGCGTTCGTTCGTCCCGCCGTTCTCTCCCTGCAAGCCGAGTCCACCGCGAAGTCCTCGAATCCCCTGTTTCCCCGGGTGCTGCCGGATCAGGGCTTCGATCTCTTCACGGCGGTCGAGAGCTACCAGAACAATCTGATCCGGCAGGCGCTCGCGCGCACCGGTGGGAACAAGAACAAGGCCGCGCAGCTGCTCGGCCTGAATCGAACCACCCTCGTGGAGATGATCCGGAGGCGCGGTTTGTAACGACGGAGCTCGATGAGGTCACGCATACCTGCAGCCGTGGTGCTAGCAGCGTCGCTCGTCGTCACGACGAGCGCACACGCGTTCGAGGTCAAGCACGCAGAAGGCGGCGAGCTCGTTCGGTGGCGGAGACCTGCCGTGGCCTGGACCGTGGACCCTTCGGTGAAGAAGCTGCCCGGCGCGTATGCGGCCGTGACCTCGGCGATCGCCGCGTGGACGCAGCAGGCCGGCGCGCCGAAGCTGGCGCTCGGCAAGCAGGGCGCGATCCTGAAGCCCGGGCTCGATGGCGCGAACGCGATCTTCTACGCGAAGGACGGCTACGCGCCCGCGGGCGGCGCGCTCGCGATCACCGTGCTCTCGTTCGACGACCGGAGCGGTGAGGTCCTCGACGCGGACATCATCCTGAACGGCAAATACGACCTGGGGACGATCCACGCGGCGCTGCCGGCGCCGGGCCGCGCGGACGATCCGGGG
>Ga0123336_10001719_pt1 | contig 19802 bp, 25 predicted proteins | sample SSSSmetaG_FD_96466 | JGI IMG/M metagenome (GOLD analysis project Ga0123336, IMG submission 96466) | Glacier valley bacterial and archeal communities from Borup Fiord, Nunavut, Canada, to study Microbial Dark Matter (Phase II) - ​SSSS metaG | ecosystem: Environmental > Aquatic > Freshwater > Ice... | reverse complement strand
TTTTTTGTAGTGGCAAGTCTCCGTGCTTGCCGGGTTTAAAACCTGGCAGGCGCGGAGACCTGCCACTACGACTATGTTCCATAGTGCTATTTCTATATGTATTTCTTTAAAGCTTCCTTTAACTTCTGCATTATGACAGCTCTTATATGAAGAGGTTCTATCACTTCTACTTCTCCCCCAAAAGAAAGAATATAGCCATACACCCATTCTCCTTCTGGAAAATCTACAGTTACCTCATAGGTGCCATCTTTATTTTTTTGGATATACTGATCATCAAATTCATCATATACTCTGTAAAGGGCTTCTTCTTTAAATCTAAGTCTCAGCTGAATTTGCTTGACTGGTGTTTCATGCCTATAGTGTTCCTCACGCTCATCTTTTATGGATTTTCTTTCAAATATTTCGCTTAGTATCCTATGATTTCTTATTCTTGATAGCTTAAACAGCCGAAACTCCTCACGCATCTTGCAAAAACCCCACATATACCATTCTTTACTTTTAAAAATAAGCTTAAGTGGTTCTACTTTTCTCTTTATCTTTTGATGAGAGGTATTAACATAGTCAAATTCTAATACCTGCCTATATAAAATAGCATGTTTGATATCATCAAATTTATGATAACTATTAGGACTCGTTCCCCACGGCGTGAAATCAACCTCAACCCAATCCTGAGGTTCCTGTTGTTTAAAAACAGCAGATAGCTTTTCAAGCATTTTGTCTATATCCGGATAGTTGGTTGCCTTTAACGTAGTAAGCCCTAGCATAAGGCTTTCACTTTCATGGTCTGATATAACTGCTTTATCTAAGGTATAATGTTCAAGCAGCGAAATGCCTCCACCACTTCCCTTATTAGTATAAATGGGCACCCCCGCCCCTGAAAGAACATCTATATCTCTATAGATTGTTCTCGTAGATACTTCAAATCTTTCAGCAAGTTCCTTAGCTGTCACAGTTTTCTTATTAAGTAGAATTGTTATCATCTCTATCATCCTATTGATTTTCATACGTTTCACCCCTATTGATCCTATTACAGATAATTATACCAGCATTTTTACTATTCTTGCATAAACCATCGACAAAAGTATATACTTTGTATATACTGATAATATAAAGGAGTGATTTTTATGTATACAACTATTCAAAAGTGGGGAAATAGCTGTGCTGTAAGAATTCCAAAAGTCATTTTAGAAACTTTATCCATTCACGAAAATGACAAAATAGAAATTTTAACCACTCATGATACTATTACCATTCGTAAAGCTACAATAAACTATAAGAATCTCGACGAACTCTTTGAAAATTATAAAGGCGAATATACTTGTGAAGAATTTGATACTGGCTCTGCTATAGGGAAAGAGGTATTTTAATGTCTTATATTCCACATCAAGGTGATATTATTACGATGGACTTTAATCCTCAAACTGGGCATGAGCAAGCTGGCCGCAGACCTGCACTTATTGTTAGCAATGATAGCTATAACAAATATACTCAGTTGGCTATTGTATGCCCCATAACAAATACTAATAACTCATTTCCACTTCATGTAGCCCTTGATGCCCGAACACATACAACGGGTGTCGTTTTATGCGAACATGTTAAAGCTCTTGATATAAAGGCAAGAAACGCTTCTTTTAAAGAAAAACTTCCCTCAGATTTATTATTGGAAGTCCTAGAACGCATTCAACTCTCCATTCAGTTGTAGGACTTAATGTCCCATTACACTATTGAATGCCCTTTCAAATGGGTTTTGAACTGTATCAACCTCTTGATGAATAACAATAGGATCTGAAATTAGCCCATATAAATCTCCTTCTTATCAAGTGAGTATTTTCTATATCTTCCTTGTTTCTTAATTTCAATTCTTTTTTATGGTACTTGTGGCATCTTTCTGAGTTCCACATGCAGGATGAGAGGGTTTTCCTCACCTAGCTAATCTCAAGTTTTTCTATAATTCAAAAAATCTATTAAGGATTAATTTGGCTCTCCCTAATAGATTTTTTATATAACTAATATTTAGTGATTAGCAAATAACTGTTTTTCTATTTCGTCCATATCCTCTATAATTGGCGCATTTAACAAAGTATCAGGACATATATCTATACATTCCCATTCATTATAATTTCCTGCCACATCCCAAGCTAAAGTATCATTCATAATGGTACATGTATTAACAAATATATCCAAATCTTTCAGCTGTTCAAAAATCCCACCCTTTTGAATAAGCGGCTTAACATCGTATAAACGTACATTGCCATCATCATAATACAAATACACTATATATTCTTTAGTAGGAATAACCTGAACGATTTCTGGTTGATACATAGCCTATACACCTCCTTAATACTATTGCAATGGTTGTATTTTCTTGAATTGCATAGTTCCTTTTTCTATCTCATTCCAATTCTCCATAAGCTCTTTCTCATGCATTACTGCCCATGCAAGTACTAACTTCAATTGCTTTTTTGGTAAAGCGCCTTGTATAACTTTTGCCTCTCTAATAAGTACCTCTGCGTTATTGCCATTATATTCAGCATGAAAATGAGGCGGTCTATGTTCGTCAAAATACATTGTTATTTTTATTCCATAAAATAAGGATATAATCGGCAACTAGTCTTTCCTCCTCATTGTCTACTAATTTAATTATACCCTATCTGCTTGTTACTTTAAACCTTATCGCTAATTATTATTTTTAAATTTGATTAGTCTCTAGAAACTATTTCTTAAAGTAATATTAATCTAAGATTTCCTTAAGAAAATCTTACTGGTTTTTTCAAATGATATTTAGCTCGTACTCTTTTAGAAAAATGTTGCTGCACCAGTTAGTTTTTAAATTCATCAGTGTAAGTACGACGTGGTTTTCTTTGATTGGATTTGGTCATGGCTATTGCTCCTTAGTTTCTATTAGTTTTATTGTACCTGACCTTAAAAAAACTGTCCAATTAATTGTAACCTATCCAAGCAAGCATCCTTCAATAGGGGAGACTACAAGAAAAGTATTAAGGACAACTCGAAATGAAGGGTAATATTTAAGGCAATGCATTTCTATCATAGCATTGCCTTCACTTTTCTAATGAATATTCTACTATACCATCATCCAATTTTAGTAAAAACTTCATTTACTTATGGTACGGTTCGGCGTATCATAAGTAACGTGGAATCATTATTCCACTGTTTTCTCATAGTCTGGTGGGTAGTCGCGGATGTGTGTCAAAACATAATAAATTAGTTAATCATACTCTCCCTTTATCCCATTCATAAATATAATCCGCAAGCCTATTAGCTTCTTCTACATCATGAGTGACGTAGATAACTGTTTTAGGTTTCTTTTGCAGCATTTCTTTAAAAGCAAAAATAACCTCATCTTTTAAGCTGTCATCTAATCCTTTAAAAGGCTCATCCATCAAAAGAATTTCGCTGTCATAGGCAAGCGCCCTCCCAATGGCTACTCTTCGCTTCATCCCACCACTTAACTCTTGTGGCATATAACTTTTATAGTCTGACAGCTTTAACAGAGCAAGCATTTCCTCTACTTTATCCTTTATTTCTTCTTCCTTTAAATAAGACTTTAGCACAAATTTGATATTATCTTCTGCATTCATCCATGGGATAAGTCTGTCCTCTTGAAAAATATAGGCTATTTTCTTATTCTTGGTTCCTATTATTGCTCCCTTTTGATAAGGCTCTAGTCCTGCTAGTATTCTGAGCAAGGTCGTTTTACCACATCCTGAGGGACCTAATATACCTGTTACTTTATGCTCTTTAAAATCTATATTAAAATCTTCATATAAGTAATCTTCTTTATATTTTTTATAGAGGCCTTTTATTTGTATCATCATTATGCCTTCTTTCTGCCTTCAAGTAACTTCTTTACTAGATTTTCGCATAGGCTGCTTAATATAACAATAACGATCACCCATGCAAAAACTTCTTGTGTTTCTAAATAAATTTTTGCGGTAAGCAAATTATACCCCATAGCATATTTAGGAACAGCTACTACCTCTGCAGCAATGACTACTTTCCATGCAAGTCCTACCGAGAGACTCAGTGCTGATTTAATATAAGTACTTACGTGAGGCATATAAATATCTTTTATAATAAAACGCCTTTTTACCTTGTATACTCTTGTCATTTCTATAAGGGATTGATCAACACTACTAAGCCCTGTTAGTACATTCGTATAGACTATTGGGAAGCACATTAAAAAGCAAACCAAGATAGGAACCTCTGATGAATTAACCCATAGCAAAGCTAAAATTATGACTGCCATAACCGGCGTAGATTTAAAGAGTAGCACCAACGGATGTAAAATGTCTTTAATAAGCTGATTGAAATAACTAGCAAGTGCTGCTATAACCCCTATTATAAAAGAAATGATAACTCCCATACAAACCCTATACATAGTATAAGCGACCTGCACATAAAAGGCTTTCTCTTGAATCATCTCAAATAATTTTTGAAAAGTATGAAATGGGGAAGGAATAAGTACTTCCTTCCCCACCCCAAAGTATGTTATCTGCCAAACCATAATCCAAAAACCAATAATACTGATTCCCCTTATTCTATCTTTCACCATAGAATGCTTCATCTGGTATACTACCTCCAACTGATTTCGGATCTATTTTACTTATAACTTCATAAAACTTATTAATAGAATCCTTAGATTCTTTAGCATCTTTAAAGACTATATTACATTTAGGAATGGCCTTTTTGGCAACTGCCGCATTGGGTATAATTTTATGTTTTGCGATAAGTGCTGCTGCTTCGTCAACATTCTTATTTACGAATGCTACTGACTTTTTATAGCTCTCTAAAAATGCACCTAAGTCTTTTCCTTTTTCTTTAATAAAATCATTTCTTGCAACAATGACTCCCATAGGCAAATCTGTTTTTTGACTTTCCTGCCATGCTGCATTCATATCTATAGCAACTTTAACCGTTTTGGCTTTAGCCTCCGCAATACTGACATGAGGCTCAGGTAAAAGTGCTATTGTTCCTGGGTTTGTAATAACCTTTGAAGCAACATCTGTATGATTTGCCATAAATTCTACAGTTACATCCCGAGCTACATCTAATCCTGCTGAAGCTAGTACTGTATCTAATATAAATTCTGGCGTTGCCCCTTTACCACTCATAATAATCGTTTTGCCTTTTAAATCGGCTAAGCTCTTTATCGTTTCTCCATTTTCAACTATGTAAAGAACTCCCAAAGTATTCGTTCCCAAAAGAGTAATTCCTTTTTGGGTTTTATTATATAAAACGGCTGCTAAATTTGAAGGAATACATGCAATATCGATTTCTCCACTTACTAGCTTGCCTACAATTTCATCTGGACTTTGATATAAGCTAATGTTGTATTTATCACTTTCGTCTTCCATAAGTTTCACCATTCCCATTCCTGTTGGACCATTAAGCGCCGCAACATTGATAGGCACTGATACTTTTTTAGCCCCACTATTTCCGCAGCCTGTAAAGCTTCCAATAGCTAATACCCCTGCTAATAAGCAATAGCATATCTTTTTTGCATTCATTAACGTCATCTCCTATACTTTTTTACAATATTTAACATCTTAAATTTTTTATTATATTATTTGCATATCCGTACAAACTATATTATAGCGAAAAATTTATCAAAAAGGGGAGAAAACTTTGAAAAATATAAAAAAACGTATCCTAGTGGGTTTTAGCCTAATAACTTACTTATGCTATTGCTCTGTAAGTTTTGGTTATCCTTATATGCATCCTTATATTATTAATGGTGAAACAATAAAAACGGATGGACGTGAAATTAAACCTGCTGCTGAGAACATAGAGGACGCGCTTAAAATTGAATTTCAGGAAATTCTAAGAAATCTTTTTATTACGCGCAATGCGTGTATTGTTAAGCTCGATGCTGAAACCTTGAAACAATTTTATAATTTAGATATTAAAGTAAGTCTTTGGGCTTATGAAAGTGAAGCTCAAAAAATAAACTACTTTAAAAACTGGTGTGAGAAACAGTCTATTCAGTTTAATAATATTCATTCTATTATTAAGGTTAGGAAAATTAAAGAAAAAGAACCTGGTCTTTATGGCATTCTTTGCTATGTATCCACTGAATTTAACTATAACTACCGCGATACACCTAAAGAGACTAATTTATTTAGACTTGGAACTTCTCATTATATCAATTTAAAAAAAGACAAAGATAATTTTATTATTACAAAAGAATGGTACACAGATCCTTTTGCAGATTCACTTGATTTACACAAACTTAAAACTGATGAAATTAAAGAGTACATTGCAAGCCATACTGCCCCCGATTATACGCCTAGTGAAAAAATACAAAAAGCTATTGACTATGCCCATAAATATTGTGGTGTCAGCCCTGATGACGACTATCTCTTTAAATATAATAAAGCTTATAAAAACTTTAATCCTGATGGCGGGGACTGTGCTAACTTTGCTTCTCAAATTCTTCATGAAGGTGGGGGATTTAAAAAAGGAGGTGCTTGGAACTATTGCGGCCGAGACGGCACAAAAGCTTGGGTCAATGCACAGGCATTTAAAAACCACATGGTGCATAGTGGCAGAGCCTCTTATGTTGCAAGGGGTAAATATCAAGAAGTTTATAAAGCCGCCTATAAACTAAGACCTGGTGATTTTGTTGCCTATGAGAAAAAAGGAAAGATTGTTCATATTTCTACTGTCACAGGACTCGATTCTAAAGGATATCCTCTTGTAACTTGTCATAATACGGATAGACTTTTAGTTCCTTATGATTTAGGTTGGAGTAATAGTAATATTAAATTTCATTTGGTGCATATGCATTATTAACTAAGAAACAAATACTAAAAATAGTGTCAATTAAGTTGAATATTCACTTCTCCTTAAAAACTTATAATTGGTTGACTTTTATGCTATAATAAGTTTATAAAAAACTTGAAATGGAGAAATGGATTATGAAGAAATCAATTTTAAACATGGCTTTGACAAGTACAATGTTCGTTTTTCTGGCAAATAGCACGTTTGCGGGAACGACTCCTTTTCCATCTACTCAATTGAATCCAAATGATATGGCAAAGATAGGTAACCAAATGGACAACGCTTTCAAAGATTTGGACAAATTAGGAGATATAGATTTTGATAAAGTGCAAAAAGCTCCAGCGAAAAACGCACAAAAGCCCATTGGTAATAAAAGCACAATCGTTACGGATATGATGATAGCCGCTGGTGATGGTTATACTTTGGGGCTTAAAACAGATGGAACAGTTTTATCCACTGGAATGAATCTAAGTGGTGCCGACCAGGTAAGTGATTGGACAAATATAACCATGATAGCTTGTGGACTTAATCACAGTGTGGGTTTAAAATCCAATGGGACAGTGGTAGCTACCGGCTCAGTTGGCTCAGGAGAATGTGATGTTGCCAGCTGGAAAGATATAAAGATGATAGCAGCCGGCCTCGACTATACAATTGGACTTAAAAAGGACGGGACAGTAGTTGCAACAGGTTCTAATGAGCATGGAAAATCAGAAGTTAAAGCTTGGAAGAATATTGTAGCTGTTTCCGCAGGCTCTCACTTTACAGCAGGATTAAAAAGTGATGGGACTGTTTTGGCAATCGGAAAAGATTGCTCTGGAGTACTTAATGTATCAGCTTGGAGAGACATCACAACAATCTCGACTTCGTTTGATAACATATTAGGTCTTAAAAAAGATGGTACTGTTGTCAATACAATGCGCAGCAATACTTCTGAATTTAAGGGGGTTATTTCTATAGTTGCTTCAGCAGGCTACGTAGCTGGGCTAAAAAAAGATGGTACTGTTGTTACGAATTCAGAAACGATTGACACTTCCTCCTGGCAAAATATTATAGCAATTAGTGCAGGCACATCACAGCTTGTTGGACTAAAAAGTGACGGAACAGTTGTAGCGACAGCTGCAAACGATGTTTGGAGTCTTGGACGACCTAATGTTAAAGGGTGGCAGCTCAAGGTCAAAAAATAACAACAAAAGGATTTGCTCCTAGGTAATTTGATACCTAGAAGCAAATCCTTTTTCTACTTACTTAGTCAGTTAATGTTTTATTATACGCTTCTAGTGATGAGACTACAGCATTCATTAATTTAGTTTGATATTTTTTATCCGAGAGCATTTTATCCTCGCTCCAGTTACTCATAAAGCCCATTTCAAATATAACAACCGGTACTTTGGACCAATTAAAGCCCGTCATATCACTTCTTTCAACAATTGCCCTCACCTTAACCTTGTTATCTGTAAGAGCCTTCTTTAAAAGTTCTGCATACTTATAGCTTTCACCATAAATTGAGGCTGTATATTTACTTTTTTTTGAAGGTACTAATAAGACCGCGCCGCTTGTACTGCTATTATCAATGCTGTCACAATGGATTCTAATGGTCATATCAGCTTTTGCATCATTTGCAACCGTTGCTCTTTCTGAATTACTGATATTGATATCATTCGTTTCTCTTGTCATAACCACTTTATAGCCTTTGGCTTCTAAAAGTTCTTTAAGCATCATGGATGCCTCTAAGTTAACCTTGTATTCCGCCTTCTTAGTCCCAACTCCACTTGTGCCCGAAGATACTCTTGCTTTTTTTTGACTAGAGCCAGGAGCAATAGGTTAGCCTTTAGGATCTCCCTTGGCTTGATGTCCTGGGTCTATGCATATTGTAAAATCTTTTTTTGCACTGACTGGGATAATGGTTACAGCTAATAGTGTGCCTATGACTACCATATAAATAAGTTTTTTCAGCTTGTGTTTCATTACTGCATTGCCTCCTTATTGACCTTTATAATGTCCCTGCCATTAATAGTTATTCTATAACACTGTCATATATTCCTTCTGCATTTTTGCTCTTTCCATTATAGTACAGAACTTGTGCACCATAAGGTTTCAACTTTTGATTTCTTAAAAAAGCTGCAAAACTATCCTTTTCTGCTGAAACTCTTGTAAAATCATTCGGCGGATTATAGCGTTTTTCTATTGTTTCACCTTTTTTATTCACTACTAGATTTTGCTTAATGATTTCTAATGTCTTAGATGATGGTAAAGATTCTAATGATGGCAAAGGTTTTGATGGCGCTATAAGTGATTGTTCATTGTTAGTGTTACTATCTACTACATCACTAGCTTTTGAGGAATATAAGATCATTCCAATTGCCAATAGTATAAAGATACCATATAAAGTTTGTTTTTTTCCCATAATGATTATCCTTTCATAGGAGTACGAGTATATGACTATGTTTACAGTCTCATGCACAGGCACTTCACAATCAGGAATAATGCATATACCTATGATTTTGTATGATGCTTGACATATTACTGTTATTATAATACAAAATTATATACTATAGTTAATTTTTAGATAGAATAAAAGCCAAGGATTTCTCCTTGGCACAATCTTTTTTAAACTCATGTTGTTAAATAAATTTCTAATCCAGCATTAAGCAATTTCTTCGGCCGAACCTAAGTTCTTAAATTTACATTACCTCCGAATATCTAAATACCATCTCGTCATTGGATAGCGTGTTCGCGGATAGCCTATCGGTTTCTAACATCCTTTGGGCTTCTGAACGAGATATTCCCAGACACTCCGCTATTAATTTGTCATGACGAATACGAATGTGGTATGGATTGCGGAATCGTATTGAGTTATCTTTACTTTTTTTGGTTATATATTTAAGCACATACGACGGTTCTGTATAAATCTTTGCACCATTTCTCTGAAACAACTCCCTGTCCAGACCATATTGCATTACAATTTTCTGGTCACTTCTTTGTAACGCTTCATACTCTGCTTTATCAAAAGCATCTCTGCTGATACGAGAGTATACTGGTAGATTATAAGTGTGCTTACATTTGTCGCATTGATAAATTAGCCATACATCAATCTTTTTTCCATTAGCATTCACCCTGATTTTATCGGTGCATTGGTAAATACTTTTACCACCACAACCCGAACAATTGCGGATTATTTTATATGTTTCAGTGGGAATAATTTCATATTCTTTTAATTCTATATAGCTCATACTGCATCTCCTTTTAGTATAAAACGGATATGCAAAGGCTATCACTTATTTAAATTTTATTTGCAATAGCCTTTGCTATGCAATACTAACAATTGGATTAAGCATATATTTGATCTCCTTTTTATTTTTTTAATATCCTAAAACGGTGCTGAATCTCTTATTTCCACACAGCGTCCTGTGGAATGATTTTCATAAGACAAATATCATCACCCATTTTTATACTTTTTAATAATTCTACATTAACTTCACAGCCAAAGGCTCTTTCAAAAAGAACTTTACTATATCCAGTAGTGCACTGGCACCATGTATCTGTCTCTAATTTATCTACGTCAGCAAGCATAGGACAAGGACAAAAAGGAAATTGTAAATAGAGTTCACCCTCTTCACAAGATAACCCTGCAGCTTTTGCCTTATGTAAATTTGCGAATTCCTCCATACTTGATGAAGCTGCTACTAGTTCTTTTACAAGCGCCAACTTATCATCCATCCCATAACCACACTGACAATTCATTCGGATCTGTTTCGTTGTTGCTTGATTAAATTTATTTTCCAATCTATGCATTGTAGACTTTACCCAGTTGGCGTTATCTTCGGTTTTTGCCAACCCATCATTTCCATATACAATTTCTTTTGCTGTTTCATCGTCACTTTTGCTTTTAACAGCTTCGTAAATGACCTGTTCTTGAATTTTTCTTATATCAAACATTTTTAATACCTCCACGATTTTATATCTTGATTTACACATAAAAAACAGACTTCTTTCTAAGAGAACTATCTCAACTTAGATAATTCTCATTATAGAAAAAAGTCTGTGTAATTACTTCTGAATTCTTGCTCTATTTAATCGGTATGCATAAATCCAGTACAACACGCATGCTTTCTCGGTCAATATTCCGATAAATATCCAACCCATATCTTTGATCCATTTCGTGACCGCTCTCTGCAAGCCATATCGTAAATACCCCTTGAAAAGCAATAAAAATATCTTGTATTAAACCATCAAATTGGTAAACTGCGAATTTGCCACCTTGTATCGTTGTCACATTTTGGAGGCAACAATTTTTATCAACCGTCATACATATATCGTATAAACATTGTTCCACACTTGTAACGGTTGGATCATCGTAGAACCGTTCAATTAAAAGCGTATTTTCCGTAAAATAATCGTTATATTTTTCTGTGAATTCATACCAATTTTTACCCAGCTCAATATAGTTTCCAATGTGTCTTTCGTAGATAACGACAAAATCCTCAAGCTCTTTTATTTGAATCTTTTTATCATATTCCTCAAATGATTGAAATCTGTCAATCTTGTCTGGGAAAAATGGATAGGGTGCAAATGTTGTATTTATTCCCTTGCGAAATTTCGCAGGTGAAACACTGTGGTGTTTCTTAAACACCCAACTATAATTAGATGAACTATATCCATAATCAGCACCTATTTCAGTAATGAGTTTATCTTTTTCATGCTTGAGTCTTAACGCACTTTGCTCCATTTTTAAGCGCTTGATGAATGCATAGACACTTTCTCCTGTCTCAGCCTTAAACATTCTGCTAAAGTAATATTTTGAATAATGACAGTAATCTGCAACATCTTCAATGGATATCTCCTCCTCTAAATGTTGCATGATATAATCAATACTTTGTTTTACCAATTCGTTTGTGATCATAATACCCCCACTTAGTGCTTTCTATATATTGTAGAACAATATATACTGTTCTACAATGAAGTTACACCAACGCATGTTTAGAGAAGCTGTAAATAAAAAGCAGTGAATAATCTTTACCTCAGTAAAATCAGGTTTTTTCTGAGGATAGCAAGGGGATGTCGGGGGAACTTTCAGTTCGACTTTGAGCTTGCCGAATGGAGAAATGAAAGTTTCACCGGCATCCCCTTGCGGAACTCCAGCAAATCGCTAAAAGTATAAGCATAAGTTACTCAGTTAATGTTTGCTTATACGCATCTATTGATGTCACAACAGCATTCATCAATTTAGTTTGATAATTTTTATCCGACAGCATCTTATCCTCACTCCAGTTACTCATAAAACCCATCTCAAATATAACAACAGGCACCTTGGACCAATTAAACCCTGTCATATCACTTCTTTCAACAACGCCTCTCACCTTAACCTTACTATCCGTAAGCGCCTTCTTTAAAAGCTCAGCATACTTATAACTTTCATCATAAATAGTAGCTGTATACTTACTCTTCTTTGATGGCACTAATAAGCTGACTCCACTTACCCCACTATTATCAATACTATCACAATGGATCCTAATGGTCATATCAGCTTTTGCATCATTTGCAACTTGTGCTCTTTCTGAATTACTGATATTGATATCATTCTTTTCTCTTGTCATAACCACTTTATAACCTTTGGCTTCTAAAAGTTCTTTAAGAATCATGGATGCCTCTAGGTTAACCTTGTATTCTGCCTTCCTCGTCCCAACGCCACTTGTGCCCGAAGATACTCTTGCTTTTTTTTGGCCTGAGCCTGGCGCAATAGGTTCTCCTTTAGGATCTCCCTTTGCTTGATGTCCTGGGTCTATGCATACTGTGAAATTTTCTTTTGCACTGACTGGTATAATGGTTGTCCCTAATAGTATACCTACAACTATCATATAAATAATTTTTCTTAGCTTTTGTTTCATTACTGCACTGCCTCCTTATTGACCTTTATAATGTCCTTATTATTTATATGTTATTTTGCCTTATTTTAATCGTATCTATTATCAATTACCCTTTTAGTTTTTTTCTCACTTCTTGGGAGTTCTTTTAGATTTTTTCCTTGTACATTAATTAAAATGCCTATTTTGGTTTTAAAATAGTGTTTAATGTGTTCTTCGACTTTTGATTTATCATATTCTTCTTCGACTTCAACACTTAAGGTCATAGAATCTTTTGAATCCTTGTGGTCTAATTGTATTTGATACTCACTACTTGCTCCCGCGACGTTTTTAAGCACATCTTCTATTTGACCCGGGTAAATATTAACGCCTTTAATCTTAATCATATCATCTGTTCTTCCCATAATGATATCATGTCTTGGATAATCAAGCCCACAAGTACATTTCCCTGGCAATAGCCTTGTAATATCTCTTGTCCTATAGCGAATAAGTGGTGCCCCTTCTTTTTTGAGCGTTGTAATTACGAGTTCTCCATACTCTCCATCAGGTACATTTTCTCCTGTTATTGGATCAATAATTTCAAAATACAAATAATCATCCCAATAATGCAGCCCTGTGCCGCACTCACAGCTTATTGAAATACCTGGTCCATAGATTTCTGTAAGCCCATAGATATCATAGAGTTCAACACCTAATTTTTCTTTAATACGTTTCCGCATCTTTTCTCCCCATCTTTCTGAACCTAGGATGGCGCGTTTAAGATGGATCGTATCTTTCAAGTTTCTTTTTTCAACCTCTTCTGCAAGTAAAAGAGCATATGATGAAGTCGCAACAAGTGTTGTAGACTTTAAATCTTGCATCATTTGTAGCTGCTTTTCTGTATTGCCGGGACCTGTAGGAACTGCCATCGCTCCTAGTTTTTCAACTCCTGCCTGAAAACCGATGCCTGCCGTCCAAAGTCCGTAGCCTGGTGTAATCTGCACTCTATCTGTTTTATTAACACCTGCTACTTCCATACATCTTTTCATCATTGTGCTCCATCCCTCAACGTCTCCTTCTGTATAAGGAATAATAACGGGTTTGCCTGTTGTGCCTGATGAGGAATGGATTCTTACAATCTTTTCATCTGGGACAGCTTGTAACCTAAGGGGATAAGCATCTCGTAAATCTTCTTTTGTTGTAAAGGGAATCTTGCAAATATCCTCTGCCTTGCGAATAGTTTCCACATCAAATGCTTCTTTTTCAAACTTCTCTTTATAGAATTCACTTTCGCTTTGGACTTTTCTTAATAAGTCTTTAAATAGTTCAAATTGCATCTCGTTCATGGATCTATCCCCTAACCCTCATTATTTTTATAGTTATAGCCCGCTTCAAGTGCTTTAATATTGATCTTCTGAAACTTTTCTGGCAAGTAGGTTGTAATGGTCTGTATAAGTTCTTCTTTTGTAAAAGGAAGAATCCCTTCCTTAATACACACCCCTAGCATAACCACATTTAATACCTTACTTGACCCTACCTTGTCACATAATGTTTTACCATCTACAAAGACTACCTTCATAGCCTCTTCTCTAAGATAGTTTTTCATCATTTCACTGTCATAGCCCCCTGTAAGAGCTGCTGTAATAGGTGTAATAACACTTGTATTTGCAACTACAACACCCTCTTTTTTAAGGAAGGGCATAGCACGTACTGTTTCAGCTAGTTCAAATCCGATAATGATATCAGCTTTTTGCTTTGGAATAGCGGAAGACATCTCTTTGCTGCCTATTCGCACATGGCTTACAACGCATCCACCCCTTTGTGCCATCCCAATTGTTTCTGATGTTCTAACAAATTCACCTTGATTAAGTGTCGTTTGCGCAATAAGTTTCGAGGCTAAGACTGTACCTTGTCCCCCAACTCCTGCTAGTAAACAATTTTTTTCCATTATGCCCTCACTCCTATCGCATCGCATTTGCAAATTTGTGTACATAGCTTGCAGCCGTAACATAGATCCTTATCAATGACTGCCTTGCCTTCTTGCATACTTAGAGCTGGGCAACCTATTTCCTTAATACATCTCTTGCACCCTGTGCAGCACTCCTTTATAATCATTGTCTCTATTTTTTTAGCAAGTGCAATACACGGTGCCTCAAAGATAACAACCGATACGCCTTTATAGTTAGTGGCTTCTGTTACACTCTCTATTGCCTTTTGAAGATCTAGAGGATTTACCTTTTTGATAAAGTTAACTTGTATGCCCTGCAATACTTTTTCAATGCTTATTTTCTGTGAAATACTACCCATCATGGTATGTCCTGTCCCCGGGTGAGGCTGATGTCCTGTCATTGCTGTTGTACTATTATCTAGAATAATAATGGTAAGATCTGTTTCGTTATATACTGCATTGATAATGCCTGGTATCCCTGTATGGAAGAAGGTCGAGTCTCCTATAAAGGCTATTTGCTTGGTACCCTTTTCTACTCTGCTAAGTCCTTGTGCAATGGTAACACCGGCTCCCATGCAAAGGCATGTATCTACCATATCAAGTGGCTTTGCATTACCTAGTGTATAACATCCAATATCTCCAGTAAAAATAGCTTTCTGGTTTTGCATAGCCTTTTTAACACTATAAAAAGAGGCTCTATGTGGGCAGCCTGCACATAAGACGGGTGGCCTTATTGGAAGAACTGGCATTACTTTCTCAGAAGCTAATGCTTGTTCTCTTTCTAAAAATACATCAATAGCTTTTTGAACGCTTTCGTAGGTATACTCCCCTGCATGTGGTAAATCATTTGAATCTTTTCCGCGTATTTTAATGTTTAGATGATGTACACCGCATAACTGAATAATAGTGTGTTCTAGGACTGGTTCTAGTTCTTCTATAATGAGAACTTCTTCTAATCCTTGTAAAAATTTTAGAGCTAAGGCCTCTGGAAAAGGATGAGGTGTTGTAAGTTTAAAGAGTTTAACTTCTAAACCAGCTTCTTTTATTACTTCCTTAGCATAGGTATAGGCCACGCCGCTTGCTATAATTCCCTTTGTTCCGTTACCCGTTATCACATTGTATGGATAGGTATTAAAGCTATTTGCAATACTTTTTTCATTCTCTAGAATTTTAATGTGATTTTGATAAGAAAGCCTAGGAAATATTGTCCATTTAGGATCTTTTACAAACCCTTCAATCAGATGCTTATCTGTGTTATCTTTTATTTCAACACTTGCACATGCATGACATATTCTTGTTGTGGGCCTAAAAATAACAGGTGTTTGATACTTTTCTGAAAGAAGAAAGGCATCTTCGATCATCAAATAAGCTTCCTCTGGAGTTGTAGGATCAAACACTGGAAGATGCGCATACTTTGCAAAAAGTCTTGTATCTTGCTCTGTTTGTGAAGAGATAGGCCCCGGGTCATCAGCTACTAAAACAACCATCCCACCCTTAACGCCTATATAAGCAAGGCTCATAAGTGGGTCACTCGCCACATTAAGTCCTACCTGTTTCATTGTTACAAGCACTCTTGCCCCCGCGTAAGATGCACCTGCAGCGACTTCTAATGCAACTTTTTCATTAACTGACCATTCTACATAAATGTCTCCTGTATTATGCTTTGCAATCGTTTCGAGCACCTCTGTCGAAGGAGTCCCTGGGTAGCCTGTTACAACATTTACGCCCGCCCTTATAGCGCCTAAACCTATTGCTTCATTTCCTAATAGTAATTGCATACTCATATGTAAACCTCCTAGTTATTTTAGAGATATATGCAGGCACAAAAAAGCCTGTCCTTAGCTATAGCTTAATACTAAACTACTGATGATGTAATAAACCATTGGAATAAAAATGGCTGGCAAAAAATTGGCGACTTTTATTTTTGTTATTCCCAGCATATTAAGACCTAGCCCCATAATAAGAATACTTCCTATGCCTGTTATATTGGCAATCTGATCCTCTTGTAATATATTCCCCAAAAAACTTGATGCAAGCGTAATCGCGCCTTGATAAAGAAACACAGCAACAGCTGAAAATATAACACCTATTCCCATAGAAGAGGCATAAATAATAGAAGTAATGCCGTCCAGCATAGATTTAATAAAGAGCATCGTATGATTGCCCTCAAGCCCGCTTTGAATAGCACCTACAATAGCCATAGAGCCTATACAAAAAAGCAAGCTTGCTGATACAAATCCTTCTGCAATATTACCTCCCTTGCCAAGCTTTTTAAATTTAGCCTCTATTGTTTGTCCTAATTGATTGAGCCACTTATCAACGTCTATGAATTCCCCAATAATAGCTCCTATAATAAGTGATAAAATAAGTAATAAAGTATCTGTACTTTTTAAACTCCCCGATATACCTATGTATAACACACTAAGTGCTAATGCTTTCATAATGATATCATTAAAGCGTTTAGGAATACCCCCTTTTAATAATAACCCCAAAATGCTTCCTACTATAATGGCAGCGGTATTTACAATAGTCCCTAACATATGTCTCTCCCTTTTCTTATGAAGTATTTTCTATTTTTATCCATAGGTTCAATTATATAACTTCAATCAATTAACGTAAAGAACTTATTGCGGATTTTTTTAAATTCTAAGTAACCTTTTTCTCTTAGTTTACAAGCTGGGCAATCTCCACATCCACTGCCTTTTATGCCATTATAACATGTCAAAGTTTCTTCTTTTATTATATCGAGTACGCCTAGATCATAGGCCATTTTCCATGTTTCAGCTTTATCTATCCACATTAAAGGAGTAAGCAGCTCAAAAGGATAATCCATAGCTAAGTTTAACGTTACATTTAAAGACTTTATAAATACATCTCTGCAGTCTGGATAGCCGCTAAAGTCACTTTGAGACACCCCTGTTATCAACGTATTTATGTCTCTTTGTTTTGCAAAGATGGCTGCAAAAGTCAAAAACAATAAGTTTCTTCCATCTACGAAGGTGTTAGGAGGTCCTTCTTTGGGTGCATCCTCATCAACCTTTATGTCAGCTCTTGTAAGTGAATTAGGTGCTAGTTGACTGAGTAAACTTAAATCCAAAATATGATGTTCTATACTATTGTTCTCGCAAATAGTTTTTGCACACTCAAGTTCTAGCTTATGCTTTTGATTATAATCAAATGATACAGCTATGACTTCTTTAAATTTCTCTTTTGCCCAAAATAGACAAGTTGTGCTATCTTGTCCACCACTAAATACCACTATAGCTTTTTCTTTATTCATTTTATATCCCGCCCTCTTATTATTTTTTATATACAAACCATCTGAAATACAAGATACCCGTAGTGGCAGGTCTCCGTGCCTGCCGGTTTTAAAACAAGGCAGGCACGGAGACCTGCCACTACCAAAAGATGTAATTTATGGATGATTTTTACTTGTATAGCAGCATTAATTGATTACTGAGTACTGCATCCGTGTTAAATCTTCCTCTTAGCGTAGTAGATACTGTTTTAGTTCCTGGTTTTTTAATGCCTCTTGAAGTCATACAGGCGTGCTCTCCTTCTATAATAACTGCTACATCTTCTGAGCCAGTTACCTTTTGCAATATCTCTGTAATATCTGTTCCAATTCTTTCTTGAAGTTGCAGCCTTCGTCCTACCATATCCGCTATTCTTGCTATTTTACTAAGTCCAATGATTTTGTTTTTTGGGATATAAGCTACTGCAACCTTCACATTATACATAAGGGCTAAATGATGCTCACAGTAGCTAAATATTTCTATATCCTTCATCAAAACAATATCTTTACTCGCTTCACTTATATTAAGGTCATCTTCAAAGGTAGTATCAAACATAGCTGCTATGTCATCATTGGTATAACGCATACCTTCAAAAACCTCTTCATACATTTTAGCCACTCTTTTAGGTGTATCTTTAAGTCCTTCTCGATCTGGGTCATCTCCTAAAGCTATTAAAATACCTCTTATATGCTCCTCAATCTTTTCTATATTGATTGCCATTGTTACACTCCTCTCTTATTTTGATCCCATACAATCTTATGAAGCTGCATTTGCAGCGTAACGCCATTCAAGCAATTCTCTTTCATAAAGTCTACTATATCTTCTAAAGTTATTTTCCCAAATACCGGGCTAATATATAGATTTGTTTGATCTACCAGTTGAAACTTATCTATGATAAGTTTTGCTTTTTCTAAATCTTCCCTATCACCACATACAAATTTGACAGTATCCTTCTGCGTTAAATCCTTAAAATTATCTAAGAGCATATGATTTTCCATATGACTTGATGGCAGCTTATAATCCATCGTAAAGCTTGGTGCGTTTTCTATTTTAACAAACTGATTAAGCGGTATGCTACCATTTGTTTCTATTTCCACATAGAGTTCTTTATCCCTAGCCAGCTCTTGTAGTAGTATTATAATACCTTGTGCTAGAAGAGGTTCCCCCCCAGTTAACGTTATATTATTTATTCCTGTGGATTTAATATAGACATAAATGTCTTCTTCAGACATGAGTTCATAAGTGACATGTTCTTCATTTGCCCAAGTCGTATCACAATAACTACAGCTTAAATTACAACCTGCAAGCCTTATAAAAACAGCTAATTGACCCACGCGTTGGCCTTCTCCATTAATACTTACAAACTTTTCTACTACCTTAAATTGCATTTTAATTGACCTCGCTTTCTTCATATGCCGCACTATTCGTAGGTGTCTCATAAACGGTGGCTCTTTTAACATTAAAGCCCTGAGCTTTCATCCTATTAAAAAAATAAGCTGCAAAGTTTTCTGCTGTTGGTCTAAAGCTAACACTTATAATCTTAAATGCATCTTGTTGAAGGCAGCTTAGCGTTTCTTCTCTCATCGTTCCTTCTTGAATAATAAGCGCATGATCATACTCATCTATCATCGTTTTAACTCGCTTTTTCAAATCTCCAAAGTCTATCACCATGCCGCCTAGCTGGCCATCCTTTATTAAAGTATTTGCCATGACTTCTATTTCAACACGCCATCTATGCCCATGAATATTACTGCATTTGCCTTCATAACCTGCAAGAAAATGTGCACTATCAAAACTATGTTCTGCTTTTAAAATATACATGCCTCGTCCTCCCTTGTTTCTCTTAGAATATGACTTCCGTAATAACAACAGCCTATTGCGCCATTAAATTGTGGCTCATTTACAGCTATTACTTTT
>Ga0123336_10001718_pt1 | contig 19806 bp, 18 predicted proteins | sample SSSSmetaG_FD_96466 | JGI IMG/M metagenome (GOLD analysis project Ga0123336, IMG submission 96466) | Glacier valley bacterial and archeal communities from Borup Fiord, Nunavut, Canada, to study Microbial Dark Matter (Phase II) - ​SSSS metaG | ecosystem: Environmental > Aquatic > Freshwater > Ice... | reverse complement strand
TACTGCTGCAAATTGCCGACCTGCTCGAGGTGGATTTAGAAAGCGCCGCGCTCGAGAAGATGACCAAGAACGCGGTCAAGTATCCGCTCGAGGGTGGGGTTTAAGAACGGTAAAACCCAATAACTCCCCCTTGAGTTCTGCTAAAATATAAATCCATGTGGCCTGTAACCGTATTGGGCGTAGCCATCGGCGGAGCGCTGGGCGCACTGAGTCGCTACGGGCTGACCCTGCTGCTCGAGGGCGGCACTCAAAACTCGAGCCTGAAGGATTTTCCATTAGCGACGCTACTCATCAACGTGCTGGGTTCGTTTTTGCTGGCAGTGGTGGTTACGCTGCTTCAGGGTGGCGTGCTTAGTCCGGCCTGGAGAATTGCGCTGGGAACTGGGTTTCTGGGCGCGTTCACCACCTTTTCCACCTTCGCGCTCGATACCGATTTATTGCTCTCGAGGGGAGATTCGCTTAAGGCGCTGATTTACGTGTCTGGCAACCTGATTTTGGGATTCCTGGCGATTGGATTGGGCCGCGCTCTGACCCTGAACCTATTTTTAAAAGGATGATGTATGGCTCGAGCCGAAGAATTTGACAATTCACTAGAGGGCGATTTGGAACTCCCCGAGACGAAGCGCTCGAGACCCATGCCTACCGACTTTGTGCGGCTGGGCGAACTGCTTACCTACGTGGGCAAGGTGCTCGAGGGCGGCTTTGGCGGTTACGTGTTGGTCAGCGCCGAAATCGGCAGCCTGACCGACCGCAAGCACCTATTTATGGAGCTGCTCGAGACGGGCGAGGACGGCAGGGAGCAGGCTAAAACTCGAGCGACTTTGTTTGCCCCAGAGCGCTTCAAGGTCGAGCACCGCTTTAAGCGCGTCACCGGAAGCCTGCTCGAGAGCGGTCTGAGTGTCCTGCTCGGGGTGATTCCCACCTTTCACCCGCAGTACGGCTTTGCACTCAACGTGCTAGACATCGCTCCGGCATTCACTCTGGGCGCGGCACAGCAAAAGCTCGAGCAGAGCCGCGCCGTGCTCGAGCGTGAAGGTCTGCTCGACCTCAACAAGCGATTTCCCATTCCAGCGGATTTCTCGAGGGTGGCGGTGCTCAGTCCAGAAAAAGCCGCTGGCCTGGGCGATTTTCGCCAGACGGTGGACGCACTCGAGGCGCACGGCTTATGCGAATTCAGCTACTTCGAGGCCACTTTTCAGGGAAACAGCGCGGCAAACTCGCTCAAAGTGGCCCTCGAGCGGATAAAACGCGAACACCAGGAAACCCCCTTCGAGGCGCTGTGCATCATTCGCGGCGGTGGCTCGAGTCTGGATTTGGCGTGGCTCAACGATTTGGATTTGGCGAGGGCCGTGGCCCGCTTTCCGGCTCCGGTGCTGAGTGGAATTGGCCACGCCCGCGACGAAACCCTGCTCGACGAGGTGGCGGCTCTGCGGCTGGACACGCCCTCGAAGCTGGCGGCGTTCATCCAGGCGCAGATTGTGCAGAGCGCGGCCCAGGCCGAGTTTCACTTTGGCCAGATTCGGGAATTTGCTCGAGAGATTGTGCAAACCGACGAATACGCCCTCGAGCGCCTGAACTCACACATTCTAGGAAGCGCAAAACGCCTGCTCGAGCGCCGCGAACTCGAACTCGACTCACTCATGCGCGGCCTGCTGGGACTGCACCCGGACCGCACCCTGAAGCGTGGCTACGCGGTGGTGCGCTCGAACGGCAAAGTTTTAACTTCGGCTCGAGCGGCCCGCAAGAGTGTAGATTTGAAGATTCAGTTTCAGGATGGGGAACTCGAGGCGCATGTATAGCGATTAGCAATTAGCAATTAGCGGGTTGAATGATGTTGTGGACACCAATGGAGTTTTATGAATTCAAAAGACAGTTTTACTGAAAATTACCGCACGCTCGAGCGTATCGCCCGCCAGCTCGAGGAGGGAGACGCCGACCTAGACGCGCTTTTGCCGCTCATTGGCGAAGCCACCAGCGCGTATCAGGCGTGTAAAACCAGACTCGAGGCGGTCAAGGCAGTTCTGGCCGATGTTCCAGCCCCCTCGAGCTTGATTGCCGAGGTGCTCGAGGACGAGGAGGAACTCGAGGAGGAGGAAGACGAGTAATCTGTAAACATGAACCTCGAGTCCGACCTGACCGCTTTTTTGCGTGACCTCATCCGCATTCACGCCCTGCCAGAGCAGGAATTTGAGATTGGCTCTCGAGTGCTGCTCGAACTCGAGGCTCTCAACTTTGACGCCGCCCTGCGCGATGAGCACGGCAACGTGTTTGGGATGGTGCGAGGACTCGAGCTGGGTCCGGCGTGGCTGTTGATTACGCACCTGGACCACGTTCACGAAGGAGATTTGAGTTTGTGGAGTCACCCACCGTATGAAGCGGTGCTCGAGCAGGGCTGGATTCACGGGCGCGGCGCGGTGGACATCAAGGGGCCGCTCAGCGCTCAGGTTTACGCGCTGGGCGAGTTGCTCGCTCGAGGCGAGCGCCCAAAAAACGACGTGGTGGTGGCCGCCTTCGTGCAGGAGGAGACCGGAGGGTACGGCATCGCTCGCTTTATGGAATCGCTTGACGAGCAGCACCGCCCCAGAGTAGGGAGCGTGCTCGAGGGCCACATTTCCAGCATCGGGCAAGCTCTGGTGGGCGAACCCTCGAGTAACACGGTGATGTTGGGACACCGGGGCGTGTGCAACGTGGAAATCGTGTTTCACGGGGTGGCGCACCACGCCAGCCTGGGCCTGGACGCACAAAACCCGATGTTTGGACTGGCCAAGGTTCTGGCGCGCCTCGAGAATCAGGACCTGCCCACCCATCCGGTGGTAGGGCGCTCGAGCCTGACCCCAACCCAGGTGTTTTGCGACAGCGGTTCTCAGAACCTCACCTCCAACACCGTGACCCTGATGCTGGACTGGCGCTTCACCGAATCCGAGGCGGACAAGGTGGCGCGCTTAGAAAAGCTGCTCGAGGGCGTGAACGCCACCTACGTGCTGCACCCGCTGTGGACGGTGCAAAACACGCCGGGGTTCTGGATTGAGCCTGAGCACGCCCTGGTACAAAAATTGCTCGAGCACGCTCCCAACAAGCAGGCGGGCATCTGGAAGTTCGCCACTGACGGGCGCTACACCTTCAGAGACGGCATCGCCAGCGTGGGTTATGGCCCCGGAGACTCGAGTTTGGCGCACACTACAAAGGAAAAAGTGAGCGTGTCAGAGCTGCTCGAGCATGTGCGGGTGTTGCAGAGTTTACTAACAGACCAGATATGGCAGACGGCAGACATCAGAAATGCGGGTCTAGCTCGAGCAGGCTGGAAGGACCCCCCCTTGCGTGTAAACGCAAGACCCGTGCTGTCTTGGCCTAAACAGCACCTCACGGGCTAGGCCGCTCCGCAACACTTCGTAAGCCTGTTTTACAAGAGGGTACTCTAAACCCCAGAGTAGAACGGTCTTTTGGTTCCCCCCTGTAAAACAGGGGGGATATTCTCGAGAGTGCAGCGAGATGGCCCGATAGGCGGCCCGCCCCGAGAGGCGAGCAGGCCCGGAAGGTGCCGTTCTGCTCAAGACGTGGCGTAGTTGGGCCAAGACAGTGCCGTTCATCTCAAGCGGTCAAGCGTCCTAATAGGCGCTGTTTTGACCAAGAAGACAGCGCTCGAGAGAAGGTTCCCGAAGGATTGCGGAGCACGGGTCGTTCCAGGCGGAATAAACCCCACCCTGCATTCCTGAGTTACACCCGACAGAAGACGGCAGAAAAAGCTACTGCCTGAACTCTGATGTCTCAAATCTCGAACCTAGCCACAGGACACGTAACCCACGCCCTTCACCGTGCGCTTGATTTTTCCGGTTACAGCGTCGAGCAGATAGAGATTCAGGTCGTTTGGATAGGTGGGTCCGGCAATATCCGCGCTGGGGTTGTCGCCATAAAAGCTCGAGATGTCCACCAGACCTCCGGTGAGGGCCACGGTATTGGGGTCGAGCCAGCAAGCCGCCGTGACCCAGTTGGTGAAGTAGCTTTTGGAGCTCGAGGAGGGCGCTTTGGGTTCCCACTCGAGCGAGACGGAGCGGGATTTCACCAAGTCGTTCACACTCAAAAAGCTGGGGTTTTCAGCGGCGCTCGAGTGGACTGAACCCCACAGCAGCAATTTTTTTCCGTCAGGTGACACCCGAATGCTGGGCAGCCGTCCCAATAGCTCGCCCTCGGCTTGCTTCGGTTGGGGCAACGCTACGATGCGGTCAGTAGCGCTGTCTATCTTGAACAGCGCGTACTGGGTGTTTCCCGCCGCGCCGCCACTGCCGCCGCCGTTGGACGAAAAGTAGATGGCCTGCCCATCCGGGGAAACCGCCGGGTCTCCGGTCCACCAGTTGCCTACGTCCTTGTACATATCGGCGTCCACCCCCAGCGTTTTCTGGGTGACATTCAGCGACGCGGTAAGGTTGTTGGGATTGAAGGCCGCTCGAGCCGACTTCGACTTGCCCCCGGCGACGTTGAGGATTTTGTAGTCCTCGAGCCACGCGCTGACCGCACCCGATTTGGAAGCCGCTCGAGGGGCGTTTTCAGAGGTTTTCCAGGCTTTACCCAATTTGGGGTCGAAACGGTATTCTCCAGCCTGCACGTAACTTCCGTCTGCGGCCCACTCGAGGTTGTAGCCGTAGACCTCGAGCGTGTTCATAGGCGCGGGCAAGGGTGTGGCGCGGATGTAGGGCACATTACTGAAAAAGCTGTGCAGCTTGGTGGGTTGTTGCTCGGTGTATCTTACGGCGTCGCCCACGAAACACACCAGCGTGCCGTCCTTCGGGGAAAGGCGACGTACTGCGCTCCCTTCGTGCCTTTTACGGGCGTAGCTTTGCCGTTTTGCTCGAGCCACACGCCATCGGCCTTGATGTAGGCCATACTCGAGGCTCGAGCGCCGGAAAACAGGACTAGGGACAGCAGGAAAAGGTGTTTCATGCAGTCAATATAACACTCGAGGGTTGGTTTCAAAGTCCGGGAGGATTTTATTGCGTGCTCTGAACCTTCCGCAGCAAACGTCAAACGCTGAACGCCAAAAACAGGTCGGCGTTCAGCGTTTGACGTTTGCGGTTTGCAAACACTCGAGGAGAACGCTCTCTAGCTCATTGCTCATCACTCATTGCTCAAACCTCGAGAAAGTGAGCGTTGTAGACTGAGGTTCATGCCCAACTCCATCGCTCGAGCCGAACTGGTTTCCTGGCTCGATTCTTACCTTAAAATCGACGATTACCCCGACTCGAGCAACAATGGGCTGCAAATTGAAGGCGCAGACCTGATTTCACGGCTCGCGGTCTCGGTGGACTCGAGTTTGCACACCCTCGAGCAGGCGGTAGAAAGTGGCGCTCAGATGCTGATTACCCATCACGGGCTGTTCTGGGGTAAACCCCTTTTGCTGGTCGGGGCGCACCTGAAGCGGGTGCGGACCGCGCTCGAGGGCAACCTCAGCCTGTACACCGCGCACCTGCCGCTCGACGCGCACCCGGAGGTGGGCAACAACATCATGATGGCCCGCGCGCTGGGCCTCGAGAAGGTGCAGCCCTTCGGAATGTCCAAGGGAAAAACCATCGGCTTCAGCGGCGATTTACCCTTCCCGCTCGAGATTACCGACTTCGCGGACCGCATTCAGAAACTCACCGGTGAAACCTGCCTGGTTCATGTGGGCGGCTCGAGAATCGTGGAAAAGGTGGGCATCATCTCCGGCGACGCTTCAGGCTACATGCTCGAGGCCAAAAAGTACGGCCTGGACACCTTTATTACCGGAGAACCGCGCCACGCCACCTATCATGATAGCTTCGAGAACGACCTCAACGCCATCTACGCGGGCCACTACGAAACCGAGGTTTTTGGCGTCCGGGCGCTGGCCGCACGGCTCGAGGAGGAATTCGGCCTGAGCTGGCAGTTCATCCACGCACCGACGGGATTGTGATGGGACGGGTTTTGTGGCTCGAGGCGCGGGTTTTACGCTTTCGCTCGAGAGGTAGGGAGGCGGACAGGCCCGGTAGGCGGGCCGCCCCGAGAGGTGGCGCAGTTGGCCCAAGACAGTGTCTCTTTGTCCAAGACATGGGGAGATGGGGAGATGGGGAGAAAGTCACAATGTTTGTTCCTACCCTATTACCCCATTACCTCCCTACCCTCTTAAAAGGGCAACCATGCTCTTCCTGACGCTCGAGGGGCCGGAGGGTGCGGGTAAAAGCACGCTGGGACGCGCTCTGGCGGGGCGCTTGCGGGAACGCGGTTACGAGGTGCTCGAGACCCGTGAACCGGGCGGTACCGCCGTGGGAACGCGCATCCGTGAAATTGTGCTGCTGGATTTGGCGCTCGAGATTGAACCCCTGACCGAGTTTTTGCTGTACAGCGCGTCTCGCGCTCAGTTGGTGCGCGAGGTCATCAAGCCCGCGCTGGCGGCTGGAACGGTGGTGCTGTGTGACCGCTACGCCGACTCGAGCATGGCCTATCAGGGTTACGGGCGCGGTCTGGAGCGGCGTATGCTCGAGGACATCAGCTATGAGGCCACCGCTGGACTACGGCCCAATCTCACTTTCCTGCTCGATGTGGACCCGGCGGAAGGCTTGAAACGTGCATCACACAAGGGTGGCCTGGACCGACTCGAGCGGGCCGATTTGAGCTTTCATACTCGGGTGCGGGCCGGGTTTCTCGAGCTGGCCGCAGCCGAGCCGGAGCGCTTTGCGGTGCTCAACGGCTCAGAACCTGCGGGCCTGGTGCTCGAGCGGGCCTGGGTTCTGCTCGAGGGGACGCTGAAGTTCATGGGCCACGGTCATGGCTAGAAGTGTTCTCAGAGTGCCTAAACCCGGCTCGAGTATGCTCGGATTATGACGCTGCGAACCCTGCTGTTGGGCCTTTCCCTGCTGACCCTGGCCCACGCCGCCCCCAGTAAGATGACCCCGCCTGCGGCTACGAGTGCCAAAACGGTGATTGCGCTCCCGCCAGGGGTGGACCCCATTAAATTCGAGGGGGCCGAGGTGACGTTTAAGGGCAAGGTTACGCGCACCGTGACCCTCGAGTTGGCCCGCGACGACCAGCAGCAGGCGCGGGGCCTGATGTACCGACCCTCGCTCGAGCGCAATTCGGGAATGCTGTTTCTGGACAACCAGATGGGAACGGGCGCGTTCTGGATGAAGAACACCCTGATTCCGCTCGACATCGCCTTTTTCGATGCCACCGGCAAAATTGTCGACATCCTGCAAATGCCGCCCTGCACCAAAGACCCTTGCCCGGTTTATCAGCCCAAATTCCCGTACATCGGCTCTGTCGAGATGAACGTGGGCTGGTTCAGGAAGGTGGGCATTGTGGTGGGCGATGGGGTGAGTTTAAAGCTGAAACTGTAATTTCGCACGTTGAAAGCGCAGGATTTTCTTCATCCTGGGGCCACGCTCGAGGGTTACTGTCCACGTAAATCTGGGTCTGCTCGAGCTGGGTCTCGCCTCTGATGATTTGGTCGTGGTAATTGCGCTGCCAGATGGGGAAGTTGGGGGTCGCTCGAGCGGCGTTGACGCGCTTGGTGACGGCGGCTTTGAATGCGCCGACGAATGAACCAATGGATTTTTTGGCGATGTGGGGGCGCTCAAAGTGAATGGGCGAGCTGGCGGGCAGGCCCCACGGGGTGCCGTCTTGCCCAAGACACCACTCGCCCCTACGGTTGGGGGTGCGTGAATCAACACAATGCCGTGTAGGTGGTTGGGCATGACCACGAAAACGTCGGCCTCGAGGGCTGCACGCATTTCTATAGAACGCAGCCATTCTTCTTCAACAATCCGCCCAAAGTCGGATAAAACCATCTCACCCTCGAGCACTTCACCAAACAGACATTCGCGCTCAAAAGTACACACGGTCAGAAAGTACGCCCCATTTCTGGAATAATCGTATCCCCGCAACCGCGTAGATTCACGGTGATGGTATCGAGAATCAAACTTCATTTTTCCTCCCATGTACCTCTCCCACGAAAAGGGCGAGCTGCCACTCGCCCCTACAGGAGTTGCTTGTGACAAATTTCTGACACAATGGGTTCAAAAGCAGGTGTCTAGAATTTAGCCGTCCATCACAACGTAGGGGCGAGTGGTGTCTTGGGCAAGACGGCACCCCGTGGGGCCTGCCCGCCAGCTCGCCCGTTAAACTGAAACGCAACCCGCATCAATTGACCTGAACCCCTACAAAGCCCCCTCGAGCGCCGCAATCGCCGCGCCCACATCCTTCACCCCCGCCTGAGCCATGTCAGGGCGACCTCCGCCCTTGCCGCCGCCTGCTGCCGCCAACTTGCCAATTAGTTGCCCCGCGTGCGCCCCTCGAGCCACACCGTCCTTAGAAACCTTGATGGCTAGAGCACCGTCCGAACCCACGATGGCGATGTCGGCGCTCGAGCTATTCATTAAGGAGTCTGCCGCGTCGCGCAGAGCGCCCGCTTCCACGCCGATGAGCTGGGCCACCGCGACCCTAAAGCCGCCTAATTCGCGCACGTCCTGGCTCGAGCCGCCGCCCATCTGTGCCTCGGCCAGCTTGCGCTTCAAACCCTCGAGTTCGCGGCCCAAATCCTTGATTTGCGCTTGCAGACCCCCGATTCTCTCAACCAGCTCGAGCGGCTTGCTATTGATGAGGTGTGATGCGTGATTCAGGGTCTCGAGCTGCTGGCGCACAAACGCTACCGCGCTTTCCCCGGTCAGCGCCTCGAGCCGCCGCACGCCCGCCGCCGTTCCCTCCTCGGACACGAGCACAAAAGTGCCGATTTCTCCGGTTCGGGTGACGTGACAGCCGCCGCAGAGTTCCTTGCTGGAAACCATCGTCACGGGCTTAGTCTCTCGAGGCGCGGTTAGGATGTCGCCCACAGGTTTGTATGCGCCCTCGAGCGCCACACTGCCGTCCACGCTCACCACGCGCACGGTGTCGCCGTATTTTTCACCGAACAGGGCCATTGCACCCGTGGCTCGAGCTTCATCAATGGGCATGTAGCGCCAAGTTACCGGAAAATCGGCTTGAATCCAGCGGTTGACCAGATTTTCCACCTGTCCCATCTGTTCCCGCGTCATCGGTTCGTTCTGCGAGAAGTCGAAGCGCAGGCGGTCCGGCGCGACCAACGAGCCGCGCTGGGCCACGCCCGCGCCCAGAACCGCCCTCAGAGCCGCGTGCAGCAGGTGTGTGGCGGTGTGATGCCGCTCGGTGGCCTCCCGCAGAAAAGAGACCCGCGCCCGCACCGTGGCCCCACTCTCGAGCGTCCCATACATCACCTGAACCTCGTGCAAAAACAGACCTTGTGGCGTTTTGCGGGTGTTCAGCACATTGGCGCTGCCCGTCGGCTCGAGCGCGTCGCCCCACTCGAGCACGCCCACGTCGCCCACCTGTCCACCGCCCTCGGCGTAGAAGGGCGTGGTGTCGAGAATCACGGTGGACACGCGCTCGGGCTTGGTGCTTCTGCTTAAATCCAGCAAATCGGCCACACTGCCGCTGATTTTCCCCACCGATTCGTTGTCCTGAAGGATGCCCAGCACTTTTGCACCCTCCACCTCGAGCGAATCGTAACCCACAAACTCGGTGGCCCCGTGCGCCCTCACAATCTCCTCGAGCGTCCCTACCACCTCGCCAAACAGTTCCATCTTGCCGTATTTGCTGGCCGCTCGAGCACGCTCCTGCTGCTCTTTTAAGGCTTGATTGAAACCCTCCCGGTCTACGGTGATGCCATGCTCGAGGGCGATTTCTTCGGTTAGGTCGAGGGGGAAGCCGTAGGTATCGTAGAGGGTGAAGGCATCCCGACCATCAAGCACAAAATTGTCTTGTGCAGGAGTGAAAATATAGCTCTGATTGATGTCAAATGCCACAATCATCCCTTGTTTATATGCAGAACTTTTTTCGTCATTAAGCTCGTTGACGATTTCTTGGTGTACTGAAAACATAAGTTTTGTAAATTCATCTTGGTCCACTTTTCCATCGAAGATAGTTACTGCTTTGCTTAAATAGCTATTTCTGAACCTTCCCATTACAAATATAATTCCAGTATTGGAGTCAGGATTGCTTAAAGTAAAAGATATGCCCTTCTTCATTACAGCACAAGATAAGTACGTATTCAACCGTTCAATCCCGCTCTCGAGCGTTTTCAAGAACCTATCTTCCTCGAGCCGAATAGAATTCTCAATATTCGCCTGATTCTCTCTAACCTCCGGGTAAACATGCCCCATCGTGTCCACCACAAGCTGAACCAACTTGTGTAACACAGGCTCTTTAAAGCCCAGCAGGTAAGCGTGTCTCGAGGCCCGCCGCAGCACTTTACGGACCACATAACCGCGCCCGGTGTTGCTCAGCACCACGCCGTCGGCAATGGACATGCTCACGGTGCGAATGTGGTCGGCAATCACGCGGTGAGACACACTTTTCTCGCCCTGGTAAGGCTTGCCGGACAGCTCGACAACCTTATCAATCAGCGGCCTGAAAATGTCAATATCGTAAAAGTCGGGCACGTCCTGGCAGATGGCGGCCACGCGGTGGAGTCCCATTCCGGTATCAATGTTGGGCTTGGGCAAATTCTCGAGCACTCCACCGTCCTTGCGGTCAAATTGCGGAAACACCAGGTTCCAAATCTCGAGGAAACGACCCGATTCTGGGTTCTGGGCGTAATCCTCCCAGGTGTCCGAGCCAAAGGCAGGACCTCGGTCATAGTAAATTTCCGAGCAGGGGCCACACGGCCCGTTGGGACCCTTCTTGGGCGCGTCGGCGGGCCAGAAGTTCTCGTCGGCATCGAAGCGGATGATGTGGGAGGCGGGTAAACCGACATCCTGAGTCCAGAACCCGAACGCCTCGTCGTCGTCCTTGTAAATGGTGACGTACAGGCGCTCCGGCTCGAGGCCCAGATAGTCGCTCGAGGTCATGAATTCCCAGGCCCACTCAATGGCTTCTTTTTTGAAGTAATCGCCAAAGGAAAAGTTACCCAGCATCTCGAACAGAGAGTTGTGGCGGTTGGTGCGCCCCACGTTCTCGATGTCGCCAATCCGCACGCACTTTTGTGAGGTGGTCACGCGGTAATGGATGCCCTTTTCACCAAAACTGGGGGTCGCGCCCAGAAAGTAGGGCTTGAACTGCTGCATTCCGGCCACGCTGAACATCAGGGTGGGGTCGGGCGAGAGGATGCTGTCAGACGGGTAAATCAGGTGGCCCTTGTGTGCAAAAAAGTTGAGAAAACCCTGGCGAATCTGGTCGGTGGTCTGGTTGCGAGGCATAGAAAAAGATTATAGAGCAGCCCTCGAGCGGGGAGGAGGGTCGAAGGGCGTATTGAGGCGCGGGGGTGGATACGTACCGCGCCACACTCGAGCCGTTCCATTCTCAATCCCACGCTTTAGAAACTCGGCTAAACTTAATCCTAGTTTTATCCAGATTTCATAAACCTGCCCACTCGAGCGCCCCACTACCCTTCACGAGGTCCTATGAACAAAGCTGCCCTTGCTACCGCCCTAGCTCTCACCCTCGCCTCGAGCGCCTTTGCCTCGCTCAAAACTGCTCGAGCCTCACTCGAGGCCACCGCGAAGTGCAAACCCATTCTGGCCGAGTTGCAAACCCTGGCCAAGACCAACCTTGAAGCCAAATTTTTGCTGGCGACCTGCTTAACCGGCGGTTACGGCGTTCCAGCCAACCTCGAGCAGGCGGCGGCGCTGATACAGACCTCAGCGGCGGGAGGATGGGCAGAGTCTCAGAACACGCTGGGACAGCTCTACTTTGACGGGTCCCCCGCCCTCAAAATCGCCCGAGACGACAAGCAGGCGCTCGAGTGGTTTCGCAAGGCGGCCCAGCAGAAGTATCCCGAAGCCCAGTTCAACGTGGGGGCCATGTACGGGAACGGCTACGGCGTTCCACAGAATCAGGAAGAAGCGTTTCGGTTTTACGCGCTTGCGGCGGGCCAGGGCAATTCCAAAGCGCAGAACATGCTGGGCACCGCTTATCAGGAGGGCAAAGGGGTCGCCAAAGACCCTCTCCAGGCGGTGACGTAGTACCGCAAATCTGCGGCTCAGAACGATGTAGACGCCCTGTACAACCTGGCCCTGACCCTGGACCTGGGGGTGGGTGGAGTTCCGGTCAACCCCGCCGAGGCACGCAAGTGGTACGTCAAGGCCGCCGACCTGGGCGACCCTCGAGCGATGAGCGCCTTGGGTCAGATTTATTTCAACGGCAAAGGGGTCAAGGCCGACGCAGGCAAGGCGCTGGGCTACTTTCGCAAGGCTGCCGAAGGGGGTGATGTCGAGAGCGCCTATCAACTGGGCTTCATGCTCGAGAAGGGTCTGGGCGCGGCGGTGAGCTTGACCGAGGCCAGAAAGTATTACCGCAAATCCGCCGACGGCGGCTACAACACCGCTCAGCTCAAGATGGGACAGCTCGACTTAAAGGGCGTGGGTACAAAAGCGGACCCCAAGGCTGCGGCCAGTTGGTTTCAAAAAGCCAGCGACCAGAACGACGTGGACGCCTGCCTCGAGCTGGGCAAGCTCTACGAAGCCGGAGTGGGTGTGGGCAAAGACCTGAACAAAGCCCTCGAGCTGTACCAGAAGGCCAAAACCAACGGTTCCGACGGGGTGGACGAAGCGATTAAACGGGTCTCCAAGCTGCTCGGCAAGTAAAGCGGCTCGGCAAGTAAACCTGCTCAGGCAAGAAAAAAGGCGCACCCTCGAGTGCGCCTCTATCTTCAATCCTCGAGCGTTACGCTGCTACGCCCTGCGAGAGCAACTCGCCCAGTTCCTTGATCTGCTCGGCCTGCTTGCCTTCGGCGTGGCTCGAGGCCCGCACGGTTTCTTCACCCAGCGTCTTGAGCAGACCCACAATGGCTCCACCGTCGAGGTTGTCGCTCTGGAGCAGCTTCTTGAGCTTGCCCAGGTTCTCGTGAATGGTCTTGGCTCCCCGGAAATCGGCGTCCTTGAGGGTTTCTTCCCAGGCTTCGATGTTCTTGATGCCCTGAGCCGCCGAAAGGTTGGTGATGCCGTCCTGAAAGGCTTTGATGGTGGCTGCTAATTTTACGGGCATGGTGTGCTCCTGAAGGGTAACGCTCGAGAGGCTTCAAAGGGTTGTCAGTGAGGTCATCCGAAGGCCCACACGCTCTGCTCGAGCGGGTTTTTCTTCACCTCACCCAGGTTAGAACCCCAGCGTGAGCGCCAGCAAACAGCCGCGTTAACCTGCTTCCTCGAGCGTGGATGCAACCTTTACCCGGTCTTGGGCAAGGCAGCAGAGATTACAATCCACGCGTGGCTGCGCCCCGGTTCTCGAGAACCCTGTAGGCTGTACACATGGATTTTGAAGAGCAAGAGCACGGAAGGTTTGTCAACGTGGTGGACCTGGAGGCCACCTGCTGGCGCGGTCATCCCCCGATGGGTCAGGCGCAGGAAATCATCGAAATCGGCATCTGCACCGTGGACCTGCTCGAGCGGACCCGCAGCCAGCCCAAAGCGTTTCTGGTGCGCCCCGAGCGCTCGAGCGTGAGTCCCTTCTGCACCGAACTCACCAGTATTACCCCCGAGATGGTGCAGGATTCGCCCACTTTTGCCGAGGTCTGCGGGCAAATTCGGCTCGAGTACCGCACCGACTCGAGGCCGTGGTTCAGTTGGGGCGACTATGACCGCACCATGCTCGAGGCTCAGAGCGCCGTACTGGCACTGAAAAACCCGTTTAGTGCCAACCATACCAACCTGAAACTCATCTTCTCGGCCTGGAAGGAGACGCGCAGGCGCTACGGCCTCAGCGCGGCGGTGCAAACCCTGGGTTTAACGCTCGAGGGAACCCATCACCGGGGCGTGGACGATGCCTGGAACACAGCGGCCATTTTGCTGGCGGTGCTCGAGGGAACGGATGGCGTTTTACCCGTGCTCGAGCGGGAAGGGGTCAAGGCAGGGTGAGAGCGGGGCAGTGGAAGAGTTCACCCGCTCTCCCCTACTCTCCACCGGGTGCAACTCAGGAATGCGAGGTCATCTCGAGCGAGCTGGAAGGACCCCCCCTTGCGTAGTCACGCAAGACCCGTGCTGTCTTGGTCTAAGCGGCACCTATCGGGCCAGACCGCTCCGCAACACTTCGTGAACCTGTTTTACAGGTGGGTACTTTAAAACCTCGAGTGGGAAAGGCTTTTGGTTCCGTGCTTCGCAATCCTCCGGGAACCCTGCAAGGTAGGGGGGATATTCTCGAGAGCGGGCAGGCCCCACGGGCGGCGTGGCCCCACGGGGTGCCGTTTACGCCAAGACGGTGCCGTTTTGCCCAAGACAGTGCAACGCTCGAGAGAAGGGGGGTCGTTCCAGGTGGAATTCACGCTACCTCGCAAAGTTGAGTTACACCCCTAACCACCCCCTACGACCCCCGACCCATGTAAACTCGAGCGCGTGCTTTCCCTACTGCGTGCCGCGCATCTGGCCCTGACTTTTCTGACCACCCTGCCGCTTCCCCACACGGGAGAGGTCCGCGAGGGCGAATTTGCTCGAGCCAGTGGCTTTTATCCGCTGGCAGGTTACGTGGTAGGTGGCGTGCTAGGCGGTGTGTGGTGGCTGTGCTCGAGCCTGAATTTGCCCCACGGCGTCAGCGCTGCCCTGACCCTGTGTGCGTGGCTATGGATTACCGGGATGCTGCACTTCGATGGGCTGGTAGACAGCGCCGACGCGGTGTTTGCCATGAAATCTCCGGCGCGGCGGCTCGAGATTCTGTCGGATGTCCACATCGGGGCCTTTGGGCTGGCGACCGGGGTAATAGTGTTGCTGCTCAAATGGAGCCTGCTCGAGTCACTTTTCAGCCCTCTCCCTGGCACTGGCTCGAGCGTGTGGCCCCTGATTCTGGCCCCGGTGATGGCCCGCACCGTGCTACTGGCCCCCATGAACCTGTTCCGGGCCGCCCGCCCCGAGTCGCTGGGGGCGCGCTCGAGAGAGGGTTGGTGGCCACTGGCCGTGGCACTCTCGAGTCCGTTGCTGCTGGTCGGGGGCGGCTGGGTGGTGGCCCTGAGCACGCTAATAGGCGCTTTGGGGGTGGCTAAGTTTTGCGCGGGCCGTCTGGGCGGCGGTATCAGCGGCGATGTATACGGCGCGATTGTCGAGACTGCCGAAATCGTGGGGCTGCTGGCCTGGACGGTGTGGGTAGGGTAGTGAATTTAGGCGACAGACGACAGACGACAGACGACAGACGACAGACGACAGAAAAAGCTAAGGCCTCGAGTTTGTACTCTGATGTCTGTCCTCCCAACTCTGTACCCTGAACTCGAGAGGTAAACCCCATGCGCGAACTCTGGCTCATCAGGCACGGTGAAACTCGAGCAAATTTGCAAAAGCGTTACCCGGACGCAGGCGCGGCCCTGACCGAGACCGGGCGGGCGCAGGCTCGAGCCATACTTCCATTTCTCGAGGGGATTAGGTTTGACCAGGTGCTGTCCTCACCGCTGATTCGGGCGCTCGAGACGGCCCAGGAGTGCGGGTTTGTTGCTGAAACCGATGACCGTTTGCGCGAACTCGAGTACGGGGTTTTTACGGGCCTGAACTGGCTCGAGATTGAGCAAAAATACGGCTCAGACGCACTAGGGTGGCTCGAGCACGCCGCCAGTCCGCGCTCGAGTACGGGCATTATCGGTGGCGAAAGCGGAGAGGTGTTTCACGCTCGAGCACAGTCTTTTTTGGACGGTTTACTCGAGGGTAAAACCCTGGCCTTCACGCACGGCGGGTTCATTCGGGCGCTGCTCAAGCTGTGTTTTGACCTCTCGGCGGTGGACCTCGAGCCAGGAAGTTTGACGGTGCTGAGGCAGATGGGCGCGGTGTGGGGCCTGTCCAAGTTGAACGTGAGCAGGCCGTAATCTTGGGAAGGGAAGTATTGTCTAGCTTCTTGGATGGAAGTTACCTGGCGCTCAAGCCATGTGTATGAAAATTAACACAAATTAATTTTTCACCTATGTTACAATCATTTAGATGGTTGCAGGGGTGGCGCTAAAAGGCTTTAGCTGCGTTCTGAATGCTTAAAACTAACTTTCCAGAACGGGTGTATTCATTTAGAAACTATTCATAGGAGACCAAGATGCGACGATATGCTCGAGTTCTGACCCTTTCACTGCTGACCCTCGGTGGGCTATCCCTGGCTCAAGACGCCACCAAGCCCCTCACCATCGGCGTGGTTTACGTGTACTCCAAGCTGGGTAAGCAGGACCGGGGTTACAACGAAACCGTGTCCGAGGGAATTCGGCGGGCGACCAAAGACTTCACCGTGACGCTCAAGGAATACGTTCCGACCAGCAACACTATCGGCAATGACATGAAAGCCTTCACGGCAGGCAAATACGACCTGCTTATCGGCGTCGGGTTTCAGAATCAGGACCTGATTAGCAATGCGGCCAAAGCCAAGAGTGGTAACGCCTACGTCATCGTGGACAACGCTTCCGACCAGCCCAACGTGGACAGCATCGTGTTCCGCGAGGAGGAAGGCAGCTTCATGGTCGGCTATCTGGCGGCCCTGAAGTCCAGCACCGGCAACATCGGCTTCGTGGGCGGCATGGACATTCCCATCATCCAGAAGTTCGAGGCAGGTTATGTGGCAGGCGCTCGAGCGGCCAACAAAAACATCAAGGTGTATAGCGCCTACGCCGGAAGAACCCCCAAAGCCTTCAACGACCCCGAAGCCGGAAAAAGCATCTCCCAGACCCTAGTCAGAAAGGGTGTAGACATCATCTTTGCAGCGGCAGGGACCACCGGAGATGGGGTCATTTCTTTTGTGAACACCACAGAGTGCCTCAAAGCGGCGGCGCTGCCCAGCGGCCTCAAGTTCAAAGCCGACCCCTACTCGAGCGTGCCCAAATCGGTGGCCTACTCGAGCAAGTGCAGCGCCGCTGACCGTCCGGTGTTCTTCATCGGGGTGGACAGCAACCAGAACTACCTCGGTGACGAGGATGGCGACCCCACGACGCTCAACCACGGACTCTCGAGCATGGTGAAAAACCTCGATGTGGCGGTGTACAGCACCATTCAGGAGGTCGCGCAGGGCCGTTTCCAGGGTGGTACGCTCAGCTTCGGTCTGAACGAAAACGGGGTGGGTTACGCCTACGATAAATACAACTCGCCGCTGATTAGCAAGAGCGAGTACGCCGAGCTGCAAAAAGTAAACAAAGAAGTGGCGCTGGGAAATATCAAGATTCCGATTCATCGGCAGTAGAAACCGGAATCAAACCAGCACAGTGTTTTTAGATTTCTCCCCTGACGACAGGGGAGAATTTTTTTGTGGATAGGCAAAAAAAGAAGTTTCCTGAAGATTTGCGAGGGCGGGGTGCAACTCGGCAATGCGAGGCGTTCTCGAGCGGGCGGGAAGGACCCCCCCTTGCGTAGTCACGCAAGACCCGTGCTGAAGTTGGGCCAAGACAGACAGCCCCCCGGATAGGTTAATCTGAACTCAAATCCACGCTCGAGGTGACTGACCATGTTGAAAGTTTTGAGTTTGACGCTCCTTCTGAGTGGTGCGGCGCTAGGCGCGAATGCCGACTACAAACTGCCCGTGGACCTGAGCAAACTGGCCAATTACAAGGACCTCAACACCTCGGGCGACCAAAACGCGCTGCTCAGCACCTTCAAGGCCCAGCGCAACTTTCTGAGCCAGAACGGTTTCGTGGTCTCGCCTACCGACACCAAGCAGTTCTACGAACTCTACGAGGCCACCCGTTACGCCAACATTCCAGTTTTTGTCACCACCGACTCGAGCCTGCACATTTACCACTTGGTGTTCGATAAGATGCTGCGCGACCTCGAGCGCCAAAAACTCTATCCAAACCTGAAAAAACTCAACGCGCTGTTGGTCAGTGCTGCTGAGAAACAGGTAACGGCGGCCAAGGGAACCCCACTCGAGGCCGATACCCTGACCGTTTTAGCGTATCTGGCGGTGGCGCAGAAGCTGGCCGACCTACAGGCCAAAGTGCCCGCCGTCGTGGCAACAAAGGTAACTGCCGAACTCGAGCTTATCGCGGCCCACAAGGGGATTTCTCGCTCGAGCCTGTTTGGTTTTGACGAGGATTACAGCCAGTACATTCCGCGCGGTCACTACACGCGGGGCGAGGTATTAAAAAACTACTTCAGAAGCATGATGTGGTACGGGCGCATCAACTTCAGGCTCAAAGAAGACGCCGAGACTCGCATGGCGCTGCTGCTCACCCGCATGATTGGCTCGAGCACCGAGGCGCAGAAGCTGTGGGCAAGTTTGTACGACCCCACCGCCTTTATCGTGGGCAAGAGCGACGACCTCGACTTTTCACAGTACGCACCACTGGTGAAGACCGTGTACGGCGTAAGTCCGGCGTTTCTCAGCCTGGCCGACCCCGCCAAACTCGAGCAGTTTCGCGCCCTGGCGAGTGGCTTGCCCGCGCCCAAAATCAATTCGCTGGTGCTGGACATTCGCAAGGACGCCGACAAGAAAGCCTCGAGCAAAGGCTGGCGTTTGATGGGGCAGCGCTTCGTGCTAGACGGCTTTATCTTCGAGAACCTGATTTACCGCAGCGTGGGCAGCGACGCCAAGCCGCGCCTGCTGCCCAAAGGTCTGGATGTATTCGCCGCGCTGGGCAGCAGCACCGCGCAGAGCATTCTGAGGAGTTTGGGCGAAACCCAGTACCAGAACTATGACTCCCAGCTCGAGAAACTACAAAAATCTTTGGGAACCCTCTCGAGCGCCGACTGGAACGACACTTTATATGCGGGCTGGCTGGGCACGTTAAAGGCGCTCACCGAGGCAAGGGACGCGAGATATCCCACCTTCATGCGCTCTAGCGCCTGGGCCAAAAAGGACCTGCACACCGCGCTGGGGAGTTACACCGAACTCAAGCACGACACGCTGCTCTACGCCAAGCAGGTGATGGCCGAGATGGGGTCAGGTGAACCCGAGACCCTGCCTGAGGGCTACGTGGAACCCATCCCCGAGGTCTACGCAAGGCTTAGAGCTTTGGCCACCAAGACCAGGGCGGGCCTCAAGACCTACGGCCTGCTCACCGAATCTATCGGGCAAAATCTGGCCTCGCTCGAGGACATGGCGGGCTTTCTCGAGCGCATGGCTCGGCTCGAGCTGGCCGGGAAAAATCCCAGCCGCGACGACTACAACCGCATTCACTACTACGGCGGCTGGCTCAAGGAATTGACCCTGGCCTCTGCTGACAACGAGGGCGGTGAGGGCAGCAGCGTTTTTTCCGAGGACCAGCAAGCGGCGGTAGTGGCCGATATCGCCACCGACCCCAATGGTCGCGCACTCGAGCAGGCCACCGGGCGCATTTTCGAGATTTTTGCACTGGTTCCCAACGGCAAGGGTAAGCTTCAGGTAGCGCGGGGCGGTACTTACAGCTACTACGAATTTACGGTTCCGCTCGAGAACCGACTCACCGACGACGCTTGGCACAAGCTGCTCGAGGCGGGGAAAGCGCCCGCCCAGCCCGCCTGGACCAAGAGCTTCATCGTAGGGAAGTGAAGCTGTTTTGAGCGCTCGAGGATGGGTTCTTGCTCTACTTTTGCCCGCTCTTCTGGTTGAAGCGAACAGTTCTCGAGGGTGGGGAGTTCGGCCTGAAAGGACCCCCCTTCTCTTGAACGCTTCGCTTTCAAGAATATCCCCCCTATTGCATAGGGGGGAACTTAAAACGTGTTCATCTCGAGGTTCTTCAAGTTCCCCCCTGCTTTGTAGGGGGGAGATTTTCTTTAGCGTAGCGAAAGAAAGCAGGGGGGTCCTTCAAGCTCCAGATCCCCTCCCCGTCACCCTGAATTTTGTGGGCGACCTGATGTTGGCTCGAGGGGTTTTTGAGTCCACGCAGGCTCGAGGGCACCCAAAAGCCGACTGGGAGGGAATATTTTCGAGTGTAGCTCC
>Ga0123336_10001717_pt1 | contig 19819 bp, 20 predicted proteins | sample SSSSmetaG_FD_96466 | JGI IMG/M metagenome (GOLD analysis project Ga0123336, IMG submission 96466) | Glacier valley bacterial and archeal communities from Borup Fiord, Nunavut, Canada, to study Microbial Dark Matter (Phase II) - ​SSSS metaG | ecosystem: Environmental > Aquatic > Freshwater > Ice... | reverse complement strand
GTTTGCTGATCCTGGGCAACCAAAGCTGGAGTATCTGTTAACACGACAGGATCAACTGTAACAGCCACAGCTGCCACTTTTACTTTAGGTGGCTTAACAGTTTTTTCGACCTTGGCAACTTTAGCTGAGGTTTTTTTGGGTGGGGTTGGTTCTTTTTTCATTGTCTCCACTGAGTTGTCGACTTGAGGTCGCGCAATGCAGTTAGTAACTTACAGGAATTGTAGAATTATACACAGCACGTGTCAAAAACATAGCCCATATTCAGCTTAAACCAAAAACAGCCCCCTCCGGAGCTGTTTTTTTAGACGAACTTTAAAGAGTATTAGTTCTTTAACGCGGCGTCGATAATCTGCTCAAAAGCACTTGCATCTTGTGCACCAACAATCGTCTTTTTATTGACGAAGAAGGTTGGTGTGCCAGATGCACCGACTTTCAAACCAAGTGCGGCGTCTGCCTCAATTGCTTTGTTAAACTTGCCTGATTTAATACAGTCAGTTAACTTGTTGCCATCCAAACCAACTTCCTTAGCCAGGTCTCCAAACTTCTTGGTTGCATCATCATTTGACAGAGATGCCCAGTCAGCTTGTTTGCCAAACAGTTGATCATGCATTGCTTCTTGCTTGCCTTGATCTCCACCGCAGCGAGCTGCATTAGCAGCCAGCTTTGCATTTGGGTGAAGCTGAGTCAACGGTTGATCTTTTAAGATGACCTTGAGCTTACCAGTATTGATGTACTTCTCTTTAATTGTTTTGTAAGCGGTCGTGTAGAAACGGGAACAGAAAGGACATTGATAGTCGGTAAACTCAACCATAGTGACCTTGGCATCATTTTTACCAATCACCCCAGCTGGGTCTTGCTGGATTGCTTTCCAGTCTGCATCTGCTAAATCAACAGCTGCTGGAGCGGCAGCGCCTGGGGCTGCTGCACCTGGAGCAGCGGCAGCGGCTTGAGCAGTTGGAGTACCAGCTGCGTAGCCCGATTTCAACATCGTATTCTCACGCCACATTGCACCGGTTAAGAAACCAACAATTAAGAGTGAAGCCCCTAAAAAAAGTAAGCCGGCGTTGTTATTAACGAAGTCGAGCATTGCCGCTAATGAGTAAGGAGAAGTTGATTCTCCAATTACAGATCTTGGTTGTGCTTCGATAACCTCATTTATTCCTCTAACCATACATTCCTTTCATATACGTTTACGTTCGGGTGTTACGATACTATGTATACGATAGAGAGTCAGTGAACGCAAGATGTGCTCTTCACCCCCTCACCTTCTCTTACACTTGACCACGTAACAGCATCGTATCTACCACTCGTTTGACGGCATTCATATACGTTGACATCCGACCAGAAGCGCTGGTTTTCTGGTGCATTTCCCACATCTGATCAAATGCAGTATTCATTAAAGGTTGTAACTTATTGATCACTTCCTGATGTGTCCAAGAGTACCCCTGCAAATTTTGGACCCACTCAAAGTAAGACGTCGAGACTCCGCCTGCATTCGCTAAGATATCTGGAACAACGAATACTCCACGCTCAAATAAAACTTGGTCTGCTTCAGGGGTAGTTGGGCCATTGGCCATCTCAATAATCGCTCTGGCTTTAATCTTACTGGCATTTTGGGCGGTCACCACACTTTCCAAAGCGGCAGGCACCAGAATATCAACGTCGAGCTCAAGCAGAGCTTCATTGGATATTTGCTCCATATGTTCAGTTGGCAAAGCCCCATTTTTTTTCTTATAGTCCAACACTTCAGCTGGGGTAAAGCCATTTGGAGTGTAAACTCCACCTTTAGAGTCAGAAACTGCAACGACTGAGTAGCCGAGTCGATGCGCATGAAACGCAAACCAATATCCCACATTTCCGAATCCTTGAATTGCAACTCTGAGCTTCTTTTTTGGCGTATCAGCAAACAGTGACTGCGCTAAGCGTTCCATCACAAACACGCCTCCTAGGCCAGTTGCTTCTTCGCGACCTTCTGAGCCACCCAAACCTAGTGGTTTACCAGTAAAAGTTGCCAGTGGATTCTCAGCCACTCCGGCAGCATTTTTATTGTCAAGCAAGCGCTTTGTCTGGAGCTGTTGATACTCGTCAACCATCCAGGCCATGATTTGGCCAGTAGTATTTACGTCTGGCGCTGGCACGTCTACCCACGCTCCGATGTAATCAGCAATCATCCGCGTATAGGCTCGGCTGAGGCGTTGGAGTTCATCTGGTGAAAGTGTTTTGGGATCAACAATAATGCCACCTTTTCCACCACCGTAAGGAATAGCGGTGACGGCGCACTTCCAGGTCATCCAAGTTGAAAGAGCTTTGACTTCTTCTTTGGAAACATTCTGATGGAAACGAATGCCACCTTTGTATGGACCTCGAGCATTGTTGTGTTGAGCGCGAAAGGCAGTAAACGTTTTGGTTTGGCCATTATCAAGCGTAATCTTGAGCTCGCCTTCAATGACGCGGTCAGGCTCTTTAAGTCGTTCAATGGCGGCGTTGAAACGGGGTTCGACTGCTTTATATTGTGGGCGCAGCAGCTCAGCAACTTGTTCGAGTTGCTTAACTGCTTGTTGGTGTGGGTTCATTGACATGATTCACCTTTCTGTTGAGCACCTGCTGCGATGATCGCGGTAGAAATCTGCTCAGCAACATTTGGGTAAAATGGGTCGGGTAAAATTTCGTTGGCAGTGGGGTGAGGCACGAGCGCAGCGAGTGCCTCAGCAGCCGCATACTTCATCGGGGTAGTAATTTGAGTTAAACGTGCATCAATCACCGCTTTAAATACACCTGGAAACACTAACACATTATTCACTTGATTTTGAAAGTCGCTGCGGCCGGTTGCCACAACCAGCGCTCCCCCTTTTTTGGCATCATCTGGCAAAATTTCAGGAGTCGGATTGGCCATTGCAAACACGATCGCATCTTTAGCCATTGAGCTGATCATCTCAATTGAGATCAAGTTTGGACCTGACACACCGATCACTACGTCAGCACCTTTCAAAGCGGCTGCCAAGTCACCTGGACTGTCTGGGGTATTGGAAAACTTGAGTAAAGCAGCCTTATATCGATTCTGGGGAGCTGACACATCGGGTCGAGATGGATACACAATCCCTCGCGTATCAACTAAAGTCAACTGAGCGACACGCTCTCGCTTTGTCATTTGGGTTAAGCTCAGCCATGGTCCATCAAGCGCTAGCAGCATCTTGGCAGTTGCTAGACCAGCTGCCCCAGCTCCAACCATCACTACTTTCAATGAGGAAAATTTTTTATGAGCAACTTTGGCTGCATTGTGTAAGCCGGCGGTAACCACGATTGCCGTTCCGTGTTGGTCATCATGAAAGACCGGTATCCCAATCTCCTGTAATGCGTCTTCTACCTCAAAACAACGTGGTGCCGCAATATCTTCTAAGTTAATTCCTGCAAACGACGGCGCCACTGCTTTGACAAACTGAATAATTTCGGCAGTCACTTGAGTGTTAATCACCAGTGGCACGCTGTCGACACCAGCGAACTCTTTCATTAGCAAGGACTTTCCTTCCATGACTGGCAGGGCAGCTTCCGGTCCGATGTTACCTAGACCCAATACTGCTGAACCATCAGAGATAACTGCCACAGTTCTGCCGCGCCAAGTTAAGTCATAAGAAGCTTTGGGATCTTTAGCAATAAGTCGACAAGGCTCGGCCACGCCCGGCGTGTACGCCAGTGCTAAATCAAGGCGATTTTTGACTGAAACCAGTGCGTGTACACCAAGCTTACCTTTATATTTTCTATGAAGCTCAACTGATTGTTGGTAAACGTCTGCCATTATGAGTTTACAGTTAGGATCAATGCGTACATATCACCTGGACTGTCTTTTTGTTCTTGTTTAAAGTCTTTTAATTTTTTGAACTTCTCCATTTACCATACTTACGACCTTTCAAAGTAACAATTTACCGACCTTCTAACCATCGTTCTGCATCAATTGCCGCGGCGCAGCCTTGGCCAGCTGCGGTGACTGCTTGCCAGTATCGAGTATCGACCGCGTCACCTGCTGCAAACACACCTTCCACTGAGGTCATGGTTGGAAAGCTGACTTTGCCATCTTCCGACAAGGCAGCTTGCGCCATTTCCACACCAGCTTTGGTGGGACTTTGACGAGTGACGATGTAACCATGAGAATCGAGGGTTACTTGTCCCTGAAGAATCTGCGTCATCGGCGTATGTCCGATCGCAATGAAAACGCCGTTAATCGGGATCACTTCTGTCACTTGAGTCTGAGTATTGATCAGCATCACTTCTTTAACTACTCCGTCGCCTCTGACTTCAGAGATACTGGTGTTAAACATGATTTTAACTTTAGGATGAGCAAGGACGCGGTCTTGCATGACTTTACTGGCGCGCAGCTTATCACCACGCACTAACACGGTGACCGAGTCAGCAAACTTAGTTAAGGCTAAGGTATCTTCCATAGCAGTATCACCACCGCCTACCACAATCGTCGTTCGACCACGATAGAAAGCTGCGTCACAAACTGCACAAGTGCTGACACCACGACCGAGGAACTCGAGTTCACCGGAAAAGCCCAACATCTTGGCACGTGCGCCCACTGCCAAAATAATTGAGTCGGCTTCAACGTCGTGCGACTCAGTTTTAAGTGTGGCGCTAATCTCTGCAAACTCTTCAGCAGTGCCTTTGTCCATCATTTCACTGGATAACCCCGCAGGTAAATGCGTCCAGATCTTGAATGGCCGAGTGGTAACATCCAGGGCAAACACATACTGATCTTTCATCTGCGCTCCAAACTTTTCAGCTTGAGTGCGCATTTCTCCCATGAGTTCGGGGCCATTTTTGCCTTGAGCAAATCCTGGGTAGTTCTCAATATCTGTGGTGAACATCAGCTGACCGCCACTTTTTTCACCAGCAAAGATGACTGGTGCTAAGTTCGCTCGGCCTGTGTAAATTCCGGCAGTTAATCCAGTTGGACCACTGCCAACAATAGCAACGCGCAGCTGAATCATATGTTCTTTCTTGAGTAAGGCACTGAGGTGATCAGTAACTATGCTGGTCTTTTCAGAATTGAGTCGTCTTCCAATACTTTGGCTAACATTTGACGGTATCCGTCTTCACCACCAAACCCAATTTTGCGATCAAGCTCAACCACTTTGCCATCTTTTTTGCCAAAAATAATGACTGTAGGAATACTCATCACTCCATATGTTTGGGCGATTGTGGCATCATCAACGTTTACTTTAGAGATAATGACCCGACCACGAAGTTGATCAGCCAACTTATCAATAATTGGAGCAGCCAGCTTACATGGGCCACACCAATCGGCATAGAAATCAACTAGAATTGGAACTTGAGACTCATCAAGTGTTTTTTGAAAAGTGTCATCATCCAAGTGGGCAGCTCCTTTTGGAACTTGAGAAGTCGTAGCATCTGTCATCTTGACCTTTCTGTGCGAATACATCGCAGCTGGTGTTTTTTATGTTTTACCGTTTAGTAACGAAAGACTTCTTTTAACACTTCATCCAACTCGTCAACATTCCGCTCTTTTGTACACCGACTGGCCTCGCCAGTTAAAAGGTCGCGAGCAACTCGCCCCAGCGAGTTGCGAGCGGCAATGACTTGCCGGACAATATCAACGCACGTCTGCTCTTCTTCATACATTGTCAAGATACCTTCGAGCTGGCCTTTAATGCGTTTAAGCTGGAGAACAACAGGATCATTGGACACTCACTTTTTATACCCCTAGGGGGTATGCTGTGTCAAGCTCAAACTTTGAAATTTATTTATTTTACGATTGGCGCAAAGCCACAACTTTTTGCAATAACTCGATCTGTTCAAGCTCTTGTTCATGACTTTTTTCTAACACCATATCGAGCTCATCAAGGCGAGTTTGAATTTTATTTACCTCATCTGTTAAACGTGCTTTTTGAATCTCGGCTAAAGTTTTCTGCCATTCTTTGGCATATTCTTTTTGGCGGTCAAGATTGAGTAACACATTCAAGTACTGCTCCTCAGTCGAGAGATCAAACACAATCTGTTGTAGATCTTCTGGCAAATCTTTTGAAAACTCCTGCAGTGACCACGGGCGCGTTGCAGTGAACTCAACTAGCTTGGCTACAATCTGCTTCATGCCAACAATCATCCAGGGAAAATCAATGACTGCCTGAAGTAAAGGTGGTAACTCTTGTTCAGTGGCATGTAACATTAAAAATGCCAAGTATCGTTCAAACTTATTTTGCCGAGAACTGTCTGGCTCTGAGCTCGTCTGGGCAGTGTGGTGTAACTGTGAGGCTTTTGGTGCAGCCGTACTGGTTCGCCCTTTAACTGTGCCAAATCGTTGAATATCCAACAGTAACGCCGCTTCTTTAACATGCAACATTTCAGCCAGCTTGCGGACATAGTAATCACGCTCAACTGCATGACTAATTTGAGTAAACACAGGTGCAAGTTGATCGACAATTTTCCGCTTTCCCTCGGGAGTTTCTGGATCAAATCTTTTCACGGCAGCGCGAAGTAAAAACTCGTAGACTGAAATCGAAGACTTCGCTACTTGGCGCCAAGCTGGTGGGTTCGTTCGGGCCAGCTCGTCAGGATCTTTGCCTGCATACTCACCAAAATCTAGCACTCGCAGCTCTATTCCAAATGGTTGAGCTACTGTAATCGCTCGGCGAGTTGCTTCAACCCCAGCCGCATCTGTGTCAAAACAAAGCAAAATTCTTTCAACAGTTCGGGAAAGCAGTCGCAGATGGTCTTCTGTTAGTGCTGAACCTTTTACCGCAACTGCATGGTTGACATGCGCTTGAGCTGATGAAATTACGTCAAACTCACCCTCCACAATGATGACTTCATTTTCTTGGCGAATCTGCTGATAGAGATGTGAAAACCCAAATAACAGCTGACTCTTATGATAGAGCGGCGTTTCGGGCGTATTAATATACTTGGCTTCTTTGGCAGCAGGGTCCAGCACTCGTCCGGAAAATCCAACTACTCGACCGCGATGGTCAGTCAGGGGAAACATAATTCGATCGCGGAAACGGTCGTAGGTCCGGCCAACTTTGCCCACTACACTCAAGCCGGCGGCTTGAATTTCTTGTTGCGTATACTGTTTCTTATTGTGCAGATACGTCGACAGGCCATCCCAGGAAGATAAAGCGTATCCTATCTGGAAAATCTTGATTGACTCTTGGGTAACACCGCGATTATTTAAGTATGCTAGTGCTTTTTTGCCCACATCATGCTGAGTCAGCAAGTAGTGATAGTACTCTTTGGTTAAGTTCAGCAACTCAAGTAAACGCTTCCGTTGTTGATCTTCGTCATTAAAGCTTTGTTTGGTTAAGATAATTCCAGCTCGATCAGCCAGATACTCAAGAACTTCGGCAAAGGTCATTCCATCGTACTTTTCCAAAAACGTGAACACATCTCCACTTTCATTACATCCAAAACACTTGTAGCGTTGTAGCTGCTCACTGACGAAAAACGACGGAGATTTCTCAGCATGAAACGGACATAATCCACGCCAATTGGTTCCCGAACGCTGAAGTGGAACTCGTTCATTAATCAACTGAACAATATCAACCGCTTGTTTGATTTCCTGAATTTGAGACATTGAGGTATTTCCTGACCTGCCTGCAGTATACCCGAAAAGCTTACTCGCTCTTGACCAGCTTTGACTTTACAAACTCAAACAGCATTGGCAAAAATGAAATAGTAACAATCGCTAGAATCACTATACTGAAGTTTTCTTTCACCATTGGAATGTTTCCGAAGAAAAAACCGGCCAAAGTAACAACCGCTACCCAGAGTGCGCCACCCAGCAAGTTGTAAGATAAAAAGGTTGTGTAGTCCATCTTACTTACTCCAGCCACGAACGGTGCAAATGTACGAATAATCGGCACAAACCGAGCCAGTAAGATAGTTTTGCCACCATGCTTGGCATAAAAAGCTTGAGTTTTATCAATGTGACCTTGGTTAATGAAGGGAATGTGTGGACTATCAATAATTTTTTGGCCAAAAAAATGACCAATCCAGTAGTTAACGGTGTCACCCAGTACCGCCGCAATGATCAGTACAATGATGGTCAGAAAAATATTCAATGAACCCAGTGCTGCTAAAGCTCCAGTAGCGAAGAGTAAAGAGTCTCCAGGTAAGAACGGCGTAATCACTAGTCCTGTCTCAGCAAAAATAATCAGGAATAAGAATCCGTACGTTACAATGCCATACTGGGCAACGACATTGATCAGGTGCCGGTCCAAGTGTAAAACGAAATCAAGGAGTGCTTTAAGAAGAGACATCATCGTGTATGCTAGCACACTCAACACTAATGTTAAAATAGGTTTCAAGCTGGAGGTGTCGCATAGTGGTCAATTGCACACGCCTGGAAAGCGTGATCCTTCGGGATACAAGGGTTCGAACCCCTTCACCTCCGCCATAACTGGAAACATTCTTTAATTTTTTTACTTCCCTGCAAACTGTTTTCCTATAACAGAAGTTAAAAGATCTTTTGTTTTTTGATTATCGCCAATATAGATCACAATCAACTTCGCTTTCTTGTAAAAATGAGGTGACTTTATCCAGCTCATCATGGAAGTTCCGACTGATCCTCCATTAGAAGATACCTTTTGAGCTTCTGTTTCTGCATTACTAACAGAGGCATATTCAAATACTTGGATACTTTCTCCATCAACAGTAATCGTGGAACCTTTTACTGAAAAAAATGGTTGAGACATCTCACTTTGAAAAGTAACTACATTTCCTTTTTCTTTAAGAGTGTTTACTAAACTGGCATAATCTTTGACAGCACTACCATGTAGTTGTGTATTTGGTGGTTGGAAGAACATCAGTTTTGCAAAAAAGACAGCACTAATAATTATAATTATTAAACCGGGTAGTATGATTTTTTTCATAAAGCTCCTTTACCTTCCTTCGGAAAGTTTAATACTTTTTAATCGCAACGCATTACTGACCACAGAAACACTGGATAAAGCCATGGCTGCACTTGCTAGCATTGGACTGAGTTGAATGTGAAAAATGGGATACAGTACTCCCATCGCCACAGGCACTAAAATTAAATTATAACCAAATGCCCAAGCCAAATTTTGCCGAATGTTACGCATGGTAGATTTTGAGAGTTTGAGTGCTTGGGGCACAAGGGTAATGTCACTGCGCAAAAGCGTAATCCCTGCCGACTCAATCGCTATATCAGTGCCATTGCCCATTGCCATCCCAACGTCAGCTGCGGCAAGAGCCGGCGCGTCATTAATGCCATCTCCGACCATGGCCACCACTTTGCCTTGTTTTTTCAATGTACTGACTTTCTTTTCTTTATCTTGGGGAAGTACTTCTGCTAAAACTTCTATAATTCCGACTTGATGAGCAATTGCTTCAGCAGTTTGTCTATTATCACCAGTCATCATTACTGGAGTGACTTGCATCTTCTTAAGCGCGACAATTGTTGCGGCAGCGGTTGTTTTAACTGAGTCACTAATCCCAATCACTCCTACTTGGTACTGATCAATAGCGACAAAGGAAATTGACCAAGCTTGGTCTTTCCAGCTTTGCGACAAAGTGGACAAATTTTTACTTGGAACAGTTTTCTTTTGCTCCATAAAATTTTGGGTACCAATTAAAATAGTATGCCCCTCAATCTGTGCCTGAATACCTTTGCCACCAATGTCTATCAATTTTTCAACTTTATAGATGGGTGCCTTTTTGTCAGTTAAATATGTGACGATAGCTCGAGCAAGAGGATGATGAGATTTTGTTTCTAAAGAAAAAACTACTCCTTCGATATACGCGCTTGCAGTTTTTGCCAGTGATTTTTTTATTCCAATGCTCTGTAATAGCTGATCAATATTATCGGCTACCTCAAACCCTCTTACACTTGGTTTGCCTTCAGTCAGGGTGCCTGTTTTATCAAAAATAATGATATTTACTTTGCTTGCTCGCTCTAAAGCTTCGGCATCTTTGACTAAGATACCATGTTCAGCTCCCTTGCCAATCCCGACCATAATTGAAGTGGGTGTTGCCAAACCTAATGCACACGGACAAGCAATAATCAGCACTGAGATCATACTAATCAGGGCGTGAAGAAACTGCGGTGGTGGACCAACATTAAACCAGAGTAGAAATGTAATGAGTGAAATAATGATCACCGTTGGTACAAACACACCAGCAATACGGTCGGTTAATTTTTGAATCGGCGCACGAGAACCTTGAGCATGTTTGACCAACTCAATAATTTGGGCCAGAAAAGTTTCGCTACCCACTTTCATCGCAATCATTTCAAATGCACCTGATTGGTTGATCGTGGCACCGATCACCAGGTCACCCTTTTTCTTTTCAACAGGTAGGCTTTCACCTGTGACCATGCTTTCATCAATTGCGGTTTCTCCATCAACAATTTGACCATCAATTGGGACTTTTTCACCAGGTTTAACAATCAGGCGATCACCCTTTACTAACTGTTCCACTGGAAGATCTAGTTCTTTGCCAGCTCGGAGCACATGCGCAGTTTTTGCTTGCAGACCAAGCAGTTTTTTCATAGCTTCTGAAGTCTGACCTTTGGCACGAATTTCTAAAAATTTCCCTAACAAAATTAATGTCATAATCGTCGATGAAACTTCAAAGTAGACATGTGCTTCAATTCCAACTTGGGCAAAGGTTGAAGCAAAAATCAAGGAAAAAATTGAGAAAAAATAGGTAACTGAAGTTCCTAAAGCAACTAGAGTATCCATATTCGCTGAGCGATTTTTTAACCCCGAAAAAGCACTGCGATAGTATTGACCACCTACCCAAAACTGAATCGGTGTAGCCAGTGCCCACATCAGCCAACTATTTTTCAAAAGTGCCGGGGCAAATGGGACCATTGCTCCAAAAAGGAGAATACTATTGAGCACGGCACTCACGATCAGTTTTTTTTTGAGTTCCTTCATTTCCCGGCTACGTTCGATCGTAATAATATCGTTTCCATCTGTTGAATCAGGGTGAGCTTTATAGCCGAGTGAGTCAACAGCAGCATAGATTTTGCTAACGTCGGCCTGTTTTTCATCATACTCAACGCTCGCGTGCTCATTGGCGTAATTGACAGTGGCACTGATGACTCCAGGCGTCTTTTGCAGCCTACGCTGCGTAGTCACCGCACAGCTTGCACAGTGCATACCAGTAATGGGAAATGAAACTTTTTTCATTAGGTTACCTTAATTTTGCCAAAGAACATGCTCATGCCACAGTGGAACTGATACTCGCCAAGCTTTTTTGGAGTAATCGTGATCTCAGTTGTTTGATGCAAAGGTAAAAATTGGCGAATTTGAAAGTCTGGAATCATCACTTCCTCTAAACATGAGCTGGCATCTTTACGATGAAATGCTAAGGTAATTGCTTTCCCCACAGGGACTTCAATTACGCTTGGGGTATATCCACCCTCAACTATAATTGTCACTTTATCTTGAACTTTCTTGGCCGTGGGCTCTTTTTTGATGAAGAAGAACCATATCGTTAGACCAATCAGCGCTAGAATAGTAAAATTAATTATAATCATCATATGAGTTTAATTTCTAGCTGTTATGATCTGGAATTTTACTGCACATTTACGACCACATCTTTCTTTAATTCTTTGCCATCAGCGTAGTTAACTCTTGCACTTACTCTCCATGGACCTCGCATACTAAACTTTGCACTGGCAGCGTACTTACCGTCACCTTGTGAAGTTGCTATACCTTGTTGAGTTCCCATATTCATGGTGGTCATATTGACATCTACATTCACTTTCGCATTATCAACTAGCTTCCCGGTAGTATCTCGCACAGTAATGACGAATATATTATTTCCCAATGCCGGGGGATTTTGTTGAGCAGTCAATTCTACTTGACTCTGAGTTATCGGGGTTTGAGGTCCTTTCAATATCAAGTATGCGCCAGTGACGATGACTCCGAAAATGACTAACCCTATTAAGTTGGCATGTTTTCTCATTTCACTCCTTTTATATACTTACTCAACGTTAATCATCATCATCAACCCCCCAGGCTCGTGGTGGGCATTTGTCGTATGGTGTGGAATATGGCAGTGCAGCATCCACTTTCCTGGCCGATCCGGTGTAAACTCCACGTCGTACCGCTCACCGGGTGCAACAGCAACTGTATCTTTCATCATCTGCGCAGCCAGTGGAACTGGGTTCCCGTCTGTCTCTACGATCTTAAACGGAAAACCGTGCAGATGCATTGGGTGCATCATTTGACCAGAACCAATGAACCGTAACCTGACTTTTTGCCCTACCTTAGCAGTAATCGTTTCAGTATCTGGATAAGCTTTACCATTAATCGTGAAGTAATTCCCATCCATATTTGTGGCTGGCATTGCAGCATAAGTCTGACCATCAATCACTCGCCACTCGTTGAGCATCAATACTTTATCAATGTCAGGCTTTGGATTAAGGCCACCTTTTGGGTCAATAATAAAAGCACCCGAGAGACCAACTGAAATTTGCTTATCACTATCAAAGTGCGAGTGATACCAGTACGTTCCTGCTGGCTTCGCTACAAACTCGTAAGTAAATGTTTCCCCAGGCTGAATTGGCTTTTGTGTTTCATCAGGAATACCATCCATATTATTGGGGACTTGAATACCATGCCAATGGATTGTTGTGGGTTCCGGAAGATTATTTTTCACCACAAATCGCACTCTATCACTCTCGGTTACATGAATCAGTGGACCTGGAACCATCCCGTTATAACTCCACGCATTAACCTGAACATCTTTTAAGATATTCCACTTCACAGGTTGAGCAGTTAAAGAAAAGACCTTTACACCATTTTCAATAGTGAACGGCAATTCTTGTAAACCATGATCTTGGGTTGCTGGCCTCATGCCAGTATCAGGAATTGCTTCCATCGCTTGTTCAGCTTGGATATCACCACTAGAAAGCTGCGCTGGAGGTGGTACATTTTGCTTCGGCTGAAAATACCTTAAAGCTGTGACCAGTAAAAGTAAGAAAATTGCAATCAAAATTATGTGATTTTTCTTCATAGATCTACTACATTTGTAGTAGATTAAAACGCTTCACGGCTGATGTCAATGAGAAAGAGCTGAATAATTTTGTAAAGAAGAGATTGGAATGACCATATCATTATTATTTACACAGAAATATGGCTGATGATGCACTCGCAGCTCAGTCATGGCCAATGCCATTTTCGCTTGATGAAGGAAAAGCACCGCTAGAAAAAGTGCAAAAAAGATTCCTAGGAGTGGGCTCAGATTTATTTTTTTACTTGAAAAATTGTTTTCTTTCAAAGCTTGGATACGATCCCCTAACTTATAGGAAGAAAACTGTGAGACTTCCAGATTGGGATAAGAAATAACTTTAGATAATGCTCTTTTTAAAAAGAAATTTGTTCCTTGAATAACTTGTACATAAGAATCTGCTTCTATTTCTAAAGCAAGCTTAAATTCATTAATATACGTCGTAAAAAGAGGAAAGATAAAACATTTATTAATCAATTCTAGAAGCCAAATTTTTAGACTATCAAAATTTCTTGCGTGCTGATACTCATGCAAAAAGACGGCTTCAATTTCTTTTGCATTCAATCTTTTAAACAAAGCTGAAGACAAGTAAATTGTGTTGAGATAACAAAAGGCAGTTAATGTTTTAGAAGAGAAAAGAATTATTTTATGATGAAGCTTTTGGAATAATATAAACTGGCTATATTCCTCAACATTTCTTACCATTTTTAGGTGATGTATTTTCCAAGCCGTAAAAAAGAGAAAACATATTTTTGTAAAAAACCAGAGAACTGCACTGAAAAAAAGAAATAATACAAAAAATGTTTCAGCCATTACAGCTGGTGCCAGGTAAATAAAAGAGCTCCAGCCATAACAAACATGATTTAAAAAAGCAGATAATAAAGGAAAGAGCGCAGTCGCATGATTGAAGAAGAAAGCAATAAAAGCAAAACCAGGAAATGCAATTAAATAAAATAAAAAAGTACTATGCTTCATCTTCAAGCATCCTGAGTAACTCAGCACGTTTTTCTTGAGGAAGTCGTTCAACTTCTTCAGCAAAGGCAGTAATCCCTTCTTGGCCATAGTGGTCAAAGATAGCGGGGAAAAAGTTTTTAATAAAACTACGTGCAGCTTGCTTGCGGGAAGTCTGAGGTGAGTAGAAAAATTTATTAGCTGACTTTTCTCTTTTTAGAACATTTTTTCAACTAAACGGTTCATAACAGTCATAATAGTAGTATAGGCAAAAGTCTTATCTGAAGAAAGCTGTGTGTGAACAGTTCGCACATCACACTCTAGTTGATTCCAAATTACAGCCATAATTTTTTGTTCAAGTGGAGTGAGAATGATGTTATTTGGCAACTATGACAAGTTTAGTATATATGACCGAAATTAATAGTTTACGTTTGTTAAGTACGGCTTAAAACTAGTTATCAATAGAGAGATAAGGAGTACCCCTCCGATTAAACAGGCTCCCCACAGTCCTTTAAATCCAGCAATAGCCGTCCAGTAAATTAACATTAACAGATAACTCGAATACATCCATGGTGAAGTATCTGTATTATTTTTTAATGAAGCCTTCAGCAACTTACTGAACAGAAAAGTGCCGAAAAAGCTACTCACTAACCAACCAATAAAGTTGCTCCACGGGACCTGATAAAAGTTTCCGGGGTGTTGCCAGGTCCAAAATCCTAGTGCCACAGATCCAGGATCCAGAGTAATGTCAAATAACATCATCAGCACAGCTGAGCTCAAGACTTTCAACAAAATTGAGCGTTGCGGAAATAGCCGCTGAGTAAGCGAATAAGCCCCAAATAAGATTGGCGTCCACCCAAAACCAACTGTCCATGGCACAAAGCCAAGTGTTTTCCCGATCAAAGCTCCATATTCAAACTTACCGTATGGAAATCCAGTGACTACAGCCAAATTTTCCAATACCAATGCAAACGTACTCATGACCACAATGCAGAGAAGAGCTTGTTTATAGGCATATGTTTTTACTAAGCCATAATATGACGGTAAAGCAAAAAGAAGCACAAAGATTGAGGATACGCCTGAGTACTTAGAGTTAAGTGGAAAAGCAGTCGTAAAAAAAGCAAGCACAGTCAAGATAACTATAACTGTAGCTCCGTATATCCATTGTTTTTTTATTAACTGAAGTCTCATGAGAAGAAGCGTTGAATAGTAATAAACCAAAATAAACCAAATCCGACACAACCATTTAAAGCTGGAAAGATTTTATATACACGCATCACTTCCCACTTTTTAATAAGTGTCAGTAATGGGATGATTGCATAAACTAATAAAGGGACACACCAGAGGTTGTGACTATAGTTCATGATGCTGACCCATGCGCTAAACCACAACAGAATACAGATGATTAAGCTTTTTTCTTTTCCGAAAAATACTGCAGTCGTCAAAAGACCTGCCCGACGATCCGCATCAATATCAGGTATTGCTGAAAAGAGGTGCATCCCGGCGCTCCATAACCCAGCAGCACCCAGAATCGGCAGTGCGGGAAACTTTCCAGTCGTCAGAAAAAATCCAAAGACTCCGGGAATGATGTACAGAATATTTGAACTCGAATCAATAAATGGTTTGGCTTTCCATCGCCATGGCGACATGCTATACGCATAACTGAAAAAAAGTAATAATAGTAACAGCAGCGACAAGACCCCGTTCAAAGTAAAAAAGCAAAGTACCATGCTTAAACAGATGCAGAGTAGCATAACTTTCTTCAGCTGACTCCTCTCCTCTACTCGTACCGGATGTTCATAGTTTTTTTTCTTGTCGTTATACTGGTCAGTATCACTGTCAGCTAGATCATTTATTCCGTAAAGAAAGACATTTGCTGGGAAAAGAAAGTATAAAAAATATATCCAAAATTGAGCAGTGGCCAGCTGCGTTACTTGACTCATTCCCGCAACATATCCGACTAGAAATGGTCCTGCTAAGTAGAGCCAGAATCTTGGACGTGAGGTGTAGAATATTTTTTTAAGGGTAAGCATGCTTAAGAGAAAAATGTGTTTTTTATAAGAAAAAAAAGAATTCGCGCTACAGATGGTTTAATTTTCTTTTGATAGACGAGCAGTGGATTTTGAGTAATCTGCCGGGCTGTCCATTCATAAAGATCGTTGGCTGTTTTGATTGGAACAAGATAACGTTTAGGAATAAAGCGATACCCCTTTATTCCTTGATTACTCCATTGATGATGTAACTCTATTTGAGCCTTCATAAATGCTGAGAATGCCGCTGGGTGTCTTTGGCTTTCTTGCTGTTCAAGTGACTTTACTCCATATTTTTTCAACTCACTTTGAGGGAAATAGGTCCGTCCGAGCTTAATATCTTCTTGGACATCACGAATGAAGTTAACATACTGCATTGATCTTCCCAGATATTGAGCACTTGAATAAGCTACTGCTGGCAAATTGAGAATTTTTGCCATCATCAGTCCAATCACTTCTGCCGAACCATACATGTACGCTTGAGTTTCTTTCAAGGTGCGATAGGTAGTTTTAGTTAAATCAAGCTCCATAGCATCCAGGAATGCCTCAACCCATTTAAGATCAAATCCCCTCTTTTCGATGACAGAAACAAACGAATCGATCACCACATTGCCAGAAACATTTCCATGTTGACTCGACTCGAATATTTTTTGAAACTCTTTAAATTCTTGAATCATCGGTGGAGTTTGGTCAACAAAATTATCTGCGGTGCGGACGAAGGCATACAAAGCAAAAACATCAGCCTTTACCTCAGCTGGAAAAAAGAGACTACTATAAAAATAAGTTCGGCTCCCATTTTTAAACGTTGAGTAAAGCTGTTTTTGGATCATATCTCTACCTACTGCTTTGTCCAATATTCTTTGAGTCTGTCTCGGACAAGATGTGCTGAGATAAATGCTGGCGGAACTCCAATGCCTGGCACGGTATTGGCACCAACATAAAAAAGGTTCGCGATGTGTTGACTAACATTGTTGGGCCGCCAAACTGCACTTTGGAAAAACGTATGTGCCAAACCACCTAAGGCATTTCCTTTGTAGCTGTTATATCGTTGATCAAAATCAGTTACAGAAAAAATCTTTTGAAAAATAATATTTTTCTTGAGCTGAAGATCTAGTTTTTCTTCAATAAATTGAATAATGAAGTCTGCATAGTGGGTTCGCCAATTTTCTGTTTCTTCTAAGCCGGCAGCAATTGGGACCAGTATCATCAAGTTTTCATGATCTTTCGGTGCAACTGTTTCATCTGTATGACTAGCTTTATTAATATAAATCGAAGGTTCAGTCGGCCAGCGGGCATGTTTGAAGACATCATCAAAATGTTTTGACCAATCTTTACCAAAGTAGAGATTGTGATGTTCAAGTTGTGGAAGTTTTCCTTTTACACCTAAATAAATCAAAAATGCTGAAGGAGTCATCACTTTTTTTTGCCAATACTGTTCTGAAAATGTCCGCAGCGACTGATCTGAGAGCAAAGTTTCGGTAAAGTGGTAGTCGGCATTTGAAATAACAACATCTGGCGTATAAGTTTTCTCGGCAGTGACCACTTGGACAACACGATTATCTTTAGTTACTAACTTCTGAGCTGGTGAGTTATAAACGTACTTTACTCCGTACTGTTTTCCCAAAGAAACGACAGCGTCCACCAGCATCTTCATTCCACCTTTGGGATACCAGACACCTAAGTTGAAATCAACGTGTGTCATTAAGCTAAAAAGCGACGGTGCATTTTTGGGAGAACAGCCTAAAAATACTAAATTGTATTCAAGAATTTGTTGAATTTTAGGGTGATGAAAAAATTTAGAAATATAACTGTGCATTGGCTCAAACACACCCATCTGCGAACCATTCTTGAGCATGTCAAAATTCATTAAGTCAAAAAAAGAATTCATGTTCTTGTAGAGAATGGACTTCATCGAGATCTCATACTTTAATTTACTTTCGCTCAGATACTGATCAAATGCTTTACTTACTCCAGGCTCAAGCGCTTCAAATGTTTTTTTATCTGTACTCAAATTGCCAGTAATATCAATCTGTGTTTTATCATCAAAGAACACTCTGTACTGAGGTTTAAGTGGTAAAAGTGTATAAAAATCTGCCGGAGTTTTGTCAAACTCTGCAAAAAATTTTTCAAATACTTCTGGCATCATGTACCAAGAAGGGCCCATATCAAATCTAAATCCTTTGGCACTTAATGAGCTAGCCCGGCCACCAGGTTGTTCATTTTTTTCCAACACCGTCACATCGTAGCCATCTTTTGCTAGTAAGGCTGCAGCAGCTAAACCACCGAACCCAGCACCAAGAATAATAAGTTGTTGTTGTTTTTTCATACTTGATATGTTGAGATAGCACGCAGAATAAAATCACTCAGTGTGTCCACGAGCTCCCCTTTCTCCTTCTTAGCCATAATGCTGGGAAAGTACTCTAGAATAAATCCATTGATAGCATGAACAATGACTCTACTTTCTCGTTTTCGGTCAGGAAAGTTGTATAAACCTTTTTCTTCACCTAACTGCAAAATTTCCTCAATATGAAGATACGTTTTTTCTGGTAAGTATCCTCTTGAGTTTTGAATAAACTGTAAGCGAAAGTGAAGATAGTACTTTAACACTGCGGTAATTTCTTCCGCATGATCAAACTGGAAAAGAATGCGTTGCTTCAGCGCGTGCTCAAAGTCATCTGGCATCTTTAAAGCTTTTCTCGCTTCCCCGAGCTCTGAGTTTGTAGTCTCGTACAGTGACTTGAGCAGGTCTTCTTTATTTGAAAAATGATAGTACAACACAGAGGGAGCTACTCCACTAAGGGTTGATAAAGTCCGCATTCTCAGACCTTCAAATCCGTGAACCGCAAGTTCATGGCGCGCAATCGAAAGAATTTTTTGTTGAGTAGGAAGAGACACCAGATTTATTATAGAACAACTGTTCTATAAGTTAAGATCTAAAGACTGTCACAAGAAAATGAGTTCAATGCAGAAGGCCTCCCTTTCGGGAGGCCTTCTTTACTGTGAGTACTTTTTTATAAGAGGATGAAGCCGACGATTCCTAAAATAATCGCTGCTGCTCCAACTCCGACTGCTTTCAAGATATCGCTACTTCCAGCTACTGGCAAAGTCTTGGGGATAGACGGCTGTGTAGAAGCTTGGACGATAACTTGCGTTGCACCACAGGACGCGTCAGTGATATCAGCAGTGTTGCGACATTTACGCCCAGTGTTTGTATCTACACAGATCTGGTTTGACGACTTACAGTCTGAGTTATTGATACATGTGTCATTACACCCTGCCGCAATGACTGTTGGTGTTGGAGTTGGATTATTTACAACTGAACAGTTATTGTTGGTACAGTTGGCTCCGTTGACACAAGCAGTTAACTTACATGTTCCACTATTACACGTGTGATCATTTGGACAGTCCCCGTTATTACTGCAGCTACTGCCACATTGAGTAACTCGGCACTTATCACTACTACAACTTGCTCCATTCACACAAGCAGTTAGCTTACATGTTCCGCTATTACAGGTATGGTCATTTGGACACTCACTGTTACTTGTACAGATGCTTCCACATTGAGTAACTCGGCAATGGTCAGCTGTACAGGATGCTCCATTGACACATGATGTTAACTCACACTTGCCACCGTTACAGGTATGGTCTTGAGGACACTGACTTGTGAAGGTACAGGTGCTACCACAGACCAGCGGCACAGGTGATGGAATCGGTGAAGGTAATAGCGTTGGAGACGGCACCGGGGTCGGGGTCACGCCTGGGGTAGGAGATGGCAGCGGTGATGGGACAGGGGTCGGGGTCACACCTGGAGGTGGGGAAACGACCACACAGGCCAGGGGATTGGGACT
>Ga0123336_10001715_pt1 | contig 19831 bp, 17 predicted proteins | sample SSSSmetaG_FD_96466 | JGI IMG/M metagenome (GOLD analysis project Ga0123336, IMG submission 96466) | Glacier valley bacterial and archeal communities from Borup Fiord, Nunavut, Canada, to study Microbial Dark Matter (Phase II) - ​SSSS metaG | ecosystem: Environmental > Aquatic > Freshwater > Ice... | reverse complement strand
TCGACCATCATCCATTTCTTTCAAGGAGTGCGCAATTCTTCGCTGAACAGGTTTCAATCCGTCTTCTATCCGGGGCACGGCACGCTCAAGAATTACATACGAAGCATAATCCAGGAACCAGTTCTCGTATAAACCATCAATAGAGATGAGTTCATGAACCATATCCCCGCTCCCCATCTTAGGTACGAGGTCCTTGCTGTGTTTTGTACTTTTCTTTTTACTCATTTTATCTTACTACTAGTACCGTAATCTTTGTCAATTATTCTTTTCTGTCAACTGTAAATTGACTTAAGCTTCTTCTTCTACTTCAGCTTCTGCCACAATCTCCTCTTTCACTTCATCCATCTCAATACGCAGATTCTCGATAATGAAATCCTGGCGATCCGGGGTATTCTTGCCCATATAAAACTCGAGCGTCTTATGAAGATGTTTTTCCTTATCAATTCGAACCGGTTGTAACCGGATAGTATCGCCAATGAAAGTTCCGAATTCTTCCGGTGAGATTTCGCCCAGCCCTTTGAATCGTGTGATCTCCGGTTTATTGCCGAGCTTGCTGATCGCCTTTTGACGTTCTTCATCGCTGTAGCAATAGATGGTTTCCTTCTTATTCCGAACGCGGAATAAAGGTGTCTCCAGGATGTATACATGACCTGCTTTCACGAGGTCAGGGAAGAATTGTAAAAAGAATGTCATCAGGAGAAGGCGAATGTGCATTCCATCGACATCGGCATCTGTAGCTACAATCACCTTGTTGTAACGAAGTCCATCCATTCCATCCTCAATATTCAGCGCATGCTGAAGAAGGTTGAATTCCTCGTTCTCATACACGATCTTCTTGGTGAGACCAAAGCAGTTCAATGGCTTACCACGAAGACTGAATACAGCCTGCGTTTCTACATCGCGTGACTTTGTAATGGAGCCGCTTGCCGAATCCCCTTCAGTAATAAATACAACTGATTCTGATCCCTTTTCACCTTTTTCATCATCAAAGTGAAACCTGCAATCGCGAAGCTTTTTATTATGGAGATTGGCTTTCTTAGCTCTCTCATTCGCAAGCTTCTTAATACCAGCGATCTCTTTACGCTCACGTTCCGACTGAAGAATTCGCTTCTGCATTGCTTCCGCGGTCTTTGGATTTTTATTGAGATAGATCTCCAGTTCCTTGGAAACAAAATCACCGACAAAGCTCTTGACAGTTTCTCCATCGGGGGCCATGTAGGTGGAGCCAAGCTTGGTTTTCGTCTGTGATTCAAATACGGGTTCCTGAACCCGTACAGCAACTGCGGCAACAACGCTTGCGCGAATATCAGCGGCATCGTAATCCTTTTTAAAGAAATCACGCACACCACGAATTATCCCTTCGCGGAATGCAGCGAGGTGAGTTCCTCCCTGTGTTGTGTTCTGACCGTTTACGAACGAATAATATTCTTCACCGTATTGATCGCCGTGCGTCATAGCTACCTCAATGTCATCACCTTTAAAGTGAATGATCGGATAATGCATTTCTTCTGCATCCACTTTTTGCTTGAGCAAATCCAAAAGTCCGTCTTTTGAAAAGAATTTCTGACCATTGTAATTGATCGTCAGGCCAGCATTTAAAAATGCATAGTTCCACATCAAATCATCGAGATATTCGAAGATAAAATGATAGTTTTTAAACATCGATTGATCTGGTTCAAACTCTACGAGCGTGCCATTTCTGTCACTGCTTTTGGATTGCTTCGGATCGCTTGTGAGAACTCCTTTTTTGAATTCCGCAAGCTTGGTTTGTCCATCTCGATACGCCTGAACTTTAAAGTAGTTCGACAACGCATTTACTGCCTTCGTCCCTACCCCATTCAATCCAACTGATTTTTGAAAAGCCCCGGAGTCATACTTGGCTCCCGTATTGATCTTCGATACAACATCAACGACTTTACCCAAGGGAATACCCCGTCCGTAATCTCTTACAACAACGCGCTGATCGGTGATCTTGACATCGATGGTTTTTCCATGACCCATCATGTGCTCATCAATACAGTTATCCATCACCTCTTTCACGAGAACATAGATACCATCATCTTTTGCAGAACCGTCGCCAAGTTTTCCAATATACATTCCGGGGCGCAGGCGGATGTGCTCGCGCCAGTCAAGGGATCTAATACTCGATTCGTTGTAGTCAGAATTTTCCTTCGCCATTCAACTTCAGTGGTTAAAATAAAAATCTAAGAGTATGTCTTGTTAGTTGTTCCGAGATCAAAAAAAGAACCTGTTCAGATCAGTTCGTTTCAGTTTAAAAAATCCGATTTATTCCTAACCGAAGTAAGAACGAAAAATTTAAATCCATTTCAATGGGTTCGCTGATTTTTTAAACTACAAATTTGAGCGAAGAAGGTGGTTGTAAGTATTTGAATTTCAAGCAGTAAACAGTCTACTATGAAACAGACTGTTTACTCATAAATCTTTGTGTAATTGAATAGAGTGGCCATAAAATGGACCAAAACACAATCAATGCTATGCTTCCGTAAATGATGAAGCCGATGTTATCATAGTTATATCGTTCCTGACTATTGAATGTACTTATAAACTGTGATGATACGAGCACAAACAGATTGACGAACGCAACCAGCCCATAAAACCATGCCTGGAAGTAGCCATTGGTTACGGGGAAAATACGAGTGATCACAAACACCAAGGCATTTATTACGCCAAGGAATATAAGTGTCGAATAAAAAATTCCGTTGCGTGAAATACTGAGCGTCCCTCCATCGGTAAAATATACCTGCTCAGGAAGTGAAGCATATATGTACAGGAAAATTGCTATTGTGGCCAGCAACGACAGGAACCAGACGGCTTTGAATATTTTAATTATCATTTTCTATAAATCGGATGCAAGATAATTTGATTCGGTGGAATGGCAAATTGGGTGCTGGATGTTTGCTCTCCGGCTGTTAGCTCTTGAGCAAATAAATACGTCGTTTAATCATGTTCCGATTTCAAAGGCCAAAGGCTAATAGCAAATGGCCTTTCGTTAAAATATTTTATACTAATTTTACGTTCTCTTCGGTACCGTGTAGCATGAATGTAAACCCGATCATTTTATCAATACCCATATTCTTTATCCTTATCGGAATTGAACTGGTCGTAGAGCGTTTCTCTCATCGTAAGCTGTATTCGTTACCAGACGCCGTGGCCAATATCAGTTGCGGAATTACTTCGCAATTATCCGGACTATTCATGCGCGTGCTCGCAATTGGTGTTTACGAATTAGTTTACGAAAACTTCGCACTGTTTACCATGGATAAGACCTGGCTTTACTGGCTTGGCCTGTTTCTGTTGACAGACTTTACCTATTACTGGGCTCACAGAATGAGTCATGAGGTGAATTTATTCTGGGGCGGCCATGTGGTACATCATCAAAGTGAAGAGTACAATCTCTCTGTTGCGTTGCGTCAAAGTAGTTTCCAGGTAGTGTGGACATTCGCCTTCAGCTTGCCAATCGCATTGATTGGATTTGATACTGTTGATTTTATATTGATATCAGCGTTGAATACGCTTTATCAATTCTGGATCCATACAGAAGCCATTAAGAAAATGGGTTGGTTTGAATATGTATTCAACACTCCTTCTCATCACCGGGTACATCACGGTCGCAATCCAAGGTACATTGATAAGAATCATGCTGGATCACTCATCATTTGGGATAAGATGTTTGGGACTTTTGAACCGGAACATGAGAAACCAGTGTATGGAATAACGAAACCTATCAACAGTTGGAATCCTGTGTGGGCCAATTTCAATCATTATGTGACAATGGTTTCGGAGATGAAAACAATTCCATCTTTTAAAGATAAGATCAGGTACATGTTCAGCAAGCCGGGTTGGCTACCAGAAGATCGTGGTGGCTACCGGCAAGCACCATCCATCGATCATGCTACTTATCAAAAATATACTACTCCTGCTCCTATTGTCTTGAACTATTATGTACTTTTTCAATACGTAGTGTGTCTTGGAGGTGTATCAATGTTTCTTTTTAACCAAACTCGATTCAATATACTCGAACAAGGTGCAATTGCGCTACTTATCTCTTTAGTGGTGGTTAACTGCGGTGTTTTGTTTGAGAATAAACGCTGGGTAATTTATTCCGAACGGATCCGCATTATTGCTTACCCGATATTAATTATGACTTTTGCGACAATCCACCACCTCCCATTTTATGTCAGTGTTGCGGCGATCGTTTATATGATAATCTCTGCTATATGGTTCTATTCGATATCTAAAAAAATCCATGTTCAAAAAGTTTAACTTCCTTTTCGTTACGGTATTACTACTATCCTGTGGTAAGGACATTCCTACTCTCAAAGGCATTGACAGCGATAAATGGAAGAATGACAAGAACGCCTGTCGTGGTGAGCGAAAGACCATGGAGCCAGCCCTTCGCACGGAGCTATCCAAATTAAAAGGCCTTAGCGAAATGGATATTATCAAATTACTCGGTCGTCCTGATGAAAATGAATTATATAAAGGCAACCAGAAATTTTATCGGTATTATATTACAGCTGCACCTGCGTGTACATCGAAAGATTCAGCGTCATTAAAATTGATTTTGCGATTTAATGCGATGGGAAATGCGCAGTTGGTTTCAGTAGAGTAACCTTTAAACTATGAAAAGTAAAATGTTGCGAGTAAAAAGTAGATTTGCTTATTGAACAGAACCACTTTTTACATTTTACTTTTTACAACCATTACAACCAGCCAGACTGCCTGTATTTGTAAATTTTAACTCATCTCAAATGAAAAATATATCAGTAATTGGTTCGGGAACAATGGGCAATGGCATTGCCCACGTATTCGCCCAGAATGGTTACAAAGTGTCGCTCATCGATATCTCCGAAGAATCACTTAAGAAAGCAGTCGCCACGATCGATAAGAACCTTGGACGCCAGGTTGAGAAAGGAATTCTTACGAAAGAAGCTAAAGATCAGGCGATCGCAAACATAACCACTACAACATTCCTCCAGGAAGGTGTTAAAGATGCTGAACTCGTTATTGAAGCCGCTACTGAAAATGCAGAACTTAAGCTTAAAATCTTCCATGATATTGATGAGAACACAAAGCCCGGAACAATCCTTGCGTCAAACACTTCATCCATCTCTATTACCAAAATTGCATCGGTAACAAAAAGTCCTGATACAGTAATCGGAATGCATTTCATGAACCCTGTGCCAATCATGAAACTGGTTGAAGTTATTCGAGGTTACAACACAAGCGACGTTGTAACCAAGACGATAATGGACCTGTCTGTTGCATTAGGTAAGGTCCCTGTTGAAGTAAATGATTATCCAGGTTTCATTGCCAATCGCATATTAATGCCAATGATCAACGAATCTATTTATTCATTGTATGAAGGAGTTGCCGGTGTTGAAGAGATAGATACTGTAATGAAACTCGGAATGGCCCATCCAATGGGTCCGTTACAACTCGCTGATTTTATTGGATTGGATGTGTGTCTATCAATATTGAATGTATTGCAAAACGGATTTGGTAATCCAAAATATGCACCTTGCCCGTTACTGGTAAACATGGTCCAGGCAGGTCATAAAGGAATTAAATCCGGTAGCGGTTTTTATAAGTACGCTCCCGGAAGTAAAGATCTTGTGATAGCGGATAGGTTTAAAAAATAAGAAGCCAGGGGTAAGAAGTGAAAAGTGAAAAGTGAGGGGTAAGAAGTCAAAAGGGTGCAACTTTAGAACTTTGAACTTCGATTACTTTTTCAACAAATCGCGTATCTCAGTAAGCAATATAATATCTGCCGGCGGAGGTGCCGGTGCTGTAGGTTTGGCTTCTTGCTTAACCTTTGAGGAGTTAGCGGCTTTTACAATGAGGAACAGAACAAAGGCGATGATGACGAAATTTAATACGGCTGACAAAAAAAGCCCATATTTTACAGATCCAAAAATAGTAAGATCTCCCAGCTTATTGAGGTGTGCTGCATCGAGTGCAGGTTTAAGCAATAGTGGAGTGATCACATTTTCAATGAGTGAACTGACGATACTATTGAAAGCTGCTCCGATGATAACACCGACGGCCAGATCAACAACATTGCCACGGATGACAAAAGCTTTAAATTCCTTAAGCATAATAGGTTTGGGTTTTGTTTAGAATGAGCTAAAATATTACATGATTCATAGAATTACAATGCTTTAGATGCAATTTCGCCCACTAATCAAATTTCGTGCAACAGAACGATCCCTTCATTAAAAGTATCCTGGAAGATCCTGACGGGGTAATCGTTTTTTCGATTGACAAAAGTTACCGTTACACTTTCTTTTCATCGTCTTATCGCCGATTGATCGACTCACGTTTTGATGCCAAAATCAATATTGGTGATAATATCCTTGACGCTTTGAAAAAATCTCTGGACAGAAAAAAAACGCAGGACTTACTGGATCGCGGATTAAAAGGAGAATCCTTTACATCGGAGGCAAAATATACCGACATGATCTCTGGCGGTAAAATATATCAGATCAACTACAGGCCTGTAAAGAATGAACAAGGTGAGTTGATTGGTCTCACAGCATGGATGAATGACATCTATCCTGAACGGCAGGCAATTCTTGAGAAGACAGATATTCAAGCTGCGTATCACCTGCTCATTGAAAATACAACGGATGCTATTTTTGTCATGCAGGCGGAAGGAGATATTGGCAAAATTGTTTCTGCCAACAAAACGGCGGCTGAAATGCATGGGTATTCATATGAGGAATTCCTCACTCTTCATGTAGAGGACCTTGACACCAAAGAAGAACAGGAACGTTTTGATGAACGATTGGCAAAACTTATGAATGGATCAATACTTTCATTCGAAGTGAACCATCAGAAAAAAGATGGGACTATTTTTCCGTTGGAAGTAACAACGATGATGATGAACCTCGATGGTCAAAAGCTTACACTATCGATCAACAGGGATATCACCGAACGCAAAGAAATAGTGGAGGCAGTGCGTGATCGTGAACGATTTATCGAAAGCATTACAAACTCCTCTCCAGACATTATTTATGTATTTGATTTTGCAACGAGAAGAAATATCTATACAAACAGGCCTATGGGTCACATGCTCGGATTCACATCAGAAGAAATCCTGGAAATGAATTCAAAATCCTTTCCAAGCCTGTTGCATCCTGAAGATTACGAAGCTCTTGCCGGTAAGCTTGACCGATGGAAAACAGCGACAGACGATGATGTCATTGAGACTCATTTCCGAATGAAGTGTAAATCCGGTAGCTGGAAATGGTTTGTGGCACGCGATACCGTCTTTAAAAGAGATAAAAAAGGAAATGTAATTCAGACAGTTGGTACAGCACAGGACAGAACGGACAGCAAAAATTCTGAGATTAACCTCCGCCAAAGTGAAGAACGATTCAAACGACTTCAGGAAGCTTCTTTCGGTGGAATTGGAATTCACGACAACGCAAAAATAATTGATGCCAATCAGGGACTGGCAATAATAACCGGTTATTCAATTGAGGAGTTAATTGGCATGGATGGACTTTTATTGGTGACATCCGAATACCGTGAACACGTTACACACAAGATCCGAACGGGTTATGAATTGCCCTACGATGTTGTTGGCCTAAAGAAAGACGGAACACACTATCATCTTGAAATTCAGGCGAAGAACATCCCATATCAAAATAAAGTTGTCAGGGTTACGGAGTTCAGAGATATAAGCGAGCGAAAGCAGATTGAGGAGTCAATTCGTGAGCAGAACGTACGACTTGGAGATATTGCAGATAATCTTACACGCAAGAATGAACAGTTGGAAGAATTCACGCAGATCGTATCACATAATCTTCGTGCCCCCGTTGGAAATATTATTACACTTCTTTCATTGTACGACCAGGCACCCGATGAAGAGCGAAAAGAATTTATTCAGCATCTGCACAATTCAAGTAATCTGTTGCTTGGTACGCTGAATGAATTGAATGAAGTTCTTAAGATCAAACAGAGTAAGCGGATAGAGACACAGCGTCTTGATTTTAAACAGGTTTTTAACAACGTGTGTCAAATGCTGAATATGAGAATCGAAGAACTCGGCGCTGAAATTAATACTGATTTTGAAAAATTACCATCCATTCAATATCCCAACATCTACCTTGAAAGTATCTTATTGAATTTATTGAGCAATGCCCTAAAGTATCATTCCCCAACCCGGAAGCCAAAAATCCGTATTACGACTTACGTAGAGGCAAAAAATTCAATGTTAACGATCGAAGACAACGGTTTAGGAATTAACCTCGATAAATACGGACATCAGATTTTTAAAATGAGAAAGACTTTTCACGAGCATCCGGAAAGCAGAGGCTTGGGATTATTTTTAATTAAGAATCAGATAGAATCAATGGGTGGAGAAATAAGCCTTTCAAGTATTGTTGATAAAGGCACGACATTTTATGTTAAACTTGCAGGATGATAGAGGAGAATAATAGTCAGCCGGTGATTGCAGTGATAGATGACGACTCTGTTTATCAGTTTACAGCGTCGCGCACATTAAAAGCGACAAAATTGACCAATGAAATACTACAGTTTCCTAACGGACAGGAAGCTTTAAACTTCCTTCACAGTCATGCCTCCGATCCTAATAAGCTACCGGATATCATATTCCTTGATATCAATATGCCAATTACAGATGGATGGATGTTTCTGGATGAATTCAGGAAATCAAAGGGTGAGTTTGCCAAGAAGATGCGGATATATATGGTAAGCTCTTCGATTGACCCCCGTGATCTTAACCGAGCCAAAAGCAGTCCTGAAGTTGAAGACTATGTTGAGAAGCCTATCAGTCTTAATAAGTTTTCAGAGTTGCTGGAGAATTTTGGATTGACAGAGCTTTAGAGAAGCTGTGAATCGAGAAGTTGTGAAGTTGAGAATTCCTTTGAAGATGAATTCAGTCAATTGACCGTACGCAACTGGTTTCTCAATCCTCTAAAGCTAACGAGCTCCAGCCCAGTCGTGCCAATAAACATTTTCGCCTGGATCTTTACAGGAATTCTATTAAGATCATCGGATATCCAACAAAGGATAGAGTTCTCACCATCAAACAAAGAATTGGCTGGCATTACGGGACGAAGGCGAAGGCACCGGATCTTTCCAACTTTGGTTTCAACCACTTCTTTTCCAGTATAAATAACCTTCAAATTATAGTTAGCATCTTCCAGGAAACCTGAAAGTGTGATCGTATCTCCTTTCACAACTTTAGGAAAGTCTACTATTCTAAGATGAAGAAAACCTGCAACAAGGTCCTTTGTATTTTTGGGAACATCGTACGTCTTGAACTCGTCTTTACCTGTGTCTCTATTCTTAACCTTTACTTCCGCTTTACCATTCTCACGGTCAAACGTTACCGTTTCATCACGGCGGTATTTTCCCTCTGCCAATTTTCGATAACCTACTGTTGTATTTAATGTGGTAGTATCAATGTAAGCCCCCCAGTTATCCTCCACCTTGGAAACCCATGATATCCAACTGCTGGTAGTACCGTACGCATCCACTTTATAACACGGCTTCGAATTGACGGTATGAATTTTTTTATCAATACGAACAATGCCTGTTCCGACAGTAAAAAAAGCGAGATTGACCCTGTATTCTAATTCCTCACCTATGGTATAGCTATTATTTTTAGTGACAGGAATAACCTTGTGCCCTATCTTTTGAGCAGCAAGAAAACTGCATAATGCAAAAACTGCTGAAAATGCAACAACCAACTGTTTCATTATGTGAATCTAAAGAACATGCCCAGAGACTTCAAACCTCATGCCACACCTATGCAGAGATCTGGTTATCACGCAAAGCATCATTTAATGACGTCTTTTTATCAGTACTTTCTTTGCGTTTTCCAATGATCAACGCGCAGGGAACCTGGTATTGTCCGGCAGGAAAATTCTTCGGAATGCTTCCTGGAATAACCACCGATCTATCAGGAACGTAGTTTTTATATTCTATAGGCTGACTTCCGGTGACATCTATAATTTTAGAACTCGCTGTGAGCACAACATTTGCTCCCAGAACGGCTTCTTTACCAACCCTCACACCTTCCACAATAATACATCGCGAACCAATGAAAGCATTGTCTTCAATAATTACAGGAGCCGCCTGAATTGGCTCAAGCACGCCACCAATTCCAACACCGCCACTCAAGTGAACGTTTTTTCCTATTTGAGCGCAACTGCCAACGGTTGCCCACGTGTCCACCATGGTGCCTTCATCCACATAGGCTCCAATATTTACGTACGAAGGCATTAATATTACACCTTTGCTTATATAAGCACCTTGCCGTGCCACTGCATTTGGCACCACGCGTATTCCAAGTTCTTTATAGTTATGCTTGAGCGGAATTTTGTCATGATATTCAAATGGTCCAACTTCGATCGTTTCCATCTGTTGAATCGGGAAATAAAGAATTACAGCTTTCTTGATCCATTCATTTACAACCCATGTTCCGTTGCCGGGATCTGCTACTCTCAACGTACCTTTATCCAATTGATCCACTACTGATCTGATGGCATGTTGAGTTTCTTCGGTCCTTAAAAGATCTCTGTTATTCCAGGCCTGTTCAATTTGTTCGCGGAGTTGCATTTATAATCTTATTTTTAAAGTATGGCGCAAGAACGAAAAAAAACAAGAATTGTCCTCGCCTCTATCCTTAAACCTGTAGACGATACGCGCATGTTTGAAAAGATGGCTGTTAGCCTGGCTAAAGACGATCATAACGAAATTATTGTAATTGGGTTTCCGTGTTCCGGAAAAGTGCAACGTTTGGAATACAGTGTGCAAAGAGAAGACTGCAAAGTGCAACGTTTGGAGCTGTCCTACTTTAAAAGATTGAGTTTTGGGAGATGGTTAGCAAAATGGAAAGTTTTTTTTAAAGTATTAACTCTTAAACCGTCTGTATTTATCATTACAACACATGAACTATTACTACCTGCATTTATATTAAAGGTGATTACAAACGCTAAAATTATTTATGACATTCAGGAAAATTATTACAGGAATATTCTTCATTCGGGAAACTTTCCACGGATCATCCGAGGCCCGTTGGCAATTCTCGTCAGATTAAAAGAAAAGATCCTGGCACCGTTTGTTGATCACTTTCTTTTGGCAGAAAAAGGATATGAAGAGGAGTTCACATTTTTCAAAGGCTCTTCAACCGTTATCGAAAACAAAGCAATGCCTTCTGAGCACTATGTCCGAAAAAAAAGGATTTCAGATGATCATTCTATAAAACTTCTTTTCTCCGGAACACTTGCCGAAAGTACGGGGGTATTCGTTGCTATTGAGCTTGCGAAACAACTGAACAAGCTTAATAAAAATGTAACACTATTAATCATTGGAAAAACTTCGTTGAAAGAAACACTCGATAAGATTCATCAGGAAGTCAATGAAAATTCATTCATCACGATAATAGGAGGCGAATTCCTGGTACCTCACAACGAGATTATTAACGCTATCGCGCATGCTGATGCCGGAATTCTCTCTTATCCTTTAATGAATCACATCAAAAACTCAAAACCTACCAAGTTATTTGAATACCTCAATGGGCAACTGCCAATTATGTTGGAAAACCGATGGCCATGGATCGAGGAATATAATTATTGCACACCTTTTATTGTATTCAACTTTCAAAAGCCGGATTGTAGCGCTCTCATTCAGAGTTTGAAAGCAGGCAATTTCTATCCCTCTGCTGCTGCAGACATTACATGGCTTTCGGAGGAAAAACAACTATTGGAGCTATTGAATAAAATCTAATCTAAAATTTTTTTTAGACTTCTCTAAATTTTATCTTGCAGCACTATTCACAACTGCAATGCTAAGTCTGACCGAAGAAAACTATCTGAAAGCAGTATACCATCTATCGGACGGAGGTACTCGCTCAGTGCTCACGAACGAATTGGCAGAAGCAATGCAAAATAAAGCAGCTTCCGTCACCGACATGGTGAAGAAGTTATCTGCCAAAGAGCTAATTCTTTATGAGCGCTATTACGGAGTTAAAATCACTTCCAAAGGAAAGCTTCGGGCCCTCGAGATCATCCGCAAGCATCGGTTATGGGAAACATTCCTGGTCGATAAACTTGGATTCAATTGGGATGAAGTACATGAAGTTGCAGAACAACTTGAACACATTCAATCGACACGCCTGATAGATAAGCTCGATGAATATTTGGGGTTTCCTACCGTTGATCCGCATGGAGATCCTATCCCCGATGAGCATGGAAAATTAAAATCACAGCCATTGATAGCATTGGATCAGCTCAAGCCGGGAACGAAAGGTGTGATCTGTGCTGTAAAAGGAAATGATCCTGACCTTCTAAAATACCTCGATAAGATCGGCGCAAAGCCGGGCAAGAAAATTGAAGTGATCAACCGCGAACGATTTGATGAATCGGTTGAAGTTATCATTGAAAAGAAAAAGTTATTTGTATCAAAAGATGTTTCTAAAAATATATTGTTGCTGATAAAGCTATGAGTGGTGAAGCGTTGGAAAGAAGATCATTAGGTGAGGTTCATGCCTCAATAGATGCTACAAATCGCAAAGGTTGGAGAAAGCTTCTTGCCTTTCTGGGACCCGCTTATTTAGTAAGCGTTGGTTATATGGATCCGGGTAACTGGGCTACAGACATTGCGGGAGGAAGTAAATTTGGATATTCGCTTATCTGGGTATTATTGATGTCGAATATAATGGCTTTATTATTACAAAGCCTCAGCGCCCGACTGGGAGTTGTTCGCCAATTGGATCTTGCTCAGGCATCACGCAAGACATACAATCCAGTTATCAATTTCACACTGTGGGTAATGGCAGAAATTGCAATTGCCGCGTGTGATCTTGCGGAAGTTCTTGGTATGGCGATAGGATTAAAATTATTGTTTGGACTACCATTGATCTGGGGGGTTTCAATTACCGTTCTTGATACGCTACTGCTATTACTGCTGCAAAGCTATGGGATGCGTAAAATTGAATTGTTCATTATAAGTCTTGTTGCAATTATAGGGACATCTTTTTTGGTCGAGATGATCTTTGCACAACCAAATCTTAGTGAACTCGCTGCCGGATTTATCCCTTCACTTCCCGGCGATGGAGCCTTGTATATTGCCATAGGAATTATCGGTGCGACAGTGATGCCGCACAATCTTTACCTCCACTCCTCTTTAGTTCAGACACGACGAATCGAACCATCAGAAAAAGGGATCTGGTCCGCACTCAAGTATAATTTTATTGACTCAGCTATTGCATTGAATGCAGCGTTCTTCGTCAATGCAGCTATTCTCATTCTTGCAGCCTCTACGTTTTACACAGCAGGAATGTTTGAAGTGGCAAGCATTGAAGATGCTCATAGATTTTTAACTCCATTGTTGGGGAATGAATGGGCTTCCACTCTTTTTGGTATTGCGCTTATTGCTGCAGGACAAAGTTCAACTATCACAGGAACACTTGCAGGACAAATTGTAATGGAGGGTTATCTTAACCTGCGGATTGCTCCCTGGTTAAGACGATTGATCACACGCGTCATTGCAATCATTCCAGCGTACATCGTTATCATTTATTACGGAGAAAGTGAAACAGGATCGCTTCTTGTATTTAGCCAGGTAGTATTGAGCTTGCAACTTGGTTTTGCGATCATTCCATTAATCCATTTCAACAGCGACAAAAAGAAGATGGGTGTGTTTGTGATCAAGCCATGGTTAAAAATATCAGCATGGCTTACTGCTGTAATTATCGTTTCACTAAATGTAAAGCTTGTCCTTGACGAAATTGCAGTTTGGATGAATTCTGCAGGTGAACATGCGTGGATGGTTTGGGTTACCGTTGTGCCTGCAAGCCTTGCTGCAGGAGCACTCCTGCTTTACATCACCGTCAAGCCATTCCTTGAAGAAAGAGCTAAAGAGAAAGAAATAAAAATTCCCCACGGAACAGCGTCCGTGCTTACTGATCTTGAAAGACCAATTTATAAAAAGGTTGCTATCTGTATTGACTTCTCGTCCATTGATGAGATGGCGATCAGAAGCGCTGTTGCCCAGGGAGGTAAGGATGCACATTATCTTCTATTGCACATCGTTGAAACCGCCGGTGCGATGATGTATGGAAGTGAAATTGCAGATCGAGAATCGAAAGAAGATACAGAAGCACTTGAAATGTATTTGAATCAGCTCACAGAACTAGGTTATCACACAAACATCAAGGTTGGGTATGGCAATCCACGGAGAAGAATCCCTGAGATGGTGAAAGAGTTTGATTCTGATCTATTGGTAATGGGCGCGCATGGACACAATTTTATCAAGGACCTTATTTTTGGAACAACGCTCGAGAAGGTCAGGCACAGAGTGAACATTCCGGTGTTTATTGTGAGGGATAAGTGAATTCAGATAGTATGATCATCTATGAAATTAAGGATAGCACTTAATATAAGCCTTCGGCTTTCACTGCGAAAGCGCGAAGGCTCTCAGAGAAATGATTTTGCGAATCAACTTGCGCCACCGAAGACTTTTGGCAGCACACGGTCAGCAAAAATTGCACTTATCTTTGAGTCTTTGCATTAAAATGCTGTACGCAATACAATTTTATAAACATATGATATTGATATACCGTGACAAAAGAAAATAACGTCATCATTGCACCTGCCACGCCGCCAGGCACAAGTGCCCTTGCCATCATAAGACTCTCTGGAGAAGACTGCATCACCCTGACTCAAAAACTATTCGTTGGAAAAAAATTATCCGAGCAACCCTCTCACACTCTTCATTTCGGATTGATCAAAGATGGTGACAATGCCATTGATGAAGTTGTTATCTCTGTTTTTAAAGGACCCAATTCATTCACGAAGGAAAATTCAATTGAGATCTCATGTCATGGCTCACCGCTAATTGTACAGCGGATTATAACAACATTTCTTAAAAATGGCGCGTCCCTTGCGGGCCCGGGTGAATTCACGAAGCGTGCGTTTCTCAATGGCCGCTTTGATCTTGCACAGGCGGAAGCTGTTGCTGATCTTATTAATTCAGAAACAGACAACGCACGCCAGGCTGCATTGAACCAGATGCGTGGAGGATTCTCGAAAGAGATCCGGAAATTACGGGAAGAGCTTATACACTTTGCTTCACTTATAGAACTTGAGCTCGACTTCGGTGAAGAAGATATAGAGTTTGCAAAGCGCGATGACCTGAAAAATCTGATCTTCAAAATACAGGCATTCATCAAAGCACTGCTACAATCTTTTCAGCAAGGCAATGTGATAAAGAATGGAGTTCCGACAGTTATTGCAGGCAAGCCGAATGCTGGCAAGTCTACGCTGCTCAATCTTCTATTAAATGAAGAACGTGCCATCGTTTCTGAAATTGCTGGCACAACGCGAGATGTGATCGAAGATGAGATGGTCCTTGATGGAATTAATTTTCGTTTTATTGACACCGCAGGCCTTCGCGACACAACCGATGCAATTGAAGCGATGGGTATCGTCCGTGCAAAAGAGCAATTAAAAAAAGCATCGCTTGTACTTTACATTGTAGATCTAGGTAACACAACGCTGAATGAAATTCAAAAAGAGCTAAAAGAACTTGGTTCACTTACGGTTCCGATTATTAACGTAGGAAATAAAGTTGATAAGGCTGTTCCCGGACTTCTGCGCGAACTCGAAGCACTTGACTTCATTTTTATTTCCGCCACGCAACGTGTAAACATCGATAAGCTTCACGAAAAAATTCTATCAAGCTTCCACATCGACAATGTAAAGCAGGGCGATGTGATCATTACCAACCTTCGTCATTTTCAAAGTCTGAAGGATACCAACGATGCACTCGATCGTGTATTGAAAGGAATGGATGAAGGTGTTACCGGCGACTTTATGGCGATGGATGTAAGGAATGCATTGTATCATCTGGGACTTATCACAGGACAGATCTCAACAGAGGATCTGCTGGAAAATATTTTTAGCAAGTTTTGTATCGGGAAGTAAAGCGTAATACATCCCCTACTCTTATTCCTTAACTTTATTGCAAACAAGATTGTTCATCATCGAAAGATCAATCCACTACCGCAAGTCTTTAATACCCAACCTAAATAAGATGGTAGTGCTGGCGCAAGTGTTCGCGCCAGGGGATAATTGAATCAACATGGGCTGTTATTAAAGGCGCGGTCACTTGCACGTACTATGGCATCAGTCTTCTGACTGCTATTTAGCCATTGCAATCAAAATGATCAAGAAAATCGTACAGACTTAAATAAATAAAGTTGATCCTCTTTGAGTCCAGGCGTGAAGAATAAAAAATAATAATGCCTCTGAGTAGATATCGATCCCCCCATTTGCTCATAACCTTTTATTATCACTGAACTGTTCGAAGTTAAGTCGCGTAGTATTAAATACACTTCATTCGAAAGCTTTGCGGGTGGGCGTCCACGAATGGAGCGGCGTAAAGCGATCTTATATATGTTCAGAAGAAGCACAAGCTTAACATCGCTGCGCAGCATTCGTGGTGCCTTTTTCTTTGTTACTTTCTTTTGGGCAAACAAAGAAAGTAATGGAAAAATCGAATGATATTAGAGATACCTTAATACGTTGCTAACAGTGGCGCGCTGGATGCGGGATTTAATTTTGTTTTTATATTGAGGCTTATTCGGCATAGCAGTCCGAAGACTGCTTTGATGATGGTACAAGTGGCTATGATACTCTGCATCATCATTGGACACATCATCTTTCATTCTACTCACAGGGTGACGTTGGCCTTCACGTTCCTGGAAACTTTATATCTTAAAGAAAATGCGTTAGAGTCAACGAGCTAGAAATGGATTACCCAACGATGTAAGAACTTCATCACCCGACCTCAACATAATCGTATCTTTTCTACCAGATAATCATGTTTTAGGCGTATCTTGTATCAACACGGATAAAGCTTCGGCGCACGAACCGAGCAAGAATTCAGAGAGTTGGAATGGTTATCTGAAAACTCCTTTCAGCTCCATTATCTTCCACATTCCACCAAACCAATAAGGTGCTTACACTAGGATGAGACTAGGCTTTCACTAGGTTTACCCTAGGCCTAAGCTAGGTTAAGACTAGGTTTACCCTAGGTTTCGACTAGGCTTACCCTAGGTTTTGACTAGGTTTCCAGTACGTTTTCCGTTTAAATACACTAGCCCTTTTGTTTAAAAACACTACCTTACTATAGGATTGTATTGAGAGCATGCTTTGACAGGCAAGCATTCCTTCTCTAATGCAGCGGGCAGGTTCAGCTAAAGGACACGATATGAGCAAGCTAAAAGACAAAACAGAGATTGGGGGGTTCTTTGGTGAGAAGGTAACGGTAACCAAAGTCAACAACCGCGTAGTGGTGAAAAACCACCCGAAGCGCAACGGCAAAAACCGTAAGCTGACAGAGAATGAGATCGCCCAGCGTGAACGATTCCAGCAAGCTTCGCGCTACGCGAGCGCGGTGCAGGCGGACGAAAAATTGAACGCATTATATTCTGCACGTAAGCGGGGAAAGTATGAGTCAGCATATACCGTAGCGCTTGCCGACTTTCATAACGCACCTAAGATCAAAGAAATCATTGTGAACGTGCACGAGGATGCCGGCAAAGATGAGATCCAGGTTAGCGCAAACGATGACTTCATGGTTACACGTGTAAGTATTGAGATCATTGCTGTGGATGGCAGTGTCATCGAACTCGGTGCTGCAACGGCAAACAATCTAAAGCGTATAGATGGTTGGTTTTATACTCCTTCCATCGCACAACCAATACAGCCAGGAACAAAGATCATCGCAGTGGCATTTGACCGACCGGGAAATAAGACGATAATGGAAGTGGTGGTATGATAGAAGAAGGTTTGCTACCATTGACAATTTTTTTCGCATCGACCTGATCACGGGATTCCGCTACTGATTTACCACTTTTCTAATTTGGCATTGAATGAGTTAGGCTTTGAGCGCCTGGCTTGAACTCAGATAGTCTGGATTTGTAATAATTGCAAATCCAGACCAACCCACCACGTTACAAATGCACTCTCGCTGGCTCAATGAACTGTTCGAAACATTGGGGCATCTTCATCCTTAGTTGGAAGACTCTTATTTGATAAATCTTTACTACATTTTGGTATCCCACTACTAGTAATTTGTCTATTGGCAAAGCAATTTTACGGTCTCGAAAAGACATGAAGACATCCCAGAGGAAATAGTTTAGCACACACCCGTATACAATCAGTCGATCATCGGGGGGGTGTTTATTATGATCATAATGATGTTCGTGATTTTAAGTTTAAGCGTATTCCTGCGGGCAGTCTCGAGTCTGTTACCCAGATTTATTTACATGATACATAAGAGCTGAGGAAAAATGAATTTTTTGACTACTAGTAACTTAAAAATGAAACAAGATGAATCAAAACAAAGCATTATGGGAAAAGGGGGACTTCACCCGAATTGCAGAAACCATGCGGGAAAGCGGTGTTGCACTGGTCGCCAAATTGGGAATCACCAAAGGTCTTAACATTCTTGATCTAGGTTGTGGTGATGGTACCACGGCAATACCTGAAGCAAAACTTGGTGCCATTGTATTGGGGGTTGATATAGCGCGGAATCTCGTTGAAGCGGGAAACGTCCGGGCAAAAACTGAAGGGCTTGCAAATTGTATCTTTCAAGAAGGTGATGCGACAGATTTGCGCGACCTGAAGGATCAGACTTTTGATCTCGTCGTCAGCGTCTTTGGTGCCATGTTTGCACCCAAGCCATTTGATGTGGCAAAAGAAATGGTTCGTGTTACCCGTCCCGGTGGAAGAATCGTAATGGGGAACTGGATACCGGGCGACCCAACCCTGGTAGCGCAAATACTAAAGATAAGCTCTGCCTATACACCACCACCGCCGGAGGGTTTCATAAGTCCAATGTTGTGGGGTGTAGAAAACAATGTGATTGAACGTTTTGCTAACGCCGGCGTTGCAAAAGAAAATATATCATTCAATAAAGATACTTTTACATTTAACGCCTCTTATCCACCATCAGAACTGGTCAACACCTTCAAAACCTATTATGGCCCCACCATGAATGCGTTTGAAGCAGCCGAAAAGAATGGTAAGGCTTTGGATTTGCAGCGTGAATTGGAAGTTTTGTTTAACAGTCAAAACAAAAGCACTGCCGGGAGCACCACTTCAATACCTGCCAGTTTCTTGCGAGTGACGGTTATACGTTGAACATGTATTAAGATTGTGTCAAATGAAATTACAGCTGGTCGGAATATGGTAATGTACCAGTGGGGTTGACAACATGTGGTCAGCTGACCCTTTCTCCGTAGAAGTGGTGATTTGCTTTCAACAAACGATCTTTGACAACAGATAATGTTTCGGGGTTAGTTCTTGTTTCGTTGTGATTTGCTTTCAACAAACGATCTTTGACAACTTTGTCAGATAGTTAATCCGACAGCATCCGGTTGTGATTTGCTTTCAACAAACGATCTTTGACGACTGGAGGTTCAAACTCTAACATTTCATTACAGTTGTGATTTGCTTTCAACAAACGATCTTTGACAACACGGAGCTTAAAATTCAGTCACAGCTAATAGTTGTGATTTGCTTTCAACAAACGATCTTTGACAACAATGTTCGTGATAATTATGTATCTAATACAGTTGTGATTTGCTTTCAACAAACGATCTTTGACAACGCGATAAGTATTTAAAGAATTACATGAGGGTTGTGATTTGCTTTCAACAAACGTAAGCCTACGATGAACTACACCCTCTTAGGTAGCAATAGTTCAAGTTTATTGACAGGGTGATCGGGGATTTTGATGAGTACCTCTTTAAGCCATTCGAAAG
>Ga0123336_10001712_pt1 | contig 19861 bp, 16 predicted proteins | sample SSSSmetaG_FD_96466 | JGI IMG/M metagenome (GOLD analysis project Ga0123336, IMG submission 96466) | Glacier valley bacterial and archeal communities from Borup Fiord, Nunavut, Canada, to study Microbial Dark Matter (Phase II) - ​SSSS metaG | ecosystem: Environmental > Aquatic > Freshwater > Ice... | reverse complement strand
GACTTCTAATTGTATGGCTGCTGTTTCAAATAAATTAAGCTGTTGTTCCCTGCTAATGTATCCTTTATCGCCGGTTATGATGTAATTACTGAATAGTTCTTTTACATCTTTTAAATAATGTATGTCATGCACGCTTGCCTTTGTTAAATCAAGTCATTGAATTATACCTGCTGCAGAACAGACACTATGCAATTTATATCCGTAAAAATATTTTTTCTGCGATGCACAGTATCCTTTATCAGGGCTGTGATGTTCTGATTCTTTGCCCATTTTATTTCGCTTCTCTCTTGATAATTTACAAATCTCGACTGGCATAGAATCTATTGCAAATACATCTGCCTGCCTGTTAAGCTGCTCTGTCATTGACTTTCGTACATTCTCTGTCTTATTGAACAATAGCTTCCGACTGTCATTATACTGCCGTCTGCTAACTATATTTTTAAACTCGTCCTTATACTCTGTATTCAATTTTGAGAACAAATGATTTTCACTGTCTATGCTTAAGCATTCTGCCGTAAGGCTTAATGCAATTACTTCAATGTCAGAGAATTGGGGTACAGTCCCACGTCTCTTGTAATTGCCCTTTTCATTAATTTTATCCCTAATAATATCTTTTATTACTTCAACAATTTTATCGAAATTTAATTTGATGTTGTGCATGTTCAATTAGTAGGTTTAGTCACTAACTAAGACAATTGCACAACATCTTTTAACGCATCATTTTAAAGAATAATTCTGCCAACAGGATAGTATAATCATTTTTATTTGATTTAACATCGGTTAACCGCCTGTTAACTTTTGTTAATGGATGATTAATTATTTTTGCATTTTAATCAAAAACAAAGGATGCTCAGATTATTATTTAATTTTTTTTTAATTATTCTTTTTAATTATGTCTTGTATTTTAAGGGTTTTGCGCAACAGGACAGTATATCTGTAACTTTCCAGGAGGCAGAAAGAATACTGTTACAAAAAAATCTTCAGTTGCTGGCTCAGCAATATAATGTTGATATTAATAAAGCCTTGGTTCAGCAAAACAGGTATCTTGATAATCCGGTACTAAACACTGATCAGAATATATATGACGGTAAATTTTTTCGTCATAACAATGATTACGGACAAGTATTTTTCCAGATACAACAATTAATTAAAACCGCCGGCAAAAGAAATAAGCTCATCAAACTCTCACAGGATGCGGTGTTGTCTTCAGAGCAGCAGCTTTACGACCTCATGCGAAATCTCCGGTTTGTTCTTCACAATGATTTTTCAAATATTTATCAATTACTGCAAGTCTATAAAATTTATTCAAGTGAATTAATTTCTTTACAGGAACTTGCCCGCGGGATGGATGCTCAACTGCAGGCAGGTAACATCTCTCAAAAAGAAAATCTCAGGATCAAATCTCTTTTATATGCTTTGCAAACAGACCAGGCCGACCTGCAGATACAAATTACCGAAGCTGAAAAAGAAGTACATACTCTTTTGCATATTGGCAACGATACGCTGATAGTGCCGGTGATGAATACCTTGGGCAACCTTTCTTCTCCTGTTCAATCATTAACGCTTACCCGCTTGATTGACTCATCGTTGGTGAACCGCCCTGATCTGCAACTTGCTAAAACGAATCTGCTATCACAGCAGCACAACCTCAATTACCAGAAAGCATTAGCCGTGCCGGATCTGACGGCCGGGTTGGAGTTTGACCAGCATAGCAGCTATGCACCAAATTATTATGGTTTGGCACTCTCTATTCCCATACCGGTACTCAATAAAAATAAAGGCAATATACGAGCGGCCCAGGTAAGCATAGGGCTGGCCCAAAACGGCATTCAGCAAGTGCGGGAACAGGTAAGCGCTGAAGTTAGCGCTGCCTGGCAAAAACTGCAGATAAGCGTAAGTCTTCAAAAAATAATCACCCAGGATTTTGCTGATAAATATGAAGAGCTGTTTCAAAACATAACAAAAAGTTTTAAACTGCGGCAGGTAAGCCTGATAGAATTTATTGATTTCTTCGATTCCTATAAAGACGCCCGTACAAAGCAATTAGAACAGCAAGCCCACCTAAGAGATGCTATAGCAGAAGTAAATTTTACAACCGGAAGTAACATTATAAGCAACCCATAGATATTATAACAAAAGAAACCCAGGTAAAATTTTTATATGAAATATGCAGTCTCCCTGTTACTTATATCGGTAAACTTTCTTTTTTTATATTCATGCGCTTCGAAAGAACCTGAGCCGGTAGTAAAGAAACAGTCGTTGTGTGTCACTGATTCCATGGCTGCGATCATAAAAATAGATACAGCAGGGTATAGCAATATAGACGATCAGTTACAACTGTCCGGAGAAATAAGTTTTAATGATAATAAAGTAGTAAAAGTATTTCCATTCAGTAGCGGACAGGTTATGCGGGTATTGGTTTCTTTAGGTGATAAAGTGCGCAAAGGGCAAACGCTGGCCATCATTAAAAGCGCCGATGTAGCCGGTAATTACAGCGACCTTTCCACCGCAGGCAACGATGTTTCTATCACCAGGAAACGCATGGAAAGCGCCGAGTCAATGTACAAAAGCGGCCTTAGCAGTGAGCGTGAGTATTTGGAAACAAAAGAAGATTATCAGAAAGCCTTAAACTCCGCTAATAAAGTAAAAACACAAATAGCTATCAACGGTGGAGGCAATACTACCGAAAATGGCACTTATACTATAAGAGCGCCCATAGCAGGTTATGTAGTAGAAAAAAAAATCAACCAGGGTAGTTTCATCCGTACCGATGCCAACGATAATATTTTTACAGTAGGTGATGTGAAACAAGTTTGGGTTTGGGTAAATGTGTATGAAACAGATATCTCAAAAGTAAGGGAAGGTTATACCGCTAATGTAAGTACGCTCGCTTATCCCGAAAGAACTTTTAAAGGAGTGGTAGACAGGGTAAGTGAAGTACTCGACCCGGTGACAAAAGTTATGAAGATCAGGGTAAACCTGCCGAATGACAGCGGGCTTCTCAAACCTCAAATGTTTGCGAATATCGTTATCACTAATAAGGAACTAAATAAAATGATAGCCATTCCTGCATTCGCTTTAATTAGTAATAACGGGAAAGACTATGTTGTAATTTATCACGACACCTGTAAACTTGAACTTAAAGAAGTAACGGTAATGAAAACAGTAGGAGAAAAATCTTATATCTCTTCAGGGCTTGCCGTGGGAGATAAAATTATTTCTAAAAATGAGATATTGTTTTTTAATGCGCTTAAAGAATAAAGATGGTGCTTTATACTTATAGAAGTGAGGAACAAACAAACCTGATTTAACAATTATTAAATAATCCTTTTGTCGCAAAGAAAAGGATGTCGGTAGATATGAATAAGCTAATTAAAGGCATCATACATTTTTCACTGCGTCACCGGTACTTTGTTTTCTTTTTAACAGCCGTAGTAGTAGTGCTGGGTATATGGAGTTACAGGAACACACCTATTGAAACTTTTCCTGATGTTACTAACACGCAGATTGTTATCATCGCTCAATGGCCCGGGCGTAGCGCTGAAGAGGTGGAAAAATTTGTAACCATCCCGTTAGAAACCGTTTTAAATTCTGTACAAAAAAAATCAAACCTGAGAACTACTTCAGCGTTTGGATTAAGTTATACCCGCATTATTTTTGACGACGATGTGGATGATGCTTTTGCACGTCAGCAGGTGTTAAGCAGGTTAGGTGGCGCTGATCTTCCTGAAGGAGTAAAGCCGGACGTTCAACCTCCCTATGGCCCGACAGGTGAAATTTTTCGTTACACGCTATCAAGCAAAACAAAATCTATACGCGACCTTACCACCATTCAAAACTGGGTGCTTGACCGCCAGTTCAAATCGGTTCCCGGAATCGCGGATGTAAATAGTTTTGGTGGTGAAGAAAAAACTTTTGAAGTAAGTGTTAACCCGGAAATGCTTATCAAATACAACCTTACCTCCCTGGATGTTTTCAACGCGGTTACCAAAAGCAATATCAATGTTGGCGGAGATGTTATAGAAAGAAATGGTCAGTCATATCTCGTAAGAGGAATTGGTTTGCTGAATGATGTTTCCGAGATCCAGAATATTATCGTTAGCAGAATAAACGGAGTGCCTTTGCTGGTAAGAAATGTAGCTAACGTGGTTGAATCCGGTAAACCCAGGCTTGGACAGGTTGCAAGGGATCAGCAGGAAGATGTGATTGAAGGTATCATCGTTATGCGCAAAGGAGAAAACCCCAGTGAAGTGCTGGAACGTGTTCGTGAAAAAATTGCAGACCTTAATAATAACATCTTACCAAAAGATGTAAAGATCAGCACGTTCTACGACCGTACCAATCTTATGGACTTTGCGCAGGAAACGGTTATACATAATCTTATCGAAGGTATTGTACTGGTAACACTGATCGTTCTGATATTTATGGCCGACTGGCGCACCACCCTTACCGTTAGTATCATTATACCGTTATCATTATTGTTCGCTTTTGTATGCATGCGTATAAAAGGAATGAGCGCAAACCTTCTTTCCATGGGAGCGGTGGATTTTGGTATCATCATAGATGGAGCCGTGGTAATGGTGGAAGGTTTGTTTGTAGCCCTCGACGCAAAAGCAAGAGAAGTAGGCATGGAGAAATTTAACAGGCTTGCAAAACTTGGTCTCTTCAAAACGAAAGGCACGGAGATGGGAAAAGCCATATTCTTTTCCAAGTTGATTATTATCACCTGCCTGTTTCCAATCTTCGCTTTTCAAAAAGTAGAAGGCAAAATGTTTTCACCGCTCGCCTATACGCTGGGGTTTGCCCTGCTTGGCGCCTTGTTGTTTACTTTAACACTGGTGCCTGCATTATCCAGCATACTTCTAAGAAAAAACGTACGGGAGAAGCACAATCCTGTTGTATTGTTTTTTGAGAAAGGCGTTGGAAGGTTACTAAGCGTAGTATACCTCAATCAGAAAAAAAGTGTACTCATTGCCATAGCGATCATGGTGATCACATTCTTTTCAGCCAAATTTCTTGGCACTGAATTTTTGCCCGAATTAAATGAAGGTGCATTATGGGTGGAAGCCGAACTGCCTATGAGCGTTTCGCTTACCGAAGCAAACAGCATCTCTAATAAAATGATTGATATCCTGGCAAAATTCCCGGAAGTAAAACAAACACTGTCACAGGTTGGGAGAACCAACGATGGCACTGATCCCAAAGGATTTTTTAATGTGCAGATACAGGTAGATCTTAAACCGTCAAAACAATGGAAGCGTACTATAACAGAAGACCAGCTGATTGACGAGATGGACGCCCAGCTTAGAAAATTTCCGGGTATTGTTTACAACTATTCTCAACCTATACGCGACAATGTGGAAGAAGCGGTGGCTGGTGTAAATGCGGCTATGGCGGTAAAAATATTCGGCCCTGATTTTATTGTGCTTGATAATAAAGCAGACAGTATACTTAGCGTTTTAAAAACTGTGCGTGGTATTGAAGACCTGGGTGTGTTGCGTAACCTTGGTCAGCCGGAATTCAGGATCGAACTGAACCAGCAAAGAATGGCATTTTATGGTATAACCCCTGCCGATGCAAACGCGGTTATTGAAATGGCCATCGGTGGCAAGTCCGCCACCGAGTTGTATGAAGGGGAACGTAAGTTCGATGTGCGCATCAGGTATCAGCAGGGTTTTCGCAATTCGCAGGAAAAGATCGAGAACCTTATGGTACCCACCAGTGACGGGTCTAAAATTCCACTCAAAGAAATCTCCGATATAAAAACGCTTACAGGCCCGGCGTTTATTTTCCGTGATAATAACATGCGGCATATCGCGGTGAAATTCTCTGTCAGGCAACGCGATCTTGGCGGCACTATTGCCGAGGCACAGGAAAAAGTAAGTCAGCATGTTCACCTTGATAAAGGATATAAGCTAAGCTGGAACGGTGAATTTGAAAATCAGCAAAGGGCTACAAAAACACTGTCGCAGGTGGTGCCTCTTTGCCTGCTGGTGATTTTCCTGATACTCTTTGTTACTTACGGTAATGTAAAAGACGCCTTCCTTACAATCATGAATGTACCCTTTGCATTAATTGGCGGAATACTTGCGCTTCATATCACCGGTATTAATTTTAGTATCTCAGCCGGCATTGGATTCATAGCCTTGTTTGGAGTCTGCATTCAGAATGGTGTTATCCTTATATCGGTATTTAAGAAAAACCTGGAAGAAAAAATGCATCTTGACAAAGCCATCCGTGAAGGCGTTTTATCGAGGGTACGCCCGGTAGTTATGACAGCGCTCATGGCGATGATAGGTTTAATGCCCGCAGCTATGTCAACCGGTATAGGAAGTGAAACTCAAAAGCCATTGGCAGTAGTGGTGATTGGCGGATTGATTACCTCTACCATCCTTACTTTATTAATCTTACCTGCTATCTATGCGCTAGTATATAAATTTCTTCATCATAGGGAAAACAGAAAACTGTTAAGAAAAACCGGATTGGTGAGCAGGAGATAGGAAATTATTTTATATCCCGTCCATAAATTCTCTTAACGCGATTAGCATTTTTGCATTAATTTCGATCTTCCATAAATTTATATCCAAGACATGGCAGAAGTAATAAAAATGCCCCGATTGAGTGATACGATGACTGAGGGGGTTATTGCATCATGGCATAAGAAAGTTGGTGACAAAGTAAGTAAGGGAGACCTTCTGGCGGAGGTTGAAACTGATAAGGCTACCATGGACCTTGAAAGCTATAAAGACGGCACCTTATTACACGTTGGCGGAGAAAACGGCAGTAAAATACAAGTGGACGATCTGCTGGCGATTATCGGCATGCCGGGAGAAGATATTTCTTCTTTGTTAAAGGGTAGCCCGGAACCTGTACCTACCGAAGAAAAAAAAGAAACTCCCGCAGCGCCTAAACAGGAAGTTGCGCCTGTACCAACACCGGAGGCTTCTGCAAAAATTCCTGAAGCCGCAACAGCTCCCATGGATCTTTCCAAAATAGAAGAAGTGATATTGATGCCAAGACTAAGCGATACGATGACAGAAGGGGTGATAGCAGACTGGCATAAAAATATTGGTGATGAGGTAAAGAAAGGTGACCTTCTTGCTGAAATTGAAACAGATAAGGCCACTATGGAACTGGAAAGTTATAAGAACGGCACATTGCTTTATATCGGCGCGCAAAAAGGTGATAAAATACCTGTGAATTCTTTGCTTTGTATTATCGGTGAAAAAGGTAAAGTAGATATCGATAAAATTGTTGCTGCGTCTAAAGGTAGCCCGGTCGCTGAACCTGGCAACGCAGCAGACGAAGCCGTTATAAAACCTGCCGAATCCAATGCAGAACAATTAGCGGTTGAGTCAGCTCCGAAGCAACAACCTTCTTCTCCTGCTTCGCTCAGCGAGCCGGTTGAAGCTTCTCATAAAACCTCGCTAAATGGAGACGGACGAATTAAGGCCTCTCCTCTTGCAAAAAAATTAGCCGCAGAAAAAGGAATAGATATTAACCAGGTACCGGGAAGCGGTGATAGTGGAAGGATTGTTAAGAAAGATGTTGACAGTTTTGTCCCTGCAAAAAAAGAGAAGGAACAGGCGGCGCCTGCTGCAAGGCAGGAGCAACCGGCACAACCAGTTACTCCGCAAATACCAGCCGGACAAATTAGCTTTGAAGACTTTCCCGTTTCTCAAATGCGTAAAACAATTGCCCGTCGCTTGTCGGAAAGCATGTTCACGGCACCGCATTTTTATCTTACAATGAGTATTGACATGGACAGCGCTGTTGCAAGTCGTGTTAAACTTAATGAAGTGTCCCCGGTGAAGATTTCTTTTAATGATATTGTTTTAAAAGCCGTTGCTGTTGCACTTAAACAACATCCAAAAGTAAACAGCAGCTGGCTGGGTGATAAAATTCGCATCAACCACCATATAAATATTGGGGTAGCAGTAGCGGTAGAAGAAGGTTTACTGGTGCCTGTTATTCGTTTTGCAGATACCAAATCGCTTTCCCGGATAGCCGCTGAAGTAAAAGATGTCGCGCAGAGAGCCAAAGAAAAAAAGCTGCAACCTGCCGACTGGGAAGGAAGCACTTTCACTATTTCTAATCTTGGTATGTTTGGTATAGATCAGTTTACAGCGATCATCAATACACCGGATGCATGTATACTTGCTATTGGCGGTATCGCCCAGGTGCCGGTAGTAAAAAATGGTGCAGTGATTCCTGGTAATGTGATGAAATTAACCCTGAGTTGCGACCACCGCGTAGTTGATGGGGCAACAGGTGCGGCCTTTATGCAAACAGTTAAAAGCTTGTTGGAAGAACCACTGAGAATGCTGATTTAATGATAATTACCAACGTTGGATAACTTACAAAAAATCCCGCTTAGCGCGGGATTCTTTATTGTAGCACTATTTATAAAAAGGTGTCATGTATTTTTCTGTTAGAAAGAATATCATACAAAAAAAACAATCATCTTTCAAGGGTTCCATTAATTTATTTATCCTCCTACTGGCTATACCGGTAATAATTATTGCAGGCATAAGTGTCTCTATATATTTTTCTTTCCTTTGGCTTAAGGATAAAATTATCAAAGAAAAAATTCCGGAGCCTGCGCAAGATCATTATCATTTCGAAATCGATCTTATACACAACGAACACCTGCATATCACGCTGATTGAAGACGAACTCGATATAGAACTTACTCAACTTAATGAAGCATGGCAGGAAGAAGTATATAATGATGAAACCTTTTTATACCGGGCACACACAGTGCCATTAATACCGGCACTGAACGGTAGCATTTGCTGCTTTTATTGTAAAGAAATTTTCGATGGTTTGTTGTTGCAAATACTTACTGTTGATAAGAATACAGGAGGATTAAATACTCAACTGGTTTTTATCAATTATAAAAACTTTGAAATAAAAGTGATTGATGCAACAGGTGCTTTCTTTTTATATAATGATGATAAGAATGCCCGAATTATAAGAGGATTGAACAAAAAAGAAAAAATAACGATCGAATTAATGCCAGAAGAATAAAGATGCTTACCCTTCAAAGATCAAAGAAAAGACAATCATCCTTGTCTGAAGCTTATCGATAACATTGGAGAACTTCAGATTGGGATCACGGCTGTGCGAATTACCAAGCCCGTTGCTGATTTTGATTTCAGGCGAAAGAATAAAATAAGGCATATAAAAATTAAAACCTATGCCGGCTTCGATACCATAATCGAAGGGTTGAAGTTTAACAAGATCATCTGCATTTTTTGCGCGAGCCTTACTTGAAAGGTCGTATTCAAGTTTTGCTCCACCCATCATATAAACTCTGAAATTATTAATTCTGTCACTGCGAAACTTCACCTGCAAAGGCAAACCAAGTATAATAGACTCAATACTTTTATCAATCACAGCTGTTTCGTTATAGGCGACATCAGGATATTTTAATGTGTAAGTAATAGATTTATTAACAAACAGTAATTGAGGAAATATAGCTCTTACTTCAAAACGTTTTGTAAGTCTCATCGTAAACATACCCCCCAGCCCCAGACCCATACTATTCTGAGGACTTGTAACAAGTACACTGTCATGTTTTAAAAAATCCGGATGCTGACTAAGCTGGAAACGGTTGGAGGTACCCATTAGTACGATTCCGATATGAAAAGTTTTTTCATCACTCTCCGGCAAATTTAATTTATCCCGGAGCTGCGCTGACAGATTTGTACAAAACAATAATATTATAACGCTACCGCAAATAGTTTTTCTTACTACTTCCTTCTTCAGGTTTGAACAGCTAATATTCAAATGCATTTAATTATCAATAAGGTGGAAAAATAAATAGAGTTAAAAAGCTCCAAATAAAAAATTTAAGTGAATGAAATACTAGCTAATAGTAAACGGGAAAAGGCTGCAAGATATTGCTTTTGCATAATTAAGAACATAAAGGAAATCACAAAAGCTTAGTTATCTCCAAATTATACGGCAATTCAAGGCTTCACAAAATACCTGCTTATTGAAGCAGTTCATTGTTTGTTATTAGCCCCCGGCATAATTTTTTAAACTGATACCTAAAATAAATGTAATGAACGAGGATGATTTAATGGTGAAGATGATAAAGACAAGCAGTTCAATAAGTGAAAATATTAAATCATAGTCACTAAAAGATAAGACAGGTGCAACTGCAAAGCAAATAAGGCAGGCAATTAAAGAAGTAGGTTTTGACAGAGATTAGGTGAAACAATATCTTCTAAATAAAGTATAATAGGTTTCAATCGGGTCTTGTTTATTATTGCACTTAGCGGTGATTTATCCGAAAATTTTCAGAAAGCTATTTTGTCCCGCAATAAATAGTGCAAATTCCAAAACTTAGGGCTTTTAAATAAGTATTTTTCAAACCTGTGCTGTCAAGAATATCCAGGAACTGTTTTCCTTCAGGGAATGCCTGAACAGAATTATTTAAATACTGGTACGCAGCTTTATTTTTGGAAACAAGGTTACCAACAGCCGGGGCGATAATTTTCATGTATACATTGTACAATCCTTGTAAAGTTTTCCCCGGTTTTGAAAATTCCAGGATTACCAATTTCCCACCCGGCTTTAACACCCGACGCATCTCTTGTAAGCCTTTGTGAAGGTTTTCGTAATTTCTTACACCAAAGGCTACTGTTATAGCGTCAAAAGTATCATCTGGAAATTTTATGGTTTCGCTGTCTCCATGCAATAATTCAATCTGGTTATTAAGTTTGAGATGAATAATTTTTTCCCTTCCTAATTTTAACATCCCTTCCGAAATGTCAATACCCGTAATTTTTTTCGGTTTGAGAAGTTTGTAAGTCATGATTGCTACATCGGCGGTACCTGTAGCAACATCCAGCACTGTTTCCGGATGCAGTGCTTCTAGTTCCCGGATAGCTCTTCTACGCCAGTAAACATCAATACCTGCGCTAAGAAAGCGGTTCATAAAATCATATCTGAAGGCGATGCTGTCAAACATGCTCGCTACCTGCTGCTTCTTCGTAAGACGGGAATTTTGAAAAGGCACTATTGTATCGTGAGGTAATTGATTATCCATTCGGCTGTAAAGCTAAGAAGGAAATAATTTAAATGTCAAGATTTAATAGCACTTTACAAAACGTATTAGGTGTTTATCAGGATTTTGTAAACAGAAGTCCTCAATTTACATGTGCTATCTTTATGGCTAGCCTTTAAATTCAATATCATTCTATTATGATCATAACATCAGCAAACTATTTGGTAAGCAGTCCGGATTATATAATTTGTCCGTTGCCTGATCGAGCGGAATATGCTTTCATTGGCAGAAGTAATGTTGGCAAATCATCACTCATAAATATTCTTTGTAACAATCAGAAGCTCGCAAAAATTTCTAACTCACCGGGAAAGACAAAGCTTATCAATCATTTTGAGGTTGAAAGCATTGCAAAAACAGGAGAGCCGGTGACAAAATGGTACCTGGCAGATCTTCCCGGTTATGGATTTGCAAAAGTTTCTCTCTCACAAAGAAAACAGTGGGAAAAGATGATTGAAGATTATTTGCGTAACAGGGAAAACCTGGTAAACGTATTTGTGCTTATAGACTCGAGGCATTCACCCCAGGCGATAGACATAGCATTTGTAAACCAATTAGGCAATTGGCAGATACCTTTCAGTCTTGCATTTACAAAAGCAGATAAAGAAACCCAGTTGGTAGTTAGTAAAAATGTTAAAGCTTTTCTGAACAAGATGCGCGAGACCTGGCAATTTCTCCCCCGGCATTTTGTTACCAGTGCTGTAAAAAAACTCGGCAGGGATAAAATTTTAGCGTTCATCCAGGAATCGAATAGAGAGGTATGAGGTATGAGGTAAGGTGTGAATGATGAATTACACAACAAAGAATATTAGTATTAACAATGGTTAAATTTACTTTTGAATACTGAACCCGGAATATCATCCATACCCCCATATCTCACACCTCATACCCATTGCTAATTAACCACCTTATTGGCACAGCTGCTGCTTGCGAAAGCTTCCGGCTTTGCTTTAAAAGCAAAGCCCATTCCGAGGATGTATCCCATAGCTTCTTTAAGTGCGGCATTGCTTTTAAATTGCGGATTAGTATTTATGTCCGCATGAACTTCCATATCAACATCGTACACAGTAAACAGGTCACACAATTCGTAAGCGATCTCAATGCTCTTAGCAACTTCCAAAAGCATACGCTCTTTGATACTAAATTGAACGCGCGTTTTTTCATTGTGAATAAACATAAAGCCACCATGGCCTTCTCTTAAAAAAACAATCACCGTCGCAAATTCAGTCTCAGCGCCCTTTACCTGGGAATCGGTACCGATACATACCTTTAATTTAAAACCGTTACCGGTTTCTCTTTTGATAGCTGCTTCTACTGCTTCCATAATTGGAAGATCAATTGAATCGCCGTTAAATTTTCTCCATAACATAACTAATGGCTTTCCTCAATTTACGAAAAAAGCTATTACGCTGCTAACCCTGGCTGATTATTGTTTTATTAATTTCTCAGTCCAATCACTTATGCCATCGCTGATATGCATAAAAAAAATACCCTTCGACAATGCTTCCACGTAAATACTATTCATTCCGTTTATCAATTTCCCTTGTGTTAATAATCTTCCTCCAGTATCAAAGAGCTGGTAAGTATGGTTTCCGGTCGAAGTACAGGATATGCTTCCATGTACCCTGGTATTTACAAACTGTACTGCTCTTTTACCGGAAGTTATAATTTTACTTATGCCAGAATAATACGCTCTTTCACCAGTTTCCATAACAGCTTTTAAGCGGTAAAATAAATAATTATTAAAAGGCCTGTATGAAAAAAATCTTTCATCAGCATTTAACGTAACCAGCGGATAGAAATTTATGCCGTCTGAGGATGCTTCTACAATAACATTTTTAATCGTCTCATCTGTGATGTATGTCCAGTGAAGCACATGATCACCGTTGTTAAAACTGGCTTTCAAAAAGAATTGATGAACCGGTAACACTATTCCAAGATTCGCAGACAGGCTGTAAAAGCCAAGGCTTCCATAAGCTGAGTGATTCATATTGCCTGTTCCGGAAACCATTATGTAGTAATCTCCCGCATTTAAACTGGTATCGATGCCCACACTAAGTAGCAAGGCAGGATTGTAATCTCCGATAATATTTGAATAGGAATCCTGCAGTGTAATTTGTATATCTATATCAGCGCCTGCGTTTCCCCAGCCTACATTTTGAGGGATAGCATTGAGTTTTAAGTTTACGGGTGAATTTATATGGAATTTAAACGCGTCGATATCTCCGGGTATATTGATTAATCCATTTACTGAAAATCCAAGTCCGTTCATAACAGTACTGGTAGCTGTGCCTGCATCATCGCCATGGTCATCCTGCCTGAAACCAAATTCATTAGGTGAGCCGGCTATTATAGTTAGATCGTTTTGAATGGTATTACATCCTTCTGTATTCGGACCAGTATTCCAGGTAGTGAGGTTTTTGTAATATCCCATGCCCATTATTGGAGCCCAGCCTGTTTCTCCATCACCTTTACCATCGTTGTACTCAGCAATTTTATTGCAGTTTTCGTCATAAACACTTTGGTGTTGTAACCCTAATGTGTGACCGGTTTCATGAGAACAGGCTTCTGCAATATATTTTACATTATAGTTTAACAATCCGCTAAAGACCCATGCGGGAGTTTCATTTCCCCAATTGAAGGAACCTACATAAGATATACCGCCTGCTTTGCCATACCATTCGTAAGTGGGAGTTATTATCACACGAACTCTCTTATCAAAAGGTGCGGAAAAGTATACAAGCGAATCTGTAGTTATATTAAGGTTAAACGGCCGATAGTCTTCTGCAACCCTGTTAAATATTTCCATTATGGCAACGTTGGATAATCCTGACGCCTGAGCGTCGATACCGCCCATCCAATTCCAGGATGTTCCTGAAACATATTGCCCGTCAAAATCAAGAAAAACTGTAGCATGGGAAGATGAATAACTATTTAATCTTGGTGGCTGTCCATAAATCAACGAGGTAGTTATTGAAAGATGCGTAACCAGGATGAAGAAACGAATGACATTTTTCATAAGCTGCATTATAATATTATTACTGCCTTTGAGGAGCAGATAATTTAACGGGGCTTGAAGATGCTATTCAGTTATCACAACGGATTGTTTCTTTTTCCGGAAATATAAGGTGTTATCTTCCTGTGTTAATAAAAACACATCGCCATAGTGAATGCTGATAATTCTACCGATATATTTAGTAGTAAGCTCCCTGGTGATTTTTGAAAGCGATAACATTGCCCCGTCGTAATTAGTCGACTTTATATTTATGTTGGTAACATTAGCGTTTACCTGGACTTTCGCAGTAACAACACCTTCAAAGTAATTATTGGCTGCCAGTAGAATTTTAACGGCGCCCGAGTCAGGTCCGGCAAATAGTTTTTCAATCCACAGGTTTGAAACGATGAATTGTTCCGGGAGTTTAGCAAACAGCAGTGCTTTCTCAGGTAACAATTTATCAGGAGAAGGTAAAAGCTGGGCATGTGCTTTAAATAAAAGAACATAACACATAACACCGGCTAACAAGAGGTGTGCACGTTTCATAGATGTTTAAACGATTTTTTGTGGTAAAGCAGGATATCAGAACGAGCCTTAAGATTAATACATATTCAAACAAGTGTATCAGAAATATTTAATATTGCCCGGTGCTTAACAAAACCAATGTGCAGGCTTCCTGAATCTGAATTCCATTTTTTATAGCCAGTTGAGCCAACTCATCATTTTCAGCGCCGGGGTTAAAAATGATACGTTTTGGATGCAGTGATAAAATGTACTGGTAGTATTGTTGCTGGTTTGATGCGTTCAAATACATCGTTACCGTGTCTACATCCTCGATATGTGGTTGACCGGTATCAATTATCACATCGGCCACATTACCTTTTCTTTTCCCTATTCCAACAACGGGATGTTTTAAATTTCGCAGCCGTTCTACAGCAAGATAACTGTACCGTGCTGAATTGGGAGACGCGCCCAATACAAGTGTTTTTTTTAAGATGGTCGCCATCCTCTGGTTTATTAAATGGTGATTATTCTTAGGTAGAAAAAACGTGCCACAATCATTGATGCCTCCAAAGGATGTTCAGTTGGCAGTTAATCCATTTTTTTAAGCCGGAAGTAACCTGCCGTTAAACCACCCACGCTCGGCAAAATCAGGTATAAGGGTAATCCTATTATCCAGCATGCGCAGTCTTTCAGGTTAAAAAGAAAACCGATGAAGAAAAATAACAGGATAGCTAACCAGGGCGTTAGCATACGATATGACAGTAGTAGATTTTTTTTTGTAGAAGACCCGGCAATTAATAACAGCCCTTCAGAAAAGGGCAATACTAAGATAGCCAGTATAGACAAGAGTTGCGGCGAGTCTGTAAATGCTTGAAATTTGGAAAAAAATGGCAGGGCAAAGGCAAGTATTGCGGGTGCCGCTACAATAACCAAAAAAGGTAAAATTTCTTTACTGCCATCGTAGAAATTTTAATAAGTGGGTTGGAAGGCTATTAGTTGTCTTTTATATGTTCTAACTTTTTCAACAACCTTTAACCTCCTCCTAATACCGGGGACAATCAAATTTTTTATCCCGATGCGCTTTTGTATGTGCTCCGGGTCTAAGCACAAGAGCCAGGTAGCCGCCTCCACTTTGCATTTTCTTTTTGGAAAAAATATATGCCAGGTTATGTAAACCAAAAAGCAATGGGCCTGCTTTGAATGCTCCGCCGATCCAGCACTGTTTTTCTGTATTAAGTTGAATAGGAAGATACAATCCATATCTTTTTGTTTCCCACCTGGGCGTAACCGTCAACAAACTTATTTCTTCACTGTACATCTTATCTGTCCCGACTAATGGAGACAGGTTTGCCGACACCTCTCCGTTAACGTAAAAATCATCAAATAAATACCTGTCAACGTTAACAACAAGGCGGGCAGGATTGACTATCGTGAAAAAACCAGCAAGTGGCCGGATGCCTGTAAATACCGCCGCGAGACTATCGTTAAATGCCTGGATAGAATTAATTCGATTAAATCTTCTTTGCAGGGTGGTGTCTGACAGATTGGCCTTAGGAGCTGCGGCGATCCTGCTTTGTATGCTATATTTATATTTCGTGGCACCGATATCCAGCAACGATATTCCTATCTTCCATTCATAGTCATAATAACTGTCGTCATCATAAAAGTTAGTAACCCCCTGGGGTTTGATAACATATTCCACTCCAAGGTCTACAGAACCGCCACCTTCGGAACTTACCAGGAGGTCCCTGATATTTTGGGAAGAAGCATTTCCTTTTATCCATTTATCAATCGTAGCGGAATAACCATATTTCATATCACCCGCATTTACGGTATAAAAAGGTTTGTTGTTTTGAATGGACCTGCTGAAAGTTGTTCCGGTCAATGCGGCAAAACCACCGGCGATACCCCGGGTAGCCTTTAGCGTTATACCAGCATTTAAACGGCCCTGTTCTTCATCCAGTAAAGTACGGCTATAGGTACCGAAGACTTCCAGCCAGTTAGTAGTTTGTAACTTCGCACTAAGGTTACCATTGTTTAAATTAGCCTGAAGAAAGTTGCGAAGCGTTTTAATACTATCAAGAAAATTATACCTGCTGCTACTAACGTTTATATAACTCCTGAGATTTATTCCAAAGGCTATGGCATTTTTTCTATTGAGGGCTATGCGTGCATTTAACAAATGAAAATTATAATTTAAATTTGCATATCGTTCAAAGTTTCCATTATTGATTCTGTACTGTGATCCTGCCGGAGAAGAGATAAGCGAATAATTCAACACTGTAACTGAGTTTGTAGAGGATGCAACCTGGAATGACAACAGGTTAACATCCCAGGAAGATCGCGTATTTAATATAGAAGCCGGGTTATTCATTACACCAAGGCTTCCTGCATAAGATGATCCGTGGATAGCGTGGTAGTTTTGCGACGCCGCGTTTATAATGCTGCAAAGCGATAAAGACAGAATTAGTAATACTTTCATATTCACATCAGAAAGGCTTCCCATGAGTTTGCCGGATTAAAAACGAAACGAATTTCGGAAATGGTTTCATCATAGATATAAAAACATTTGTCAACCATTCTTTACCAAATAAACGCTGGATAATCCTACCTGTGTTTAAGCGTTTCTTGAAAATGATGTTCCATTGTTTAACGTAATTCTCTTCAAGTTGTTGCCTTGTAATTTTAGCGGAGAGGAACCGGATAATGAGTTCAGCGGCTATCTTACTGCCATGCAGCGCCATACTCATGCCGTTACCGCAAAGCGGTGTTATCATTCCGCCCGCATCACCCACCATTAAAATATGGTTCTCCACCTGCGACTTTCTTTCAAATGAAACCTGCGAGATTGTCAACGGTGCCTGGTAAATAATCTGTGACTGCTGGAAAATATTTTTCAGGAAAGGATTCTTTTGTAAAACGGTTTCCTCAAGAGCCGTTATTGAGTTATCGTTTATCCTGAGATTCTTTGCCGTAGTTAAATAACAAAGACAACATTTATCATCTTCAATGCGCGATATCCCGCAATAGCCATCCTGAAAATTATGTAACGCAATGACATCCACAGGGAAATCTGTTTTGATATGATATTTTACCCCAATATAATTATTCAGCAGGCCATGTTTTTTTTCAGCAAATGCTCTTTTCATTTTTATATCAAGGTTGCTTCGCTTGCCAAACGTACCGCAAACAACTTTGGCCTTATATTGCAACCTGAAACATTGGATAGTGAAATCTTCTTCCATATAAGTAACATCGGTAACTTTTTTTTCTTCCAGCAGGTGAACACCTGCAGACCTTGCTAAGCCTGCCATCTCATAGTCTATTTTATACCTGCTTATACCAAAACCTCCCAGGGGAAGAGCATGTTCAATATAATTTCCATCGGGGGCGGAAACAATTAATTTTTTTATTAGTGGCAAATTCATATCGCTTAGCGGATAGCCCAGGTTCTCGAGAAAGTTCCAGCTTTCTATACTTATATATTCACCGCATACCCGGTGAAACGGGTACTTTTCTTTTTCAAACAATACAACACTATAACCGGCATTCACTAACTGGATTGACAATGATAAGCCTGCCAGGCCGCCGCCAATAATGGCAACATCATACACACCCTGCAATGCGGCAGGGAGCTGCTTATCATCAGGCTCTGTAAAAAGATTATGGGAAGAATAACTACTCATTTTGGTTCAGGCTACATTGCCAATAACAGGCTATTACAATATGCTTTAATTAAATGTTACAGTGATAAGATGACGGAACGCCCATTTCCATTGAATAGTATATTTTACTATGCCCGCCGCATCAAGCAGGTTAATCCATTCCTTCTTTTTAAATCCCTTCAATACCGATAAAGGCGCATCATTTTTAACAAGGTACGACCTGGAAAAAATTTTTGTTAAGATTTTGATGGAATGATATGCCAGGATATTACGGTGAAGGTCGTTTATAAAAAAACCTTTTGATGCATTTGACTTCATCCAGCACAGCATTTGAACCAATGATTCGTTTGTAAAGTGATGACAAAAAAGGGATGTGAAAATATAGTCAGGCTTGCTGTCTTTGAAGTTAGCTTTGATATAATCAATTGTTATAAAACGGGCGTTTATATTTTTTAATTTTCCAACTGCAACTTTAATACAATCAGGATTTATATCGATACCGGTAAATTGTACCGTCATCTTTTTTTTGTTGCACCAGCTTTGAATAGCAAGTATATTATCTCCGCCGCCGCAGCCTATCTCGCAAATAGTGCATTCCTCTTTCTTCCCGGGAGGATAATTTGTTACCATTTTTTTTATACCGGCGAGTGTTATACGATGTCCGCCTAAAGCAGCATTGATAAATTCCAGTTCTTCCATATTCCTTTTTATATCTTCAAAAGGAATACCTGTTTCGTCGAGCAGTTCTTTTTTATAAGATCTTTGAGAAAGATTCACACAATTATTTTAACGCTTTTCTTAATGTAAAGTAACCTAATTGCTGACAACAAAAGTCTCCATTGTCAGTCCTGGACCAAAAGCGGCACCGAACATTTTATGGGGAGATGATCTGTTGAATTTATGAAACATGCTTTTTAAAACAAACAGTATTGTAGGTGAGGACATGTTTCCATATTTTTTTAATACTTCATAGCTTTCCGATAACTCGTTATTTTGAAATGATAACGTTTTATTGATAGCCTCAAGAATTCTTTTGCCACCAGGGTGAATGCACCAGCTATCAATATCTTCTTTACGCAATTGCCACGACTGTAAAGCCCTGTTTACCAAACCTTCAAAATCTTCTTGTATAAGTTCAGGTATGTAACCACTTAACTTCATTAAAAAACCGGTAGAGGAAAGCTCCCAGGCCATATCTTTTTTTCCTTTAATCAAAACCTCCGAGTAAAATCCGTCTATGTGCAATCCCTTATGTGCACTGTTATCAGAAGTTACCAGCATCGCGGCGGAGCCATCGCTGAATAATAAACTTGAAGCGACGTTATCTTTGGTAGCTTCTTTCTGAAAATGGAGGGTGCACAACTCTGTGCATACGATAATAACTTTCGCTTTAGAGTCTGACATACAAAGTGCATCCGCCATTTTCATAGCATGGATGGCAGCATAGCAACCCATAAAATTGACGGAGGTTCTAAAGATATTTTTAGGGAGGTCCATAAGTTCCATCACCTGGAGGTCAAGTCCGGGGGCACTCATGCCCGTACAGCTAACAGTTATCAGGTGAGTGATTTCGCCTGAAGTTATATTACCCTCTATACAATCACGGATAGCATCAACGGAGAG
>Ga0123336_10001711_pt1 | contig 19872 bp, 12 predicted proteins | sample SSSSmetaG_FD_96466 | JGI IMG/M metagenome (GOLD analysis project Ga0123336, IMG submission 96466) | Glacier valley bacterial and archeal communities from Borup Fiord, Nunavut, Canada, to study Microbial Dark Matter (Phase II) - ​SSSS metaG | ecosystem: Environmental > Aquatic > Freshwater > Ice... | reverse complement strand
TTAAAAACTCACTATCCAATAAATACTCATCTTTAAGTATCCCATTTACTCTTTCGGCAATAGCATTATCATAACAGTTACCTGCCTGACCCATTGATATTCTTATTTTCTTTCCTTCCAGCACACACCTCACATCTCATACCTCATACCTCATACCTCACATTCATCAGCATATCACTAACCATCTCCGCAATATTATATTTTGGTCTCCAGCCCCAATCCGCAAGAGCAGTGCTGTCATCAATACTCTGAGGCCAGCTTTCAGCTATAGCCTGCCGATAGTCAGGCTCATAAGATATCCTGAAAGCAGGAATGTGTATTTTAATTTCATCAGCGATTTCCCGGGGTGAGAAACTCATCGCAGCAATGTTGTAGGATGTTCTTATTGAAATTTTGCTGGCAGGCGATTCCATCAATTCAATGGTAGCACGGATGGCATCCGGCATATACATCATCGGGAGATAAGTGTCTGCCTTCAAAGCACATTTATATTCCTTGTTTTCTAATGCCTCAGCAAAAATTTCTATTGCGTAATCAGTAGTGCCTCCACCGGGTTCCGACTTGTAACTGATGAGTCCGGGGTAACGAAGGCTTCTCACATCAACATGATAACGTTGAAAATAATAATTACACCAGAACTCACCGGCATACTTACTAATGCCATAGACAGTGATGGGTTCTATAATTGTTTTCTGCGGACATAATTGTTTTGGTGAAGTAGGACCGAAAACCGCAATACTACTCGGCCAGTAAACTTTAGTGATATTTTCTTCCTTGGCGATATCTAAAACATTCAGCAGGCTCTGCATATTAAGGTTCCATGCCAGGCCTGGATTCTTCTCTCCCGTTGCTGAAAGAATGGCGGCTAATAAATATATCTGCGTTATGTTCTGCCTGATGACCTGCACATGAAGCATTTCTTTATTCATGACATCAAGGCTTACATAAGGCCCGGTACCTTTAAGCAGGTTGTTCTCTTCCCTGAGATCCGATGCTACTACATTTGAATTTCCATATATCGCTCTTAAAGCAAGTGTTAATTCAACACCTATCTGTCCGCTTGCCCCGATAACAAGGATCTTTTCTTTCAACATGAATTCAATTATTGATTGTTAGTGGTTCGCTATTATTATTAATGTATCGTGATTAATAACTAACGGCAAGGAGTAAAGGTAATGCGAAGTTGAACGGTATGATGATTAGCAATACTGCTATGCATGTTTGTTTTATATAAATAATATCCTTCCTTAATAGTTAATTCTAATAATTAGATTTGCCTATGGATAAATTCTTAGAACAATTATTTGCCAGTCAATCATACGATCCTGACAATTTTTTTCTGATTGCCGGGCCATGTGTAGTAGAGAGTGAAGAACTGGTTATGGAGATCGCTGATAAGGTTTGTACCATCTGCAAAAATCTTGGTATCCCTTATATCTTCAAAGCTTCTTATAGAAAAGCCAACAGAACAAGTGCCTCTTCATTCACCGGCATTGGCGATGAAGCTGCTATGGCACTTGTAAAAAAAGTGGGTTCAACATACCAATTGCCGACTACCTCGGATATTCATGCACATGCTGAAGCGGCTCTTGCAGCAAAATATATCGACATCTTACAGATTCCGGCTTTCCTTTGCCGGCAGACGGATCTATTACAGGCGGCCGCTGAAACAGGCAAGATCGTTAATGTTAAGAAAGGTCAGTTTACAAGTGGTGAAGCGATGAAATTTGCAGTGGAAAAAATTCGTAATGCCGGAAATGAACGGGTGATACTCACAGAGAGAGGTAATAGCTTCGGCTATCAGGATCTTATAGTTGATTACCGGAACATTCCCTGGATGCAACGGCACCAGGTTCCGGTAGTAATGGATTGTACGCATAGTCTTCAGCAACCCAATCAGTCTGCCGGCGTTACAGGAGGCAATCCGCATATGATAGAAACTATTGCCAGAGCGGCGGTAGCAGTAGGTGTTAATGGATTGTTTATTGAAACTCATCCCGATCCCTCTATAGCAAAAAGTGACGGAGCAAATATGTTACGACTGGATTTGTTAGCGCCACTATTACAAAAGCTGGTGACAATAAGGAAAGCAGTAGTAGGATTATAAATACTTATGCTTACGGAAAGATAAAAAGAAATAAAGAACAGCACTCAACAGTCCACTTTCAGGGTAATAAATCTATAGTCTCTTTTAAAGCGACAAATGAAATGTAAATGTTGATATTGAGTGATGATGGATTATTAATAATTAATTGATGAATATTCGCCATTGATCATTCTTATTAATTTAACGCTTGAGCACCTGTCTTAAATCACCAGTTAAAATAGAGCCTTTGCAACCACACAAAGGCTCCCGGGGTTTTTCATTACATTATCTTTATCGGTAGGGTGATATGTAAAGTTATTAGCAGAGAGCATACTAATGATGATACGTGTATCAAATTATTACAGCAAGGGCTATACCAGAAAAGTTTTATAAGTTACGGAGCGGATTTCTTTTTGCAGATAATATATAGTTCTTAACATTCATCCAGAAGGCAACAAAAATATAAAAAATGATCGGCGAACCCATTGTTACCAGGGAGATGTAAATAAAGTATTTTCTGATGGTGGAAGAAGCAATACCGATTTTATCACCCAGGTACGAGCAGACTCCAAACACCTGCCATTCAATGAAATGTTTGAATCTGTTCATCGTAGGAATTTTAAAATTAGATAACAACTTCTTTATTTTTACTTGATACTTAACTATTTCAGCACAAAAAATATCTCTGTGCAAATTAAAAAATAAATAACACAATGACATTGCTTTTTAAAAAGAAAGGTCATTTTTTGGTAAATTTGTTTAATCTTCAAACCAATAAACAAATAACTTATGGTTTTTGATCTGGATCTTATAAAAAAAGTTTACGCCGATATGCCTGCAAAAATTGATGCAGGCAGGAAACTGACTGGCAAACCTCTTACCTTAACTGAAAAAATTCTTTATTCACACTTATATACCAATGCCAGTCAATTATATGAAAGAGGTAAAGATTATGTAGACTTTGCTCCGGACAGGGTGGCAATGCAAGATGCGACTGCGCAGATGGCTTTGCTTCAATTTATGACTTGCGGACGTGCAACTGTAGCGGTACCTTCTACCGTACACTGCGATCACCTTATCCAGGCGAAAACAGGCGCTTTGGAAGACCTGGCAACAGCCAAAGATGTTAACAGAGAAGTGTACAACTTCCTTGGATCTATCTCGGATAAATATGGTATTGGGTTCTGGAAACCAGGCGCAGGAATTATTCACCAGGTGGTTCTTGAAAATTATGCTTTCCCGGGTGGACTGATGATAGGTACCGATTCACACACTCCCAATGCCGGCGGACTTGGAATGCTGGCGATAGGTGTCGGCGGAGCCGATGCGGTTGATGTTATGGCAGGTCTCGCCTGGGAACTAAAAATGCCAAAAGTAATAGGTATCAAACTTATCGGGAAACTGAGTGGCTGGACGGCAGCGAAAGATATCATTTTAAAAGTCGCCGGCCTCCTCACCGTTAAGGGTGGCACCGGCGCCATCGTAGAATATTTTGGTGAAGGCGCCGACAATCTGAGCGCTACGGGTAAAGCTACTATTTGTAATATGGGCGCAGAGATTGGAGCTACCTGTTCTGTTTTTACTTACGATCAGAAAATGGCAGATTATCTAAAGATAACTGGCAGGGAAGAAGTCGCGGCACTCGCGGATGCTATTAGAGAGCACCTTAGACCTGACGGGGAGGTATACAAAAATCCGGAAGCATACTATGACCAGTTAATTGAAATAGATCTTAACGAACTCGAACCACATGTTAACGGACCTTTCACCCCTGACCTGGCATGGCCCATTTCAAAATTCGCGGAAGCTGTCACCGCCAATAACTGGCCTCAGAAACTGGAAGTAGCTTTGATAGGCTCCTGCACTAATTCTTCTTACGAAGATATCAGTCGCTCCGCCTCGATAGCCCGGCAGGCTATTACTAAACACCTTAAAATAAAAGCCGAATTTACCATCACTCCGGGTAGCGAACTGGTTCGCTTTACCGTTGCAAAGGATGGCTTGTTAGATACCCTGCATGAAATCGGCGGTGTTGTGCTGGCAAATGCATGCGGACCATGTATAGGGCAATGGGCGCGTCACATCGACGATCCTACCCGTAAAAATTCTATCATCACTTCTTTCAACAGGAATTTCGCAAAACGCAACGACGGACTTTCCGCTACACACGCTTTCGTTGCCTCGCCTGAAATTGTTACTGCCTTCGCTATTGCGGGTGACCTTACTTTTAATCCGCTAAAAGATTCACTTAAAAATGAAGACGGAGTGCAGGTGATGCTTGACGAACCAACAGGCGTTGAACTGCCACCGCACGGTTTTTCCGTGGATGATGCAGGCTATCAGCCACCGGCTGAGGATGGAAGCCAGGTTTCTGTAGTAGTTGATCCCGATAGCGAACGTTTACAATTACTGGAACCATTCTCAGGATGGGAAGGTACCGATATCAAAAACCTGAAATTATTAATAAAAGCCAAAGGCAAATGTACCACCGATCATATTTCCATGGCAGGGCCCTGGTTAAAATTCAGGGGGCATCTTGATAATATTTCCAACAACATGCTGATAGGCGCGTTAAATGCTTTTAATGATAAAACCGATTCGGTAAAAAATCAATTGACAGGTGAATACGGTCCTGTTCCCGCAACACAGCGTGCTTATAAAGCAGCAGGCTTTGGCTCGATAGTCGTAGGTGATGAAAATTATGGGGAAGGATCATCAAGAGAACATGCCGCGATGGAACCAAGGCATCTTGGCGTTCGTGCTATTCTGGTAAAGTCATTCGCGCGTATCCATGAAACAAATTTAAAAAAGCAGGGAATGCTTGCATTAACTTTCGCTGATAAAACAGATTACGATAGAGTAAAAGAAGATGATATTATAGATATAATCGGTCTTCAGGAATTCACACCTGGCCGGCCAATAGCTGTTATCTTACACCATAATGATGGTAAGTCGGACATTATAAGTACGCTGCATACTTACAACGTTCCACAGATAGAGTGGTTCAAAGCTGGCGGTGCATTAAATGTTATCAGGAAAGAGTTCGCATAAGAACACTGGCGTAATGGACTTTTTTGCTGTCCGGAGTCTAATTTCCCGTTATGGAAAAGCTGACGGCTAATAGCCTTTTTTAAGAAATTCAATGATTGACATGACTCAAAAAATTCCGGGAAGTTCTTAAAGCTTTTGTCTGGTATTTATAAAAAAGAGATTGATACTGTCAATCTCTTTTTTATTAATGTTATACTAAGTATAAAATAAAGTAATAAGTAGCTAACAGCTTTCTCGTTAACAGCGATCAGCGGATCACTGCCAGCAATGTTCCTCCTGACGGCTGATGGCTGATGGCTGATAGCTGACAAGATTAAACCTAAAGTTAAACTAACAATGATAAGTTACAACTCGCACGACTGGTTCAGCAATATTTTCCGTTTTCACAAAGCCGATACTTTCAGAAAACTGCTGCCATTAATCATTTTCATTAGCCTGTATTCCTGGTTGATTGCCTATCTCGAAACAGAAGTGTTTGAATTGTCTAAAACGAGTCATGTGGGAAACATCGCCATGATGCACAGCCTTGTAAGCTTCGCGCTTTCCATGCTGCTGGTATTTCGTACCAATACCGCTTATGACCGTTGGTGGGAGGGCAGGAAACTATGGGGATCGCTGGTAAACAACAGCCGCAATCTTGCAATAAAATTAGCTGCGGTTCTTGGGCCGGAAGAGGAAGATAATATTTCCTTTTTCAAAAAGACAATCCCCGCTTACGCATCAGCGTTAAAAAATCATTTGCGGTATGAAAGTACCCGTACTGAATTGTTTGAAGATAAAGCAGGAAGTCCATTGCATGATATCGATCACGGGAAACATGTGCCAAACCAGATAGCAGGACTGATGATAAGGCGTATCATTGATCTGAATAAATCAGGAAAAATTACTGGTGAACAACTGATTATTCTTAACGAAGAACTGCAGTCCTTTACTGAAATTTGCGGCGGCTGTGAACGTATAAAAAATACGCCTATTCCTTATTCATACAGCGTATTCCTGAAAAAATTTATTTTTATTTATATTATGACATTGCCTTTGGGTTATGTATTCAGCCTGGGTTATATCGTGATACCTGTTGTAGCTTTTATTTTTTATGTACTGGCAAGCCTTGAACTGATCGCCGAAGAAATTGAAGACCCATTTGGCGGCGATCCAAACGATGTACCGACAGACAAGTTAGCGGAAAACATTCATCACCATGTTAATGAGATATTGTAAATACAAATCATGTGCATTCATTCTTTATAAAATAGCAATGCCCGCTTTTGAAAAGGCTTCCAGTTTAGCATTTTCCGGTGAGGTGGTAATGATGGCATTCAACGATGTTGCAGCACAAATATAAAACGGCTCCGCGGTATCTATCTTTTCCAGCGTTGTCAATGCCACTACCTGGTTTGATGCAGCTACAATTGTTTTCTTTACTTCAGACTCTTCATACGAATGACTGGTTATTCCTAATTGAAGGTGAATACTGCAGATACCCAAAAAGCAAATGTCCGCGCGGATGTTTTGAAAAAAACGGATGGTATCAATACCAACTGTAACGAAGGAATCTTTAAACAACCGGCCGCCTGCAAATAATACTTCCGCCTTATCATGATTTTCCAGCATACTGGCAACAGGAAAACTATTTGTAACTACTGTTATTTTTAAATCTTTAGGGAGCATACCGGCTATCGCAAGGGTTGAAGTGCCTCCATCAAATATCACTACCTGACCGTCACGTAATAATTCAACTGCTTTGCGCGCCATCTCCTGTTTATCTTTACCTGCCACTTGTATTCTGTCAACAAAGTGCTTTGGCCCTGGCGCGTGGGGTACGGCTCCTCCTCTTACCATCTTTAACAATCCCCGGTCTGACAATTCCCTGATATCTCTTCGTATAGTATCTTCCGAAACATCAAGCGTGGCACTTAAGGCAGCTAATAAAACTTTTTTATCTACCTCCAACTGACCTAGTATCAATCGCAATCGTTCTTCTTTCAACATAATTGTAAAGTAATGCAAAATGTTGCAACTTTAAAATTTTTAATTGCAATATATTGCAGAACTGTGTTTACATTTGTGATGAACATTGCAGATTGAATCATCTTTGATAAATGATTAGGGATATTGCCATCAGTCTATCGTTTATAATCTAATCAATTTTATGTTTAGTCAGACACTTCCCTTTACAATGCCACACAGGATTAACCGAATAGCGGTAAGTGCCGTATTTTTTTTATATGGATTATGCTTCGCCAGCTGGGCATCCCGGATTCCCAGTATCCAGCAAAGTATTGGTTTATCAGACGCCCAACTGGGACTGGTACTTATCGCTCTTCCTGTAGGTTCTATGATTTCTTTGCCGCTGGCAGGGTTTCTTACAGCGAAAGCAGGCAGTCGCAAAATTGTAATCATAGCAACCATATTATATAGCTTCGCTTTGGTTACACTCGGGCTGGCAGGAAATGTTTATCATTTGGTCACCGGGTTATTTGTATTTGGATTATCGGGCAACCTGCTTAATATTTCTGTTAATACCCAGGCGGTAGGAGTAGAAGCGTTGTACAAAAGAACTATTATGGCTTCCTTTCATGGCATCTGGAGTCTTGCGGGTTTCATAGGCGCAGCCATAGGCACGTATATGATGGGACGAGGTATTTTTCCTTACCAGCATTTTATCCTCGTAATGATAACCGCGGTAATTATCCTGTTGTTAAGTAATCGTAACCTGTTAAGGGAAGACGCCAGACCGCAAGCCAACCAGCCCATTTTTGCAAAGCCTGATAAATCGTTGATAAACTTAGGCATCATTGCTTTTTGTTCAATGATATGTGAAGGAGCGATGTTCGACTGGAGCGGTATATATTTTAAAAAGGTAGTGGTTGCCGATGAAGTCTGGCTGGGCGCAGGGTACACAGCCTTCATGAGTATGATGGCATTTGGACGTTTTTTCGCCGACCGGGCTACCGTTCGGTTTGGTATAAAAAACATCTTGCAGTTCAGCGGGCTGCTTACCGCTACCGGGCTTTTAACAGCAGTGCTTTTCCCAAACATGATCACTGCTATCATCGGGTTTTTATTTGTGGGCCTGGGTGTTTCATCTGTAATACCATTGGTGTACAGCGCCGCAGGCAGGTCGAAAATATTGACTCCGGGTGTAGCGCTGGCAACCGTTTCTACCATAGGTTTCCTTGGCTTCTTAAGTGGGCCGCCAATAATCGGATTGGTAGCGGGGGCGACCAGTCTAAGGGTATCATTTTCTATTATCGCCGTTATGGGATTATGCGTTTCAATAGTGGCCAGCAGGTCGAAGATATAATGGTTGGTTGAGCGGACTTTTAACCATAGCGAGCAGCCCTCCTGGTCGCTCTCCGTGGTTAAAAAAACACTCGAAAATATAACCAGGTAAGTAACGTTCCTATATTTACTAGTTAATACATCCATCAATGAATCATGAAAATATGCACTTTTCCACGGAGGAGTTATCGAGGTATAACAGGCATATCATACTTCCGCATTTTGGACTGGAGGCGCAACAAAAACTAAAGGCCGCCAAAGTACTGGTAGTCGGTGCGGGCGGTCTTGGCAGCCCTTTGTTATTGTACCTGGCAGCAGCAGGTGTGGGCACTATCGGCATCATCGACTTCGACGTGGTGAGCGACAGCAACCTGCAAAGGCAGGTATTATTTTGTGTAGACGATATCAATCATCCAAAAGTATCGGCGGCAGAACACCGGCTCCTGCAATTAAATCCTTACATAAGCATCATCCCTCATAATTCACCACTTACTTCACAGAACGCTTTGGATATTATCGTGGCTTATGATGTTGTAGCCGATGGGAGCGATAATTTTCCTACAAGATACCTGGTAAATGATGCCTGTGTGCTATCAGGTAAACCTTATGTGTATGCTTCCATATTCCAGTTTGAAGGCCAGGTTGCTGTTTTTAATTTTACAAATGAAGAAGGACAAACCGGTCCGAATTACCGGGATCTCTATCCGTCTCCTCCACCCCCGGGCGCGGTACAGGATTGCGGCATCGCGGGCGTACTGGGTGTATTACCCGGAATTATCGGAACCATGCAGGCCATGGAAGTGATAAAGCTTATCACCGGCGCCGGCGAAATATTAAGCGGACGATATTTTATATTCGATGCGCTTAGCTTTGAAACGAAAATTTTTAAGATCAGGCGCAGCAGTGACAACCCACTTAATGGCGCGCAACCTTCTATAAAGTCTCTTATTGATTATAACTTATTCTGCGGCGTGGAAAGAGAAATAAAACCTGTTAAAGAAATAGAATGTAAGGAACTGGAAAGTTTACAACTCAGCGGTACGCCGTTACAACTGATTGATGTGAGGGAACAGGATGAATATGACCTGGTAAATATAGGCGCTGAACTAATGCCACTGTCCGCTATCGTATCTAATGAAGCTGCTATCTCAAGGCATAAAAAAGTGGTGGTGCATTGTATGACAGGAAGCCGCAGCGCTAAAGCCATAAGAATGCTGGAAGAAAAATTCGGCTTTATAAACCTGTATAATTTAAAAGGAGGCATCATTGCTTATATCAATGAGATGCATCCCGAACTAAAAAAATGGTAGCCATATAAACAGTCTTTACGCCAAGCGATAGCTGAGGGCTGATAGTCAGGATTCTCTTAATACAGGATGTATCTTTAACTTAACAGACCATTTGATAAGCATCGCCATAAGCTCTTCCAGTTTTACAGGCTTTCTTAAATAATCATCCATACCCGCACGCAGGCATTCTTCTTCATCGCCATGCATCGTATTAGCTGTCAGCGCAATTATAAACGGTTGTTCTTCGAATTGCACACGAACGTTTTGCGTTGCTTCCAATCCATCCATCTCCGGCATCTGCATATCCATAAGAATAATATCGAATGATTGCTGATGTAATATTTTGATCACTTCAAGTCCGTTCTCTACTACCTGTGGCTTATAACCAAGTTTGTTAAGTATATGCCTGATAACTTTTTGATTGATGAGGTTATCTTCCGCAACAAGTATTTCCAAAGGGTACTGCACCGAAAAATTTTCCTGCAATTTGTGACCGGCGGATTGCTGTTCCATCACTATCTTATCATGCTTCTGAAGACCACTGAGTATATGTTTGCTTAACACATGCTGCTTAATTGGTTTGGTTAAAATGGAACTGAAAAGGTGAAGGTTATTCTTATTGCAATCATTGCCTATAGAACTTAAAAGAATACAAGGCAGGTCAGGATATTGTTTTTTAACAGCTTCCGCGAGGCCGATACCGTCCATACCGGGCATCTGCATGTCAGTGAGTACCAAATCGAACCGGTTATCTTTATTGTTTAAAATTGCCAACGCTTCATCGCCAGAAGCAGCCAGTACAGGATGGAGATGCCAGCTCTCGAGCTGGCTTTGTAATATCGCGCGGTTAGTAGTATTATCATCAACCACTAATATTCTTTTTCCAGCCAGATCAGACATATTATGCTGAATATAAACAGGTAACTCTTTATTACCGTGGCGCGTTGTAATATCGAATGAAAATGTAGACCCTTGTCCTACCTCACTGGTAACACAGATCTTCCCTCCCATCAGGTTCACCAGTTTTTCCGAAATTGCCAAACCAAGGCCGGTGCCGCCATATTTGCGTGTGGTAGAAGAATCAACCTGGGAGAACGCTTTGAATAATTTTTCAATTTTATCAGCAGGTATCCCGATACCTGTGTCGCGTATTTCAAATTCAAGGTTAAGGTTTTCGTCAGGGTCTGACTTTAACAAATGCACTCCGACAAAAACTTCTCCCCGATGTGTAAACTTCATGGCATTACCTATGAGGTTGGTCAACACTTGTCTCATCCGCAGGTTGTCGCCTACAATCTGCAATGGCACATCAGGATCTATTTTATACACAAGGTCAAGGCCTGCGCCTGCTGCCGTGGTGCCGAAAATATCCAGTATATCTTCAATGCATACACGAAGATTAAAATCTTCCTGCTCCAGTTCAAGGTTACCTGATTCGATTTTAGAAAAATCAAGTATATCATTGATTACATTTAAAAGGCTCTCACCACAGGTGATAATAGTATTTGTAAATTCACGCTGCTGAAGAGTAAGCGCCGTTTCGGCAAGCAATGCAGACATGCCGATGACCCCGTTCATTGGCGTCCTGATTTCATGGCTCATCGTTGCAAGAAATACACTCTTTGCCTGGTTAGCCTGCTCGGCCTCCTGCCTCGCATTACGTTCCTGTTTGGTTGATAACAACAACTGGTGTGTTTGCTCGTGAACACGTTGCTGCAGTTTTGCTTTCTGGCTTTTAACGGTACGTTCGCGAAGCCTTATAAATAAAAGCAACAGTGAAACAGCAGCCGCCACTATACAAAGTTTAAACCACCAGGTTAACCAGATTGGAGGCGTGACAATAATCTCAAGATTCAAGACATGCGTGGACCAGCTGGCCTCATTATTCAATGCCCTTACTTTAAAAGTATATTTACCGGGGTCAAGATTTGTGTAGGTTGCCATCCGGTTTGTGCCTATATCATTCCAGTCTTTATCAAAACCTTCCAGCTTATAAGAATACTGATTTTTACTGTCACCAAAATAATTGAGTGAAGCAAACACAAAAGAGATGACAGTAGATACAGATGGAATACGGATGACTTTGGCTTCCGTGATATCGGTCTTTAGCGGCGAAGGGTCTTTATCATTAACGGCAATAGGTACATGCTTATTAAAGATTTGAAATTCTGTTACTACCAAAGGCGGATCGAAGGGATGATCATGTATCTTCTCAGGCACAAATTCGTTAAAGCCGTTGTTGCCGCCAAAATACATAGAACCCGAACGGCTTTTACAATAAGCCAGTTGCTTAAATTCATTAGACTGCAGTCCGTCTGCCACTTCAAAATTCCTGAACTTGCCAGATGCCGGAGTGAATCTTGAAATACCCTTATAACTACTGATCCACAGATTTTTTTGGTTATCCGGAAGTATGCCTGATATCAGGTTACCCAACAATCCGTTTTCAGTAGTATATGAGGTAAACTTATTGGTTGCCCTGTTCCAGAAATTTAATCCTTCATCAGTGCCTATCCACAAATTTCCCGCTTCATCCTGTAACAGATTTCCAACATTATTATTACTAAGACTGTTCACTGCATCGCGGTGAACAAAACGCGTAAAGGCTTGGGAATGTTTATTGAAAACATTAAGACCGCCACCGTATGTCCCGATCAGCAGATTACCTTTACCGTCTTCAGTAATAGAATGCACATTGTTGTTACTAAGGCTTGCAGGATCATTGTCATTGTGTTTATAATGGGTGAACCGTTTGTTATCGGGGTCATACATATCCAGGCCATCACCATGGGTTCCGATCCATATCTTTTTATCCCTGTCTTCAAAAATCACCCACACATTGTTACCTGCCAGGCTTTGAGGATCAGAAGAATTATTTTTAAGATTTGTAAAGATATTTTTCTTCCTGTCCCATATACTAATCCCGTCTCCCCAGGTGCCTATCCATAAATTTTCTCTGGTATCTTCCAGTATTCCTAATACATAATTTCCGGTTAAGGAATTTTTATCGCCGGTTTTATTGATAAAGTGTTTAAAATCGCCGGTTACGGGATCGAAAAGATTAAGTCCTCCACCATCTGTTCCTATCCAGATATTATTTTTGGAATCTTCGTAGATGCTCAACACCTTGTTATCACTCAGGCTTGCGGACAAAGAGGTGTGTCTGTAATTTTTGAATTTATTGTTATCATGATTCAGGAAATTAACGCCGCCTGCAAAAGTGCCGACCCACATATTTCCTTTAGCATCCCGGCAAAAAGAATAGATGGAGTTATTGCTTAGAGAGTTGTTATCGATTTCATCTTTTACATAATGATAGAAATTTTCTGTTGAAAGATCAAAAATATCCATCCCGCCATTTTCTGTCCCCAGCCACAGGTTCTGCTCACTATCTTCCCCGATAGCGTGCAACTGGTTGCGTGACAATGAATTTATTTTGTGACTATCACTTTTAAAATGCCTGAACTGCCGGGTACTTTTATTAAACAGGTTTAACCCGCTACCGTTGGTACCGATCCATATCCTGCTCCGGCTGTCTTCAAAAATTGTAAGCACGTTATTATTACTCAGTGAGCCGGGATCGTTAATGTCATGTGTAAACGCACTAAATGTCTGACTGTTTACATCGAATAAATTTACACCCCCTTTGGCAGTGCCGATCCACAGGTTGTGTTCAGTGTCCTGTACAATAGTTTGAATAACGTTATCATTAAGACCACTACTGTTATTTGTATGACTGCTGTATCTCGTGAAAATATTTTTAGCTTTATCAAACCTGTTAAGTCCATCATCTGTCCCTATCCAGATATCACCCTTTTTATCCAGCGTCAGGCATTCAACCATATTACACGAGATGCTATTTACATTACCCGGATCATAAACAAAATGAGTAAAAAGATTTGTACTGCGATCAAATTTATTTAATCCGCCTCCCAGGGTGCCGATCCATATATCGCCGCTAGCGTCTTCAACGATCCCGGTGATGTGGTTGTTACTGAGGCTATTTTTATTGTTGTTATCATGCTGGTATGCAACAAATTTATAACCGTCATACCTGTTCAATCCGTCGGTGGTACCAAACCACATAAAACCGCGACTGTCCTGCATAATACATATTACAAAACTATGTAGAAGGCCGTTGCCAGTCGTCAGGTGCTCGAAACGAAGATTTGGTTTTTGAGAAACCGCTGCCAAAGGAACACAAAGCAATAATGAAAATAAAATATTATACAAGCCTTTCGTCATGCTGATCCGCCTTTTTAATTCATTGGTGAATATTTATCAATAATTTTTATCCCGAATACCGTGAATATCAAACGAATTAATTTTAAATTATAATACCAACATCCCTTTTATTCCAACTGAACTAAGTGTAAATGTTCCTGGCAGCTATGAGGATTACTTTACGGCAGCTGCAGAATGCCCCCGCATCAATCTTCAGACAGAATAGTATTTTATGTTTTATGCGGCCTGTTATGAACAACCAGCTTATGGATACATATCACCGTTTCCGTTTTGTTCTTTGGAATAATATTCTTAAAGTTGGAAAAATACAGCAAAGTGTACTTTATTAAACTGCACATTAACAGTTAAATACATTTTGGCATGTAAGTAGTACCTATGCTATCAAATCTGATAATATGAAAAGTACATTTACTACTACCCAAAATTCTTCCACCGCAGAACAACATGCCGCTAACGTTATATATGTTGTCAAGATCTGTCTGTTTACCGTTATCGCTCTCCTGGTTTTTGTGCTGAAAGGCAACTATAGCTTTTAGTTTCGGAATTTGATTAGTAATGCGGTGTAAGGTATAGGGGTATGGGTTGTGAGCAACCTAACTCTTACTGATTGCTATACATGCTTTTCTATTTGCTAAGCCGGATATTAAAACTACCCTTCCTGGATTTGATCCTACCCCTATGTAAGAAATCACTTTTTAATTTCAAAGCTCCATAAGTTTCAACACTAAAAGTGCCGACGGCAACAGTTGTAGACATGATACGCACAGTGTGCTAAAATATTTAACAGTTAAGCTAAATATTTTAGTAATATTGTGTTGCTAATATGTACTTTTATGGTCGCAGGCATACATCACCGTTCTATCGCGCACTTTGACCTGGATGCGTTTTTTGTAAGCGTGGAATGTAAAAAAAACAGCAGGTTAATAGGCAAACCATTAATAATAGGTGGCAGCGAACGCGGTGTGGTAGCCTCCTGCAGCTATGAAGCGAGGGCCTTTGGCGTTCATAGCGCGATGCCTATCCGGCTGGCGAAAAGACTTTGTCCGCAGGCGATTATTATCGGGGGTGATATGGAAAGTTATTCACAATCTTCAAGGCTGGTAACCGAGATCATACAATCGAAAGTACCACTGTATGAGAAAGCAAGCATCGATGAATTTTATATCGATTTAACCGGGATGGATAAGTTTTTCGGATGCGCACAATTTACCGCTGAACTCAGGAAGGCTATTATAAAAGAAAGCGGCCTGCCTATTTCTTACGGGCTGGCATCTAACAAACTCATCAGCAAAGTAGCTACCGGAGAAGTAAAACCCAATGGCCAGAAAGAAATTTTTTGGGGAGAAGAGAAACCTTTTCTTGCGCCGTTGAAAGTTAGCAAGCTACCCATGGTGGGTAAACAAACGGGTGAACTGTTAAGACAGATGGGCGTTGAAACAATCAGGATTTTATCCGAGATCCCTGTTGAAATGCTGCAAAACCTGCTCGGCAAAAACGGTATTGAACTCTGGCGCCGGGCTAACGGTATTGATGAAACGCCGATTACCCCTTACAGTGACCAGAAAAGTATCGGTACTGAAAACACTTTCCAGACAGACACTATTGATATCGCTTTTCTAAACCGTGAACTGTCCCGCATGACAGAAAAAATATCTTTTGAATTAAGACAGCAGAACAAACTCGCCGGCTGTATAACACTTAAAATGAGGTATTCCAATTTCGATACGGTTACACGGCAGGTATCTATTCCTTTTACTTCTTCAGATCACACTTTGCTGCAAACCGCCCAAGAACTTTTCACCAGGTTGTATGACAGGCGATTGCTGATCAGGCTCATCGGCATCCGATTTAGTCACCTCGTACCGGGGAACTACCAGATACGTTTGTTTGACGATACGGAAGAAAAGATAAAACTCTATCAGCAGATAGACAGCATTAAACGACAATTCGGGGAAGAGCTGGTGGTGCGTGCCGCCGGGCTGGCACCTAACCCCGATCATATCAATAAAAGTAACAACAGGCGGTTATTTTTTAAGGCGAATAAAATAGTCGCGCCTGTCAGCCGAAACGCCGGTTAATTCAATCCAACAAACAACCCACATGTTCCTGAATTGTAAAACATATTTCAGCTTTCGCTATGGCACTTACAAACCGGAAGAGCTGGTTAAAAAGGCCGTTGATACGGGTGCATCCGTAATGGCAATCACCGATATCAACAACACCTGTGCTGCATGGGATTTCTATGATTTTTGTTTGAAAGAAAATATCAGGCCCATTCTTGGTGTTGAAATAAGGAATGAAGATACTTTCTGTTATATTTTGCTATCGAAAGATATAGAAGGCTTTTGTGAGATCAATCGTTTTATGTCACGACATCTCCAGGATAAATTATCTTTTCCCGAAAAGCCATTCTTAACAGATAAGGTATGGATCATTTATCCGCTGGGAAAATTTGATCCTGATTCTCTGTCAAACAATGAACTGATCGGAGTAAAGCCACGGGACATAAATAAATTGTATAGTGTTAACGTCAATGCTCACCCGTTAAAATATATCATACAGCAACCGGTAAGCTTCCAGGGGAAAAAACATTTTAATCTGCACAGGCTGTTACGAGCCATAGACAAGAACATTGTTTTAAGTATGCAGAAGCCTGATGAGATCGCTGATGAAGGCGATTGCTTTATCAGCCCTTCGCAATTGTTTCACAGCTTCCGCAATTACCCCGCCATGATTACTACTACTTTACAGGTGATTGAAAGTTGTAAGATCGAACTGGATCTCCACAAGGATAAAAACAAAAAACAGTTTACCACAAACCGCGAGGACGACCAATCGTTGCTTGAAAAGCTGGCGGTGGATGGACTGCACCGGCGTTATGGAAAAAATAACAAAATAGCGACAGACAGGGTAATCAAAGAATTAAAGATTATTCACGAAATGGAATTTAATGCATACTTTTTAATAACCTGGGATATCATCAGGTATGCGCAGAGCCGGGGATTCTTTTTTGTTGGCCGGGGAAGCGGAGCTAATTCCATCGTAGCTTATTGTTTACAGATCACAGACGTGGATCCTATTGAACTGGATCTTTACTTTGAACGTTTTTTAAACCCACACCGAAAAGTGCCGCCGGATTTTGATATAGATTTTTCCTGGCGCGACAGGGACGAAGTGATCGACTATGTTTTTAAACGTTACGGCAAAGAGCATGTTGCGCTATTAGGCATGCACGCTACTTTTCAAAACAGTGCGATCATTAGGGAACTGTCGAAAGTGTTCGGGCTTCCCAAAAATGAGATAGATGCGCTGGTTAATGATCCTGAAGCTATGTTTAAGGAGGATGCACAGCAGAGAATTATTCTGAAGTATAAAGATATCATGAAGAATTTTCCTAATCATTTATCTATCCATCCGGGAGGCATGCTTATCAGTGAAAAATCTATATATACTTATACGGGTGTCACAAATCCACCCAAAGGATTTCACACCACGCAGATCGATATGTTCGTTGCCGAAAAGGTTGGCTTATTTAAACTGGATATACTCAGTCAGCGCGGTCTGGGACATATAAAAGATTGTATTGATATTGTTTTTCAAAACAAAAAAGAAAAAGTTGATATACGCGATGTAGGGCGGTTCAAAACTGATAAGCTGGTTGCTGAAAAAATACGCTCCGCGGATACGATTGGTTGTTTTTATATTGAAAGTCCGGGTATGCGGCAGCTGCTTAAAAAATTAGGGTGTGACGATTATCTTACCCTGGTGGCTGCGAGCAGCATCATTCGTCCGGGTGTTGCGCAATCGGGGATGATGCGGCAGTATATCTACCGGTATCATAACCCCGGCGCTTTCGAATACCTGCACCCTAAAATGAAAGAACTGCTGGAAGAAACCTATGGGGTGATGGTGTACCAGGAAGATGTAATTAAAGTAGCGCACCATTTTGCCGGTCTCGATATGGGTGAAGCTGATATTCTAAGAAGGGCGATGAGCGGAAAGTACCGCTCCAAAGATGAATTCTTTGCCATCCGTGATAAGTTTTTTAAAAATTGTAAAGCGTACGGCTACCCCGATAACACCACTGCGGAAGTCTGGCGGCAGATAGAAAGTTTTGGCGGCTATTCTTTCAGCAAAGCTCATTCGGCAAGTTTTGCCGTAGAAAGTTACCAGAGCCTGTTTCTAAAAACGTATTACCCAATGGAATTTATGGTGGCTGTCATAAATAATTTTGGCGGCTTTTATGGTACGGAGCTATATTTTCATGAATTAAAAAGAACGGGTGCTACCCTGTCGGCGCCTTGTGTTAATGAAGGTTATTACAACACTTCCATCAATGGTTCGGAAGTATTAGTGGGATTGATCCATATCCAGGGTATGGAAGAAAAAGTTTGCATGAACTTGCTGGAAGAAAGAAGCAGGAACGGTCATTACCTCCATCTTCAGGATTTTATAGAGCGAACCGGTATTCCTCTTGAACAGCTTAACCTCCTGATACGTATTAACGCTTTGCGGTTTACCGGCAAAAACAAAAAGGAACTGTTGTGGGAAGCTAACTTCCTTCAAAAGAAAAACAAAGTGCAGCAAGCCGCGTATGTTTCGTTATTTAAAGAACCACCTGTAGTGTTTAACCTGCCACAGCTGACGCAACACCCGCTGGATGATGCCCTGGATGAACTGGAGCTGCTGGGTTTTCCATTATGTGATCCGTGGGACATGCTTGACATTGGCACCGGCGTTTTCTCTGCGGGTATTGATCTCCCCGGCTTGTTAAACAAAAGGGTTCATGTGATGGGTTATTTCGTAACCACTAAACCGGTGCGTACCATTAAAGGAGAAACCATGTATTTCGGCACCTTTCTCGACAAGCACGGAGAATGGATAGATACCATTCACTTCCCCGACACCGCCCGGCGATACCCGGTGCAGGGAAAAGGTTTTTATGAAATGAAAGGTAAGGTGGTAGAAGAGTTCGGCGTATACAGCGTTGAAGTGGATTACTGCCGGAAGGTGGGGATTAAGAACACTCAGCTGTAAGCTATGAGGTATGAGGTATGAGGTATGAGCCGTCTAAAGTTTAGATATGGTATCTTTAGAGTTAGCATTATGGTTTTTGTTTTAAGTAGTCATTAAATGTTGGTGGTAGATAATATAATGATCTTGTAACAGTAACATTTCATAGTGTATATTTTGATTTGTCCTATTAGTTATTTAATTACGTATGGATCAGAAATTTTACCAGCATTATCACACCAAGCGCTATGGCGCCGCTTATCAAAACTATAACCTGGAGATAGCTAAGCCTGCGTTTTGAAGGCTGCAAAATTTTATTTAAAGGCTTGTACATTATTCTTTTGGGCACAAGCAATAAAACGATCGCAACACCCACAAACAAAAAAAAAAAAGATATTCAAACTTTCGCATTGCTATGATTAAGCGATAAAGATATATTTAAATAATCGGCGTTATTCATACCTCATACCCCATAACCTCATACCCCATAACCCCATAACCTCATAACCTCATAACCTCATACCTTCGCTAAATTGTCTATACTTGCAAAAAAATTACCCGCATGCTATTAAATAGATTTGAAAACCAGGTTGCTATTGTAACCGGGGGCGGACAAGGAATTGGTTTTGAAATCTGCCGGCTGCTGGCGCTCAATGGTGCATCAGTAATGCTTAACGATATAGATGATGCACTTGCCGCATCGGCGGCGGAAAAAATCACCCGGGCAAATGGCAGTTGTATTTCCCTTGCCGGCGACGCCGCAGATTTAAATTTTATTCATCAGATGGTTGATACGGCAGTTGAAAGGTTTGGTAAATTGACCATGGCCGTTGCTAATGCGGGCATTACCTTGTTTGGAGATTTTCTTTCTTACCCTGAATCCTCTTTTTCAAAAGTGATGCAGGT
>Ga0123336_10001709_pt1 | contig 19887 bp, 14 predicted proteins | sample SSSSmetaG_FD_96466 | JGI IMG/M metagenome (GOLD analysis project Ga0123336, IMG submission 96466) | Glacier valley bacterial and archeal communities from Borup Fiord, Nunavut, Canada, to study Microbial Dark Matter (Phase II) - ​SSSS metaG | ecosystem: Environmental > Aquatic > Freshwater > Ice... | reverse complement strand
TGGATGAACCTGCATTATCTTCACACGGATATCCCGGTTCAGGCACGGGCGTTATATCTTAAAAATACGCTTAGAATAATTCCTGATGTTAATTACACCCCCTCGCCTGTTTTTACGATAGATGACGCACCTGATAAAGACTTAGACTTAAGTATGTCGGTTCGCCGAAGTTCCTCCCCTATACACCTTCAGTATCTTAAAAATATGGGTGTGACCGCTTCCCTGACCATCTCACCTGTTCATTCTGACAAGTTGTGGGGAATGATTGCATGTTACCACAATACACCTAAATATTTAAACGGGGAAGTTCGTATGGCTGCTACAATACAGGGCCGGATTTTAACTTCACAGATCAGTAACCGCGACCTTGCGGAAGAGTATGGCGAGGCGAAGCATATAGACAACGCGTTGAATAATCTTCTGGTACAGGTGTTTTCCAGCGAAGGACTTTTAGTAGATGACCTTGTAATACAAAAAGATTTATTGCTGATAACAAAGGCGTCAGGCGTTATTATTATTTTGAATGATAAAATTTTTAGCGTAAGTAATGTGTCCGAGCCTGCTGAAATAAAGAAGCTTGTTAACTGGCTTCATACTTACAGTCGCGCTACCGGTATAAACATATCCAACCTGTCATCACTTTACAAGGACGCGAAAAAGTGGAGTAACATTGTTTCCGGGGTTATATACCATTCTTTAGGAAGCGGGCAGCGTAATTGTATCATCTGGTGCCGGCCTGAAGTTATCCAGGAGGTTAACTGGGCTGGAAACCCGCATGAGGCTATCGTTAAAGATAAAGGTTCCTTATCTCCCCGGAATTCTTTTGAAACCTGGAAAGAGACATAACGGTATGAAAGCTGTAAGTGGCAAAGTATTGAAATAAAGGCGGCCTCAAATTTCGCGAATGCCTTTCAGAAGCATGTTCACATGCTTTTTTTAGCGGAGGAAGAATTGAAACAACTTAATTTGAAAGAGAAATTTAAGAAGGCGGATACCGAACTTCAGAACCTGTACTGGATAGGATCGCACTATTTAAATGAGCCCTTAAGAAAGATTCAGATGTTCGCATCGAGGATCATGAATGAAGATAATGCCGGGGATTTTCAAATGATATTCAGCTCTGTTATAAGAATGAATGATTCTGCAAAACGGATGCAGTTACTGGTGTCAGATATTTTATCTTACTCCGGTTTAAGTCGTGTAGAAGACGGCCTTATGAATGTGAACCTTAATGAAGTTGTAGTTAATGTAATCGATGAGCTTAGTTCGGAAATAAAAAACCTGGATGCAATGGTTACTTATAACGAATTGCCGGAAGTGAAAGGTGTCTCCTTTTTTCTTCAACAGCTATTAGTAAATCTTTTAAGGAATTCTTTAAAGTTTTCTAAAATCGCGACGCCTCCACTCATTGAAATAAATTATAGGGGAAAAGTGCAATTGGACGGCAATGAAAGTTCAGCGGAAAGGTTTCATAAAATCACCATCAGCGATAACGGAATAGGATTTGATAACCAGTTTAAAACATCGATCTTTAAAGTATTCACCCGATTACACAGTCAAAATGAATACAGCGTCGGTTCGGGCGTCGGGTTGGCGCTCTGTAGCAAAATAATGAATAATCATAATGAATATATTTCTGCCAATGGAGTTCCGGGTATAGGTTCTACTATATCTTTATTATTTCCTGCCAGTATACGATATAGCTGATTAAGTTTTTCTCCGCAAAAAAACATATTGCTATGTTATCTTTTTATTATTTAATCATTCCTCCCGTATATTTGTTAATAAATAGTTTATTAGTATAAGAAATGCATGTCATTAAATAATTTAGCTTTTTTCAAATCGACCTGACGATATTTTGTAGCTATGAAAAGATTTCGATTCGTGGTTTTTATAATGCTGGCATTTCTTTTTGCTTCAGGGTTTACTGAAAATCATGAACAATGTAATGCTATTGTAGGCAGATGGATCTCACAGCAAGGCAATGTGATCGTTCAGATATACAAAGATTCAGTAACTTTTAAAGGCAAGGTGCTTTGGTTTAATGATAGTGATGATAAAAACAATCCCATAACTCGCGGACTGATTCAAACAATCCGGATATCAATCTCAGGAACCGCAAAATTTTAGGTCTTGACGTTCTTCACGGACTCGTCTATAATAATAAGTGTAATTGCTGGCAGGAAGGAAAAATTTATGATGTAAGGTCAGGCCGCACATGGAGTTCAAGCATCATGCTGGAAAATGAAGACCTTCTGAAAATAAGAGGATTCTGGCATTATGAGTTTATTGGCAAGTCAATGATCTTCCAGCGGTTGAAGTAATGTGATGGTATGTTTACTGTAAATTGAAGTGTTGCCATCAGCTATCAGCCTTCAGCTATCAGTCATTGCTTACCCAGCACAATAAATTATTTGATAATAAAAATAATGATTACCTGGTAACCACTTACTCACCCGCTTCTTTAATGATCGATTCATATATTTTCCTTGCACGATCGTATGCAATGCGGGCCGCTTCCAGCTCGCTGCTTTTTATATTGGGATGCTTGGTTTTCCAGCATTGCTCCAGTGCGGCAAGGCACCATACTGCACTTCTTTTATCCCTTACAGGTTTATCATCTACCATTACAAAAATAGGATTCGTATGAGAGCTGGAATTAACACGTACAGCAAACCAGCCTGATTTTATTATCTTATAAATAAATTTTATATTATTCCATTTTCCATCTGCCGTTATTTCCTGCTTATCCACCGCGTTTCCATTGTATATCAATTCAACAAATACCTTCCTCGACGAATCTACTCTTGCCCGTTCGATATTCCAGAAAGGAAACTGGTCGGTTGAACGCGATGCAATAAAGCGGCCTCTCTCATCTTGTGTTTCAGTTAGCATAGCTGCCGCCTTCACTTCAATATTTAAAGTTGAAAGAGCAGTGGCAGCTATTTCACTATTTCCCTCGCCTGACGCTGCATTGTTTATTTTGAAATCGATAAGATGAGAGAATCCGTCTGACACATAACTCCTGCCGCTTTTAACTGCCTTCATCATACCTGAAAAATTTAAACCCTCTTCAGGTTTAGCGTAAGTGCGGCCCTGGCCTACTCTTTCATCTGATATACACGGAAAATCTGTTTCCCCGCCTATCCTGGTTCTGAAACCACAATTAAGGGTATGGTACCACATATTTAATTCCCAGGGTACCGGCGTATCGCCCAAAGAGTAATAATCGATGACATTGTTTGTTACGGTAACTATATATTCGTTGGCGCCTATACCGTCCATTTTAGGGATGACATAATTTGGCAGATCGTTGGTTGAAGTTACAGGCTCGAGTCCCCAACCCGAATGGGCATACGCCGTTATGCCGCCCTGGCTTTTTGCCCATTGAAGCACCGGTAATGTCCAGCTTGGCCATTGTTCTATAAGGGTTGTATTGGGATAATCATCTTCCTTCAGGTTCAATAACACAACATGCCCTGCATGCGAAGAAGGAAAACCGGACACTTCTATATCGTACCGCAGCAGGTTTTGCTTATTGGATAAAGGATTGTCTTTACCTGTGAAATACTGTTTCTGGTGATACCAGCTTGGCCCCCAGGTAAGGTTGCTGCCAAGGTTCAGGTCTTCCCCTTTGATCTGCCTGAACATATCCAGTGGCGGTACTCCTTCTTCCGGACTTTCATAGTGAGAACAACCTGCCGCATGAATGTGATGATCCGCACTGTACCAGCCCAGAGCGGCCATGTGGATCCAGCGCTTAAGGCGAAAACTTATTTTGATGGAGTCCTTATTTGCCGGAATGATGACTTCGCGGTGTTGTATAGTATATTCGGGGCCTCTGGTGTATTCAACGTCGTAGTTTCCCGGTGGTAAATACACATACTCACCGGAGGCACGGTAAACCTGTGGCTGGAAAAAATAATCCGGAAAATCATCTTTGGAAGCAAGTCTGCGGGAAGGAAGCGGGTAGATGCCTTTTAATTTTCCGGTAGCAGCAAACGAATCAACCGCGATCACCTGTTTACCCTGTTCCCAGTCGCGCCATGGATAACGCATCCTTATAACTTTGCTGCGGCTATACCGTTCAATGCCATCCGTGATTATAAAAGAAGCCATGGCAGGGGAATCGTCTTCCTCTTTTACATCGAGGATCATTTTTACCGCCGGCTTTATATCGAACAACATACTTATTGTATTCCTGAACCCTATGTCCTGCGTCCCTTGTCCTACATTGAATCCGATCTCTGCTTCTCTTCTTCCTTTTTTTTCGGTGTAAAGCTGTATCACAGCATATTCTAATTCGAGTCCTGACAAGTTTGGATGTAATGGCCTGTCGCGGTAAACAGCTATCTCCAGGAAACTGTTATCCAACTCACCCGGTGTAAGCTTGTTCTTATCCTGCATCCGCGGTGCGTTGGTGGAAGTATGAAACAAGGGGCTGGCATTAGCACTTTGGGCGATCAATGCCGCTGAGATATGCGCCTGGTTATGTATTTTAACCAGGTAACTTGTCCACCCTTGCTGCATCAGCACTGGTTTAGCGCGGCCTGCTTCTACCTTAACCCTCGACTCAGGATTGATATCGATCATAGCAAGGCAGAAAGGATCAAGGATCTCCTGAACACTTTTTACCGTCAGCATATCATAAGGCAGGTCTTTCAACGCGCGTAGCTTGTTAAGCGAATAGGAAGGCAGAGAACTGCCAATAAAAGTAAGCGCCTCACTCACGCGGATTGCCTGTGCTAGCAATGGTTGCGGCTCGATGTTATTTTTAAGGTATGCCTGAGCCAGTTCGGTTTCATGGTGATGCTGCGCATCTACACCGGTAAACTGCAGGCAAAGCGTGATACAGCAAAAAATTTTCACGACTAACAGACGCAGGCTGGCCTTTGAAATAAGCATTTCTTTCTTTTAGGGATAATGAAATTAATCATTTATTGTTATGCTAACCCTTCGGGTCTTCATGTCTCCGTGCAAAAAAAGAGATAACCACGGAGACACGAAATCACAAAGGAAGAAATATAAATGATTCACCCTTCGTGTTTCCTTAAAGCCTTCGTGCTTTGGGGGGCAAAAAAGAGATAGCAACTTAGTATATTATTTCTTAATTAACTTAACACTACTTTAGATATTTTTATTTTTTGGAGTAGTATCTTCAGTACACGATCGATTCAAGATGAAAAAACTATCTATCTTTTTTTTAATGAGCATCGCCATGCAAGGCATGAACGCGCAGCTTAGTGTGAGGTATAACCCGGCCATACAGCCTGTAACAGGCATCCAGTATTTCAGGCCGGGGGGTAATAATTTATTCGTCGGGGATTGCATGCCTTTTTACAAAGACGGCACTTATTATTTATATTGGCTGATAGACTCTGCGCATCATGCTGCGCTCCATGGTCTGGGCGGCCATCAATGGGTGCTTAGTACTACTAAAGATTTAAAAAACTGGAAGCATTATCCCATTGCAATCGGCATTGACGAAGATTGGGAAAAATCAATCTGCACCGGCTCTGTTGTTTTTACTAACAATCAATACTATGCTTTCTATGCAACGCGACTACTGGAAAATGGAAAGGTGAACGAACAGTTAAGTTATGCGATAAGTAAGGATGCACAACATTTTGAGAAACAAAAGCCTAATCCGTTTTATACTTCGGCGCCTGGTTATAGCAGCAGAAATTTTCGCGATCCGAAAGTGATTGTGGATGCAGCAAATAACTTTCATTTGTTTATTTCCAGCCAGCAGGATAGTGTGCAATTAAAAGGTCTTGACGGATGCCTGGTGCATTTGGTTTCTAAAGATCTGAAGCATTGGGAAACAAGGCAACCAATTATTACCGGTCAGCAATCTGTCCCCGAATGTCCGGATTATTTTTACTGGAAAGGATGGTATTACTTAATGTACAGCGACAATGGTAATACTTCCTACTTAAAATCCAGGGCTGCTTACGGTCCATGGCAGCAACCGGCTAACCAGGTGTTTGATGAGGACTGGTCGAATGTTGTAAAAACTGCGGACTTTGCCAATGGCAGAAAAATAGCGGCATCGTGGATTCCATCAAGGCTGGAAAATAAAGACAACAACCGTGAAGTGTTTGGCGGAAACTTATTATTAAGAGAAGTAAAACAATTAGCGGACGGTACTTTAACAACATCGTTCCCGGAAGAAATATTACCTGTTACTAAAAGTTCGCTTACCTTAAAGATGGGTAAAGATTCCCTGACTGATAACCACGATCCTGCACATATCATTATCAATGCGCCCAATGGGGCAGGCGCTATGTATTTCGAGCAGGTACCATTAAATTGCAGGATCACGATGGAGATAGAGCCGGAAGGCAGCAACGAAGAATATGGTCTTTACCTCCGCTCCACTTTGAAAGGCACCGATGGTTATAAATTAAATTTCCGGTCTGCTGAACGGGTCGTGAGCCTTGGTAATACAAGTGTTCATGCGGTAACGGGACTGAACAAAAAAATAAAACTAGACATCATCATGCAGAACAGTATTATCGACGTATGCATAGATGGCCGCCGTTGTATTGTAAACCGTACTCCGGAACAAAAAGGAAATATGCTGTGGTTGTTCTCCAAACATGGCAAGGTAAAATTTCATTCGGTTAAAATATTTCCCATAAGCCCGGTGAATGAATATTGACATTGTTATCCATTCAAATCATGGCTAACGTATAACCTAATTTTATTATTATTCAAATAAAAAACTATGTTTGGAAAATTTGAAAACATTGAAGTCTTTCTTGATTCCTATATAAAAGACCAGGAGCTAAAAAAGATGGAAGCGATTAATTTGCTTTCGTTGGAAAATCAGCTGGCATTGTTAAGAAGTCTGCAGGTTGCCGACGTTGCCGAAGTGAAAGCTACTATTAAACAAAGGCTGCCTGATGATAAGTCCACTCCAATGCATTACCAGATGATAATTGTTTTGGATGAGATACTGCAGTTCACTCCCGATATACAAAAGGATATGCTGCAATCCAAACAAAATCATTCACCGGTTTTTGTGGCGATAAGATTTGGTGACCGGCAGGGTATCGTTCAACCTATAAAGATTGGAATGAATACTGCGGATAAAATGCATTTTAAAGGTCAGTGGATTACCAAAGATAAAGCTTACAGCCATGGCGGCGAGAAGATGTCTGTCCTGCATTTTACCCATCATCCTATCGGCTTTACTTGCACTATAGAAAAATGTTATGCTTAAGCAAATGGTTCCTGGATATACAAAGAAAATAACTTCTGATTTTGCTTCATTCTAAAATAATGAAATATATAATTTGCGAATCGGTGTTCAAGTAATTTGATTAAAAATTCAGTTCTGTTATAACTTACAAACAAAAAAAGCCATCACTAAGATGGCTTTTTAAATTAACATGAAACCCCTTATGGATGTCTTTCAGCATGTTTTTTGGCAGCTTCTTCAGCATGTTGAGTTGCATGAACATTATGTCCACTGGCAGCATGGGCTTCATGCGCAGCTTTTTCATGTTCATCAACCTGGTTGTGTTTATGAGCCTGCTTATGATGTTTAGCGGCTTCTTCATGGTGCTTGGCAGCTTCTTCGTGATGATTGTGTTTCATAATTAATTATATTTTAAGATTATAAAACTACTCAAATCTTACTCTCAGAGAATATAAATAATTTTAATAACATCTGATTAACCTGCCTTAAAATGCTGGTAATTGATAAATCGATATCGATAATGTAAGGCAGCATTATTGCACTGTTTGAAAATTTTCTTTTAAGAAGAATTAGGGTATAATGATTAAAACAAATTTTTTATCTTTAGTAATTTTACAGATTTTTATTTGGAATTCTACCAAAATTTTATATGGAAGTATTAAAAGTAAGCGCTGCATCTTCTTCAATATTTAAAGATAAGAAACCGGTCTCAGTAAGAATATGGCATTGGACAACATTTTTAGTCCTCAGCGCTTCAATGATCACTGTGTTATTCGCATCAACCATGTTTTCAACAAAAAGCAATGTGCCTATGGTCACCGAACAGATACTAAAGAAAGGAGGTGCCGTAACACCTGTACAGGCCAGAGCCGTGGCGCATGAATACAGCGATAAATTATGGATGGTGCACAAATATATCGGGTACGGCTTAAGCTTTTTATTGTTATTTAGAATTGTTATAGAAATGATTATGTCTAAAGAACAAAGGTTGTACGCTAAAATTATGCAGGTTATAAAACCTGCTAAAGTTCAATACCCTGGTAGTGACAGGAAACATTATTTGTTTGTAAAATATGGATACTTATTTTTCTATCTGGTTTTACTGGTAATGGTTATTACCGGTTTAGGACTCGCTTATGAAGATGTCCCTTTTTTGAAATCGTTGCACAAACCCCTGGTACAGGTTCATAGCATAGCACAATACACGGTGTATGCATATGTGGCGCTTCACATTGTGGGAGTAATCCGTGCCGAGTTTACAGGCAACAAAGGGATTGTATCTGCAATGATAAACGGAGATCCTAATTAACCAATATACTAATCTACTCTTTATTTGTGATGATATCGGATGTCTGACTTCATAATTCTCCTGGTAGGTCAAGCAGTTGGTGTACTGCATTTTCTTTTTTTAAAGCCTTGCAACCAATTATTCCAATTTTTAAACTTATGTAGTTTTAAAATTCTTTATTCATTTAAACGCTATCCATGATTCAACCATGCAAGTACTATTGTATTGAAATATATTCAACTGAATAACGATATTATTTTCTAATTCAACAATACACGGGCTTGACAATTGCACTGTTAATCTAAAATTTTATTTTTTAATTATATATTAAAAGATACAAGTAAATGTAATTAGTTGCTCATCACTTACGATAGAATTTGCTGGTCTTCAATCGTGCATACTTCAATCTTATCTTATGAAATTTCTTTTATTAACTGTGATTGCATTAGTTAATTTTAAAATGGCTTTTTCGCAAAAGCCAAATAATAAAATTGCAAAAGGTCAGTTTCCGTCATCATCGGTCTTCAACCAAAGTTCAGCGCCGGTGTTTGTTAAAGGTAAAGTTGTATTTATAAATGAACAGGGTAACTATGAATTTGATTCAGGTAGATTATTAAATCTTGAAACGGATAATAATACGGGTGAAGTCCATTACAGAACGCAACAGCTTATTAACGGGTTTGTTGTTGAGAATGCCGTTTATCTACAGCATGTTCTGAATAACAAAGTGGTAACTGCTAATGGCAGGTGGCTCAAACATTATCCTGCTAAGTTACTGTCCAAACCTGCTATCCCTGTAAATGCGGCGCTTCGAAACGCCCTTCAAAAATGCGGAGCCTCGGTTTATAAATGGCAGCTCCCTTTAGAAGAAGCGTTGTTAAAAAAGGAACTTAAAAATGAAGGTGCCACATACTATCCCACAGCCGTGCTTGTTTATTATTCAGGTGAAGAAGATATTGACAGTTCAAAATTAAGACTTGCTTACAAATTTGATATCTATGCGCAAACACCTTTGTCGAGACAATATATTTTTATCGATGCTTCAGACGGAAAAGTATTGGGAACCAGGAATCTTCTTCATCGCGTGAATACACCTGCCACGGCTATCACTGTCTTTAGCGGCTCGCAGGGTATTGTAACTGATGAAACCGATGGCGCCTACAGACTCAGGGAAACCGGCAGGGGACAAGGTATAGAAACTTACAATCTTGTGACCTCTGATAATTATTCTGCGGCAGTAGACTTTCTAAATCCTACCACCATATGGAATAACGTAAATGATAAAAAAGATCAGTACGCTACAGACGCTCATTGGGGTACCGAAAAAACATGGGATTATTTTTATTATAAATTCGGACGTAACAGTATCGACAACGCTGGATTTGCTTTGAGAAGCTATGTGCATTACAGCACCAATTTTTATAATGCCTACTGGGATGGGTTGAGAATGACTTATGGTGACGGCAACAGTATAAACAATTACCAGCCATTAACTACTTTGGATGTTTGTGGCCATGAGATCTCTCATGGTGTTACCCAGTATACTTCAGGACTTATTTATTCGGGAGAGTCTGGTGCTATCAATGAAGGGTTGAGTGATATTTTTGGCACGGCGATAGAAAATTATGCACGGCCTTTAAAATGGGATTGGATCATTGGTGGCGACTTCGCTGGTTTTAGAAATATGTCAGACCCTGGCGCTTACCTGCAACCTGATACTTACAAAGGCAGGTATTGGGATCCGGGTGAAGAAGTTCATACTAACAGCGGCGTACTCAATTACTGGTTTTACCTCTTAAGTGCAGGAGGCAGTGGTAACAATGATATCTTTTGTAATTATAAAGTACAGGGTATAGGGATTGAAAAAGCCGCGGCGATAGCGTTCAAAACAAATACACAATACCTCTTCCCAACTGCGAAATATGAAGATGCTGCAAAATATTCGTTAATGGCGGCAGCTGATCTCTATGGCGAAGCCAGTAACGAAGTGGCACAGACAGCAAGTGCCTGGGCAGCGGTTGGAATTAATATCCAGGCTACTATTCCATTAGTAGTCGCAGCTGCGCCAGTAATTTGTGCAGGTAACAATACCCGCCTTTCAATTACCGGTGGTAAATTAAATGGTGCTGCTTACTGGCAGTGGTATACCGGCAAATGCGGAGGTAACCTTGCCGGCACCGGCACCTCAACTGACGTGTTGCCTGATTCAACAACAACTTATTATGTAAGGGGGGAAGGAGGCTGTGCAAATTTTACCGATTGTGCATCGGTAACCGTAACGGTAAATCGGGTAACACCGAAGCCTGTAATTGCGGTAAGCGGGCCAACCAGTTTTTGCCAGGGTCAGTCTGTTATATTAAGCGGCGCTCCCGGCTTTACGTCATATTTATGGAGCGACGGTTCCAACAGCGTATCATTGCTGGTGAATAAATCCGGTTCTTACCGTTTGAAAGTTAGTAGTGCCAGCGGTTGTGAAAGCCAGTTATCTGATCCTGTTATTGTAAATGTTTCAGCTTCTGCCACTGTACCCGTAATTACTGTTACCGGATCAACTACTACCTGTCTTTCAGGTAATGTAATGCTTACAGCCTCTAATGCGTTTAGTTATCTGTGGTCGACAGGCGAAAAATTACAATCGATTTCAGTGAGTAAGCCTGGTAGTTATAGTGTTACCACCACTACTGAAACCGGTTGTTCGGCAACATCATTGCCGGGGGTAATACAGTTTACTGACAATCAAGCGCCGGTTCCGCTGATAGCCAACCTGCCTTTGATTACTGCGGATTGTTCGGTTACAATAACAAATATTCCTGTGGCGATGGATAGTTGTGCAGGATTAATTCATGCTACCACTAATGATCCGCTGTCTTATAATACACTAGGTTATCATACAATAAAATGGCTGTATAATGATGGCAACGGTAACTCAAGTTTTCAACAGCAACAGGTATTTATAAAAGATAATACACCACCTGTAATAGTTTGTCCTGCATTTCCGGGTGGATGTTCAGCAATCAGTGGAATATACCCGGTACCAGTAGCAAAAGCTACCGATAACTGTGGCGTTGATATGTCGGGTTTTTCTTTTACCGTATCAGGCGCCACAAAAAGAAGCGGGAGCGGAGCAGACGCATCCGGTTTTTTTGCAATTGGAGTAAATACACTTACATACACTGTAAAAGATGTAAATGGAAATACAGGATCATGCAGCACAACTATACTGATAAGTGCCGGTATCAATGCAACGATACCTGATGTGTACGCTGTATCTCCCGGCGGACAGGCAAATACATTGTATATTGGGTATGGTCCTTCATCATTTCAATTAGCCGCGTCCGCCACAGGCGGATCGGGAATATATACTTATAACTGGTCAACAGGTGAACACACAAAGTCAATTGCCGTTACTTCAACTATACCGGGAACTTATAACTATAGTTTGACCGTTACAGATAGCAAAGGCTGTTCTGTGGTGATCTCAAAAACTATTCATGTAGTTGACGTAAGGTGTGGAAATAAAAATGATAAGGTAGCCATTTGTATGGTGCCTCCCGGTAATACGGAAAAAAGTAAAACCAACTGTGTGTCGCCTAACGGGGCAGCTGCGCAGCTCTCAAATAATTCATATCTCGGCGCTTGTTCATTATCGTCTGCCATGCAGGTATTGGTAGTCGATAATCAAAATGGCTTACTGGCGGGCAATGCTACTTTCGGGGCGACTGCATGGCCCAATCCAAGTTATACCAACTTTCATCTGCAATTTAAAAGTAGCAACGATGTGCCTGTAACTATAAAGATTACAGATGTATTTGGAAGAATTGTTATTGTTATGCCGCATGCCATTGCTAATAAGATATATGTATCAGGCGGCAATCTGAAGCCAGGGGTGTATATTGTGCAGGCAATTCAGGGCAACAACCATGTTACGATAAAAATAGTGAAACAGTAAAGGTGCATTGTCTGCACAAAGCCCGGTTCCAAAATTTGAGATACAGCACATGCCTCTTACCTCATAGCTCGTACCTCATACCTGATAGCAATAAAACTATACCATGAATAAAACTGGACCAATTATTATTATCGAAGATGACAAAGATGATCAGGAAATTCTTATGATTATATTTGAAGAGTTAGGTTATATAAATGAAACGGTTTTCTTTACTGATGGAAATGACGCGCTTACTTATTTAAATGAAACCAACACCAAACCCTTCCTTATTCTTTCAGATATCAATATGCCAAAGATCAATGGCTTTGAACTGAGGATGAAAGTTTTTACCAATGAGCAACTGCAATCCAAATGCATACCATACTTATTTTTTACTACCGGCGCTACCCGGAAATCCGTTTTAGAAGCGTATGCCTTATCGGTGCAGGGGTTCTTTAAAAAACCAAGTGACATAACTGCGTTAAAGGTAACTATTAAAAGGATAATAGAATACTGGCAGGAATGCATAGCCCCGAATGAATTTGATTAATTGTTTTTATTCTTGCTATGGTCACCTGGTGCAAGTTTAAGTATTAGGAATCTCAAGGATAGCTTTGATAAATGGAAAAATATCCCCCGCCTGCCACTGCCGCATTCTTTTGCGGGCAAGGCATTGGCTGACGCTATAAATGAATAAGCTATATTTACAGTCTATGGCAGTAAATAATTTACTTGATACCAGTACAGTTAGTCTTAGTGATATAATTGGAAATGGTAAAGTATATAAAGTACCTTCTTATCAGCGAGATTATTCATGGAAGCAGGATCATTGGGAAGACTTATGGGCAGATATTCTTACTATTTTTACTGGTAGTAGCGTACATTATATGGGATCGATTGTCTTACAAAATAAGGGTAATAAAGAATATAGTGTTATCGACGGTCAGCAAAGGCTATCTACCTTAACCTTAATAGTTTTAGCTACCATTAAAAATATTCAAAGATTAATTGAAAAAGAAATCGATAAAAATAATAATCTTGAGCGTGTATCATTACTTACAAAAAAATTTTTAGGAGATAAAGATCCCGGTTCTTTGACTTATTCTGCAAAACTCGAACTCAATGAAAATAACAATAGTTTTTTTCAGACACACTTAATGGTATTCAGGCCGCCACTAAATGAAAAAACCCTTCGAGACTCAGATAAATTATTATGGCAGGCATACAATTTTTTCCTGAATAAAATTTCCACCTATTTCCAAAATAAGGATAATGGAGAAGAGTTAGCCAACTTCCTAAACAGACAGGTTGCAGAGAAAATGATGTTTATTCAAATTGTTGTTGAAGACGAGCTTAGTGCATATACGGTTTTTGAAACTTTAAACTCAAGAGGTGTTAGCCTAACTGTTACCGATCTCCTAAAGAATTATTTATTTTCCCTTTCAACAAAAGTGGACTTAGCGCATGTTAAAGAAAAATGGCGGAAAATAGTAGATGCTGTTGGGTTGGATAATTTCCCGGTCTTTTTAAGACACTATTGGATTTCAATAAACAAATTAATCCGGCAAGAATATTTATTTCGGGCAATGAAGGACGTTGTAAAAACATCTCCTGCGGTAATTGAACTTTTAGATCAATTAGAAAAAAATGCACAGTTATATAATGCGTTATTAAATTCTTCAGACCCTTTTTGGATTGGGCAAAAAGAACAAAAGAAAAAAATTAAGGAGATAGAACTGTTTAAGGAAAAACAGGCTTTACCACTTTTACTGGCATCGTATAATAATTTAACAGCTGAAGAATTCACAAAGGTTTTGAGAATCGTTGGTGTAATAACTTTTCGTTATACAATAATTGGCGGTCTTCACACAAATCTTAAAGAAGAAGTGTATAACAAAGCTGCGGTTAAAATTAGTAATAAAGAGTTAACGACTGCTTCCTTGATTGCAAAAGATGTGAAAGCATTATATACCAGTGATAAAGATTTTAAAAATGATTTTTCAACTACAGCAATTGTTACTAAAAGAAATAAAAAATTGGTACGTTATATTTTATTTGAAATTGAAAATCATTTAGCTCAGACAGATATTGATTATGAAGAGAGTCCGGCAACTGTTGAGCATATCCTGCCAGAGAATGCAGGTGAGGAATGGATCGCCAGTTTCCCTGTTTCCCTCCAGGAATCTTTAGTTTACAGAATCGGTAACTACACATTATTGGAAGATGATAAAAACAGGGATTGCGGAAGCAAGAATTTTGAAGCAAAAAAAGCTATCTACCATACCAGTCAATATGAATTAAGTAAGAAAATAGTTGCTACAGACTGGACACCAAATACGTTGGACAACAGACAAACAAAACTTTCAGACTATGCGAGTGCTGTATGGCGACTTCCGTACTTCGACTAGCTCGAAAGTGAATATTTTTCTCTGCTTATAATTTGTTACTGCTTTGATGTTTATCCATTCAATTTCGCCAGCGCTTTCACTTTAGACCAGATGCCGTCATCTACCGGGATACCCGACTCCATATTTTCCTTCCGGGATTTTAATGATTGCTCACCAGGATAAAAGATCTCTCTATTTTCTTCCGCGGGAACCGATGATTTAATTTGGATGATGGTTTCACTTAATGCTTTATCAATAAATTCCTGTGTGTTAATTTTTAAAGGATTTATACTTATGAACACCTGGCAGCAGCTTCCGCAACTGCCTTTACCTGCCTGATCGATTCCGGCAGTGGTAAGACCTCCTGAAAGTAAGCTTGAGAATATATCCAGCATCACGGCAAACCCCGAGCCTTTCCAAAACCCAATGGGTAAGATTCGCCGGGTTTCCTCAATGATACCCGGATCATCGGTGAGCATCCCGTTCTCATCAAATCCTCCGGCGTAGGGAAGTTTTTGATCCTTAAGACGTGTAACCTCTAGTTTGCCGTAAGAATACTGAGACATCGCCATATCTAAAATAATGGGTCCTTCTTTACGGGGAACGGCCATAATAAACGGGTTGTTACCTATTGCTCCCGACTTTGCTCCCCAGGCCGGCATACTTGACTCCGTATTAGTCCAGCAGATAGCTAAATATCCTTTTTCAGCTGCGAGCCATCCGTAAGCGCCGCCACGCATCCAATGGGTTGTATTGTTTAAGCTAACTAAACCCAGTCCATTTTTTTCTGCAATTTCAGTAGCCCGGTTCATTGCAAAAAGCGCATTTAAGATCCCCGGTCCCATATTGCCGTTATAGATTTCCACCGCTCCTAGATTTAAATTAAGTGTTGGCGCTGCATGCACATCAACCCACCCCTTATTTATATATTCCACAAACCGTTCAACCCTGTTCAGACCATGCGAATAAACGCCGTCCCTGCTGGATTCAGTGTGCACCCTTGCGCAGATCTCCGCTTTTTCAACTGGCATACCTGCTTGTAGAAAAGCCATTTTAATAGTGGCTTTCATTTCATCGAATGTTATTCTTGTCATATAAAATGATAATTATTTCCTGCACGAATTTAAGCTTATAACTCAGTGTGTGTTAATCATAAAATGTCAGGGATATGCTGCCGGTAGATGTAATTGCATGAAAAATTATATTTTTGTGTTCACACTAGACGAGTATGTCTCGTGAAGCGCAATAACAAGAAGAATGGAGAAAAAAATATCACTACAATCTATAATCACCTGCCCGCATTGCAGTTTTCAAAAAGAAGAAACTATGCCTGTTGATGCCTGCAGGTATTTTTACAAATGCACAGGTTGTAACACAATGTTGAAACCTAAGCAAGGCGACTGTTGCGTGTACTGCAGTTATGGCTCTGTAAAATGTCCACCGGTACAATTAGATAACTCCTGTTGTAGTTAATATTTAATCAACTTCGTATCGATGTGTTTGCTGTCAGCTATCAGCCGTCAGCTATCAGCTATCAGAAATGCTATCCATAATAAGTTACTATTATCAATCACTGCTTTTATATAATCTAAGACTTGACCATTTAGCATTGGCGTATTGCAATTCGTACAATTATATTGGGTAAAATCTGCTTGTAAGTCGAAAAGAAAATTTTAATTATAGTATAACGCCTGCGTTATACTATAATTAAAAGCTGATAGCTGATAGCTAAATATTTAGATACACCTAAATTAATATTTTGCCTTGTCAAAAATATAATTATCTTGTGTCTAAATGAAAAAGGCCTATTGGATAATTGTATCGATACTGCTGGCAATGATCTCTTGCGGCAAAATGCTTCCTAAAGCGCCGGTTGCCGATCAAACCCTGGATTGACCTATCGATGGATTATCAAACGAACAGAAGAGGATTTTCCTGCGGGGGGATGCCGCCTTCAACGATGATGTATTTTCTATAAGCAATGGCCTTGGTCCACGATTCGTTGCCACCTCCTGTGGCTCCTGTCATGCATCGGATGGCAAAGGACACCCGTTCTCAACGCTTACCCGCTTTGGCCAGCAGGATACCATAGCAAATCTTTTCCTTCATAAAGGCGGACCTCAATTGCAACACAGCGCTATCCCCGGCTATGAACCGGAGGAGATTCCGCAAGGCGCAACATTCTCAAAATTTACACCGCCTGCCAACACCGGCTTAGGTTTGCTTGAAGCGGTACCAGATGATAACATACTCGCAATGGCGGACGAGAATGATGCAAACGGTGATGGAATATCAGGCCGGCCAAACTGGATTCATATACCGGCTTACTGCCAGCTTCGTACGGGCACCATTGAACGCAATGGAAAATACATCGGGCGTTTTGGTAAAAAGGCCGCCGTGTACGACCTGCAGCAACAAACCGCTAATGCTTATAACCAGGACATGGGTATTAATTCTTCTTATGAAGTATACAATACTTATGACGGACTGCAGGTTGATCCGGAAGTCTCCAATCAAACGGTACTGGATGTTGTTTTCTATCTCCAGACACTTAAGGCCCCTGTTCAAAGAAATAAATCCGACAGAGAAGTCATGGCGGGTAACCAGCTGTTTCTAAAAATTTCCTGCAACAACTGCCATACACCTCAACTCAAGACAGGGGCATTTTCTATACCGGCTTTATCAAACAAAACTTTCTTTCCTTACACTGATCTGCTTTTGCATGATATGGGGCCGGCGCTAAATGATGGATATACTGAAGGTACCGCGCTGCCTGCGGAATGGCGAACAGCACCATTATGGGGGCTGGGGTTATCAAAAAATTCACAGGGCGGACAATTATTTTTATTGCACGATGGCAGAGCCCGTAGCATTGAAGAAGCTATTCTTCAGCATGAAGGAGAAGCGGCGCAAAGTAAAAATAAATTCCTGCAATTGAACGTGGCCGATAAGGCCATGATAATAAAATTTCTTGAATCACTTTAATTTTTCACTGATGAAAAGAAGGGAATTTATTTCGGGCAGTTGTACCGCCTGCTTAAGCCTGGCGGGCCTAACGACATTGATAACAGGGTGCATGTCTTCAAAATATATTCCGGGGACATTAAATAAAGATGGGTTGACAATAAACACAGATGATTTTAAAATATTGCACAATGGAAAAATATCCTACCACCCTTATATTATTGTAAGAAATGAAGCGCTGCTGTTTCCAGTCTGTATCTACCGTTTCAGTAATGAAGATTATTCCGCGTTGTGGATGCAATGTGCTCACCAGGGCGCGGAAGTGCAGGTTGCAGGTACACACTTACAATGTCCGGCCCATGGAAGCGAATATGATAACCGCGGCCGTGTAACAAACGGTCCGGCAACGGCAGGGCTGCGTACCTTTCCTTTAACCATATCGAACGCTGAATTATTTATAGACCTGAGAAAACAATCATGAGAAAGACCGGATTAATATTGTTATTAATAATATCGATGTACCATGTCTCAGGACAAATCGATCCATTGTTACTGAGATTGCATTCTGGCGATACTACCGGTTTGCGAATGAATATGGACGCGGTATACAGCAGGCCTTTCATCCGGCTGGGAAAATTACCTGTTGCTTTAGGCGGTTACGTGGAAGCCAATTATCAGTACCTGGGAGAAAAGGGTGTTAGTGAAGGTCACCAATTTCAGATGAGGAGGTTAACACTTTTTGTTTCATCCACCATTTCAAAAAGAATAAAATTTTTAACCGAAATAGAATTTGAGGATGGCACAAAAGAAATAAACATCGAGTTTGCTTCCGTTGATATTGAATTGAATCCATTGCTTAATTTAAGAAGCGGAGTGGTAATGAATCCTATAGGAGCTTTTAATCAGAATCATGATGGTCCCAAATGGGAATTTGTTGACAGACCCATTTCAGCAACCCAAATGCTGCCCGCTACCTGGAGTAACGTAGGCTTTGGTATTTATGGAAAGAAATTTACCAAAGACTGGGTTTATGGATATGAAGTTTATATAACAAATGGCTTTGATGAAACCATTGTTTCCAATGGACAGAACAAGACTTATTTACCCGCTGCCAAAAACAACAAAAACCGCTTCGAAGAAAGTTTCAATGGAAGACCGCTGCTTACAGGCAAGGTAGCCGTTAAAAATAAAGTGCTCGGCGAAATAGGGATCTCTTACATGGGTGGTGTGTATAATAAATTTATAAATGATGGATTTATCCTTGATACAAAAAGAAGATTAAATGTGTTTGCCATCGACTACACTGCTACCCTCTCTCAAAGTAAAACGGTTATCAATGGTGAATGGGCATGGATACATGTTGATATTGCGGATACTTACACAGAACAATTCGGAAGAAAGCAACACGGAGGCTTTATTGATATTGTTCAGCCGGTGTTAAAACGATCTATGTTCGATTTTGAAAATGCTGTTTTAAATGCAGCTATAAGATTTGAATATGTTGACTGGAACAAAGGAACATTTAAATCTACCGGCGGCAACATCGCTGATGAATTTTTTTCCGTGGTGCCGGCTATAAGCTGGCGTCCTACGCCTCAGACTGTTATCAGGTTTAACTACCGGTATAACTGGAAAACCGATCTTTTAGGAAACCCACCATCGAAGCTGGCAGGATTTCAATTCGGCATCTCCACTTATTTTTAAATTCCCGCCTGTTTAAAATTATTAACCAGCTGATTCTATATGCGCAGGGTGACAAAGAATTAATTATTTTTAACCGCATAGAGTATCTTGTTTAATCGTCAATTATTCCTTACTTCGTTATAAGAAGATCACATACATTTTTAAATATAATTTTTAGATTTTTTGCCATATAAGCTATAATTTTTGTTATATTAAAAATCAAATTATTTGCAATACACAGAAAACCAGGTAACCGGTTTAGTAGCAAAGCTGGCAGGGTTAAAAAGAGAAATACAAAAAGTTATAATAGGACAGGACTTCGTTATAGAAGAAATGCTGGTGGCACTTCTTGCCGGAGGTCATTGTTTGCTGGAAGGTGTTCCTGGTCTTGCCAAGACACTGATGGTAAAAACACTTTCCCTGGCACTCC
>Ga0123336_10001708_pt1 | contig 19894 bp, 19 predicted proteins | sample SSSSmetaG_FD_96466 | JGI IMG/M metagenome (GOLD analysis project Ga0123336, IMG submission 96466) | Glacier valley bacterial and archeal communities from Borup Fiord, Nunavut, Canada, to study Microbial Dark Matter (Phase II) - ​SSSS metaG | ecosystem: Environmental > Aquatic > Freshwater > Ice... | reverse complement strand
GCTCTCGCCGATGTTGGTCAGCCCGGCGAAAATGCCCGGCGTCACCCAGCCACCGTGCGCGTCGAGCGTCTGTGCCCCCGCCGGAACCGCCACGCCCGCGCCGACGCGGGCGATGCGCCCATCGACGATCAGCACGGTGCCGTTCTCGATCACCTCGGGACCGCCTGTCCCCGCTGCAACGCGCGCATCGACGATCGCGTAGGTTTGTGCCGCCGCCGGAGCGGCCGCGAGTAGCAAGAGCGCAAGGAGCCGCTTCACTTCACATCTCCTTCGCCGGGCTGGCCGAGTTCGAAATCGCTCACGGGACGCAGCTTCGGATCGTTCGCGTCGAATACTAGCGCGCCATCGATCCACACGCGTTCGGGCCGCGTGTAGATGCTAAACGGATCACCATTCCACAGCACCACATCCGCCATTTTGCCCGCTTCCAGACTGCCGGTGCGCTCGGCGATGCCCAGCGCCTTCGCCGGGTTGTAGCTGATCCATTCCCACGCGGTTTCGGGCGCGATGTTCAGCCCCGCGCGGTTGCCCGCCGCCATTGCTTTCGCTGCCGCCTGATACAGCCGCTGAATGCCGCCCGCATCGTCCGAATGCACGATCGCGCACGCGCCCGCCGCGTGGACGAAGGGGATATTCTCCTGAATACCGTCGAACGATTCCATCTTGAAGCCATACCAGTCCGCCCACATCGCTGCGCAGATGTTGTTGGCCTTGAGCAGGTCCGCGATCTTGTAACTCTCGACCGCGTGGTGGAACGCGCTCACGTGATAGCCGAATTCTTTCGACATATCGATGATGTTTGCCATCTCGTCCGAACGATAGCAATGGTTCTGGACAAGGATTTCGCCGTTCAGCACCCCCACCAGCGTATCCATTTGCAGATCGCGGCCCGGCGCATCGATCGGCTTGGCTTTCCCGTCTTTGGCGCGCGCGGTGTAATCGTCCCAGCGGCGCTTATACTCCACCGCACGCTGCCACGTCTGGCGCATCAGGGCGACATTGCCCATGCGGCTGCCCGGGGCCTGGCCCTTGCTGCCGTAAACACGCTTGGGGTTCTCGCCGCACGCCATCTTGAGCGAATAGGGCGCGCCGGGGAACTTCATCGACTGGCTGGTTTCACCCGCCACATTTTTGATCGTCACGCCGCGCCCGCCGAACAGATTGGCGCTGCCCGGAAGGATGTGGAGCGTCGTCACGCCGCCATTGCTAAGCGCGCGCGTGAAGCCTGGATCCTGCGGCCAGATCGAGTGTTCGGCCCACACTTCGGCGCGGACCGGGCCGGTGACCTCGTTCCCGTCGCTGTTCGCCTCGACCGAGGGCGTCGGATAATCGCCCAGATGGCTGTGGATATCGATCACGCCGGGCGTGACGAACTTACCCGCCGCGTCCACGATCATCGCATCGGCGGGGGCGGCAACGCTCTGACCGATCGCCGCGACCTTGCCGCCCTGCAGCAGCACCTGGCCGTTCACGATCTTTTGCCCACGCCCATCGTACACCGTCGCGCCGCGGATCAGCGTAGTGCTGCCCCGCAGCGCGCGGTAGGTGCTGGGGAAGGGATCGCGCGGGATCGACACGATCTCGGCCGGGTGCGCGGGCGTGCCCGACGCTGCGGTCTGTGGCCGGTGCGCCTGCGCGGCGCACCCGGCGGTCAGCGCGAGCGCCACGGTTGCAATCAACGGACGAAAGGCCAACGCGCTCCCCCTCGGTACAGAGTCGGGTGTGCGTTGCGACACCGCCGCCCGGCGCGCAAGCCGGGCACGCATGAACGCTGCGACAGCGTTGCCCGGCTGCAACGGCTAGTTAACGCCGTGCATCCACTTGCGCAGCAACGGCGACACCGCGAGCAGCAGCACGCCCACCCCGATCGCCACCAGCCCGATCGTGTGGAACACGCCTGCATAGGTCTCCAGGCTCAGCCGCGGATTGGTCACTTCGCCACCCACGGTCTCCACGCTGGCGATCTGCGCGATCGCGCCGCCAACATATTGCGCCATCGAAATCGAGAGATACCACATGCCCATCATCATGCCGACCACGCGCGCGATCGACAGCTTGGTGATCATGCTCAGCCCCACGGGCGAGATGCACAACTCGGCGATCGAGTGGATCAGATACAGCAGCGCCAGCCACCAGATCGCCACCTTGAAGTCCGGCCCGGCATAATGCGTGCCCCACACGAGCGCGAGGAAGCCCAGCCCCACGCCGATCAGCGCGATGCCGAACTTGATCGGGATACCCGGCTCGATCCCGCGTTTCGCGAGCTCGATCCACAGCGAACTGAACACCGGCGCAAGCGCAACGATGAAGAAGGCGTTGAAGAACTGCGTTTGCCCGGCGCTGAGCGAGAACAGCCCGAAGACACTGAGATCGGTGTTGCGATCCGCAAACAATGTCAGCGACGATCCCGCCTGCTCGAACAGCGTCCAGAAGGTCACGTTGAAGACAATCAGCACGATGGCCGCCAGCATCATTTGCGCCTCCGCCTTCGTCCCCACGCGTGCCGACCAGACCGGGATACCGATTACGGCCGCGAGAAAGGTGAAGAACAGCGCTTTGCCCAGCACCGTAAGGCCCATAATATAGCCGACGATCCCCTGCCCCGGCACCGCGGGCGCAGCCGCAAGCGTGTTCTGGAACAGCAGATACGCCACGCCAACCGCGCCCGCCGTGCCGAGCGCGATCATCGGCAGCGGATCGCGTCCGGTGCCAGTGCGCGGCGGGGGGTTGCCCACGTCGGCAAGGCGGCCGCCATCGAACTGCACCAGCGCCCAGCTCACCAGCATGCCCGCCGCCGCCAGCCCGAAGCCCGCCCACCACCCGAACATGTCCGCGAAGACGGGGCACAAAAGCTGGCTCAGGATCGAGCCCAGGTTGATGCCCATGTAGAAAATCGTGAAGCCCGCATCGCGCCGCCGGTCGCCTTTCGCGTAGAGCGCGCCCACCATCGTCGCCACATTGGCTTTGAAGAAGCCGTTGCCGATCACGACCATCGACAGCGCGGCGAGCATGATCGCCAGAAACATCGGCGAGCGTTCCGCGCCTGCGTGGAATTCCGCTCCGGCGATCGTTCGCGCAGGCGTGCCGTCCGCGCGCAACAGTTCCACCGCGTCGTCGCTACGCCCGTGGACGCGCAGCTTCTGTCCGCCAACGGTCACGAAGCGCGCATCGCCTTTCGAGCCTGCCTCGATACTGACCGCGTGGCGCGTGCCATCGAATTCGGCGTAGGGCCTCGCGTTCTCGCCGCCGAAGCACAAAGTAAAATAGCCCAAGCACATCACGATCGCGCCGAACTTCACCGCGCGCTTCGATCCCAGATAGCGGTCTGCAATAATGCCGCCAATGAACGGGGTCAGGTAAACCAAGCTCATGTAAGCGCCGTACATCCCGCCCGCCGCCTCGTCTGGGAAGACGAAGTGCTTGGTCAGATACAGTACCAGCAGCGCGCGCATGCCGTAGAAGCCGAAGCGCTCCCACATTTCGGTGGTGAACAGCCGCGCGAGCTGGCGCGGGTGGCCGAACCAGCTTGCGTCGGCGGCAATCGGCGCGGGCGTGGTATCGGCGGGCGTGGTGGCCATGTGGTCGAATTCCCTTGGCCGTTCGGCCTTGTCCCCAAGTGTGTGGCGCGTTCGTGCGGGGTTGGGAAGTGGCGCGCGCGCGCCTAAATGCGCGGCCATGCTCAACGACCGCGCGACGACGATCGACCTTCTGCTCACCCGCCGCTCGGGCAAGCCGCGCGATCTGACCCTGCCGGGTCCGGACGCCGCTGAAATGCAGACGATCCTCTCGATCGCCTCGCGCGTGCCCGATCATGGCAAGATCGGGCCGTGGCGCTTCGTGATCGTCCCATCTGCCGCGCGGGAAGCCTTCGCGGCCGCAATCGATGCGGCGTTTATCGCAGAGACCGAGGGCGACCCCAAAGAGCGCGGCAAGCTGCGCGAGTTCGCGTTCCAGGCCCCCTCGCTGGTCGCGGTGCTGAGCGTACCGGACCGTGCACACAAAATTCCCGTGTGGGAACAGGAAATGAGCGCGGGCGCGGCCTGCCTCAACCTGCTGATCGCTGCGACCGCGATGGGCTATGCGGGCGGCTGGCTGACGGGCTGGGCCGCCTATTCGCCCGGCGTCTACGCGGCGCTCGGCGGCGAACCGGGCGGGCGCGTGGCGGGGTTCGTATTCCTCGGGACCCCGGCGCGCGAGCTGGAAGAACGTCCGCGCCAGACTTTGGCGCAGGTCGCGCGCGTATGGGCACCGCAACACAGCGCTTGACCTAAGGGCTGTCCCACCCGCATACGACAGCGATGCGCCAGCCCGGCCCGCCCATCTATCTGCGCATTCGCGACGGCATCGTCGCGGGCATCCTCGACGGTAGCTTCGGCGGCGAAGCACCCCTGCCTTCGGTGCGCGCACTTGCCGGCGCGGAGGCGGTCAACCCGCTGACGGTCTCCAAGGCGTATCAGGATTTGCAGGCGGCGGGGCTCGTTGCAGCGCGCAAGGGCGTTGGGCTGTACGTCGCACCGGGTGCGCGCGAACGGTTACTGGCGAGCGAGCGGCGCACGTTCCTGGCGGAGGAGTGGCCGCGTGTGCGCGCACGGATCGAGCGGCTGGGGCTGGAAACGGCCGACCTGTTCGAAGCCGCTTGAACGAACGGCTGGGCCGCGACCCGGCCGGTCTGGCGCGGGCGGTGGACATATTGCGCGGTGGCGGCATCGTCGCGCTGCCGACCGAAACGGTTTACGGACTAGCTGCGGACGCTGCGAATACGGACGCGGTGGCGCGCGTGTTCGCAGCGAAGAACCGGCCTGCGTTCAATCCGCTGATCGCGCATGTGGCCGATGCGACGATGGCTCGCGCGCTGGTGGAGATCGAACCGCTCGCAACAGAACTCATGGCGCGCTTCTGGCCGGGGCCGCTGACGCTGGTGCTGCCGGTGCGTCGGGATGCGCCCGTGGCTGCGCTCGCGCGTGGCGGCCTGGACACGCTCGCGGTGCGCTCGCCCGCGCACCTTGTCGCGCAGGCGATGATCGCGGGGTTCGGCGGCGCGCTGGTTGCGCCTTCCGCCAATGCATCGGGCGGGTTGTCGCCCACGCGGGCAGAGCACGTGACGCTGGACGTGCCGGTTATCGATGGCGGCCCGTGCCTCTGGGGAGTGGAATCGACGATCGTCGGCGTGGCACACGGGCAAGCGACGCTGCTGCGGCCAGGCGCGATTGCGGCCGAGGTGCTTGGCATACCGCTCGCAGGGGCGAGCAACGCAATCGTCGCGCCGGGTCAGATGGCAAGCCATTATGCGCCCGTGCAGCCGGTACGGCTGAACGCGACCGGTGCGCGCGCCGGGGAGTTTCTGATCGGGTTTGGCGTCGTTGGGGGAGACGCGACGCTCTCGGCGCGCGGCGATACAATCGAAGCAGCGGCGCGACTGTTCGAGCTGTTGCACCTCGCGCAGGCGAGCGGGGCGGTGGGCATCGCGGTGGCCCCGGTGCCCGAGGCGGGGCTGGGCATGGCGATCAATGACCGGCTGCGGCGCGCGGCGGCTCCGCGGGGGTGAGCAGGCAGCGCAGTTCGGATGCATAGACACCGGCTCGCGGATGACGTGCCATCGTCCACAACCCGAGCTGAAAGGCGGAGTAGAGCAGCCCGTGCAACGCAACGAGGCGCGGATCGGCATCCAGTGCCGCAGTGAGCGCAACGGGATCGATCCCGAGTTCGATCGCAGCACCCGCAATATCCCACGCAATATCCTGGCAGCCGACCAGGTCGTGCCCCTCGCAGTGATCGAGCGCGTCCGCCTTCAGCAGCCGACCGTCCGCATCGCGGAGCCATTCCCACGCATGGAGGCGGTTGTCGGTTGCCACGGGGCGCCAGACGAGCGCGTCGCCGCCTGTCGTGCGCGCGGCGAATGCTGCGGAGGCGTCGGCGCCGAGCGCTTCGGCGATGTTGGCGCGCGCCATCGCGATCAGCGCCGACAACGGTGCGCCCGAGTTGGGCGGCGCGAGCCGACTGCGCGCTGCGAGGTAGCGCGCAGTCTCGGGCGCGGTGGGCGCGGCGGGCGGGCCGTCCGAGACCCAGCGCTCGACGAGGAAGCCGTGCGCGAGGCCCACGGGTTCGGGAACGAGCGCCTCTGCGGCCAGCTCGCGCGCACGGGCGAGCTTGGCGGTGCCGATCTCCCCCAAGCCCGCAAACTTGACCAGGTAGACGCCGTGCGCGGTGGTGGCGCGGTATTTGCGCCGTTCACGGGCTGGATCGGTGGGCCACGTTCCGCCGGGCATTGGCTCCCAAAGGGTGACGGGTTCGCCCAGCACCTCGCTGACCCATTCGGGCAGTCGGGGCAAAATGCTCGAGTCGAAGTTGGCCGACACGCGCGTGCAAGCGGACCAGAGCGCGCGCACGCGCGCCGATGCCATCGCGCCGGGCGGGTTCGGGTGGCTGGGGAGCAACGTTATCCGTCCGGCCGGAGTGCCGCCCTGCTCCAGCCAGTCTACAGCGGCAGCGAAACTGCTGCCCGACAGGCCCGGGCCTTCGTCCACCGCCAGCGCGCGCACGGCTGGCGGCGGCAAGTCCGCAGCGATACGGCGATCGAATGGATGGCCGACGGGACGCAGCGTGATCGGCGCAGCGCGCGGGCGCAGCGCTGCGGCTGCCATTGCGGCAAGCGCGGTGCCGATGCCGCGCAGACCGACGATCAGCCTATCGCGCCCCGGCCCGAGCCTCGCGGCCGCTTCGAACACCGCTTCGGGGTAGAGCGCGTAAAAGGCGAAGCCCTCGGCGGGTTTGGTCTCGACCGCGCGGTCGAGCGGCGCGGGGGCGAGGCAGGGGACGGGCGTGCGGCGTAAGCGGCCGCGCCATGAAATGCCGACCGCGCGCGCAAGGCGCACGAGCATAGCCATGAGCGCATCCCCATCGGGCGTTGTCCGGTCGCGGCCGTGCGCGGTGAAATCGGCGTCGGCTGCGGCACGCGTCAGCTCGGCCCATGCGATAAAGGTGGACACCAGCGCGGCATGACGCGCGAGACCGGGATCGGCGGCGCGTGCTTCGGCGTGCCGACGGACGGCCAGCGCATGCAGCGCATGGAGCGTCGTGGCGCGCGGGTGATCGCCATAGACGATCATGCCAGTGCGTCAGGAGGTGGCGAGGTGGCGATAGGCGATCGCCGCGAACGCCTCGAACGTAGGTGCCTCCCAGGCGGGCGATGGCCGGCGGGCGAGCCAGCGCAGCCAGCCGGCGAACTGGTGCGGGCTGGGCGATACCTTCGCGCGGGCGCTCTTCATTGTTTCGAGCGCGTCGAGCGGCGCGGTGCCGCGCGCCACCAGCACGCACAGCGCGAGCAACGCCGAACGGCCGATGCCATGTTCGCAGTGGATCAGCACGCGCTGCCCGGCATCGAGGTGGCGCACGGCGAACACTACCCCTGCATCGAGATCGGTATCCGCAAGCGCGAAAGTGTCGTCGGTGGGCAGATGCAGGAAGGCGATCGAGTGCCGCGCCATCAGCCCCGCGTCGTCGACATTCTCCGCGCGCGCATCGATCACAGCGGCCACCGCGTGATCGCGCGCAAGGGATTGGATGGCTTGTGCAGGGAAGCTGCCGCCGACCGCGAGGCCCGGCGCGACCCAATCGAAGTTCAGCGGATCGGGCACGGCAGTCACGCCGCCGATGCCATCCGTATCCGCGCCGGGGACTCCAGAGGAACATCGGCCGCCTGCTCGGCCGCAAACCAGGCAATCGTGGGGGGCAAGCCGTCCGCGAGGGCGACGCGTGGCTGCCAGCCGAGCAGGCTCTGCGCACGCGCGATATCGGGACGGCGGCGGCGCGGATCGTCCTGTGGAAGCGGGCGGCGCACGACCGGCGAGCGCGAGCCGGTCATGGCCAGCACACGCTCGATCAGATCGAGAATCGTCAGCTCGACGGGATTGCCCAGATTGACCGGACCGGGCAGCGGACCTGGATGCTCCATCAGCGCGACCAGTCCGGCGACCAGATCGGAGACATAGGCAAAGCTGCGCGTCTGCGAGCCGTCGCCATACACGGTGATCGGAGTGCCGCCGAGCGCCTGACACACGATGTTGGACACCACGCGACCATCGTCCGCGCGCATCCTTGGTCCGTAGGTGTTGAAGATGCGCGCGATACGCGCCTCCACCCGACGCGCGCGCAGGAAATCGAACGCGAGCGTCTCGGCGGCGCGCTTGCCTTCGTCGTAGCAGGCGCGCGGGCCGGTGCAGTTGACGTTGCCGTGGTAATCCTCGCGTTGCGGATGCTGATCGGGATCGCCGTAGACTTCGCTGGTGGACGAAAGCAGCAGGCGCGCACCGTTAGCTTCGGCAAGACGCAACAGCGCATGCGTGCCGACGACCGAGGTGAGCATCGTATGTTCGGGATCGGCCTGATAATGCGGCGGTGAAGCAGCGCAGGCTAGATTGTAGATGCGGGTAAAGTGCCGCTTTCGGACGGCACTGGGGAGCGGCGCGATGATATCCCCTTCGAGAAAATCGAAACGCGGGTGCGCGCGCAGATGATCGAGGTTGCTGCGACGGCCTGTGAGCAGACTATCGAAGCCGGTCACGTTCGCACCGCTCGCGAGCAGCACATCGACAACGTGCGAGCCGATGAACCCCGCAGCACCGGCAACGAGGATGTGGGGATGTTTGCCGTTGATCATGCTTCAACCTTTGGGCGGGAGACGCGAACGGTGGGACGGCCGGCAGCGAGAAGTTCGGTTTCGAGCTGCGCGGCGCGGACATCGGCGCTGTGTTCGCGCAGCACGCGCGTGCGCGCTGCGCGACCGATGGCAGCGACGTCACGGCGATAGAGTGCGGCGATTACGTCTGCGGTGCTGGTGGCGAGCAGGATTTCCGTCTCGGGGACGAAAAGTTGGTCGAGGCCCGGCCAGCGATCGCTGAGGATGGGCCGGGCGCAAGCCGCAGCCTCGAACAGACGCACGCTAGGCGACCATCCCGCATTGCGCATATCTTCGCGTGTTACATTCAAAGTGATGCGTGAAGCGGCATAGAAGGCGGGGTGATCCGCAGGGCTGACGTGCGGGATACGCTCCACATTGGCGGGCCAATCTATCCCGTCGGGGTACAGCGGCCCTGCAACCGCAAAGCACAGGTCCGGGCGCGCGCGGGCGGGCGCGATCAATAGTCGTTCCAGCGCAGGCTGGCGATCGGAGGACCATGTTCCGAGGTAGGACAGGGCCCAGCGCTCGGGCATGTCCAGCGGCGGATAGGCGTCCGGATCGACCGAGCAATAGAGCGCGACCGCACGGCGCGCGTGCCAACGACTTTGGAGCGTATCGAGCGTGGGACCGCCGGTGAAACTGAAATACAAATCGAAATCGGGAATGTCGTCAGCGGACAAATAGTCGATGTTCCCCGCCTCCAGACGCGCGAGCGTGATCGGGGTATCGATGTCGTAGAACGCGCACACCCCGGTCGCCCAGCGGTGGACGCGCGCAATCACCTCGGGACCGTCGGCGACGTAGCTGCCGATCATGATCGCGTCTGCGGACGCGATCTCGTTCGCGGCCGCCGCCAGCCCGCCGGGATCGGCGTAGAAGGCGAGGCGGCACCAGTCCGGATCGGGCAGATCGCGGTGCTCGGCATACCAGGGCTGGTCGCGTTCGAGGAAAGTGACGCTGTGGCCGCGCCCGGCGAACGCTTTCAACAGCGCGCGGTAGGTGGTGGCGTGGCCGTTCCCCCATGAGGAGGAAAGCGAGAGGCCGAGTACGACCAGCTTCACGCCGCCATCCTCTCGCGACGCGCCGCAAGTGCAGCGCGGAGCAGGCGGTCCACTTCGGCCCCACGCTTCTGGTAGGTATGTTCGGCCAGAACCCGCGCCAGTGCCGCGCGGCCAATGTCCCGGGCGCGCTCGGGGGTGAGCGACGCAACATGCCCCGCAACGTCCTGCCCGTCGCGTGCGACGAGAACTTCGGTATCGGGCGCAAGAAATTGCTCGATCCCTTCCCATGCGTCGGTAATCAGGCAAGCCGCTGCTCCGGCGGCTTCGAACACCCGGGTGGCTGGCGAGAAACCGACGGCCGCCATGCTGTCGCGCGCTACGTTCAGGACCGCGAGCGGAGAGGAGTTGAACGCGTTATGATCGGCGGTGCCGACGTGGCCTGTGCACGCGACGTTGGCGGGCAAAGGTTTATCCTGCCAGCCGTTGCCGCCCAGGATAAACCGGCGATCGGGTGATCCCGCGGCAGCGGCGAGGAAGAAGGCATCCACCCGCGCTTCGCGGTCGGGCAAGCGATTGCCGAGGAAATTCAGATCGGCCGCGAAGCGCGGTTCGGGCGTGACAGGATAATGCGTCGCAGGATCGAGCGCATTGTAGATGGGTATGCACATGGCCGCGCCCATTCTCTCGTAGGCCGTCACCACGGGCGGACCGCCGCCATAGGTGAACACCGCATCCAGTGTGGGCAGCGCGGAATGCAGGGGGTGATCGGGAGCTGCGCGAAGGTCGTCGAGCGTGGCGGCGGCATCGACATCCCAGAACAGGCGAACTGCATCAGGGCGCGCAGCGGCAGTGGCTGCGGCAAGCAAAAGATCGTCGAAGACGCCGACGCCGCTGGCTTTGACGACGACATCGGCCTCGGCTGCTCGGGCGGCAACGCGGTGGGCATCGGCCTCCGTAGCGGGGTAGACAACCGAGGTGGCCCATTCGGGCGGATCGATGTCGCGATGGTGCTGACGATCGAACGCATCGGGTTCGTAGAAAGTGATCGCCCAGCCACGCCGCGCGAGATCGGACAGAATCCCGCGATAGTATGTGGCCGCGCCGTTCCAATAGCTGGAGACCAGGCTGGAGCCGTAGAAGGCGATACTCGGCTTGCTGGTCATGCGGCCATCGCCCCGAGCGCCCGATCGATCCCGGGCAAGCCGGAGCCCGGCAATGAGGATGGATGCAGGGTGCCGGCCTGAACGGGATCCGTGTCGGTGCGGGAATGATGGCGGGCGATCACCGACAGCAGCTCGGCCGCGCGATGCGCGCAGGTGTGGCGGGTGCGCACGGTCTCGAGGCCCGCCGCGGCAAGGCTCGCGCGCAGCCCGGCGTCGTTCGCCACCGCGCGCATCGCGTCCAGCATCGCGGCTTCACTATGCAGCATCAGGAAATCGGCCCCGATCCGGAACAGCCCCTCGCTGTCGCGCCACGGCGCGCTCAGCAGCGGGATGCCGCAGGCGAGCGCTTCGAACACGCGGATGGTGGGGATGCCGGGAAGCTGCGCGACATAGTGGCGGCGCGGCACATGCACCGTGGCAAGGTGGCGCGCAAACACGCCCGGAGCGGCCGCATTGGCGAGCCAGCCATGATAGCTCGCGCCATGCTCCGCCAACGCCGCGAGCGCGTGCGGTGGATAGCGCACGCCGTGGATATCGAGCGACAACCCGGTGACTGCGGCCGGCCTGAGCAGATAGGTCTCGAGTTCGGCCGAGCGCTCGTCGTCCCCCCAGTTACCGATCCAGACCAGCCCCTCGCGCATGCCTTCGGTCGACGGCGGGTGGAAGTGTGTTGTGTCTGCAGCCTCGTGCCAGGTGTGCACGCGCGCGCCCCATCCCCATCGGCGGTAAACCTCGCTCAACGCGTCGCCGAACGCGAGCACCGCGTCATAACCGGCCAGATCGAAGGCACGGATCGCCTGCGGATCGCTGACCGCGCGGTGATGGGTATCGTGGAACAGCAGTGTGTAGCGGCCGGAGCGGACGCGATGCGCGCCGATCGCCGCTACGAGCGCGGGATCGTTCCATTCATGGACGAGAACCGCATCGGCGCCGTCGAGAGCGCGGTCGAGGTCGAGGTCGAGGTCGAGCGGGACCACCAAGGCCGGTGCGACAGTGTAGGATATGGAAGATAATTCGGGATAAGCAGCAACGTAAGCGGAAACGCTGTGGCCGTCGGCACGCAGACTGGCGAGGCTCCACGCGTCTGCGGGCTCGTAGACGCGCACCGTATGACCGCCTGCGATCAGCGCGCGCGCGACGCCGCGCAGAAAGTGCGCATTGCCGTGATTCCAGCAAGAAGCGAGGCTGTGGGCGAAGATCACGATCTTCATAAAGCCAGGCCTTCGAGCACGGCCGCGAGGCGGTCCGCCATCCGGTCGATCGTGTAGCAAGCTGCACGGTCGCGCGCGGCCTCGCCCAGCGGACCGCGTTCGCGCCGTGCGCGCGCGATGGCGGTGAGCCACGCGGCGGGCGCGCGCGGATCGGCGAACAGGGCGGCACCGTCCCACAATTCACGGAAGGTCGGAATATCGGCCAACACGAGTGCGCAGCCCGCCTGAGCGGCTTCGAGGACGGCAAGGCCGAACGGCTCGTAAAGGCTGGGTGCGGCAAAGATCGGGCGCGCTGCGAGCGCAGCGCCGAGCATGGCGGAAGCGACGTGGCCATGGACGGTGGCGTAAGCAGCGGTGAAACGCTCGCCATTGGGGCCGATCGCGTCGCCGTAAAGGTGGACCGGCAGGCCGATCAACGGCACGAGCGCATCGAGCAGCCCCATATTCTTGCCGCGATCCCAGAGGCGGCCGACACCGACGAGCGCGAGGCCCCCTCCGGCTCCCTGCGCGTCGCGCTGTGCCTCTCCCGTAAGGGAGACGGATGCAAAGCGCAGCGGAGCGGGCAGAGGGAGGGCGCGGCCGTTGTGGATCGTCGTGGGCGTAGCGGCGAGGCGGTGCGTTTGCGCAAGCGCAGCAGCAAAGGCAGCGCTCGGCGCAATCGCTGCGTCGGCCGCCCCGAGGCCGTCGCGCGTCAGATCGGCCTGCCACTGCAAGCCCGGGGGCAGATCGACCGCCGGTTCGACCGCGCTCCACCATGTCGCCACGCAGCTATGCGCGGCGGCGACCACGGGCGCGGGCCAACGTGCGAGCGACCCAAAGGCGGGCTGGTTGAGCTGGACCGCGTCATAGCCCTCCGCCAGCGCGGCAAGCGCCCGCGCAGCGGCGGAAAGCGCGGCCCGGTCAGCGCCCGCCCAATCGAGCGGCAGGCCGGTCGCGATCAGGTGCAGACCTGCGGCTTCGGCCTGCTGCGCGGGCGACGGATCGGGTCCGATCACCGCAAGGCTCACCCGATGGCCGCGCGCCTCCAGCGCGCGCGCGGCATCGAGGCCGTACCGCCACACGCCACCCACAGCATCGGTGGTCATTAACAGGCGCACGAGGCCTCCAGCTCGGCAAGCGGGCGGGGGGCTTCATCCTGGATGTCGCTGAAGCGTGCAAAATCGGAGAGGTAGGCGGCGTGCGCGCGTTCCCAAGCTTGCGCGTCGGGCGCGCCGAAGCGCGCGTGGTAATCGGGGGAGGAGGGATAGGGGTAGAGGGGGACGGGATCGTTTGCCCAGACGTTCGCAGCGGCGAGGCGCGCGCGCCAGGCGGCGACGAGTGCCGTGTCGTCGGCAGCGGCTTCGATCAGATTGGCCTGGACGAAGGGCACGCTGCGGCGAGCGTGGATCAGTCGATCAGCGAGTTCGTCGGTGCTCATCCGGCATTGTTTGCGCAACCGTTCGCGCCCTTCTTCGGTCAGCGACTCGACCCCCGCTTCGATGCTGACGCACCCCGCCGCGCCCAGCAGATCGAGCATATCGGGCTTCCAGAGATCGATGCGCGTCTGAATGCCGAACTGGAGCGGGCGTGCAACGAGGGCCTCGAGCAGCGGCCGGTTGGGGAGAAAGATCTCGTCGACGAAGTAAATATAGCCGACGCCCTTTTCGATTAGACCATCGATCTCGGCGAGCAACGGCGCGAGATCGCGGCGGCGGTAGGCGTCGCGAAAATCGATCTTGGCGCAGAAGGAGCAGTGATAGGGGCAGCCGCGCGACGCTTCGACTTCCGCACCGAAGCCCGCGCCCTCGCTGCCGTAGCGGTGGTGGTGGTGGGTGTGCCGCTGGAGCCACGCGGTCGGCCAGCGGAGCGGGGGGAGATCGGTGAAGTGCGCCGAGGCGGGGGGGCCGGTGACGGTATCGGTGAAGGCGATCGACGGAATGCTCGCGAGCGGCAGGCCTTCGGCGAGGCGGGTGACGACTTCCTCGCATTCGCCGAGCACGACGATGTCCGCGCCGAGCTTGGCGCGCGCGGTCTGGGGCGTGGACGAGCCGTGTGGGCCGACCGCGACGGTGGTGCCGGAGCGCGCGCCGAGCGCATCGAGGAAGTCGCGGGGGATGCGCAGTTCGGGCTGAGCGCAGCGCCAGAACAAATAGGTGGGCGCGGTAGTGACGACCGTCATGTCAGGGGCGAACGCGGCAGCGCGATCGGCGAGTTGAGCGTTGGTGAGGCTGTCGAGCGCGCCGTCGAGCATCAGGGTTTCGTGGCCCGCTGCTTCGAGGAGTGCGGCAGTGCAGCCGAGTTCGAGCGGCAGGTGGGGTTCGCGGCAGCCGAAATAGGTGGACCCGGTGAACGACCAGGCGGGGTTGACGAGGGCGACTTTCACGAGAGCGCCTCTACCGGCGCACGCGCTCCCTCTCCCTCGCTCCGCTGCGCTCCGCATATCCCTCCCCCCGCCGGGGGGAGGGTGGACCTGGCCTCCCGGCCACCCTCCCCCGAACCGGGGGAAGGAAATGCAACCGAAGGGAGCGAGGGAGAGGGAGCGCGTTCGGCGCGGAGCCACTCGGCAAGCGCCGCGATCCCTTCCTTCCATCCCCGGAACGCGTCCAGCCCCAGCGCCGCCCGCGCAGCGCGCGCGTCGGCGACGAACCAGCGCTGGTCGCCCGCGCGCCAGTCCTCGTAAGTCGTGGCGGGAGCGCGGCCGAGCAGCCCTTCCATATACGCCAGAAGCTGGCGCAGGCTCACTGCATTGCGAGGCCCGCCCCCAAGGTTGAATGCGCGGCCTGCAGTGTCCGGCGATCCGAGCGCGCGCATGTAGGCGGCGACAACGTCAGACACGTCGAGCACGTCGCGGACCTGTCGGCCGTCGCCGAACATGGTGATCGGCTCGCCGGTCAGCGCGCGGATCAGGAAATGCGCCACCCAGCCCTGGTCCTCGGTCCCCATCTGGCGCTGACCGTAGACGCAGCTCATCCGGAAGACGGTCGCGGGCACGCCGTAGCTGCGCGCGTAATCGAGCACATATTGATCCGCCGCGCCTTTCGAGCAGCCATAGGGCGTGTGGAAATCGAGGCTGCGGCTCTCGTCGATGCCGTGCGCGGCGATGTCGGCGTCGAGCGGCGCATAAGCGTCGTCACGCACCGCGAAGGCCAGATCGCCCAGATCGCCGTAGACCTTGTTGGTGCTGGCGAAGAGAAAACGCGGCCGATGCGCGCGGCTGGCTTCGAGCAGGCGGACGGTGGCTGCGACGTTGGTCTCGAAATCGGCGAGCGGATCGACGAGGCTGGTGGTGACCGCGACCTGTGCTGCAAGGTGGATCACGCTAGCGGCCGCGCGCGCCGCGTGCGCGAGGCGGTCTTGATCGCGGATGTCCGCGACCGTGGCCTGCACGCGGTTGCCGTGGCGCGATTGCAGCCATGCGAGGTTGCGCTCGACACCGGGGCGTTGCAGCGCGTCGTAGATGTGGACGGGCTGGCCACTAGCGAGCAACGCGTCGGCGATGTTCGAGCCGATGAAGCCCGCGCCGCCGGTGATGAGGGTGGTCATAACCCTCCCCCAATCGGGGGGAGGGACAGCCGCCGAAGGCGGCAGGGAGAGGGAAAGCAGGTGCGACCGGGGGCCTCCGCCTGGCGAGTGCGCTCCCTCTCCCTCGCTCCGCTGCGCTCCGCAATTCCTTCCCCCCGGCAGGGGGAGGGCGGACGGGTGGTGAGGGCAGTCTTCATCACGCCACCAGCCCCCGCGCTTCCAGTTCGGCCTTCGCCTGATCGACGCGGTCGTCTGCCGTCTGGCTGGCGACCCAGCCCGCGAGTTCGGCAAGGCCCGTGGCCCAGTCCGCCTCCGCGCGCCAGCCGAGCTTGTCCGCCGCGAGCGACGCATCGCCGAAGCAGTGGCGGATATCGCCCACGCGCGCCTTGCCCGCGACGATGGGGGTGAGGTCCGGCCGGCCCATTGCGTGCGCGAGATCATGCGCAACCGAGGCGATGGTGCGCTCGTGACCCGAGCCGATGTTCAGTACATGGCCAGATACGCCGGGCGTGAACAACGCGGCCTCGAACGCGGCAGCGACGTCCTCCACGTTGACGAAATCGCGGCGTTGTTCGCCATCCTCGAAGATCATCGGACGCTGCCCGTTCAGCAGCCGCGAGGCGAAAATAGCGAGCACGCCGGTGTAGGGGTTAGAGAGCGCCTGACCGGGGCCGTAGACGTTGAAGAGGCGCAAAGCCACGCCCTCCATCGCGTAGGCGGAGGTCAGCGTCAGCGTGAGGCGCTCCTGCGCGTATTTGCCGAGCGCGTAGACGCTGGCGAGCGACGGCCGCTTCCACTCGGGCGTAGCGACCGGCGTTAGCGGACGACCTCGCGCGTCCGTGGGGTTCCAGCCGTGGCCGTCGAGGCGGGGCGCACGCTCGGCGGTTTCCACGAGCGTGCCGTCGGCGTCCCGGTACAGCCCCTCGCCATAAATCGACATTGAAGAGGCGGTCACCACCCGGCGAACCGGATGTTTGATCAGCGCCTCGAACAACACCGCCGTGCCGACCTCGTTGACGCTGACATAGCGTTCGACCGCATACATCGACTGGCCGACACCCACTTCGGCAGCGAGATGGACCACGCTGTCCGCGCCCTTGACAGCCACGCGCACAGCCTCCGCATCGCGCACATCCGCGTGGATCAGCTCCACGCAGGGCAAATCGGGGCGCACCCCGCCGTGAACCTGCTCGATCAGGCTATCGAGGACGCGCACCCGGTGGCCCGCCGCGACCAGTCGCGCGCAGACGCGCCGCCCGATGAAGCCCGCGCCGCCGGTGATGAGGATCGTCTCGGGCAACCTACTTCTTCTTGTTCTTGCTCGTGTGTGCCGCCTCGGGGTGGTCCGCCAGCTTGATGAAGCGATTGAAGGTCGTGGGCGAGCCATCCGCATGCTGGTGCTGGAGGATCATCGCCAGCCCGTTCTCGTCCATCTGATTGAAGAAATCGTCCCACTCGATCTCCTCGAACTTGTCGTTTGGTTCGCGAAACTCGATGCGGATTAGTCCCGCATTCTCGTGCGGATCCTTAGCGCCGGTGCCGACGATGCGCGCGGGCTTGCCGCCATGCTGCTGGGCCCATTTGCGGATCGTATCGTGATCGGTGGTGGTCTCGGTGGTGGACATCGCCATGCTCCGTCGTGGAGGTTTCATGGCGGAAATGTTTCAGCTTCTTCCTTGTTCCTTCGTTGCGGGCCTGTTTCGGAAGGCAACCAAAACGTGCGTCGCGGGTTCGGGTGGCCTTCGTCAAAGGAGTTTCGGGTGGCGAGTGCCGCATTGAAGACGCTCGATATGGCGGATCGCATCGCCGCGCTCGGGCCCTGGTTCCAGAACATGCAACTGGACGGGGTGTGGACCGCACCCGATCACTTCCTTGGCGATTATCCCGCAGTAAAGTTTGCGGGTTTCGCGGACGCGCTTCCCGACGTGCGCGGCAAGTCCGTGCTCGACATCGGCTGCAACGCCGGCTTCTACAGCTTCGAGATGAAACGGCGCGGGGCCGCGCGCGTGGTCGGGATCGACAGCGAGCCGCTTTACACCGCGCAGGCCCGCTTCGCGGCCGACGTACTGGGGCTGGATGTAAACATCCGCGACATGGGCGTGTTCGACGTGGCGAAGCTCGGCGAGCGGTTCGATCTGGTGATCTTCATGGGCGTGCTCTACCATCTGCGCCACCCGCTGCTCGCGCTGGACCTGATCCACGAACATGTCGCGGGGGACATGCTGCTGTTCCAGTCGCTCACGCGCGGGGTGGACCGCGCCGATCCGGTCGAACCCGACTACGACTTCTTCGCCCCCTCCCCATTCGAACGCCAAGACTGGCCGCGGCTGAACTTCATCGAACACCGCTATTCGGGCGACGACAGCAACTGGTGGGTGCCCAACCGCGCCGGGGTGGAAGCGATGCTGCGATCGAGCGGCTTCCGCATCGAGGCGCGCCCCGAGGCGGAGGTGTATCTGTGCACGCGCGAGGCGAAGCGGCCTTGGGGCGCGGACCCGGTCTATCCGGCGCGGGGGTGAGCATGGAAACAACCTACCGTGAGGTCGCCGACATGCTTGGAGTGCGGCTCGAGGGTCCAACCGTGATCGAGCTAGCGTCGGGCGATCACATTGACGTTGATCTGATTTTCGGCGGCTTTGGGACTGACAAAGGCACTTTGGTTGCTGAATCGCCTCGGCTTTGGGATCTAAAGGACGAAATATGTGCGTCCGGCTATAGCTGGTCGATGTTCGGACCGGTTACACCTGAAAGCAGCATCACACGCGAGGACATGATCGATCTGCTTTCCGATTGGGGCTGGGGAGGGTCGGCTGACGAGAGGCCGCACTGGCTGCGCGACAGAGTTGAGGACACCGAATGATCGAAGCCGCGATGATCTGGAACGAGCCCAACAATAAATCGCATTGGGACCCCGAAATCGATACCGACTGGTCGAAATATGCCGAGCTGGTCCGGCTCGCGGGCGCGGCGATTGCGCAGACAAGGCCCGGGCTGCCGCGCGTGCTGGGAGGACTTTCACCGATCGATCCGATGTTCGTCCAGGCGCTCGAAGGCTATGGCGCGATGGATGCGGTGGACATCATCGCGCTTCACGGCTTCCCCCTCGACTGGAATCTGTGGCCGATCGACGCCTGGCCAGCCAAGATCGAGGAAATGCGCGAGGTCGCGCGCGGAAAACCCATCTGGGTCAGCGAAGTGGGCGTGAGCAGCTTCGGCTCGGAAGAGGTGCAGGCGTGGGGGGTAGACCGCACCGCCGGGCTGCTTGGCGGCCTCGCGCCGCGCATCCACTGGTATTCGCTCTTCGATCTGCCGCAGGCTTGGGGGGCCACCACGCGCCACCGCGAAGCCGAGGGCAGCAGCTATTACCGCCATTTCTACATGGGCCTGATCCGCGAGGACGGCACCCTCAAGCCTTCGTACGACCGCTTCCGCGCGCACGCGCCCGCGATGGGCCTGTGCCAGTGGTTCCACTTCGAAGACCCCCGGCTCGACGCGGGCGTCGAACATCTCAAGCGCCTCGAATGCCCCTACCTGCGCACCGGGCTGAGCTGGGCGGACTGGCTGCGCCCCGACGCCGAACGCTGGTTCGACCGCGTGATGCGCGCGCTCGAGTTCATCCCCACCACGGTCACCTTCTGCTTCACACCCGAGAGCGAAGGCATCGCCCCCCACCACACCAGCCCGCCACGCGAGCCTAAGCGGTTCGCGGACTTCTGCGCGGAGATGCTGGGGCGTTACGCATGAATGATCAGCGCGCGGGCGGCCGGACCGACACCCGGCACCCCTTCGCCGCGCCCAGCCCCCTCAAAAACCCGCGCCGTACGCTCGCGCATTCGACGGCGGCGGCGAAGCAAACCTGTGCGCCACCTACTTAACCCGAAACGAAACCCAAAATACGGAGGTCAGGCTTAGTTTCGGACGTCCGACGATCGTCACCTCAAGCGCGCCTGGTTGCGAGCACGACACGCTCGAAACATGGGGGAAACCTAAGTTGGCCGCATGGTCTGACAGTTCCAGACCGGGTCCTGTGTTAAGGACATCTTGACCATCAACCTTAAGCACGACGATCCGCGCCAGCGCATTACGCTCGCTGATTATCTGAGAAACGATACTGTGCCCCGCACACGACGCCTCATATGTAACCGCTACACGATCAGCGAGCCTGACTGCATCCATAGTGATGACCGGTTGCTGCGCGCCAACAGAGCCCGCGAGCATACTAGGCCGTAGACTCATAAGCGCGCAACCAGAGGCGTATTGAGGCGAGTTTGACCATAGCGAGGAAGTTGTCGGCGAGTTTGTCGTAGCGGGTGGCGATGCGGCGGAAGTGCTTGAGCTTGC
>Ga0123336_10001707_pt1 | contig 19896 bp, 15 predicted proteins | sample SSSSmetaG_FD_96466 | JGI IMG/M metagenome (GOLD analysis project Ga0123336, IMG submission 96466) | Glacier valley bacterial and archeal communities from Borup Fiord, Nunavut, Canada, to study Microbial Dark Matter (Phase II) - ​SSSS metaG | ecosystem: Environmental > Aquatic > Freshwater > Ice... | reverse complement strand
GATTTGTAAACTATTGAATTATTATAATTTGCAGCAAAGGTAGGTGAAAAAAAAGTAAATGAATTAGACACTTAGGTATTTATGTAAAATGATTTACTAAAGTGATTTTACATAAAAAAATATCAATATATTGATATTGATAAATTGATATTTTAAATAATTATTTTTCTTTATAAAATTAAAAAAAATGAAAATTATTTTTTGGAAACTCAATAAATTATTAAAAACTTGAAAATGATAAGAAAACGAATTAAAAATAGAATATTATTACTTGAAAATTTAATTGCTAGAAATAAAAACACCTAGAAAAAATGATTTTCCTAGGTGTTTTTATTTAATGAATATGGTAAAGGATATTATGCTTTTTTAAACAAATTACCTACTAGAGATACTAAAAATAAAACTAAAAAGATAAAAAACAAAACTTTGGCAATTGAAGCAGCTCCGGCAGCAATTCCACCAAAACCAAATATTGCAGCTATTATAGCTACTACAAAGAAAGTGATTGACCAACGCATCATAATTTTAAAAGTTTAAGTTGAAAAAATAATTTCATTAAACTTATAAAATTTGTGTGCCACCAATTATTGATTTTCAAAAAAAAATACTTATTATTGAAAGTAATGGATTTAATGTTGCATACTAAATGTTACGAAGTTAAACGAGACTGGCCTTGAAAAATAAATTTTATAACGCACCATTTTCATCTATTCAAGAGAAACTGAGTGAAATTTTTGAAATTGAATCACCTAAACGAAATAATTTAGAATTTAAAACTGCTGAAGGATTTGAGATTCCTTATAGATTGACTAAAAAAGATACTTCGAAAATTAAACATTTGCATTTTGGGGCAGGTAAAGCACCTTTTTTACGTGGCCCTTATGCTCCCATGTATAATACCCAACCTTGGACAGTTAGGCAATATGCAGGTTTTTCAACAGCTGAAAAATCAAATGCTTTTTATCGACGAAATTTAGCTGCTGGTCAAACAGGTTTATCCGTTGCATTCGATTTAGCCACCCATCGAGGTTATGATTCCGATCATGAAAGGGTAACCGGAGATGTTGGAAAAGCTGGTGTTGCTATAGATTCAATTGAAGATATGAAAATTCTTTTTGATCAAATTCCATTAGATAAAATGTCCGTTTCGATGACAATGAATGGTGCCGTTTTACCCATAATGGCATTTTATATTGTAGCAGCGGAAGAACAAGGTGTTACACCTGGGCAACTAAGTGGAACAATACAAAATGATATATTAAAGGAATTTATGGTTCGTAATACATATATATATCCTCCAGCTCCAAGCATGCGCATTATTGCTGATATTTTTGAGTATACATCACGTAACATGCCAAAATTTAATTCCATATCTATCTCAGGATATCATATGCAAGAAGCAGGTGCAACTGCAGATTTAGAATTGGCTTATACCCTTGCTGATGGATTGGAATATATTAGAACGGGTATAGCTGCTGGAATTGATATAGATGATTTTGCACCTAGGTTATCATTTTTCTGGGCTATTGGTATGAATCACTTTATGGAAATTGCTAAAATGCGTGCTGGGAGAATGATATGGGCTAAAATTGTTATACAATTTAATCCTAAAAATGAAAAATCATTAGCACTCCGCACTCATTGTCAAACTTCCGGATGGAGCCTTACCGAGCAAGATCCTTATAACAACATTACCCGAACCTGCATTGAAGCGATGGCAGCTGTACTAGGCGGAACTCAATCCCTTCATACCAATGCATTGGATGAGGCACTTGCACTACCAACTGATTTTTCTGCGCGGATAGCCCGTAATACCCAGCTTTTTATTCGAGACGAAACAAATATTACAAAAGTTATTGATCCATGTGGTGGTAGTGAGTATATAGAGTTATTAACAAATGCCTTGGTAGAAAAAACATGGCTTTTAATTGAAGAGGTTGAAGAAGCAGGAGGTATGACCAGGGCTATAGCAGAAGGTTTGCCAAAATTAAAAATTGAAGAAGCCGCAGCTAAAAAACAAGCGAGGATAGATTCAGGTAAAGATAAAATAATAGGAATAAATTATTTAAAATCAGATACACCCACAATTATTGAATTATTAGAAGTTGATAATTCGGAAGTAAGGGAAAAACAAATTATTCGATTAAAAAAAATTAAATCGGAAAGAAATCAAACTGAAGTTGAAAATGCATTAAAGCAAATAACAATCTCAGCAAAAGAAGGTAAAGGTAATTTGCTTGAATTGGCTATAATTGCAGCACGTAAAAGAGCCACACTGGGTGAAATTTCTTTTGCTATGGAAGAAGTTTTTGGCAGACATAAAGCAGTTACAAAATCTTTAAGTGGAGTTTATATGAATGAAATTTCCAACGATATTAATTTTAAGATTGCAATAGAATTATCAGATAAATTTGCTGAACTAGAAGGCCGAAGACCAAGAATAATGGTTGCAAAAATGGGACAAGATGGGCATGATAGAGGTGCTAAGGTAATCGCAACTGCATTTGCAGATTTAGGTTTTGATGTAGATATTGGTCCGCTTTTTCAAACTCCAGAAGAAGTTGCACGACAAGCTGCAGAAAATGATGTTCATGTAATTGGCGCTTCTTCCTTAGCAGCAGGTCATAAAACTTTATTACCTCAATTAATTGCTGAATTAAAAAAAATAGGCAGAGAGGATATAATGGTTATTGCAGGAGGAGTAATTCCCCCACAAGATTATAATTTTTTATTTGAAGCGGGGGTAACCTCTGTTTTCGGTCCAGGAACTGTAATACCGATTGCTGCTATTGAGATATTGAAAAAATTAATGGGAGAATGATGGATAGTAAAAATAAAAATAAGCAATTATCTTAAATTTTTTATTTAAAATTTGCTAACAAAATAAAAACTTAATCAACTTTAATTACCTTTTTAACTAACCTTTTGCCAGAGAAATTAAAAATAATTAGATAAATACCAGATGCTAGGCTCTTAATATCAACCTCCTTTTCCCCAATTAAATCCGCACTTTCATTTTTAACAATTTGCCCTAGCATATTCGCAATGGTGAATGAATATTTTCCGCAAGCTTCTTTTGCTTTAATTGAAATTATTCCATTGGTGGGGTTTGGGGCAATGATTAAAGCATCCGCACAGTCAGTTTCGTTGATGGGTTCTAAATTATTGAAGTATGATTGTATAAAATTAGGTAAGCTCCTATATTCTTTGAAAAAATAAGATGTATTGAAGTCAAAATACTTATAATTTATATCACAATCAAAGCCTTTTGCGTTGGGCTTGCTTATAACATACATTAAATTGCTATTCTCTAATCCGGATGTGGCTATGTATATCTTACCATCGGGGGCAAGGTGCAAAGTATTAATTGCAATATCAACAGGGTAACTTTTTTCAGAAATATTTGTAAATGGATTAAAACGGATAATACTTTTTGCTGATTTTATAATATCCTCTGTGGTAGGAAGAGTGAGATCATATTGCCTTATAACTTCTCCTAGGGCAGTTTTATCTATTCTGTTAGAAGAGGTTACATATAATTTTGTATTATCAGGCGAAAATGTTGTTCCGTATTGGTCGATAATATCCCCAAAGTTTCGGTGATTAGAAATAATTCCTGTTAGAGCATCAAAATCAAACACATCGAAAGGGTATTTATTATCTGCCACTGTACATGCCAACATTTTTCCATTGGGCGAAGCCTTTAACTCCCCTGATACTTTATCAACAAATGTTCCATCTTTGAAATATATTCTATGGGAGGAGCCGATCTTTTGCTCATTAGGTTTATCAATACCCGAACTATTTATCTGATAATTAAAAAATGAATTTTCAATTCCATGGGTTATAAGCCAATAGCCGGTGCTATCGGTTTTAGGTACGGCAGTTAACTTTAAATCTATATGGGTCTGTAATAAAATATCTTTTTTATCATCCCTAATATCCCCTCGTCCATTATTAAGGCGTAAATCAATAACAGAATAACTAAGTTGATAATAATAATTTCCAGTAAAATCCCCTGGATCCAATGCTGAACATAGATAGAGAGCATTGTTTTCATTTCCATAGAAAGTAATATAGAATAAGTAATATTCATAATTATTGCCAGGTATCGGTAATATCAAAACCGATTGGTTAAGCCCGTTTATACAAGTGTCAATATTTTGATGGCTGTTGGGCATTAAATCATTAAATCTATCCCAAACATGCCAACCATTGCTATAAAAAAGTAACTCTCCGGTTTTTTTATCAGAAATAGAAGCACAACCACGATAACTAAGGAGAGCACTATTTTTTATTATGCTAGGACTACCATTGGTAAAATCAAGGCCAAGTTTTGGGCCGAAATTCCAATGGGTTGCTTCTTTTTGAGCGAAAATTAATTGCGGGAAAATAAATATTACTAAAAAAAATATTTTAAAAAAATAGGTCATATATAAATATTAGCTATGTATAAATATTAAACGAATTATTTATAAAATATTTTACGGTAAAGCAAAATGGGCCGCAAATGGCCCATTTTTGAATAAAGATTTTTTTTTGTTAGTTAAATAAAAAATTTTTAGGCCTTGCCCTATACAATTTTCCATCCATGAATTTTAAGGGTACTATATTTACTATTAAACCTCCTGAAATGTCGTTACCTGTTTTAATGGTAAAAGTCGCTTCTTTAGGCGCAGTGCTTAAAACCTCTGAGCTAATCAATTTAGGGTTGCTCACTAGCTCAAAATCATTTATATTCTTTAATCTATAATAAGCATCTCCTTCGCCTGATACTTTTAATTGATATATAGTATTAGGTTTTAAACTAGAAGTGCCATTTACCTCTGCATTTTGCGTGTTTAAAATTTTTACTGAAAAATTTATATCAGTGGCAAGGTCTGGTAAATTGCTAAGATTACTGCCATAAACATTTGCTTCATTTATGCTATCTTTCTTTGTGCATGCTGTAACCATACTGATTAATAGGAATGCTAATATTATATTTTTCATTTTATTTATATTTTCATTGTTGAACTTAAAGATTTATAAATATTAAACTTGTTAGGACAATTTTATGGTTGGGGAGGAATTATAAAATTTTTTTTGTTTTGAAAAATTATTAGGTGATCCGGGATAACCCATTGCCATACGTAAAGCCATTCCCTGAACAAAATTTCCACCAGTAAGGGTTTTAAAATAAATAGTTCTTTTATAATTATCATTATTTCCTCCAACATCCCATCCATAATAACTCGGATCTCCATATGTAGCCCAACCGCCTGAGTACAAATATCCAAAATTGCATCAAGAAATCTACTCACAGAAAATACAAAAGGATTAAATTTAGTTATAGCTAATGCTGTAAGACTGACCTCCAACAAATATATAGTTCCCTCAGTTATCGATGCCTGTGATAAAACTTCAGGACCAGTAATGACACCTGTGGTCTGATTTACATTAAAAACTTTAACAGTATAATACTGTTGCGCCTGTGCGAACCATACACCAGCAAAAATAAAAAAGATAGATAATAATAATTTTGATTTTTTCCATTGTTAAGTTATTAGGTTTGAAAAAAAATAATTTATTAAAATGAAAAATTAAAAAGCTGAGCTCAAGCAAGGTAAATTTTCATATCCTTTTGAGGACGGGACAAAGTTTGCGTATGAACCGAGAAGAATCTATTCGAAAGTGGTATAAAATATGCGCTATTGGGATATTTTATACCATCATTATTGATTTTTTATTTTTTTTATATATTGGAGCAATATTTTTATTCAGTTTGTAAATAATACTTAAACGCTATGTCAATATTTTTAAATATTAGAAAATTAAGGGTTCAAAGAGGGATCGAGCAAAGCATTCTGGCCTATAATTTAGGTATTTCACAATCTCAATACAGCCGTATTGAAAATGGGACAAGAGATGTTACCTTAACTTTTCTTGAAAAGTTATGTACAGAATTCGGTATTAGCTTAGAGGATTTTTATCTTGAAGAAGAAAAGTTAATTGTTAAAAGTAAAGTTGAGGAAAACAAATATATTCCCCAAAACCGCGCTATTGATGAAAATGATTATTTAAAAAAAATGCTTGAGGAAAAGGAAAAGCAAATTTTAAAAAATGAAAAAGAACTTAAAGAGGATATTAAAGAATTAAACCAAGAAATGAAATCTCAAAATGAAAGGCTTCTTGAAGTGGAAAAAAAACTTTATGCTATAAAGCCATAAATTGGAAGTAATAATTAAGGCTTTCAACGATGCAACAATTTTGGAGATAATATCTTTTTTTTGAAATCAATATAATAGTGCAATCTGCAATATTGTTGAATATTATTCATTACAACACGTAGCAATACATCAACAAATTGAGTTTTTCAAAATGGACTTAATTTTAGTAATTTTGGTTTTTAAGTTTCAGAAAAAAACATGAGGTCAAAATATATCAATCCATTTACTGATTATGGATTTAAAAAACTTTTTGGTGAAGAAGCAAGCAAGCCACTTTTAATCGATTTTTTGAATAGCCTTTTGCCCGAAAATGCACAAATAAAAGATTTATCATTCAAAAATACGGAACAGTTAGGTCAAACAATAGCTGATAGAAAATCTCTTTTTGACATTTATTGTGAATCGCTGAGTGGAGAGAAATTTATTGTAGAACTCCAAAAAGCCAAACAAAATTTTTTTAAAGAGCGAACTATTTACTATTCAACTTTTCCGATCCGGGAGCAAGCCGAAAAGGGCGAATGGAACTATAAATTACAAGCCGTTTTTTGTATTGGGATATTAGATTTCACTTTTGACGATTATGAAACAGAACCTGAAAAAAGCGAAGTACTTCATACTATAAAACTTAAAAACCAATATGGAAATGTATTTTATGATAAGTTAACTTATGTTTATCTTGAAATGCCAAATTTCAAAAAAACGGAAAAAGAATTAGAAACAAGGCTAGATCAATGGTTGTATTTCATTAAAAATTTAGAAGATTTTCAATCTATTCCAGCTATTTTCAAAAACGAAGTTATATTCGAAAATGCATTTGAAAAGGCAGAATTAGCTAAGTTTGACAATGTACAATGGGAGAACTATGAAAGTAGCCTGAAGGAATACAGAGACATAAAAGGGTATATTGATACCGCTTTTGACGATGGAAAGCAAGAAGGAAGAGTTGAAGGAAAAATAGAAGGAAAGCTTGAAGGAAAAATAGAAGTTGCAAGATCTTTAAAAGAAGCAGGAGTTTCCATAGAAATAATTACTAAGACTACTGGGCTTTCGACTGAACAAATAAATAAATTATAGAAAAAATAGAAATGAACATTTTCTAATATTATAATATTCCAAAAAAAAGTGTTTTTGCTAAATATTTGTTGGATGATTTACGATTATTTATAACCTTTTTACTTAAAACGACCATTAATAAATGATTTTTTAATGATTTATTCGTTAAAGAAAAGGAAGTTGACAAATTATTTTAAATAAAAAATTTGTCAACTTCAAAATTTGTTTTAATTTTGCAACTCCTTACGAAAAAGCATGTCTAATTATTGAATAATCGCATATTTTTTTAAGAGGTGAATCATAAAAATTTTATCGGGGAGTTTCCAGAGCGGCCAAATGGATCAGACTGTAAATCTGCTGTTGTAATGACTTCGGTGGTTCGAATCCACCACTCCCCACTTACATTGTTATTTTAAATATTTAGCGTAACTTTGCTATCCGTTTAAATTAAACTTTGTTAAATAGGCGAGAGTAGCTCAATTGGCTAGAGCGATAGCCTTCCAAGCTATAGGTTGCGGGTTCGACCCCCGTCTCTCGCTCAGGTTAAGTAGTTTTATGGGTTATTAAATTCTAGCCTTTGCTAAAATTTAATAACCTTTTATGGCAACAAACGGTTTTTGCCGGCTTAGCTCAGCGGTAGAGCACTTCCTTGGTAAGGAAGAGGTCATGGGTTCAAGTCCCATAGTTGGCTCATAGCTTTTTATTGGACTGAATTATTAATAAAAATCTTTACATATAATAAATTCAATTAATAACTAAAAATAATAATTTTCAAACATGGCAAAAGAAATTTTTGACCGTTCCAAACCACACGTGAACGTTGGTACTATCGGTCACGTCGACCATGGTAAAACAACTTTGACAGCAGCTATTACTAGCGTATTGTCGTCTCAAGGTTTTGCTGAGAAAAGAGATTTCTCTTCTATTGATAATGCTCCTGAAGAAAAAGAAAGAGGTATTACAATTAATACATCTCACGTTGAGTATCAAACTAAAGCTCGTCACTATGCCCACGTTGACTGTCCAGGTCACGCGGATTACGTGAAAAATATGGTTACTGGTGCTGCTCAAATGGATGGTGCAATACTTGTGGTTGCTGCTACTGATGGACCAATGCCTCAAACTAACGAACATATTCTTTTAGCTCGTCAAGTAGGTGTTCCTCAATTAGTTGTATTCATGAATAAAGTGGATATGGTGGATGATCCTGAATTATTAGAACTTGTTGAAATGGAAATTCGTGAAAAACTTAGTTTTTATGAATTTGATGGAGACAATATTCCTGTTATTCAAGGTTCAGCGCTTGGTGCTTTAAATGGCGAAGAAAAATGGGTAAAAACAGTTCAAGAACTAATGGATGCTGTGGATTCTTGGATTCCTCTTCCAGTTCGTGAGATTGAAAAACCTTTCTTGATGCCGGTTGAAGATGTATTCTCAATCACTGGTCGTGGTACTGTTGCTACTGGTCGTATAGAAAGAGGCGTAACTAATACTGGGGATCCAGTTCAAATTGTTGGTATGGGTGCTGAAGGACTTACTTCTGTTGTTACAGGAGTTGAAATGTTCCGTAAGATCCTTGATAGAGGCGAAGCCGGTGATAACGTTGGTTTGTTATTACGTGGTATTGATAAAGAACAAATCCGTCGTGGTATGGTAATTTGTAAACCAAATTCAATAACTCCACATAAGAAGTTTAAAGCTGAAGTTTATATCTTGTCAAAAGAAGAAGGTGGCCGTCATACTCCATTCTTTAACAAATATCGCCCACAGTTTTACATGAGAACTACAGATGTTACAGGAGAAATTATGCTTCCTGCTAATGTTGAAATGGTTATGCCAGGTGATAATATCACAATTGAAGTTACTTTGCTTAATACTGTTGCAATGGATAAAGGTTTGCGATTTGCAATGCGTGAAGGTGGTAGAACAGTAGGTGCTGGTCAGGTAACTGAAATTTTAGAATAATAAATTATTGATTATAAATAGGTTCCATAAAATTATTTATGGAACCTATTTGTTTCTTAATACTAAAAACGTACTTTTGCAGTCCGTTTTTTACGGGTGTAGTTCAAGGGTAGAATGTCGGTCTCCAAAACCGCTGATGGGAGTTCGAATCTCTCCACCCGTGCATAAATTAAATGTTTGCAAAAAATTATTATGAGCATTCTGACAGAGAACAAAGTAGTAAAATTTATCAGAGAGTCTTTTGACGAGGTCTTTCATCATGTAACCTGGACTAAATATTCAGAATTACAAGGAAGCACCACTTTGGTTTTGGTAGCTTCAATTATTTTTGCTCTTGTTGTGGGATTTGTAGATTTTTTGTTTAAAAACGGGTTGGAGTTTTTCTACCAATCATTTAACTAAAATAAATCTTTTCCTATGAATGAGCTGAACTGGTATGTTGTTAGAGCTGTGGCAGGGCAAGAAAGAAAAGTAAAATCTTATCTTGAAAATGAAATTATTCGTCAGAAACTAACGGAGTTCATTCCACAAATCATCATTTCAACAGAAAAAGTATTTGAAATCCGTAATGGAAAAAAGAGAGTTAGGGAAAGAAATACTCTACCTGGATATGTAATTATTCAGGCAGATTTAACACATGGAGAAGCCCTGCATGCGATAACAAGTATACCAGGTGTAATTGGGTTTTTAGGTGCTAACAACGGAAAATTATCGCCCAAAACACCTATACCACTTCGTCAGGCAGAAATAAATCGCTTATTAGGGAAGGTTGAAGAGCAGTTGGAGCAAGAAGAAAAATTAGAAACACCTTTTATTATCGGTGAAACAGTAATTGTAATGGATGGTCCCTTTAAAGGATTTAAGGGAGTTGTTGAGGAAGTTTATGAGGAAAAGAAACGTTTAAAAATCACGGTTAAGATTTTTGGAAGAAATAACCCAGTGGATTTGGGTTATACGCAAGTAGAGAAAGAAGTTTAATAAATCCGGTCTTTAAATATAAAGATCAATTAACGTGCAAGTTCTAACTGTAAATAAATAAAATTGTGCTTGTCATTTTTTTTAAAAATGCTTCCCCTGCACAATCGAATTATTTAATGGTTGTTCTTTTTATATCAATTTATATAATCCAATGGCTAAAGAAATAACTGGGTATTTAAAACTGCAAGTTAAAGGAGGCTCAGCCAATCCGTCACCACCGATAGGCCCTGCCTTAGGTAGTAAAGGATTAAATATCATGGAGTTTTGCAAACAATTTAACGCAAGAACCCAAGATAAGCAAGGGCAGGTATTGCCTGTTTTGATTACTTATTTCACTGATAAAACTTTTGAATTTGTAATTAAAACTCCGCCGGCTGCTATTCTGCTGATGGAAGTTGCCAAATTAAAAGGTGGCTCTAAAGAGCCAAATCGTAATAAAGTTGGTAGCGTAACATGGGACCAAGTTAAGCAAATAGCTGAAACTAAAATGCCTGATTTAAATGCTTTTACTATTGAATCTGCAATGAGTATGATTGCTGGTACAGCTAGAAGCATGGGTATAAAAGTAGAAGGGACAGCTCCTTGGGAAAAATAATTTGCTAATGGGCGGGCACAACGCCAGTTCCTAAACAATGTAGTAAAAAAATGGCAAAATTAACAAAGAAACAAAAAGAGGCTCTTTCAAAATATGATTCGGAAAAAAGCTATTCATTAGTTGAAGCCGCTAATATTGTGAAAGAAATTACCTATACAAAATTCGATTCTTCAATAGATATTGATATTCGTTTGGGTGTAGATCCACGTAAAGCCGATCAGATGGTAAGAGGTGTTGTAGCCCTTCCTCATGGAACAGGTAAAAACGTACGAGTATTAGTTCTTTGTTCTTCAGATAAAGAAGCAGAAGCAAAAGAAGCCGGAGCAGATTTTGTAGGTTTAGATGATTATATTAAGAAAATCGAAGACGGTTGGACTGATATAGACGTTATTATAACTATGCCGACTGTGATGGCAAAGGTAGGTAGGCTGGGTAAAGTATTAGGTCCTCGCGGGCTTATGCCAAATCCAAAATCGGGAACGGTTACATTGGAAGTTGGTAAAGCAGTTAAAGAGGTTAAAGCTGGTAAAATTGATTTCAAAGTAGATAAATTTGGAATTATTCATACCAGTGTTGGTAAAGTTTCTTTCTCACCTGATAAAATTTTGGAAAATGCTCAGGAAGTGATTAACGTAATTTCGAAACTTAAGCCTTCTTCTGCAAAAGGTACTTACTTTAAAAGTATTGCCTTATCTAGCACAATGAGTCCTGGAGTTTCGATTGATAAAAGCACTGTAGCAGGAATATAAATTATGACAAGAGAAGAAAAAGCCACGAAAATTGAGGGATTAAAAGAGAAATTCTCAGAAAATCCATTTTTCTATATCACTGATGCATCAGGTATGACTGTTGCTCAGATAAATGATTTTAGAAGGTTATGCTTTCAAAAAGGAGTTGAATATGTGGTTTTAAAAAATACACTTATTAAAAAAGCTTTAGAAGAAGTGGAGGGTGATTATGCACCATTAAACGAAACTGCTTTAAGAGGCTTTACAGGAGTGTTATTTTCTAAAGATAACAGCAAGGCACCAGCACATTTATTACAGGAATTTTATAAAAAAGGATTAAAGAAACCTGTATTAAAAGCGGCGTCAATTTCAGCAGACTTATACATAGGTAGTGATCAGTTAGATGCACTTTCAAAACTTCGTTCAAAACAAGATTTGATTGGAGAAGTAATCTCACTATTACAATCTCCTGCAAAAAATGTTATTGGTGCCCTTACAAGTGGCGGCAGTACATTGGCAGGTGTTTTGAAAACTTTATCAGAAAAGGAAGAAAAATAAATCTTTCTTTTAGTTTTCAATGATCTTAATACAATTAATTTAATAGAAATAACTTTAAAATTAAATAACAATGGCAGATTTAAAAGCATTTGCAGAGCAGTTAGTTAACTTAACTGTGAAGGAAGTAAATGAATTAGCAAAAATTTTGAAAGATGAATACGGTATCGAACCAGCTGCTGCTGCTCCGGTAATGATGGCAGGTGGAGGTGGTGGAGACGCTGCAGCTGCTCCTGTTGAAAAAACTTCTTTCGATATAATTTTAAAAAGCGCTGGAGCTAACAAACTTCAAATCGTTAAACTTGTAAAAGATTTAACTGGTTTAGGTTTGAAAGAAGCTAAAGACTTAGTTGATTCTTCTCCAAAACCTTTGAAAGAAGGAATTGCGAAAGAAGAAGCAGAAGCTTTGAAAAAACAATTAGAAGAAGCTGGTGCAGAAGTAGAAGTAAAATAAATTTTATTTTCTACCTAAAAGGCTTAACGAGTTTCTCGTTAAGCCTTTTTTATTATCCATGTTGTAAATAATTTTAAAAATGAAAATATAATTTGATTTTTAAAATTATAACAATTATATTTGCAGGCTATTTTGGTAAGTAATCAAAAAAATATGTTTATAAGGTAATTTTTAATCCTCGCTTTGTTTAGTTCATTTCACTATTCGCAGCGGGGAATATCTGTTTATAATAATTCAGTATTTGATTTTTAATATTGATAATATAAACACCATCTTATATCGTTTTATTAACCACATAAACTTTTAAAGGCTTTGGCTCAAAACAATCACCCCCAACGAATTAGTTTTGCCTCTATCAAGTCGGTTTTAGAATATCCTGATTTTTTGGATATTCAGCTTCAATCTTTTAAAGATTTCTTTCAATTGGATACTCCTGCTGAAAATAGGACCCAAGAAGGACTTTTTAAGGTTTTTGCGGAAAATTTTCCAATTTCTGACTCTAGAGAAAACTTCGTCCTTGAATTTATCGATTATTTGATCGATCCACCAAAATACTCTATTGATGAGTGTATAGATCGTGGCTTGACTTATTCAGTTCCGTTAAAAGCTAAATTACGTCTTATTTGTAATGATACTGATAATGAAGATTTTGAAACTATCGAGCAGGAAGTTTTCTTAGGAAATATTCCTTACATGTCTGAAAAAGGATCTTTTATTATTAACGGTGCAGAACGGGTTATTGTTTCTCAATTACATCGTTCGCCAGGTGTTTTCTTTGCTCAAAGTAAACATACAAATGGTACTAAGCTTTATTCGGCACGTATTATTCCTTTTAAGGGATCGTGGATTGAATTTGCGACTGATGTAAACAATATAATGTATGCTTATATTGATCGTAAAAAGAAATTTCCGGTAACTACTTTATTAAGAGCAATTGGATTTGGTTCGGATAAGCAAATACTTGATTTATTTGGCCTTTCGGAAGAAATTAAAGCTACACGCGAAACATTGTTAAATGTAGTTGGAAGAAAGCTTGCAGCTCGTGTTTTACGCACTTGGACTGAAGATTTCGTAGATGAGGATACTGGCGAGGTAGTTTCGATAGATAGAAATGAGATTTTATTAGAAAGAGATTCCTTTATCAAAGAAGGTGATATTGAAACCATCCTTGATTCAGGTGTTGACACCATTATCCTACACCGTGAAGATGTAAATGTTGCTGATTTTACAATCATATATAATACTCTTCAAAAAGATACTTCAAACTCGGAAAAAGAAGCGGTAGAAACAATTTATCGGCAATTAAGGAATACAGAAGCTCCTGATGAACAAACTGCACGTGATATCATTCATAGTTTATTCTTTAGTGATAAACGTTATGATTTAGGTGAAGTAGGTCGTTATAGAATAAATAAGAAATTATTGCTCGATATCAGCATGGATACCAGGGTATTAACTACTGAAGATATTGTTCAAATTGTTAAATATCTAATTGGGTTAATAAACTCAAAAGCATTAGTTGATGATATAGATCATTTAAGTAACAGACGTGTTAGAACAGTTGGTGAGCAATTATATGCTCAGTTTGGAGTGGGTTTAGCTCGTATGGCGCGTACCATTAAAGAAAGAATGAATGTACGCGACAATGAAGATTTTAAACCTGTTGATTTAATAAATGCCCGTACATTATCATCTGTAATTAATTCATTTTTTGGGACTAATCAACTTTCTCAATTTATGGACCAAACAAACCCATTAGCAGAAATTACGCATAAAAGGCGTATGTCTGCACTTGGGCCTGGTGGTTTATCAAGAGAAAGAGCTGGATTTGAAGTACGTGATGTTCATTATACTCATTATGGTCGTTTATGTACAATCGAAACTCCTGAAGGACCAAATATTGGTTTGATTTCTTCTCTTTGCGTTCATGCAAAAGTAAATGGAATGGGTTTTATTGAAACTCCATATCGTAAAGTTGAAAGTGGTGAAATAAGTGAAGAGTCCGTTATTTATTTAACAGCAGAGGAAGAAGACACACATTATATAGCTCAGGCTAATGCATCGATAGATCATAAATCAGGGAAAATAGTTTCTGATAAAGTTAAAGCGCGTTTTGAAGGAGATTTTCCGGTTGTTGAGCCTACTCAATTAACTTATATGGATGTAGCTCCTAATCAAATCGTTTCAGTAGCTGCTTCTTTAATTCCTTTCTTGGAGCATGATGATGCTAACCGAGCCTTAATGGGTTCGAATATGCAACGTCAAGCAGTTCCATTAATGCGCCCTGAATCACCAATAGTTGGAACAGGGTTAGAAAAAAGAGTTGCTCTTGATTCTCGTGCATTAATTGTAGCTGAGGAAAACGGAACTGTTGAATATGTTGATGCTAAAAAAATTACTTTAAGATACGATCTTACTGATGATCAACGTTTAGTAAGTTTTGAAGATGATACTAGGACATACCATCTTACTAAATTCAGACGTACAAACCAAGATACTTGCGTTAATTTAAAACCTATCGTTTTTAAAGGTCAAAAAATTATAAAAGGCCAACCACTTTGTGAAGGTTATGCTACTCAAAATGGTGAATTAGCATTAGGTCGCAATTTGAAAGTTGCTTTCATGCCGTGGCAAGGATATAATTTTGAGGATGCTATTGTTATTTCTGAAAGGGTGGTTCGTGATGATATTTTTACTTCTATTCATATTGAAGAATTTGAATTGGAAGTTAGAGATACCAAAAGAGGTGAAGAAGAGTTAACTTCTGAAATTCCTAACGTAAGCGAAGAAACTGTTAGAAATCTTGATGAAAACGGTGTTATTAGGGTTGGAGCAGATGTAAAAGAAGGTGATATCCTAATTGGTAAAATTACTCCTAAAGGAGAAACTGATCCTACACCAGAAGAGAAACTTTTAAGAGCGATTTTTGGTGATAAAGCTGGAGATGTGAAAGATGCATCAATGAAGGCACCTCCATCAATGAAGGGCGTTGTAATTGATACAAAGATTTTTTCTCGACCTAAAAAAGAAAAAGAAGTTAGAGAAAAGGCGAAAAAAGATGTAACTGTTCTGATGAAAAAATATAGTCAGGAATTAGTTGCCTTACGTTCAAGGATAGTAGAAAAACTTTCTGATTTATTAGATGGAAAAACCAGCAATGGTGTAAAACATAAATTTGGCGATGAATTAATATCTAAAGGTGTTAAATTTAATAAGAAAAATGTCGGAGAAAATTTATTCCCTGACAAAAATCCTTATAGAGACGAAAGCACTTACAATGTTCAAGAAGAAGTTAATTTAATATCTGACGTGGTATTAGATAATTGGACAGATGATCAAAAAATAAATAAGCTTTTAGTATTTATGATCAAAAACTTCTTGAAAGCCAGAAATGAAATTTCAGGTCGTTTTAAGAGGGATAGATTTACTTTAGAAGTTGGAGATGAACTTCCTGCTGGTATTGTAAAACTTGCTAAGGTTTATGTTGCTAAAAAACGCAAGCTGAAGGTTGGTGATAAAATGGCAGGTCGACATGGAAATAAAGGGGTTGTTGCAAGGATAGTTCGTGATGAAGATATGCCCTTCTTAGAAGACGGAAGCACAATGGATATTGTACTAAATCCATTAGGTGTGCCATCTCGTATGAATTTAGGACAAATCTATGAAACGGTTTTAGGCTGGGCAGGATTAAAAATGGGTAAAAAATATGCTACTCCAATTTTTGATGGTGCTACTGAAGAACAAGTTTCTAAAGAACTAAAGGACGCAGGTTTACCTGTGTTTGGTAGAACATATTTATTTGATGGTTTATCTGGCGATCGATTTGATCAACCAGTAACAGTCGGAGTTATATATATGCTTAAACTTGGTCACTTAGTTGATGACAAGATGCATGCTCGTTCTATCGGACCATATTCTTTAATTACACAACAACCTTTAGGTGGTAAAGCTCAATTTGGAGGTCAACGTTTTGGAGAAATGGAAGTGTGGGCATTAGAAGCATTCGGTGCTGCAAATGTTCTACAAGAAATCCTTACTGTTAAATCGGATGATGTTGTTGGAAGAGCAAAAGCATATGAAGCCATTGTAAAAGGGGAGAATATGCCAAAACCTAATATTCCTGAATCATTCAACGTATTAGTTCATGAGCTAAGAGGTTTGGCTTTAGAAATAACATTAGAGTAAATTAAATAAATGATTCTAAGCAGAATAAAAATTATTTTGCTTAGAACATTTTTGAAATTAGCAGTTAAAATAAAAATAGCATTATTGCATTTAACTTATAGGCACATTAACTATGGCATTCAGAAAAAATAGAAAATTGAATCCTGACTTCTCCAAAGTTATTATTAGTCTGGCCTCACCTCAATCTATCCTAGATAGTTCTTATGGTGAAGTTACACAACCGGAAACAATTAATTATAGAACATATAAACCTGAAATGGGTGGTTTATTTTGTGAAAGGATTTTTGGTCCGGTTAAAGATTGGGAATGTCATTGTGGTAAATATAAAAGAATTCGTTACAAAGGGATAATTTGCGATAGATGCGGGGTTGAAGTAACTGAAAAGAAAGTTCGTAGAGAAAGAATGGGTCATATTGAACTCGTTGTTCCAGTAGCTCATATTTGGTATTTCCGTTCTTTGCCTAACAAAATTGGTTACCTATTAGGGATGCCAACAAAAAAGCTTGATCAAATTATATATTATGAAAGATATGTAGTTATTCAACCAGGTTTGAAAGAAGAAGACGGTTTAAAACAATTAGATTTTTTAACTGAAGATGAATATCTAGATATTTTAGATAAACTTCCACGTGAAAATCAAATGTTGCCTGATGAAGATCCTAATAAATTCATTGCTAAAATGGGTGCGGATTCATTAGAAATGTTGTTGTCGCGTGTGAAATTAGATGAATTATCTTATGAACTACGTCATAACGCAGCAAATGATACTTCGCAACAACGTAAAGCTGAAGCTTTAAAACGCTTAAAAGTTGTAGAAGCTTTCCGTGATGCAAATACGCGTATTGAAAATAGACCACAGTGGATGATTATTAGAATGGTTCCTGTAATTCCACCAGAATTACGTCCATTAGTTCCATTGGATGGAGGTCGTTTTGCTACATCGGATTTAAATGATTTATATCGTAGGGTTATTATTCGTAACAATCGTTTAAAAAGACTTATAGAAATTAAAGCTCCAGAAGTAATTTTACGGAATGAAAAACGTATGTTACAAGAGGCTGTTGATAGTTTATTTGATAACTCACGTAAAGTAAATGCGGTTAGAGCTGATGGAAACAGGGCATTAAAATCCTTATCTGATATGTTGAAAGGGAAACAAGGTCGTTTCCGTCAAAATTTATTAGGAAAACGTGTTGATTATTCTGGTCGTTCGGTTATTGTTGTTGGCCCAGAATTAAAATTACATGAGTGCGGATTGCCAAAAGACATGGCAGCTGAGTTATTTAAACCTTTTATTATTCGCAAATTAATAGAAAGAGGGATTGTAAAAACAGTAAAATCCGCTAAGAAAATTGTTGATAGAAAAGATCCAGTAGTATGGGATATTCTAGAAAATGTTTTAAAAGGACATCCTGTTTTATTAAATCGTGCTCCAACTTTACATAGATTAGGTATTCAAGCATTTCAACCGAAATTAATTGAAGGTAAAGCTATTCAGTTACATCCATTAGTTTGTACTGCATTCAACGCCGATTTTGATGGTGATCAAATGGCTGTTCACGTTCCATTAGGGCATGAAGCAATTTTGGAAGCATCTTTATTAATGATTGCTTCTCATAATATTTTGAATCCAGCTAATGGTGCTCCGATTACAGTTCCATCTCAAGACATGGTATTGGGGCTGTATTATATCACTAAAGGAAGGAAGTCAACTCCAGAACATAAAATTCTTGGAGAAGGAATGACATTCTATAATGCAGATGAAGTTATTATAGCTGTTAATGAAAGACGACTTTCTAAACATGCTAATATTAAAGTGAGAGCAAAAGTTAGAGAAAATGGTGAGTTGGTAACTAAAATTATAGAAACAGTTGCTGGTCGGGTTCTTTTTAATCAGTTTGTTCCGGAAGAGGTAGGATATATCAATGAATTGTTGACCAAAAAGAAATTGCAATTAATTATTGGTCAGGTATTTAAATTCTCAGGAATGGCACGTACGGCACATTTCCTAGATGATATCAAAGAATTAGGTTTTCAATCAGCATTTAGAGGTGGTTTATCAATTGGATTAGGCGACGTAATGATCCCTGAAGCTAAAGATAGATTGGTTGTGAATGCAAAATCTGAAGTAAATGCAGTTTGGGATAATTACATGATGGGCTTAATTACTGATAATGAGCGTTATAATGCTGTTATTGATATTTGGACCCGTGTAAATTCTCAAATTACTGAAACTTTAATGAAGCAGTTGGAAAGTGACCAACAAGGTTTCAATTCAATTTATATGATGATGCACTCAGGAGCACGTGGTTCTCGTGAACAAATTCGTCAATTAGGTGGAATGAGAGGTTTGATGGCAAAACCACAAAAGAATTTACAAGGATCTGTAGGTGAAATTATTGAAAATCCAATTTTATCAAACTTTAAAGAAGGTTTAGATGTATTGGAGTACTTTATTTCTACTCATGGTGCTCGTAAAGGTTTGGCGGATACTGCTTTAAAGACTGCTGATGCTGGTTATTTAACACGTCGTTTGGTTGATGTTGCTCAAGATGTAATTATAAATGAAGAAGATTGTGGTACGTTGAGAGGTTTAATGGTTAATGCACTTAAAGATAATGAAGATATAATTGAGCCATTATCTGAACGTGTTTTAGGAAGGGTTTCTGTTCATGATATATATAATCCTGTAAATGGGGAATTAATAGTTAGCTTAGGTCAGGAAATTACTGAAGAAATCGCTGCTCAATTAGATGAAACTGGTGTTGAAACTGTAGAGATTCGTTCTGTATTAACTTGCGAAACACGTTTAGGTGTTTGTGTAAAATGTTACGGAAGAAACCTAGCAAGTGGAAAAATGGTTCAAAGAGGAGAAGCTGTTGGTGTAATTGCTGCACAATCAATCGGAGAGCCTGGTACACAGTTAACATTAAGAACTTTCCACGTTGGTGGTACTGCTTCTAACATTGCGGTTGATTCTAACATTAAAGCTAAATATGATGGCTTAATTCAATTTGAAGAATTAAGGACTCTAGTTACTTCTAACAATGATGGGGATAAATCCATGGTTGTAATGGGTAGGTCTGGTGAAATTAAAATAATTGATAAAAAGGATGGCAAAGTCCTAATTTCAAATCACGTTCCTTACGGTGCTTATTTAAGGGTATTAGATGG